>Ga0157379_10001396_pt1 | contig 19781 bp, 18 predicted proteins | sample S25metaG_FD_121802 | JGI IMG/M metagenome (GOLD analysis project Ga0157379, IMG submission 121802) | Switchgrass rhizosphere microbial communities from Kellogg Biological Station, Michigan, USA - S2-5 metaG | ecosystem: Host-associated > Plants > Roots > Rhizosphere > Soil | place: USA... | reverse complement strand
CGCGCTCCTCTTCCCCATCGATTGGCCTGAGCCGTTCGGCCTCGTGATGATCGAGGCGATGGCGCGCGGTACTCCCGTGATCGCGTTCGCAGGGGGCTCCGTGCGCGAGGTGGTGGAGAACGGGCTCACCGGCTTCGTGGTGGGCGAGATCTCGGAAGCGGTTCGGGCGGTGGAGCGGGTCTCGAGCCTCGACCGCGAGGCCGTCCGGACTGAATTCGAGCGGCGCTTCACGGCCGACCGCATGGCGCGCGATTACGCGGAGCTCTACGCGCGCCAAATCGAGGAGCGCGCGCGAAGGGCATGCGAACCGGCGTCGATGACGTAATCCAGATCCAGGATCGCTATTACATCCTGGCCAGCTCGTCGCGGATCGACGACCGCACCCGCGTGCTGAAGCACGACGATTTCTTCGCCGTGCTCGACCGCTTCGGGGAGCTCGCGCCCCAGGGCTTCGGCGAGCTCGGCTTCTACTACGACGGCACGCGGTTCCTCTCCCGCCTCGGCATCTCGCTGGCTCAGCACCGTCCACTTCTCTTGAGCTCCACCCTGAGCCGGGACAACACGCGGCTCCTCGTGGATCTCACGAATCCGGATCTTCCCGGGGAGGACGGCGCGGTCGTTCCACGAGGAACGATTCACCTCTGCCGCGAAGTCATGCTCTGGAACGGAGTCGCCTACGACCAGCTGCGGCTCGTCAATCACGGCCAGAAGCCGGTGACACTCGACCTCTCCATCCATCTGGACGCCGATTTCGCCGACATCTTCGAAGTGCGCGGCACGCACCGCGCGCGGAGCGGACGCCGCGCGCCGGTGGTCTGCACCGCCCGAGGCATGGAATTCGCGTACGACGGGCTCGACGATCGTCGCCGCATCACCCGCGTCGTCTTCTCCGAGTCACCCCAATCTCAATCGGGGTCGGAATCCGTCTTTACGCTCCGCCTCGCGCCGCACGAGCCCTGGGTGCTCGCCACCACCACCCGGTGCGAGATCAGCGACCGGCCCGCGCCGGGACCGCTCCCCTTTCGCGAAGCGCTCGAGAAGCGGCAGGCCGATCTGGCGTCGAGCCTCTCGCGAGACACCACGATCGTGACCTCGAATCCGGCCTTCAACGACTGGGTCGAGCGCTCGATCGCGGATCTGCACCTGATGGTCACCCGGACGCCGCAGGGTCCCTATCCCTACGCCGGCGTGCCGTGGTTCAGCACGCCCTTCGGAAGGGACGGAATCTGGACCGCGCTCATGACCCTCTGGATCGCCCCGGAGATCGCTCGCGGCGTCCTCAACTACCTCGCGGCGAACCAGGCGACGGAATACGATCCCGCTCGCGATGCGCAGCCCGGCAAGATCCTCCACGAAGCGCGCGGCGGCGAGATGGCCGCGCTCGGCGAGGTTCCGTTCGGCCGCTACTACGGCAGCGTGGACGCGACGCCGCTCTTCGTCATGCTGGCGGGGGCGTATCTCGATCGCACCGGCGACGTCGCGTACGCGCGCGAGATCTGGCCCCACGTCGTGCGGGCGATCGAATGGATCGAGGGAGACGGCGACCCCGACGGGGACGGGTTCGTGGAATACGCGCGCACCTCCAAGGACGGACTGGTGCAGCAGGGATGGAAGGACTCCTTCGACTCGGTCATGCACGCCAATGGAGACCTGGCGGAGGCCCCCATCGCGCTGTGCGAGGTGCAGGCCTACGTGGCCGCGGCTCTCGAGGCAGCCGCGTCGATCGCGGAGCGCATCGGCATGAACGGAGATCCGAGCCGGCTCCGGAGGCGGGCCGAGCTCCTGCGGCAGCGCTTCGAGGAGGCTTTCTGGTGCGAGGACATCTCCACCTACGCGCTCGCTCTCGACGGATCGAAGCGCCCCTGCCGCGTCCGAGCGTCGAACGCGGGGCACGCGCTCTATACGGGCATCGCGAGCGAGAGCCGGGCCGCCCTCGTCATGCAGGGGCTACTGGCGGAGGACACCTTCAGCGGCTGGGGAATCCGGACGCTCTCCCTCAAGGAGGCCCGCTACAACCCCATGTCCTACCACAATGGCTCGGTGTGGCCCCACGACAACGCGATCATCGCGGCGGGATTCGCGCGCTACGGCTTCCACGAGGCCGCCACGCGCGTGCTCGCGGCGCTGTTCGAGGCGAGCCTCCACTTCGACCTGCGGAGAACGCCGGAGCTCTATTGCGGCTTCGGCCGCACGCGCGACGCCGGGCCCACGCTCTACCCGGTCGCGTGCTCGCCGCAGTCATGGGCGGCGGCGGCTCCGTTTCTACTCCTCAAGGCTTGCCTCGGACTTCGGGTCGACGCTTCCCAAGGCCAGCTCATTCTGGTCCGGCCAGCGCTCCCGGAGTTCATCGACGAGGTCCATATCAAGAATCTGAAGGTACGAGACGCGTGCGTCAGCCTTCGCCTGGACCGGAACGGTCCGAAGGTGGACGTGAGCGTGGTGGAGCGTCGAGGAGAGGTGGAGGTGGCGCTCCGCTAGAGCGCGCCGGCCGCCGCAAGGCGGCCGCGCGTCGTCAGACCGCGGCCGCGTAGTTGTTGAGGCGGTTGTACATGGTCTTCAAGCTGATCCCGAGCACTTCCGCCGCCTTCCGCTTGTCCCCGCCGTACTGCTCGAGCGTCGCGAGGATGAAGTGGCGCTCCAGCTCCGCGAGGGACATGCCCACGCGAATCGCGTCCGGAGCGGCGCCTCCCGCCGAGGATCCGACGCCGGTGGTCGCGGGGACCGGAAGGCCGTCCAGCTCGATCGACTCCTCCGCGAGGATGAATGCGCGGCGCACGATGTTCATGAGCTCGCGCACGTTCCCGGGCCACTGATAGGTGTTCAGCCGGCGCCGCGCGACGGCGGTGAACTTCTTGTTGGCCCCCTCTTCGCGGTTGAGCTGCGCGAGGAAGTGCTCCGCCAGGAGCTCGATGTCGCCGTTTCGATCGCGCAGCGGCGGCAGGACGATCGGGAACACGTTGAGACGGTAGAGGAGGTCCTCACGGAACTTCCCGTCCTTCACCGCCTGCTCGGGGGAACGGTTGCTCGCCGCGATGACGCGCACGTCGACCGAGACCGGCTCGTCGCCGCCGACCCGGACCAGCGTGCCGGTCTCGAGCACGCGCAGGAGCTTCACCTGGAGCTCGATCGGCATCTCGGTGACCTCGTCCAGGAAGAGCGTCCCCTTGGACGCGCGCTCGAAGTAGCCGCGGTGCATCTGCGTCGCGCCCGTGAAGCTTCCCTTCTCGTGGCCGAAGAGCTCGCTCTCGATGAGATTGGGCGGCACCGCACCGCAGTTGAGGGGCAGGAACGGCAGCTTCTTCCGGCGCCCGAGCTCGTGGATCGTGGCCGCGACTTCCTCCTTGCCGGTGCCGCTCTCGCCGACCAAGAGGACCGTGGCGTCCGTCGGAGCGACGCGAGTGACGAGGTCGTAGACCCGCTGCATGGGGGTGGAATTGCCGATGAGCCGGCCGAAGTGCCCGAGCTGGCGCAGCTCCTCCCGCAGCGAGCCGACCTCCTCCTTGAAGGCGAGCGTGCGCGACACGTTGGCGAGCACCGCCTTCAGCCTGCGCACGTCCACCGGCTTGGTGAGGTAGTCGAGCACGCCGACGCGAAGCGCCGAGATCGCCGAGTCCACCGTCGCGTGACCGGAGATCAGAATCACCTCCGCGCGGCGCGACGGATCCATCTCTTCCAGGAGCGCGAGGCCGTTGCCGTCCGGAAGCATGAGATCGACCAGGATCACGTCCGGGCGCTCCTGGCTCAGGCGGTTCTTCGCCTCGGCCAGCGTGCCCGCGGTCGTGGTCGTGAAGCCTTCCTTCTCCACAAGCTCGGCCATGGCGCTGACCGAGGTGGGCTCGTCGTCAACGATGAGTGCCTGAGGCATGATTCTCCTTGTCCGATTCGGGGGTTCGGGGACGAGGGAGCTCGAGCTCCCAGCGCCAAGATCTCTCGCCGGGCCTCGTGGCGCGAAGCGTGCCGCCCAGACGTCGGGCGATCCGGTCCGCAGCGAACGGAGCTTCCTCGGTGGATTCCTCGGTGTTCTCGCGCGCGTCTACGCCGTTGCGCCCCATCGCCGTGACGCCGAAGACCGCCACGGGATCGCGCGTCTCCACGCTCAACGTGACTTCTCCACCGGGAACGCGATCCGCCGCGTGCAGGAGGAGATCGAGCCCCGCGTGACGCACGGCCGCGCGGCTTCCTTCCGCCTCCACGGCCGCCTCCGGGAGCTGGAAGGCGAGCGCGATTCGCTCCCGCCGGAAGTGAGGCTCGACCATGGCTCGGATCTCCTCGGTGGTCTCACGCAGATCGAACCGCGTGCGCTCTCCTCCATCCTCGGCGCCCCCCCATAGCGATTCGAGCATGCGCGCGAGGCGGGAGATCTCCTTGGCCACCGCGGCCGCGTAGCGGCCCTGACGCTCGCGAAGCTCCGCGTTGTCCACTTCCTCGCTGCTCTGACGCAGGAGCTCGAGCTGGAGAGCCATGGAATGGAGAGGCCCTCGCAGGTCGTGTCCCGCCGCCCGGAAGAGCCGGGACAGCCGGCGGACGTGCTCGGCGAGCCTCGATTCCGGATCGGCTGGCACCAGAGAACCCTCCGTCATGGCGAGGAATGGAGCTTCGAACGGAATGGCGGAATCGGTCATCTCTCGAACGTCCTTTGCTCCCACGAGGAACGATGGTTCGGCCCGTGACGTATGCACGAGCACCTATCGAGCATGGCACGCCCGCGAAGCCGGGGACAAGTGGGCCTTTGCAATTTTTTTCAGGACGAGCGCGTGGCAGCCAACAACGCGGTCCCGCATTAGGTTCCGGATCTTGCTTCACTCGTTTCCCACACCATGGCCCCGTACTTGCTCGACGACATGGTTGAGCAGGGGGGCTCGCCGGGGCCGTCGCAAACGACCCCGTAGAAACGCGCGCCACACGGTCGGGCGTTCCCAAGTCACCGAAATGGGACGGCCGTTGTAACAACGTCGAGCGCGCCGACGAGCGTCGAATGACGAACGAAAGGAGACGATCATGCACGAGCTCCAGGATACCTACGGAACCCCACGCACCAGCAAGTCGATCCCGCCTCAGTTCATGGTCGGTGCCCTCGTGGGCGCCGGCATCGCGCTCCTCCTGGCACCGGCCAACGGAAAGGACACACGCAAGAAGGTGGGAGTGGCGGCCCAGAAGCTGGGATCGAACGCCAAGAGCGTGGTTGGGCGCACGCGCCACTTCGTCGAGGGGATCAGGCAGGACGCGACGTCCGCTATGAATGCGGGACGCGATGAGTTCCAGCGGAGCCAGAGGAGCCGCGAATCCGGCGACACCTGGTCCGCCTAGACACCGCCGCGGGGGCCGCGGCGCATGGCGGCCCGAGTGAGCGGCTTGCTCCGCGGGATCCGGCTCGGAGGAGGTCCCCTTCCAAACCGGCGCCGACACCGATCCCGCGAGAGTGACTTCGAGGAGGGCCGGAGACGGCTGCAGCGGCAGCCGCTCCGGACCCTCCGAGCTTTATCACCACCTAGTACGATCCAAGGAGGGATGCCATGCAGATGGATTCGTTCGACAAGCTCTACCTGGACGAGTTGAAGGACGCCTACAACGCTGAGAAGCAGCTGGTGAAGGCCATCCCGAAGATGGTCAAGGCCGCGACGTCGCCCGAGCTTCGCACCGCGCTGGAGGATCACCTCGAGGTGACCCGGCGCCATGTGGAGCGCCTCGAGGAAATCTTCCAGGACATGGGCAAGCCCGCGAGCGGAAAGACATGCAAGGGCATGTCCGGCATCATCGAGGAAGGGCAGGAGATTCTGCAGGAGGATGGAGACCCCGGCGTCATCGACGCGGGAATCATCGCGGCCGCGCAGCGCGTGGAGCACTACGAGATCGCTTCCTATGGAACCCTGCGCACGTTTGCCCAGATGAAGGGCGACACCAAGGCCGCGCGTCTCCTCGAGGAAACCCTGAACGAGGAGAAGGAAGCCGACCAGCGGCTCACCCAGATCGCGGAATCATCCGTCAACATCGAAGCCAGCGATGTCGACGAGGACGAGTGGGACGAGGACGAAGAAGCAGAGCGCGGCACCGGCGGCACGCAGCCCGGTCGCAGCATGTCGGAGCGCGACTCCGATCGTCGAGGCAAGGCCGACGGCCCGTGGACGTGAGGTCGATCGCGCTCTAAGCGGCAGGTCACGAGGACGAGACATGCGAAAGGGAAGGCTCGAACCCGAGAGCCTTCCCTTTTCGTCGATGGACCGCGCGTCGGTTCGCGGTCCCGTTGCCGCTCAGACCGGCCGGCGCCCCTGGATGATGCGAATCAGCATCGTGACGATGGCGAGCAGGAGCAGCAGGTGGATGAATCCCCCCAACGTGTAGTTGGAGACCATCCCGACGAGCCACAGCAGAAACAAGAGGATCGTGATCGTCCAAAGCATTTCGGCCTCCTTGCGTCCGGTCGGTTCGAAGGTCCGCCTGGAGTCGCACCGCCGGACGCGGGCGGCGGCGAAGCGGCACCTGCCCTGCATCAGGGCACGTTCCGTGCCATCACGAACGCACGGCAAACCATGGGGTTACGCGATCGCAGAGCCGCCGGCGGCGCCCTTTCCGGGGGCGACGTTGTATCGGATACAAAGCTGGAAGCCCGAAGGTGTGTCATGAACGCGGGCCAAAACAAAGCCCCCGCGCGCGCGGCGTGGGGGCTGCCGGGAGAACTCAGGAGTGCTCCCGTTCATCCTGACGCCGTTCGCACGGCGCCTGGACTTTCCTCGACGCTCCGAAGAGCGTTCCTATCCTCGAATATCCACCCCCACGCTCGGAGTGAGCGGCGCCATCAGTCCGCCGCCGAGCCGCACATGGAATCCCTGACGTCCATCGGCCGACGCGTTTCCATCATCGCCCGTGCTCTCCACCCAGCCGAGGCCGGTGCTCGTGCCGAGGCTCCCGATGGGAGCGAGCCACACATGAGCTTCGACCGGCAGACCGGCCTCGGTCGTGGTGGGAGCGATCGGCGTCTCGAGCGCCGGCATCACCGCGCCACGCACGCCCGTGTCCTCGGCGTCCGGACCCGGGCCCATGAGCTCGGTCTGGATCTTCCCCGCGAGGAGTGGGATCTGGACCAAGGCCAGCGTGAGGACGATGGCGGCCAGTGCGATGACGCTCGTGATGTCTTTCCAGCTTCGGCGCTGTGACCGGTTCATGGGGACCTCGTCGATGGAGATCTGGGATCGACCCAGAATCCTATCAACGACCGTGCCACGGGACTTTCAGTACAGGCATTGCGTTTACGAGGCACACTGTGGCGGAGGGCTTGTACCTCTGGGATCAGGGAGCCGTCGTTTCTACACGCGCACCTTGGGGAGGCTCTGTCGAATCCCCTCGAGGTTGCTCCAGGGATCCTTCGTCCGGAGGCGAGCGACCGCGGTCCGCACGGTGAACGCCCCCGGCCGGAGCTTCGGCGTGACCTCGCTCCAGGCGAGCGGCATCGAGACGGGAGCCCCCTCCCGCGCGCGTGGCGAGTACGGCGCGACCCACGTCGCGCCGCGCCGGTTTCGCAGCGTGTCGATGAGGATCTTTCCGTGTCGCCGCGCTTTGGAGAGCGTCGCGGTGAATTGATCGGGCGCCTCCTGGATCATGGACGCGCCCACCGCGGTGCCGACCCGCGCGACGTCCTCCCAGGATGGTCCGCGGCGAAACGGCACGACGACGTGAAGCCCCTTCCCGCCGGTCGTCTTCGGAAACGATTCGAGCCCGAGATCGCGTAAACGCTCGCGGAGATCAAGAGCCGCGCGAATGGTCCTCGGCCACCGCACGGAGGGATCCGGGTCGAGATCGAAGACGAGCCGGTCGGGTGCCTCCTGCCGGTCCTCGCGCGCGCCCCAGACATGGATCTCGATCACCCCGACCTGGATCAAGCCGACCAGGCCGGCCGTGCTCGATACCGACAGATACGTCGCGTTCCCCTTCGACTCGCGGACGGTGATCTGACGGACGGCGGGCGGAACGGTGAATCCCGGATGCTTCTGAAAGAAGCAGCCGCCCGTCCGCCCGTCCGGGCACCGGACGAGCATGAGCGGACGCCCGTCCACATGCGGGAGCATCCGCTCGGCCACCGCTTCGATGTAGGAGGCGAGATCGCGCTTCGTGATCCCGGCCTCCGGAAAGAGGACGCGCGTGGGGTGCGTGATCACCACGCCGCCCACCGTCGCCTCCCGCGCCTCGTCCGGTGGCTCGCGAACCGGAGGGTGCTTGGGATCGTCGTGCGGCGGATCGCGGAGCGGAGTCTTCCGGCCCGGATCCCGCTTGGGCGGTCCCTTGCGCGTTGGTTTCGGCGGCGGCACGGGACGCTCTCGCTTGGCCTGCGAGGCCTTCTTGTCATCGCGAAGTCCCTGGAACGACGGATGGCGGAGCTTCCCGTCGTCGGTCCAGCCTGTGAACGCGACCTCCGCGAGGAGCTTGGGCTCGACCCAGTGAACGCCGCGCTTCGAGCGCGGTGCGTCGGTCACGGGCACCTCCTTGGTTTCGAGGGCGCGGAGCTTTCGCGTGAGATCGACGAGCGACTCGTGCGTGAACCCGGTTCCCACGCGCCCCGCGTAGCGGAGCGGGCTCGCGCCGTCGCGAACGCCCAGGAGGAGCGCGCCGAAGCCGGAGCGCGATCCCTGCGGATCCGTGAAGCCCACGATCACGAGCTCCTGCCGCGCGGTGCACTTCACCTTGAGCCACGCTCCCACGCGACCGCCGCGATACGGCGCGTCGCGCCGCTTCGAGATGATCCCTTCGAGGCCGCGCCGGCAGGCCTCGTCGTATACCGCCGGGCCGTTACCCGCCACGTGATCGCTGTAGCGGATCGCGTCGTTCGAGGACGCGAGGAGCTCGGCGAGCGCCGCCTTTCGCTCCTCGAGAGGGAGCATCGTCCGGTCCTCGCCGTCCTTCGACAGGAGATCGAACGCGTAATAGACGAGCGCTCCGCGGCCCCCGCCGCCCATCGAGTTCTGGAGCGCCTGAAAGCTCGTGCGGCCGTCCGGCTCCACGACGACGATCTCGCCGTCGAGCACCGCCTGGTCCACCTGGAGGCGCTCAGCCGCTTCGGCGAGATCCGCGAAGCGGCTGGTCCAGTCCTGCCCCGAGCGCATGAGGAAGGACGCGCTTCCGCGCGTGAGGCGGCAGAGTGCGCGATACCCGTCGTACTTGATCTCGTGGATCCAGTCGTCCCCTTCGGGAGCGCGGGTCACCAGTGTCGCGAGCTGCATCGGAGGGATTCGGGGCGTGCGCGGCGCCGCTTTCGACCGCACGGACTTGGCGCTGGTCGCGCGCGTCGCGGGTGTCGGGCGCGCGGGGTTGGAGCGCGACGCCGCGAGGCGTGCGCTGCGAGCAGCAGGCCGGTTCGAGTGCCAGACCTTGCCGTTCGACCCCACCTCCTCGAGCGTGCGCCCCGTCTTCACGCTCTGGGGCTCGTTCACGAGCACGTCGCCGCGCGTGCGCGCATCCGCGTCCCGTTCCTTGAACAGGAGCCAGGTAGGCTTCCGGTCCTCGTCGCTCCCTTTCATCCGGACGAGGAGCCACTTTCCCTGCAGTTTCTCCCCGTGGAGCTGGAAGGAGAATCGCCCCTTCCGAAGTCCCTCGTGCGGATCGCCCACCGGCGACCACGTGCCGCGGTCCCAGAGCAGCACCGATCCGCCTCCGTACTCGCCCTTGGGGATCGTCCCCTCGAAGTCGCCGTATTCGACCGGATGGTCCTCGACCTCGACCGCGAGCCGCTTGTCGGCAGGATTCAAGCTCGGTCCCTTGGGAACCGCCCAGCTCTTCAGCACGCCGTCCAGCTCGAGGCGGAAGTCGTAGTGGAGGTGGGATGCGGCGTGCTTCTGGATCACGTACATCGGACCTCGGCGCTTGGACGGGCGCGCGGCTCTCCCTTTGGGCTCGGGCGTCTTCTTGAAGTCACGCTTCTTCCGGTACGTCGCGAGCGGCATGTCAGGCCGTCCGCTTCGTTCGCGCGGGCGCCTTCGCGCGCGCCGACTTTCGCGCCGCCGGCTTCCGCACAGCGGATTTCCGTGCAGCCGGCCCGCGCCCCTCGCGCGCCGGCTTCGAAGTCGCGCGCTCCTCGAGGCTCCTCTTCAAGAGCGGCATCAGATCCACCACATCGGATCGGGCGCTCAACCGCTTCGGCGCGGCCTCCGGTTTGAGAATCACGTGCGTCTTGCCCGCGCGCACCTTCTTCTCCACGAGCGCGAGCACCTCGTCGTGATATTCGTCCTGGAACTGATCCGGATTCCACTCCGCGTGCATCTCTCCGATGAGACGCTCGGCCATCCGAACCTCGGCCTCGGAGACGCTCACGCCCTTCCCTTCCGGCAGCTCGAGGTCGCTCGTGGATCGAAGCTCGTGGGCGTACCGGAGCAGGTTGAGCACGAGCGCGGAGTCGCGCACGACGAGGGCCGCGGTGCGCTGCCGCGTGCGAAGGACGACGCGCGCGATGCCGGTGCGTCCCGTCCGCTCGAGCGCGGTCCTGAGCAGCGCGTAACTCTTGCTCGCCTTCTTCATCGGCTCGATGTAGTACGGCGTCTCGAAGTACAGCGAGTCGATGGAATCGGACGGAACGAACTCCACGATTTCGATCGATCCAGTCGCCTTGACGTTCACCGCTTCGAGCTCTTCATCGCTCAGCACCACGTACTCATCCGGTTCGTACTCATACCCGCGCACCACGTCGTTCCATTCGATCTGGCGCCCTGTCTTCTTGTTGTAGCGATGATTGCCCACGGGTGCAAAGTCGTGCTTGTCGAGGAGCGTGAACGCGAGGTCGTGGCTCACCGTCGCGGGCTGGAGGCGGATCGGGATCTCCACAAGTCCAAAGCTGAGACTACCTTTCCAAAAAGATCGGGCCATCGCGGTCCCTCCTCTCCTGTGGTTCGCGGCTTGCTACCCCTCCCATGCAGAGCACGCGCCACCAGACCCGCCCCGGGTCCGGAACGAGGCAAGGCCGGCACGGTCGGTCCGAACCTCAAGGAGCCATGGGGCTTGGGCGGGTGGGCGCCCCGTTGGTGGACGGCCAGGCTTCGGCAGGATCGTACCTCACGGGAAGGATCTTCTTACAACCAGCGGCAACCTGGGACGCGGGCAGCGTTCCGGGGGCGCTTGGAGGACTCATGGAACAGTACCGTTGCCCTCGTTGCCAGGCCGAGTTCTCCACGGCCGAGCAGCTCGACCGCCACATGAATCAGCACGCGTCACCGCCCGAGGAGCGCCCGGCCCCGGGAGCCTACCGATCGGCCGACGTAGCCGAACGCTCATCCGGAGAGCGGTCTCCCATGCCTTACGCCTGTCCCCGCTGTGGGGCGGAGTTCTCCAACCGGATGGAGCTGGACCGGCACGGCCGGGCCCAGCACCTGACGGAGTAACGGAGAGGCGATGGCCGCACACCACCCCCACGTAGCCCCTCGACTCACGCTCGTGCGCTCGCACGCCGCTGCCTGCGCGAGGCAGGGAGCGTGGGGAGATTCGCTGGCGTGCGCGAGCGACGCGGGGAGTCGCAGCCCAAGCTCGTACGGACCGGACCCGAGCTCCAGCCGGCACACGATCCACATCGTGTTCGCGCTCGCCGTGACGGCGGTGTTCGCCCTGTTCCAGCTCGCGACGTGGCCACTCCTCGAGGCGAGCCCATTCCTGCTCTTCTGCGCGGGAGTCGTCATCGCCGCCTGCGTGGCCGGATTCGAAGGCGGGGTGGTCGCGACGCTCTCGAGCGGTCTCGTCGCCGAGTACTTCTTCATCACACCGCGACGGCTCATCCCGGACGGTCCCTCGGAGGCTCTGGGTCTCGCGGGATTTTTCGCGACTGGATTCCTGATCAGCATGCTCATCGCGCGCCTCGATCGCGACCGCGCCCAGATGACCCGCGTGCTCGACAGCGTGAGCGACGGATTCGTGTCCGTGGACCGGGAGGGGCGCTGCCGGTACGCGAACGACGCGGCCGCGGCACTCGAGGGTCGAAGCCGAGAGGAGCTCGTCGGAGAGCCCTTCGACCTCGTCCCTGGCGTGCCCTTCGACCGCCTCATGGGTAGCGAGCCCGCGCGCGTCGAGGCCTACGTGCCGAGCCTCCAGCGGTGGATCGAGGTGACCTCGTATCCCGCGGAGGACGGAACCACGCTCCTCTATCGAGACGTGACGGCGCGGCGCGAGTTCGACGGGGCCATCCAGCGCGCACAAGATCGCGAGCGGGAGGCGCGCGCGGTGGCCGATTCGGCAGGCCGCGCGAAGGACGAGTTCCTGGCGATGATCTCGCACGAGCTCCGCGCCCCGCTCACGTCCATCCTCGGCTGGCTGCGCCTGCTCCAGGCCGGAACGATGGACACCCGTGAGACTCCGCGCGCGCTCGACACGATCGAGCGGAACGCGACGGCGCTCTCTCGCGTCGTCGGGGACCTGCTCGACGTGTCGCGGCTCGTTTCGGGCAAGCTCGAGCTCGAACGACGGCTCCTCGATCCCGGTCCGGTGCTCCTGTCGGCGGCGGACATGGTGCGGCCGCTCGCGCAGGGGAAGCAGATCGAGATCGTGGCCGAGACAGACGCCGCGGGTCCGATCTTCGCGGATCCCGCCCGCCTCCAGCAGATCCTATGGAATCTCTTCGCGAACGCGGTGAAGTTCACGCCGCAGGGTGGGCGCATCCACGCCACGCTCCGTGCGGACGGAGCGAACGTGGCTTTCACGATCTCGGACAACGGGATCGGGATTCGCCCCGAGTTCCTCCCGCACGTCTTCGATCGATTCAGCCAGAGCGACACTTCGATTTCACGCCGTTACACGGGTCTGGGCCTGGGGCTCTCCATCGCCCGGAACCTGGCCGAAATGCACGGAGGAACCGTGGAAGCCAAGAGTGCGGGAGAGGCAGAGGGCGCGACCTTCGTCGTTCGGATCCCTCGCGCGTCGCGGGAGGACATGTCCTCCCGTCTGCCGTCGCAGCTCGAGCGGAACGGCTCCGGCCGTGCACCGTTCGACGCGCGGCTCGGATCGAATCAGGGCGCTGGGTCCGACTCACACCCCGACCGCATGGATCGCCTGCCCTCGCTCGCGGGCCTGCGGGTGCTCGTGGTGGATGACGAAGCCGACGCGCGCACCCTCGTCGTCGAGATCCTCTCGAGACGCGGAGCGACGGTGCGCGCCTGTCCGTCGGCAGCAGAAGGGCGCGCCATGTTCTCGAAGTGGAAGCCTCACGTGCTCGTGTCCGACATCGGCCTGCCGGAGGAGTCGGGCTACAGCCTGATCCGGAGCATCCGCGCGCTTGGGAAGGAGCAAGGCGGAGACGTGCCGGCGATCGCGCTCACGGGCTACGCGCGCCTCGCGAATCGCCTCGAGGCGCTCTCCGCCGGATACGACCTGCACGTCGCCAAGCCCGTCGAGCCGGCGGAGCTGATTCTGATGGTGGCGAGTGTCACCGGATATCTGAAGGAAGGTCCGCTCGGCCATCCGCCGCCGTACCACGCATGACCTACGAGCGCGAGCCGGCCCCCACGCGCGCGCGCACGGCGCGCGCCAGCCGATCCACATCGTCGATGTCGTTGTAGATCTGCGCCGAGAGACGCACCCAGAGCCGGCTCCGGAATGCGTGGAGCTGGATCTCGATCTTGTCCTCGAAGAGGAGCGCGTCGCGGAGCGCGTGCGCGTCGTCGCTGGTCGACCCGGCCGCGGCCGGTAGCGGGACGGTGATCATGCAGCCGATCATGTCCTCGCGCGCCGCGGCGTCGGTCTCCCACGCCGCCTCCAGCCGCTGCCCCGCTTCCCACGCGAGCGCATGATTGCGGGATGGGACGACGCCGGGCCCCCACTGCTCCAGGAAGGCGATCCCCTCCGGCGCTGCCAGGAACGCGGACGGATCGCGCGTGCTCCCCCAGTCGAACTCGGTCGTGAATCCGAGATCGAGCCCCCAGGTCACAACGGCCGGATGGAGGTCCGTCTGCCGGCTGTCGCGCGCCCAGAGAAAGCCGCAAGGGCGCGGGGTGAGCGCCCACTTGTGGAGATTCGCCGCGTACCAGTCGACGCCAAGGGCCCCGAGGTCCACGGGCACCGCGCCCGGCCCGTGCGCCCCGTCCACCAGCACGGGCACGCCGCGCTTCCGGCACGCGTCCGCGATCTCCCGCACCGGAAGGACGAGTGCGGTCTCGGACGTGACGTGGTCCACGATGACGAGCCGCGTCCGCGCCGTGAGCGCCTCTTCGACCGCTCGCACGATCGCGTCCGGGTGCTGGACGGGGTGCGGCATGTCCGCCATGCGCACGGTCGCCCCCGCGCGGTGCGCGACGTAGCGCGCCGCCTTGGTGACGCCGCCGTACCCGAACTGGGTGGCCACGATCTCGTCCCCCGCCTTGAAATCGAGGGAGCGGAGCACGGCATTGGCGCCGGTCGTCGCGTTCTCGACGAACGCGAGGTCCTGCTCGCGCGCGTGGACGAAGCGGGCGATGGTGCGGGCCGCGCTGCGGAGGAGCGGCTCCGGACCGAGCGAGCGCCCCGTGTCGGACGGCATGAGGTCGCGCAGGAGGAACTCCGATGGGCGCCGCTCGATCTCGTCCCGGATCTTCTGCTGCGCCTCGAGCACGCGGCGCGGCGGCGCGCCCACGGTGCCGTGGTTGAGATAGGTCACGTCGGGATCGAGGAGCCATTCGCGGAGCATGGCGCGGCCGAAGTTCATCGAAGTCCTCCCAGGATGGGACGCGCCGGCGCGCGCATCGGCCGGAGCGTCAACCGTAGCGGTCCGGATCGAGAAGCTTGAGATCGTAGGAGGGCCGCTCGTCCGAGAGAATCTCGGCCACCACGCGCCCCGTGATCATCGACATCGAGAGGCCCATCATGGCGTGTCCCGCCGCGACGGAGAGGTTGTCGAAGCGCCGGAAGCGCCCGACGTACGGGAGCCCGTCGGGCGAGCAGGGACGGAGCCCGGACCAGGCCTTCAGAGCGTTGAAGTGCTCCTCGCGAAAGGCCGGAAGATGCTCGAGGGCGGAGCGCACGATGCCGCGGATGCGATGTGGACTGATCTCCGGGCTCCAGGCGCCCAGCTCCAGCGTTCCCCCGAAGCGAAGCGATCCGTTCATGGGCGTGATCGCCACGCGCACTTCTTGGAGCAGGAGCGGCCGCGTGGGCATCTCCGGCGGCTTCGGCATCGTCAGGCTGTACCCCTTCCCGGGCTGGAGCGGAAGGCCGATGCCGAGCGGCGCGACGAGCGCCGACGAGTACGCTCCCGCCGCGACGAGGAATTCGTCCCCCTGGATGTCCCCCTGTGTCGTCGCCACCGCGCGGATCCGCCGCGCGTCGTGACGCCAGCCGCGGCTCTCCGCGTTCCAGAGGAACACGCCCCCTTTCTCCGACACGCGGCGGCTCAAGGTCGAGTGAAAGCGATCGGGCGTGACGTGCGCGTCGAGCGGATAGAACACGCCCCCCTTCACGTCGAGCGAGACGCTCGGCTCGAGGGCGGCCACCGCTTTCGCATCCAGCACCTCGGCGTCCATTCCGAGCTCCCGTGAGCGCTCGGCGTGCTTGGCCTCGCGGTCGAGACCGCGCTGGGTCTGGAAGAGGGTGAGGCAACCGCGGCGCACGAGCGAGAAGGTGTCGCCCGTCTCCGCCGCGAGCGACTCGAAGAGCGTTCGGCTCGCGAGATTGAGATCGCGCATCAAGGGTCCCGCCGCGTGCGCGCGCGCCTGCGACGAGGCGAGCCAGAAGCGCCACATCCACGCGGCGAGGGCGGGATCGAGACGCGGCCGGACATAGAACGGGCTCTCGGGATTCCCCATCCATCGGATCGCCTGGCCGAGGAGTCCCGGCGCCGCGAGAGGCATGAAGTGGCTCGGGGAGATGTACCCCGCGTTCCCCAGCGAGCAGCAATCGTGATCGGGACCGCCGCGCTCGACGATCGTGACCCGATGCCCGCGCGCGAGGAGCTCGTCGGCCGAGGCGAGGCCCACCGCTCCTCCCCCGATCACGACGACGTGGCGCGCGCTCATGGATGCGAACTATAGCAGCCCCGCCGCGCGTCTGGCGCGCGAGGCCCCGCGGTGGTAGCGTCACCGCTTCCCTAGCGTCCCAACCAGGAGGAATCCATGGATTCGTCGCCCGCGATTCCGAGACGCCGTTTCGTGAAGCTCCTCGCCGCGAGCGCGGCGACCCTGGCCATGACCTCCGATCCGGCCCTCGCCGCCGCCAAGACCACCGAGCGCCATCGTCCCGCCTCGGGCGCGCCGGCCCCGGCCAAGAGCAGCGCGGCGCTCGAGAAGGAGCTCCGGACCGAGAAGAAGAGCGTGGCCGACATGCTCAAGGTGGTGCGGAGCTACACGCTCCCCGCCGGGAGTCCGCCCGCGATGGTCTTCCGGCCGATGAAGGCTCGCCGCGGGAGGACGTCATGATCGGCGAGGAGGTCCTCTACCGTACCGTCACCGAGCTGTCCGCGGACATCAAGGCGCGGCGGCTGTCGCCCGTCGAGCTGACGCAGGCGTATCTCGACCGCATCCATGAGTACGCCGGCCGGTACAACGCCTTCGCCACCGTCACGCCCGATGTCGCGCTGGAGCAGGCCCGCGAGGCGGAGCGCGAGATCGGGCGCGGACGGTACCGGGGACCGCTCCACGGCATTCCGTACGGCGCGAAGGATCTCCTCGCGACGGCTGGGATCAAGACGACCTGGGGCGCCGCGCCCACCAAGGATCAGATGATCGACGAGGACGCCACCGTCGTGCGCAAGCTGCGCGAGGCCGGAGCCGTCCTCCTCGGGAAGCTCTCCATGGTGGAGTTCGCCGGATGTCTCGGCTATCGCGACGCGGGCGCGTCCCTCCAGGGGCCCGGGCGCAATCCGTGGGATCGCGAACGGTGGACCGGAGGATCCTCCTCCGGGACGGGCGCCTCGGTCTCGGCCGGTTTCGTGGCTTTCGGCATCGGCACCGAGACGTGGGGATCGATCCTCTGCCCCTCGGCCTTCTGCGGCGTCACGGGGCTTCGCCCCACCTACGGACGGGTGAGCCGCGCCGGGGGCATGGTCGGATCGTACACGCTCGACAAGATCGGCCCGATGGCCCGGAGCGCGGCCGATTGCCGGCTCATCCTGCGCGCGATCGCCGGTCCCGACCCGCGCGATCTCACCTCGTCCGACGAGCCGGTTCAAATCGATCGCAAGCGCCCCGACTACGGCCGGCTCAGGGCGGCGCTCATCCCGAGCGACTTCGCGAAGACTAAGGGAGCGGAGCGGGAGGTGGGCTCCCGCTTCGACGACGCGGTGGAGGATCTCCGCCGCCTGGGCCTCAAGATCGAGACCGCCGTGCTCCCCGACATGCCGGCGAGCGAGCTGACGACGACGATCCTCTATGCGGAGGCTATCTCGGCGTTCGAGCCCTTCTTCGAGGACGGCTCCGTCCGGAAGCTCCACGATCCCTACGCGGCCTATCAGCGCGAGGTGACGGCCGCGCTCACGGGATCGGACTACGTGAAAGCCAGCCGCATGCGCACCGTGCTCCAGGAGCGCATGGCCGACTTCTACGGCAAGTACGACGTGATCGTGGCGACGAACTTCCTCTCGGTCGCGCCCACCATTCACGAGGACTTCACGAAGACGCTCCCCTACCCGGATCCGGTCGGTGCGGTGGGCAACGGCTGCGGCCTTCCCGCGATCGCGCTCCCCATGGGACCGGGCAAGGACGGAATGCCGACGAGCTTCCAGATCATGGGCGCGCCCTTCGAGGAGGGCCTGCTGCTCGACCTGGGCGAGGCCTATCAATCCGCGACGCGCCACCACCTGGCCCACCCACCGGTGGCCTAGAGACGCGTGCTATGCTCCGTCTCGAGTCGCGCGCCGCTGCGACCGCCCGATTCGCGGGCGGGACCCCGGCGCGCCGGAGGCCCAACCATGGCACGAAGCCACAAGCAGTCCATGCTCATGAAGCGCCGCAAGCGCGCGAAGTCGCTCGAGCGTCTGCGGAAGGCGTATGCGAGTACGCGGCGCGAGGAGCGGGCGCGCGTCGTCGAGAAGCTCAGCAGGATCGCTCCCTGGCTGAAGGAAGACTATCTGCAGGCGCGGGCCGCCCAGGCCCCGCCCCGCACGCCACATCCGTAGCCTTAATCCGCGGGACCGCCGTCAGCTCTCGAAGTCACGGTGGTCCCGCAGGTACTCCGCGATCTTGAGTATGGCGCGACGGATCATCATTCGCACCGCATGGGCATTGGGCTGGTCGAGCTCCCTGGCGATTTCCTCGTAGCTGAATCGGTATTCCAACCGCATCACCACGGCCTCCCGCTGCAGCGGCGTCAGGATCCCAAGAGCACGCCGGACCGCCCTCCTCTGATCCCGGCGGATGGTCTCCTGTTCCGGATTCCATCCCGCCGCGCGGGTATTCGGGTCCACCTCTTCCATCGCCGGCGCGCGCGAGCGCGTGATCGAGATGATGTAGCGGCGGGTGACGACGCGCAGATACCGGAGGAACGCCCCTTCGCGTTCGTAGTTGAAGGACGTGAGCCTGGGATCCACGCGCTCGATCACGCGCATGATGATGTCGTCCACGTCGTGGAGCACGCGCAGGTGCGCCGGAAGCGTATAGCCCTGCACGAGGTTTTTCAGGCGCGGAAGGAAGCGGTGCCAGAGAATCGCGCGCGCACGCGGGTCGCCCGCGCGGATCCGTGCGAGCAGATTGATCGTGGTCCCGAGCCTCGGTTCCCGCTCGGGATCGGACCCGTCGTCCATCAGGACGGATTCGTCGCTCAGCGAGCCCCCCCTGGTGGCGCGGCCGAGGACGTGCGGCCGACGGAGCTCGGCCGCGGAACGTTGGCGTGAGGATAGCGGGGTGCGCCCGCATGTCAAGGCGGCCGCCGCGGGGCCAAAGAAAACGCCCCGCCGCGAGGAGCGGCGGGGCGCTGAACGTACCGATGGAGTGGAGCGGGCGCCTACTTGAGATGCTTCGAGACGAGCTTCGTCATCTCGAACATGCTCACCTGACGCTTGCCACCGAACACGGCGCGAAGCTTGTCGTCCGCATTGATCATCGTGCGCTTGGTCTTGTCCTGAAGCTTGTTCTTCTTGATGTAAGCCCAGAGCTTCTTCGTGACCTCCGTACGCGGAATCGCCTTCGCACCCACGACCTCGGAGAGAGGGCCCGTCGGCGTGAGAGGCTTCATGAACGCCGCGTTCGGCTTGCGCTTGGTGCGAGCGGCAGTCTTCTTCTTCGTGGCGGGCTTGCTGGCGCGCTTCTTTGCTGGCATGCACCTCTCCTTTCGTGTGCGTTCGCCGATCCGGATTTCGTCGGCGCCGGGTGGATAACTACCACTCTCCTAGGGAGAGAGCAAGAGCTACAAGGGAAATCAGGGGGTCTGGAGGGAAAAAATATGGAGCGGAAGACGGGATTTGAACCCGCGACAACCACCTTGGCAAGGTGGGGCTCTACCGGGCTGAGCTACTTCCGCTCGAAGACAGTCTCATGTTCGGCGAGGCGGAGGGCATTCTAAACCGCCCTCGGACGGGGCGTCAAGCGACCCCCGTCGGCCTAGGCGGGTGGCTCCCAGCCGGAACCTTGGCCCGGCGTTTCCGCTTCGGCGCCCTCGCCCCGCTCCACCGCCTCGAGCCAGCGTCCGAAGCCGCTCCCCATGCGCTTCGCGCCGTTCGCGGCCCTGTAGAGCTGGACGTACTTCCGGGCCGATCGCTCCCACGAGAAGTCCTGGGACATCCCGTTCCGGCGCGCTCGCGCCATGGAGACAGGGTCCCCGTAGAGCGCGATCGCCCGATCCACCGCGTCGAGGAGCGCCTCGGCCGTATAGGGGCGGAAGAGGAGTCCGGTGCCCTCGGCGAGCTCCTCCGAACCGAAGGG
>Ga0157379_10001395_pt1 | contig 19784 bp, 19 predicted proteins | sample S25metaG_FD_121802 | JGI IMG/M metagenome (GOLD analysis project Ga0157379, IMG submission 121802) | Switchgrass rhizosphere microbial communities from Kellogg Biological Station, Michigan, USA - S2-5 metaG | ecosystem: Host-associated > Plants > Roots > Rhizosphere > Soil | place: USA... | reverse complement strand
CCCGCCGCGCCCCGCGGCGCCGCCCCACTGTGGCAGCAATCACCGCGGAAGCCCCTCGTTCCCGGCAGTACCGGCAAGCTGCTGACCACCTCCGCCGCCCTGCTCAGCCTGGACCCGACGGCCAGGTTCGCCACCCGCGCCGTCGCCGGCTCCGAGCCCGGCCAGGTCGTGCTCGTCGGCGGCGGGGACCCCACGCTGACCGCGCTGCCGCAGGGTCGGACGGGCACCTATCCGGACCCCGCCCGGCTGGACGACCTCGTCGCGGCGGTGAAGAAGTCCCTCGGCGCCCAGCAGGTCACGTCCGTGGTCGTGGACACCAGCCTGTGGACCGGGCCCACGCTCGCCGAGGGCTGGCTGCCCGCCGACGTGCCCGGCGGGTTCATCGCGCCGATGGTCCCCCTGATGCTCGACGGCGGCCGCGCGGACCCGACCCTGCAGGACGGGCCCCGCGTCGCCGACCCGGCGGGGGCGGCGGCGAAGGCCTTCGCGGACAAGCTGGGCGTCACCAAGGTGGTCAAGGGCACCGCGCCCGACAACGCCAAGCAGCTCGGCCAGGTGGTCTCGGCGCCGATGTCCGAGCTGGTCGAGCACCTGCTGACCACCTCGGACAACGTCACCGCGGAGAGCCTCGCCCGGGCGGTCGCGGTGTCCCGGCAGGCCGATCCCTCCTTCACCGGCTCCGCCGGGGCCGTGCTCGCCGCCCTCTCCCAGGCCGGGTTCGACGTCACCGGCGCCCACCTGGTGGACGGGAGCGGCCTCTCGACCGCAGACCGGGTTCCGGCCGGGCTGCTGGCGTCGCTGCTGGCTGCCGCGGCGGCCCCGAGCAGCCCGGAGCAGGGCCCCGAGCTCCTGCGCCCGATCATCACCGGCCTCCCCGTCGCGGGCGGGGACGGGACGCTGGAGGACCGGTTCGACACCGGCACCGCGGCCGCGGGCCGCGGGGTGGTCCGGGCCAAGACGGGCACGCTGACCGGCGTGAGCAGCCTGGCGGGCGTGGTCACGGACGCGGACGGCAGGCTGCTGGTCTTCGTCCTGATGTCCAACGGCCAGTCCCCCTCGGCCGTCCGCCCCCGGCTGGACGCCCTCGCCGCGACCCTGAGCCGCTGCGGCTGTCGGTGAGTCCGCCCCCTCGCTCGGGCGAAGCGCTACCGTGGCTGAGGTGACCGCCCTCGCCACCACGGATCCCGACACCGCATCCGGTCTCCCCGTGAACTGGGGCCTGGCCAGGCGGACCGCCGCCCGGCTCGTCCCCGCGGGCCCACCGGTGACGCCCGCCGCGGCCACGGAGCTGGTGGAGCGGCTGCGGTCGGACGCCGCCGTCGCGGAGGGCCACGTCCGGGCCGTGACGGGGCTGGGCGACGGGCTGCCGCTGCTCCCCGCGGACGTCGTGGACCGGCCCGCCTGGGCCGCCGCGGCCGTGGACGGGATGGCGGAGCTGACGTCGGGCGCGCAGCTGCCGCGCACCGCGAAGGCGACGCGCGCGGTCACGGCGACCACGTCGGGGCTGCAGATCGGCGGGGTGCTGGCGTTCGTCGGCGCCCGGGTACTCGGCCAGTACGACCCGTTCGGCGGGCCGGACCGCGAGGGCAGGCTGCTCCTCGTCGCGCCGAACATCTACGCCGCGCAGCAGGCCCTCGACGTGCCCGCCGAGGACTTCGGGCTGTGGGTCTGCCTGCACGAGGCCACCCACCGGCTGCAGTTCACCGCGGTCCCGTGGTTGCGCGAGCACTTCGCCGCCGAGGTCTCGCGGTTCCTCTCGGTCACCACCGCGAACGGCGGCGCGATGCTCGAGCGGCTGCCGGAGGCGGTCAAGGCGATCAAGGCGTCGAAGGGGGACTCGCTCGCGCTCGTCGAGCTGCTGCAGGGGCCGGAGCAGAAGGCGGTCCTGGACCGGCTGCTCGCCCTGACAACGCTGGTGGAGGGGCACGCGGACCACGTGATGGACGCGGCGGGACCGGAGGTGGTGCCGAGCGTGGCCACCATCCGCAGCCGCTTCACCGCGCGGCGCCGCGGGGGCGGGCTCGTGGACCGGGTGCTGCGGGCGCTGCTCGGCGTCGAGGCGAAGGTGAAGCAGTACGCCGTGGGCTCTGCGTTCACGAAGCACGTGGTGGGGGAGGTGGGGATGGCGGGCTTCAACAAGGTCTGGCAGAGCCCCGACACCCTCCCCACGAGGTCGGAGCTCTCGGATCCGCAGTCATGGCTCACCCGCGTGGCCTGACCAACGCCCCAACGCCCCGTCCCTTCCGCCCATTATGGATCCTTAACGGGACGAGGACCTGGGCCTGAGCCCGTTATGGATCCTTAATGCGACGACGACCTGGGGTTTCGCCCATTATGGAGCCATAATGCGTGCAGCGGAGGAGGAGCTTCGGCTTGCGGTGCGGCGCGCTCTGCAGCGGCTGCCTGCGGCGGTGCGTGCGGCGCCGCCGCTCGTCGGGTGTTCCGGGGGGCCGGACTCCCTCGCGCTGCTCCTCGCGACCCACGCCGAGCGGCCCGACGTCGTCGCGGCGATCGTCGACCACGGGTTGCAGGAGGGCTCCGCGGAGCGCTCCGCGGCGCTGGCCGAGAGCCTCCGGGCGCGGGGGGTCACCGCGTCGGTCCATCCCGTCCTGGTGGACGGGCCCGGCGGCCCCGAGGCCGCGGCCCGGCGGGCCCGGTACGCGGCGCTAGAGGCCGCCCGCCCCCATCCCCGCTCCCCGATCCTGCTCGCCCACACGCTCGACGACCAGGCCGAGACCGTGCTCCTCGGGCTCGGCCGCGGCTCCGGGGCCCGCTCGATCGCGGGCATGGCCGAGTGGGCGGAGCCCTATCTGCGCCCCTTGCTGGCCACCCGGCGCGCGGTCACGCACGCGGCATGCGCACAGGCGTGGTCCGACCCCCACAACAGTGACCCTCGCTACACCCGCGTCCGGATCCGCCGCGAGGTGCTCCCCGCGCTCGAGGCGGCACTCGGCGGCGGGGCGGCCGAGGCGCTGGCCCGCACCGCCGCCCAGCTCCGCGAGGACGACGCCGCCCTCACCACCTGGGCGGCGGAGGCGCTGCACAAGGCCCGGGAGGGGTCGGAGCTGAGCGTCGCCCCGCTTCGAGACCTCCCCGCGGCCGTGCGTCGTCGCACGCTGCGGACCTGGCTCACCGAGGCGGGCGCGACCGAGCTGACCGACGCCCACCTGCGCGCCGCGGACGCCCTCGTCGGCGAATGGCGGGGACAGGGCGGCCCGCGCCTGCCCGGCGGGTTGGACCTCGTCCGTGAAGATGGCAGGCTTGCCGTGCACCGGGTCCGCTAACCGAGAGGTCGAACGTGTACGACGGGGACATCGCGTCCGTGCTGGTCTCCGAGGAGCAGATCCGCGAGAAGACCGCCGAGTTAGCCGAGCAGATCGCGAAGGACTACCGCGAGACCGACGGGGACGTCCTGCTGGTCGGGGTGCTCAAGGGCGCCGTGATGTTCATGACGGACTTCGCCCGCGCCCTCCCGCTGCCCGTGCAGCTGGAGTTCATGGCGGTCAGCTCCTACGGCTCCGCCACGTCGTCGAGCGGGGTGGTCCGGATCCTCAAGGACCTGGACCGGGACATCGCGGGCAAGCACGTCCTGATCGTCGAGGACATCATCGACTCGGGCCTCACGCTGTCCTGGCTGCTCAAGAACCTGGAGTCGCGCGGGCCCGCCTCGCTGGAGGTCGTCACCCTGTTGCGCAAGCCGGACGCGGTGAAGGTGGGCGTGCCGGTGAGGTACGTGGGCTTCGACATCCCGAACGAGTTCGTGGTCGGCTACGGCCTGGACTACGCGGAGCGCTACCGGGACCTGCCCTACATCGGCACCCTCGACCCGAAGGTCTACGCCTGACGGCTCACGCGACGGGCGGCCCCGCCGGCGGTGCCACGTCCTGCAGCGGCACCCCGGGCGGCGTCGGGGTGAACGGGGCGGTGCCGTCCACCAGCCCCACCGGCCCGAGCCCGCTGTGCAGGTTGGCGTAGGCCAGCACCTTCGCCAGGTCCACCACCCCGTTGCTCACCGGGAGCGGCGCGAGGTTCAGCGTGGACAGCAGCCCGATCGCCCGCCCCGACGCGTCCAGGAACGCGGAGCCGGAGTCCCCGGGCACCCCCGGCGTCACCGTGTAGACCTGGTGCTCCCAGCCCGACGCGATGTCCCCGGCGCTGACCCCGGCCTTCGGGCGCAGCGCGGCCGCGCCGCCCCGGACCGGGGAGTTGCCGTAGGTGAAGGTCTGGGCGCCCTCGGGCAGCCCGGCCGTCGACACCCCGGTCGGCCCGCCGAAGAAGGGGACGGTCGGGTTCGTCGTCGCGGCGGCGTCCTTGGGCAGCTCGACGAGCGCGAAGTCGTTGTACCCGCACGTCACCGGGTCCCTCTCGGCGCGCTGCTGCATGGTGACCCAGGAGCTGTAGACCATGTGCCCGGTCGCGGTGTAGCCGCGGTCGCCGCGGACCGTGACGGGCGTACCCACGGGCATGGTCGAGGACGTGCAGCCGTCCGTCTCGGTGTTCTGCCCGGTCCCGGCGCAGTGCGCGGCCTGGCCGAGGTAGAGCGTGCCGCCCGCACCCCGGAACACGAAGTTGCTCGTGCAGGAGCCGCCGCCCTGGGTGACCGTCCCCACGCCGGGGTGCACGCCGGCCGTCTCGCGGGGCGCCCAGGTGGGGGCGGGGGCCGCGGCGGGCACGGTGGCGGGGGCGGGCCGGGCGCTGGCGGTCGACGGGAGCACCAGGGCACCCGCCACGATCACGACGACCACCGAGGCGATCCCCAGCGGACCTCGCCTCGGCCTGCCGCCGCCCCACCCGATGCGCATCCGCCGCCCCCGAAAAGCTCGCCATCTCGTCCGCCGGGTCCAACGAGCCGGCGGGCCGCAGGGATACCCCACCATCCCCGCGTGGACCGGCGCGAGCCGGGTCACCGGTTCGAGAGGGCCACGAGACCTGATCGTGAGCGGGCCTCGGGAACCCGGGCCGCGGGCTGGGCGTTGTCCAGGTCGGACCATCCCGTCGGGGCCGGCGTGGGGCACGGTGGCGCGTCATCCGCCCACGACGGCTATCCTGGCGGATCAGGCCGGTGGCGTGCTGGAGAAGCCCGCGTGGTACCGGCGACGCACACTCGGGAAGGTGAAGGCCACCAGGGCCGAAGCTGCATGGACCGCAAGCGCCTGCTCCGCAACCCACTGATCTGGATCCTCATCGTGGTCCTGGTCTACTTCGGCTTCTCCGTGCTCTTCGACGACACCCGCGGGTACACCCAGGTCCCCACGTCGGTGGCCGTGCAGCAGATCGAGTCCAAGAACGTGGCCAACGCCACGATCGAGGACAAGGAGCAGCGGCTGCGCCTGGACCTGACCACCCCGGTGAACGGCAGCACGAAGATCATCACGCAGTATCCCGCCGCCTCGGCGAACGGCGTCTTCACACAGCTGCAGCAGGCCGGGGTCTCGAACTACAACACCGTGGTGCGCCAGGACTCCTTCCTGACCACGATGCTGATCTACCTGATCCCGCTCGGTCTCGTGCTGCTCGTCCTGTTCTGGATGATGAACAACGCCCAGGGCGGCGGGAACCGGGTCATGTCCTTCGGCAAGTCGAAGGCCAAGCAGCTCAACAAGGACATGCCCAAGACCACGTTCGGCGACGTGGCGGGGGCGGACGAGGCCGTCGAAGAGCTGTACGAGATCAAGGACTTCCTGCAGAACCCGGGCCGCTACCAGGCCCTCGGCGCCAAGATCCCCAAGGGCGTGCTGCTCTACGGCCCGCCCGGCACCGGCAAGACGCTGCTGGCGCGCGCGGTCGCGGGCGAGGCGGGCGTGCCGTTCTACACGATCTCGGGCTCGGACTTCGTCGAGATGTTCGTCGGGGTCGGCGCCTCGCGCGTGCGGGACCTGTTCGAGCAGGCCAAGCAGAACTCGCCCTGCATCATCTTCGTGGACGAGATCGACGCGGTCGGCCGCCAGCGTGGCGCGGGCCTCGGCGGCGGGCACGACGAGCGGGAGCAGACGCTGAACCAGCTGCTCGTCGAGATGGACGGGTTCGACGCGCGCGGCGGGATCATCCTGATCGCCGCCACGAACCGCCCGGACATCCTGGACCCGGCGCTGCTGCGCCCGGGCCGCTTCGACCGGCAGATCCCCGTCGGCGCGCCGGACCTGGCGGGCCGCAAGGCGATCCTGGCCGTGCACAGCAGGGGCAAGCCCTTCGCGAACGACGTCGACTTCGACGCCCTGGCCAAGCGGACCGGCGGGATGTCCGGCGCCGACCTGGCGAACGTGATCAACGAGGCCGCGCTGCTCACCGCGCGCGAGAACGGCTCGCTGATCAACGGCGCCGCGCTCGAGGAGTCGGTCGACCGCGTGGTCGGCGGCCCCCGGCGCAAGGGCAAGATCATCTCCGAGCAGGAGAAGAAGATCACCGCCTACCACGAGGGCGGGCACGCCCTGGCCGCGTGGGCGATGCCGGACCTCGAGCCGGTCTACAAGCTCACGATCCTGCCGCGCGGTCGCACCGGCGGGCACGCGCTCGTCGTCCCCGAGGACGACAAGGGCTTGATGACGCGTTCGGAGATGATCGGGCGCCTCGTCTTCGCCATGGGCGGCCGCTCCGCCGAGGAGCTGGTGTTCCACGAGCCCACCACGGGCGCGTCGAGCGACATCGACCAGGCGACCAAGATCGCCCGCGCGATGGTCACCGAGTACGGCATGAGCGCCCGCCTCGGCGCCGTCCGCTACGGCCGCGAGCACGGCGATCCCTTCCTCGGCCGGTCGATGGGCAACCAGGCGGACTACTCGCTCGAGGTGGCCCACGAGATCGACGAGGAGGTCCGCAAGCTCATCGAGGCCGCCCACACCGAGGCGTGGGACATCCTCAACACCTACCGGGACGTGCTGGACGACCTGGTCGTGGAGCTGCTGGACAAGGAGACGCTCACCCGCCGGGACCTGGAGCGGATCTTCGGCAGCGTCGAGAAGCGGCCGCGGATCACCGCGTTCAACGACTTCGGCGAGCGCACGCCGAGCGACAAGCCGCCGATCAAGACCAAGGCCGAGCTGGCGCGCGAGCGCGGCGAGGTCTGGCCGCCCGAGGTCGAGCGCGAGCCCGCCCCGGTGGGCTCGTACCCGGGCGGCGGCCCCGCGGTCCCCTCCCCCGGAGCGGGCGGGCACCCGGCTCCGCAGCCCGGTCCGAAGGGCGGTGGCTACCCCGGCGGCTTCCCGGCCGAGCGGAACAGGAACGGCCACGCGCCCACGAACGGGAACGGCACCGGGCACGTCCCGCCGCCGGCCGGCTACGGGCAGCCGCAACCGCCGTACGCGGTGGCCCCGAACTACGGCGCCCCGCCGGACTGGCGTCCCGCGACGACTCCCGCCGGGCAGACGTGGCCGCCGCCGAACTGGGCGCCGCATCAGCAGCAGCCGCCGAACCCGCGGCCGCAGCAGGGTCCGCCGACTGACGCCGAGCAGCCCACCCAGGCGCAGGAGCGGCCGGAGACCCCGGAGCAGCCGGGGTCCGAGTCAGGGAGTTCCCACTGAGCACGGAGATCACGGAGGACGCGGAGGCCGTCAACGGCCGGGTCGTGCCCACCGGAGTGGATCATGCGCGCGCCGAGGCGGCGATCCGCGAGCTGCTGATCGCGGTCGGGGAGGACCCCGACCGCGAGGGGCTCAAGGACACCCCCGCCCGCGTCGCGCGTGCGTACGAGGAGCTGTTCGCCGGGCTGTACGTGGATCCGGCGACGGCGCTGGAGCGCACGTTCGACGAGGGGCACGGCGAGCTCGTCCTGGTCAAGGACATCCCGGTGTACTCCACCTGCGAGCACCACCTGGTGCCGTTCCACGGCGTCGCACACGTCGGGTACATCCCCTCGGTCGAGGGGAAGGTGACCGGGCTCTCGAAGATCGCCCGCGTCGTCGACATGTACGCGAAGCGCCCGCAGGTGCAGGAACGGCTCACCGGGCAGGTGGCGGACGCGCTGGTCCGCAAGCTGAACCCGCGCGGCGTCATCGTCGTGATCGAGGCCGAGCACCTCTGCATGGCCATGCGCGGCGTCCGCAAGCCGGGCTCGCGCACCACCACGTCCGCGGTCCGCGGGATGTTCCAGACCTCCCCGTCGTCCCGTGCCGAGGCGTTGTCGCTGATCCGGGGGCACTGATGACGGGGCCGGTCCCCCATCCGGGCCGGTGCGTCGTCCTGGGCATCCTGAACGTCACGCCGGACTCGTTCTCCGACGGGGGCCGCTACCTCGACCGCGAGCACGCCGTGGCGCACGGCGTCGCCATGCGGGACGCCGGCGCGGACCTGGTGGACGTGGGCGGCGAGTCGACACGGCCGGGGGCCGGCCGGGTGGACGCCGCGACCGAGCGGGAGCGGGTCGTCCCGGTGGTCCGGGACCTGGTCGCCGAGGGCGTGCGGGTCAGTGTGGACACCACGCGCGCCGCGGTCGCGGAGGCCGCGGTGGCGGCGGGCGCCACGGTCGTCAACGACGTCTCCGGCGGCCTCGCGGACCCGCGGATGGCCGCCGCCGTCGCGGACCTGCGGGTGCCGTGGATCCTCATGCACTGGCGCGGGCCCAGCGACCGGATGCAGGAGCTGGCGTCCTATGAGGACGTGGTCGGCGAGGTGCGGCAGGAGCTCGTTGCGCGGGCGGACGCGGCGGTCCTCGCCGGCGTCGATCCCGCGCGGCTGATCCTGGACCCTGGCATCGGGTTCGCCAAGACCGCGGCGCACAACTGGGCGCTGCTGCGCAGGCTCGACGTGCTGATCGCGCTGGGCTTCCCGGTGCTGGTGGGGGCCTCGCGCAAGCGCTTCCTCGGCCAGCTGCTCGCCGACGCGCAGGGCAGGCTCCGCCCACCGGCGGGTCGGGACGGGGCCACCGCGGCAATCAGCGCGATCGCCGCGGAGCAGGGCGCCTGGGGAGTGCGGGTCCACGACGTGGAGTCCACGATGGACGCGATCGCGGTGTCCGCGGCGTACCGGCTGGGTGCGTCGCGGGCCCGGACGGGGGAGTAGTGACCGCCGACGTACTCGTCTCCGCGGAGGCGGCATCGTGACCGCCGACGTACTCGTCTCCGCGGAGGCGGCATAGTGACCGACCGGATCGAGCTGACCGGGCTGCGGGTGCGCGGGCACCACGGGGTGTTCGAGCACGAGAAGCGGGACGGGCAGGACTTCGTCGTCGACATCACCCTGTGGATCGACCTCGCCGAGGCCGCCGCCACGGACGACCTGACCAAGACCGTGCACTACGGCGAGCTCGCCGAGCTGGCCGCCGGGATCGTCGCGGGGCCGCCGCGGGACCTCATCGAGACGGTGTCCGCGGAGATCGCGGACGCCGTCATGTCCGACGAGCGGGTGCACGCCGTCGAGGTGACCCTGCACAAGCCGCACGCGCCGATCCCACTGGACTTCGCGGACGTCGCGGTGGTGGCCCGCCGGTCCCGGCGCGGCGGCGGCCCGCGGATCGTCCCGGCATGAGCCGCGCGCTGCTGTCGCTGGGCTCGAACCTCGGGGAGCGGTTCGAGTACCTGAGGCTCGCCGTGCACGGGTTCGCGGACGTCGTCGTAGCGGCCTCCCCGGTCTACGAGACGCCGGCCTGGGGCGGGGTCGAGCAGCCGGACTTCCTCAACGCGCTGCTCGTCGTCGAGGACCCCGCCACGGACGCGTGGGGTTGGCTGCGGCGCGGCCAGGCCCTGGAGCAGGAGGCCGAGCGCGTCCGCGAGGTGCGCTGGGGACCCCGCACCCTCGACGTCGACGTGGTAACGGTCGAGTCCGCCGACGGCCCGGTGACCAGCACGGACCCCGAGCTCTTGCTCCCCCATCCGGGCACGCCCGAGCGCGCGACGGTCCTCGTCCCCTGGCTGGACCTCGATCCCGAGGCGGTGCTCCCGGGGCACGGTCGGGTGGCGGACCTGGTCGCGGCGCTGCCCCGCGCGGACGTCGAGGGGCTGCGGAGGCGCCCGGACCTGGCGCTGCTGCCGTGAGGGCCACCCGCCCGCGGGACCTCGTGATCACGTTCGTGGTCGCGGCGGTCGTCGCGAACCTGGTGGTGCGGCTGACCTACGGTTCGCTGCCGTCCTTCCCGGCGCCCGCGGGCGTGACCCTCGCCGTGCTCGGGATCGCCGAGGCGGTGGCGGGCTGGGTGCTCAAGGGGCGCGTCGAGCGGCGGCCCGGCAGCAGGCCGGTCGAGCCGCTGGTGGCGGCGCGTGCGGTGCTGGTGGCGCAGGCGTCCGCGCTCGGCGGAGCACTGGTCGGCGGGCTGTGGGCGGGGCTGCTCGTCTACGTGGCTCCGCAGGCCGGGACGGTCACGGCGGCGGCGTCGGACACCACGGCGTCGATCGTCGGGCTGCTGTCGGCGGCGGTGCTGGTCGGCGGGGCCCTGTGGCTCGAACACTGCTGCCGCACCCCGGACGACCCGGAGGACGACCGGCCGATCTCGTAGGCTGCGCGCATGGCCTACCCCGTCCCGGTCGGAGCCCCGCCCGACGGCCCGCCCACCCGGCACACCCACGCCGCCCGTCGGCGCGGGGTGCTGCTGCCCGTCGTCGGGCTGGTGGCGCTGGGGATCTGTGGGCTGGTCGTGCTGGGGTTGGTCGGCAACTCCGTGGGGTTCGGCTGGGTGCTGGTCGGGGCGCTCTGCGCGTTGCTGCCCGTCGGACCGGTGGTGGCCACGTTCCTGTGGCTGGACCGCTGGGAGCCCGAGCCGCCCCGGATGCTGCTCGTCGCGTTCCTGTGGGGCGCGTGCTTCTCGGCCCTGTCGGCGCTGCTCATCAACTCCTCGGCCGCGCTCGCGGCCGACGCGCTGGTCCGCCGCGGCAGCGGCGACGTCCTCGGCACCGTGGTGATCGCCCCGTTCGTCGAGGAGGGGCTCAAGGGCCTGTTCCTGGTCGGGCTGCTGATCTGGCGGCGTCGCGAGTTCGACGGGATCGTGGACGGCGTCGTCTACGCCGGGCTCGTCGCCGCGGGCTTCGCGTTCACCGAGAACATCCTCTACATCGGGCGCGCGTTCGCGGAGGGCGCGATGGCCGGGCAGAGCGGCGGTGTCCTCGCCGTCCTGCTGCTGCGCGGGGTGCTGTCCCCGTTCGCGCACCCGCTGTTCACCTCCATGACGGGCATCGGGGCGGGCATCGCGGCCGCCAAGCGCAGCGTCACCGTCCGCGTGCTCGCGGTCGTGGCCGGCTACCTGGTCGCGGTCCTGCTGCACGCCCTGTGGAACGGTGCCGCCTCGGTCCTCGGCGACACCGGGTTCTTCCAGGTCTACGTCGTGATCATGCTGCCGCTGTTCGTGGCGATGGTCGTCGTGCTGCTGTGGCAGCGCCACCGCGAGGCGAAGACGGTGGCCGAACAGCTGCCGTCGTTCGCCCAGGCGGGCTGGATCGCCTGGAGCGAGGTTCCCCTGCTCGGCAACCTCGCCCGACGGCGGGGCTGGCGCCGCGAGGTCAAGCGCCGTTCGGGCCCGCACGCCGCCCGGGCGGTGGCGGACTACCAGACCGCCGTCACCGAGCTGGCGTTCCTGCGGTCCCGGATCGCCCGCGGCGCGGTGCGAGACAGCGCCGAGGAGCTGCTGTCCGGGCGGCTCCGCGAGCTCGCCAAGGCCCGGGCCCGCGCCCTCGGCATGCCGGACGCGCTCACCGCCGCCTGGGGCGGCGACCACCCGCCCGGCTGGGTCCCGCCCGCCCCGCACACGATCTCCGCCCCCCTCCCGCAGGCCCCGCCCCCCGGCTACGCACCCCCCGCGTACCACCCGCAGCAGGGCCCGCCGCCGGGCTACCCGCCGGGACCGCCCCCCGGGTACGGCGGGCCCCCGCAGCCCGGCCCCACCTACGGCGCCCCGGGCCTGCCGGACCAGCGCCACGGCCCACCCCCGGGCTGGAACCCGCCCCGCTGACCCACCCACCTCGATGATCGTTCCGAGTGGCACCGCACCGCTGTCCTGACGGCGCTCCTGTTCCACTCACGTCGATCACCACAACCGTGACCCGACGACGACCTGGGTGTGACGCGCACGATCTGGTGAGCCGGCTCACCCCCGATCCTGTCCGGAGCCCCGTCCGCCTACCCTCGACGCCGTCGCCGAGAGCGTCGACGAACCTTGTCCGGTACCCCTGGTGGACTGGAACGAGTGCAGGAGCGCGTGATGAGTGCTGGCCGGCCCGCCCGGCTGGCCGTCGGAGTGGTCTCCGCCGGCCGCGTGGGTGCCGTACTGGGTGCCGCGTTGTCCGCGGTCGGGCACCGCGTCGTCGCCACGTCCGGGGTCTCGAAGGCCTCGCTGCACCGCGCCGAGACCCTCCTCCCGGACGTCCCGTTGCTCCCGCCGGACGAGGTCGTGGCCCGGGCGGACCTGGTCCTGCTCGCCGTCCCGGACGACGCGCTGGACGGCATGGTCCGCGGCCTCGCCGCCGCCGGCGCCTTCCGGCCCGGCCAGATCGTGGTCCACACCGCGGGCGCCCACGGGGTCCGGGTCCTCGAACCGGCCGTGGAGCACGGGGTGCTCGCCGTCGCGCTGCACCCGGTCATGACCTTCACCGGCCGCACCGAGGACGTCCAGCGGCTCACCGGGTGCTGTATCAGCGTCACGGCGGCCGCGGGGGACGAGGCCGCGTGGAACGTCGGCGAGGCGCTGGTCCTGGAGCTCGGCGCGGAGCCGGTGCGGGTCCCCGAGCAGGAGCGCCCGCTCTACCACGCCGCGCTCGCCCACGGGGCGAACCACCTGGTCACGCTCGTGCGGGACACCGCAGACCTGCTGCAGAGCACGATCGGCGCGGTGGCGTCGACGACCGGTTCCGCAAGCTCCACCTCCGCCGAGCGCCTGATCGGGCCGCTGCTGTCCGCGGCGTTGGACAACTCCCTGCGCCACGGCGACCGCGCCCTCTCCGGCCCGGTCGCGCGCGGGGACGTCGGGACGGTCCGCACCCACCTCGCGGAGCTGGACAAGGCGGATCCCGAGCTCGCCGACACCTACCGCAGCCTCGCCCGCCGCACGGTCCACCGGGCCGTCGAGGGCGGGCTGCTGCCCGAGCACGCGGCCGCCGAGGTGCGTGCCGCCCTGAACGAGGAGCGCCGGTGACCGCCCCCGCCACCAAGAACGGCTACGCGCGCGGCGCGCTGACCGTCCACAGCGACCCCGCGAAGCTGACGGCCGTCACGCGCGCGCTGCGGGGCGCGGGCCGCAAGGTCGTCCTCGTCCCGACCATGGGCGCCCTGCACGACGGGCACCGGGAGCTCATGAGGCACGCCCGGCAGGTCCCCGGCGCCGTCGTGCCGGTCGTGAGCATCTTCGTCAACCCGCTCCAGTTCGGGCCGAACGAGGATCTGTCGCGCTATCCCCGCCCGCTGGAGAAGGACCTCGAGGTCTGCCGCGAGGAGGGCGTCGAGCTCGTCTTCACCCCGCAGGTCGAGCACATGTACCCGCCGGGCTCCGACACCCGGATCGCAGGCGGGGCGCTCGCGTCCATCCTGGAAGGGTCCTCCCGGCCCGGCCACTTCGACGGGGTGCTGACCGTGGTGAGCAAGCTCTTCCACATCGTCGGCCCGGACGTCGCCCTCTTCGGCGAGAAGGACTTCCAGCAGCTCGCGCTGGTCAAGCGCATGGTCCGGGACCTGGACTTCCCGCTGAGCGTCGTCGGCGTCCCGACGGTCAGGGAGCAGGACGGTCTCGCCCGCTCGTCGCGCAACGTCTATCTCTCGGCCGCGGACCGGCGGCGCGCCACGGTGCTCTCCCGGGCACTGCGCGAGGGGGCCGCCGTCTCCGCGTACGGCCCCGAGGCCGTGCTGGAGCGGGCTCGCGCCGTACTGGCCACCGAGCCCACGGTCGCCGTGGACTATCTCGAGCTGCGAGACGCCGACACCCTCGGCGACCCCGTCGTCGGGACACCCGCCCGGCTGCTCGTCGCCGCCAAGCTCGGCACCACCCGCCTCATCGACAACATCGCCGTTCACCTGTGAGGGCCCCATGCTGCGCACGATGATGACCGCCAAGATCCACCGCGCCACCGTCACCCAGGCCGACCTGCACTACGTCGGCTCGGTCACCGTGGACCGCGACCTGATGGACGCCTCCGGGCTGCTGGAGGGCGAGCAGGTCGCGATCGTCGACATCACCAACGGCGCCCGCCTGGAGACCTACGTGATCCCCGGCGAGCGCGGCTCCGGCGTGATCGGCATCAACGGTGCCGCCGCCCACCTGGTACACCCCGGCGACCTGGTCATCCTGATCGCCTACGGGATGCTGGACGAGGCCGAGCTGCTCACCTACTCGCCGAAGGTCGTCTTCGTCGACGGGGACAACAAGGTCGTCGAGCTCGGGACCGACCCGGCCCACGCGCCCGAGGGCTCCGGGCTGCTGTCCGGCTCGCGCTGATGCTGCTCTGCGTCGACGTCGGCAACACCCAGACCGCTCTGGGCATCTACGACGGCGACGTGCTCGTCCGGGACTGGCGCATGCGGACCGACCACCGCATCACCGCGGACGAGCTGGAGGTCGCCGTCCGCGGCCTGCTGCGCGAGTACGGGCCCCGGGTCACGGGGGTCTCGGCGCTGTCCACCGTGCCGTCGATCCTGCGTGAGCTGCGGCTGATGCTGCGGAGCTGGGCGGTGGACACCCCGGCGATCATCGTCGGGCCGGGCGTGAGGACGGGTGTGCCGCTGCTGGTCGACAACCCGCGCGAGGTGGGCGCCGACCGCGTGGTCAACACCCTCGCCGCGCACCACCGGCACGCCACGACCTGCATCGTCGCGGACTTCGGCACGTCCACGAACGTCGACGTCGTCTCGGCGAGGGGCGAGTTCCTCGGCGGCGCCCTGTGCCCCGGCATCGACATCTCCCTGGAGGCGCTGGCCCAGCGGGCCGCCGCGCTGCGCCCCGTCGAGCTCGTGCCGCCGCGGTCGGTCATCGGCAAGAACACGGTCGAGGCGATGCAGTCCGGCATGCTCTACGGCTTCGCAGGCCAGGTCGACGGCCTGGTCCGCCGGATCATCAGCGAGCTCGGCCCCGCCGCGGGCCCGGTCACCGTGCTCGGGACGGGCGGGCTCGCCCCGCTGATGGAGGGGATCTCGGACACGATCACCGAGTACGTGCCCGAGCTGACCCTGGAGGGCCTGCGCCTGGTCTACACCCGCAACGCCCGCGCCACCAGCGTGAACAGCGGCAGCCTGAAGGAGCCGCCCGCGGTCTCGGGCCGCCCCGCCAGGTAGGCGCGCAGCCTGCCGAACGCGGCTTCGCGTTCCTCGTCCGTGCTGGTCAGCGCCCACGAGTGGGTGCTCAGCGTCGCGACCAGGCCGTCGATGGTCGTCTCGCGGGTGAAGGGGAAGGTCGCCCGCTCCACGCCACCGAACGGACCCCGCGGCTCCAGCTCGGTCGCGTCGCCGCCCTGCGGCACGGACTTGCCGTGTGCGAGCGCCTCGTGCAGCCCGCGGACCCAGTCGACGCCGGCGTCGTCGCAGTTCCAGAGGCCGGCGAACACGCCGCCCGGCCGCAGCACCCGCGCGATCTCCGGCCAGGCCCGAGCGGGGTCGAACCAGTGCACCGCCTGCCCGACGAGCACGGCGTCGACCGAGGCGTCCGGCAGCGGGATGTCCTCCGCGGTCCCCGGCAGCGCCTCGACCTGCGGCAGGTCGGCCCGCAGCACCTCGAGCATCCCGGGATCGGGCTCGACGGCCACGACGTCTCGGTCCAGCAACCCCGCCGTCAGCTTCCCGGTCCCGGCGGCCAGGTCCAGCACCCGAGGCCCGGGCGTGTGCTCCAACGCCCAGGCGATCGCGGACCCCGGGTAGTCCGGTCGATGGGCGGCGTAGTCGGCGGCGGCGGACCCGAAGACGAGTCGGCGTTCGGTCACGACCCCACGCTAATCCCGCGGAGATCAACCTCGGGCACATCTCGACCCCTCCGAAGGTGCCCGAGGTTGACCTCGGCACCGGGTGGGAAACGGGTCGACCCGCCCGACTAGCCTTTCCAGGCGTGAGTGAAGAGCCGCGCACCCCCGTCGACGACCTGCCCGAGCAGATGCAGGTCCGCTCGAAGAAGCGCGCGGACCTGCTCGCGGCGGGCGTCGACCCCTATCCCGTCACCGTCGCCCGCACCCACTCGCTGAAGGCGGTGCGTGAGGCCCATCCGGACCTGGAGCCCGGGGCCGAGACCGGGGAGGTCGTGAGCGTCGTCGGGCGGGTGCTGTTCCTGCGCAACACCGGCAAGCTCTGCTTCGCGAAGCTCGTCGAGGGGGACGGCACCGAGCTGCAGGCCATGCTCAGCCTCGCGAAGGTCGGCGCCGACGAGCTCGCGCGCTGGAAGGCGCAGGTGGACCGCGGGGACCACGTGCTGGTCACCGGCGAGGTCGTCGCGTCCAAGCGCGGCGAGCTGTCCGTCATGGCGGACTCCTGGCAGATGGTCGCCAAGGCCATCCGCCCCCTGCCCAACGCGCACAGCGACCTCTCGGAGGAGACGCGCGTCCGGCAGCGGTACGTCGACCTCGTCCTGCGCGAGCAGGCCCGGGACATGGTCCGCACCCGCTCGACGGTCGTCCGCACGCTGCGCCGCCAGTTCGAGGACCGCGGCTACATCGAGGTGGAGACGCCGATGCTGCAGCTGCTGCACGGCGGCGCCACGGCCCGGCCCTTCGTCACCCACACGAACGCCCTGGACGCGGATCTGTATCTGCGGATCGCGCCGGAGCTGTTCTTGAAGCGGGCCGTGGTGGGCGGGATCGAGCGCGTTTTCGAGATCAACCGCGTGTTCCGCAACGAGGGCATCGACTCGACCCATTCGCCCGAGTTCGCGATGCTCGAGGCGTACCAGGCCTACGCCACCTACGACGACATGGCCATTCTCACGCGTGAGCTGATCCAGGAATGTGTACGCGCCGTGTTCGGCTCGACGATCGTGCGTCACACCGACGGGTCCGAGCACGATCTCGGCGGCGAGTGGCGTTCCGTCACGCTCCACGAATCCGTGGCCGAGGCCGTCGGGGAATCGGTGACCGTGGACACGCCCGCGGAGGACCTCCGGAAGCTCGCCGCGGCCCACGACGTGCCGCTGAAGGATTCCTGGGGCGCGGGCGAGATCGTCCTCGAGCTGTTCGAGAAGCTCGTCGAGCACACCCTACAGGCGCCCACGTTCGTGCGGGACTATCCCGTCGAGGTGCGCCCGCTCACCCGGCAGCACCGGCATGACCCGAGGCTCGCCGAGGCGTGGGACCTCATCGTCTTCGGGCACGAGCTGGCCACGGCGTACTCGGAGCTCGTGGACCCCGTGGAGCAGCGGGAACGGCTGCACGCGCAGTCCCTGCTCGCCGCGAAGGGCGATCCCGAGGCCATGCAGCTCGACGAGGACTTCCTCCGGGCGATGGAGTACGGAATGCCTCCGACCGGGGGGATGGGAATGGGCGTGGACCGCCTGCTCATGACGCTCACCGGCACCGGTATCCGGGAGACGATCCTGTTCCCCCTGGTGCGTCAGGAGTCCTAGCCGCCGGTTGTCGCCTCGACAACTACCTACGATTCGCGTTATTGTTTCCGCGACGGCGCTGCCGTGGAAATGTCAACGATTTCTCGATGTAGGTGGAGGCTGCGGCGGTGGCGCAGATCCGTGAGATCAAGCTGATCGACGACCTCGACGGCGAGAAGGCCGACGAGACCGTCGAGTTCGGGTTGGACGGCAAGAGCTACGAGATCGACCTGTCGAACGACAATGCGAGCAAGCTGCGGGACGCGCTGGCGTCCTATGTCGGCGCGGCTCGCAAGGTCGCGGGCAGGCGGCGGAGCGCTCCGGCGGCGGCGAACGGCGGCGCGACCCGTCGGCCGTCGATCGACCGGGAGCAGAACCAGGCGATCCGCGAATGGGCCCGCAAGCGCGGGATGAAGGTGTCGGACCGCGGCCGGATCCCGGCCGAGGTGCTCGAGGCGTACCACCAGGAGAACTAGGCCGTGTTTACGAAGTCACGATCGATGGGCTTCGTGATCCAGATCGTGGCCGGCAAGGCGCCGCCCCGGCCTCGTACCGGGCGTACTCGGCCGCGGGCGGCAACGCCGCCGGCCGCGATCTGGGCGCGGAGACCGCGATCAGGGACTTCGTAGACGCGGCCTAGTACTGGGAGCACGAAGGCCGGTCGGGGCGCCCGACCGGCCTTTTTGCTGAGCCTTCAACGAAGGATTGCCTCACCGGCGTAGCGTGCCGTCATGCCCCGACGAGTCACCAGCCTTGAGGTCGCCCGCACCGAGCGCCTCACCCCGCACATGGTGCGGGTGGTCGCCACCGGTCCCGAGCTGGCCGCCTTCCCGGAGACGGAGTTCACCGACCGGTACGTGAAGATCCTGTTTCCGGTCCCGGGCGTCTCCTACCCCGATCCCCTCGACATGGAGGCGGTCCGCCGCGACCTGCCGCGCGAGCACTGGCCGCGCATGCGCACCTACACGGTCCGCGCGTTCGACGCCGCCAAGGCCGAGCTGACGATCGACTTCGTGCACCACGGCGACACCGGGCTCGCAGGCCCGTGGGCGGCCGCGGCCGAGCCCGGGGACCCGCTGCGGCTCGTCGGGCCCGGCGGGGCCTACGCCCCGGACCCGGACGCGGACTGGCACCTGCTGGTCGGGGACGAGGCCGCGATCCCGGCGATCGGCGCCGCGCTCGAGCGGATCCCGGCGGGCACCCCCGTCCACGCGATCCTCCAGGTGGGGGCGCAGGCCGACGAGCAGCCCCTGCCCACCGCCGCCGACCTGCGGCTGCGCTGGTTGCACCGGGACACGGACGCCGTCCGGCTGGTCGACGCCGTCCGGGAGCTGGAGTTCCCCGCGGGCCGGGTGCACGCGTTCGTCCACGGCGAGGCGGTGGAGGTCAGGGAGGTTCGACGGCACCTGACCCGAGAGCGTGGCGTGCCCCGGGACGACCTGTCGGTGTCCGGGTACTGGCGCCGCGGGGCGGACGAGGAGGGCTTCCGCGCCTACAAGCAGGAGCAGGCTGTGGCGGAGCAGGCCGAGCAGAAGATCGCCGCAGGTCGGTGACGGTGCACCTGTTCGCGCAGGGCTGAACGGGCGGTATCCGGGAATCGACGTGCAGCTCACACCGTTTTGTCGGTGAAGGTGCGTACCGTGCGCGTTACGTGACCCCGCGGCGCGGGCGGCCGGACCCCGGGGACCGATACAGTGGTATGGGGCGCCCGCGTCGCAGTGTCATCAGGATGCTGATCGCGTCGCATGTGTGGGCGCAGCAGGCAAGGAGTGCGAATGTTCGAGAGGTTCACCGACCGAGCAAGGCGTGTTGTCGTCCTGGCGCAGGAAGAGGCCAGGATGCTCAACCACAACTACATCGGCACCGAGCACATCCTCCTTGGCCTGATCCACGAGGGCGAGGGTGTGGCCGCCAAGGCGCTCGAGTCGCTCGGGATCGCCCTGGAGGGCGTGCGGCAGCAGGTCGAGGAGATCATCGGCCAGGGCCAGCAGGCACCGTCGGGACACATCCCGTTCACGCCCCGTGCGAAGAAGGTGCTGGAGCTGTCGCTGCGCGAGGCGCTGCAGCTCGGCCACAACTACATCGGCACCGAGCACATCCTGCTCGGCCTGATCCGCGAGGGTGAGGGCGTCGCGGCCCAGGTGCTCGTCAAGCTGGGCGCCGATCTCAACCGCGTCCGCCAGCAGGTGCTGCAGCTGCTGAGCGGCTACCAGGGCAAGGAGCCCGCCGAGGCCAGCTCGGGCCGCGGCGAGGGCACCCCGTCCTCCTCCCTCGTGCTGGACCAGTTCGGTCGCAACCTCACGCAGCAGGCCCGCGAGGGCAAGCTGGACCCGGTCATCGGCCGGGGCAAGGAGATCGAGCGGGT
>Ga0157379_10001393_pt1 | contig 19787 bp, 17 predicted proteins | sample S25metaG_FD_121802 | JGI IMG/M metagenome (GOLD analysis project Ga0157379, IMG submission 121802) | Switchgrass rhizosphere microbial communities from Kellogg Biological Station, Michigan, USA - S2-5 metaG | ecosystem: Host-associated > Plants > Roots > Rhizosphere > Soil | place: USA... | reverse complement strand
CTCAACTCCGACCCTCCTCCGAACCCTCCGACTCCGGTCTTCCTCCAGAGTCGACCCCTAACAATAGGTGCAGTTAGGGGGTGATTCAAACTATATAGTTATTGAGACTATGTAGTAGTTGCAGCATAAGCCCCATGGGTGCTTGAAATGTAACTATGGAAATTGAAATACATACATCATTACTCAGCACCAGATGGCAGTGAGTTACTGGAGGTTTCAAGTATGAACAATATTAAAAAAGGAATTACTTTCTGTAAAATCACTTGCAATGCCCAAGTATCCTATTGACGTCACATCCTTTTCACTGACCTTACTGGACAAAATTAAAACATAAATATGAAACCTAGGGTTTTTCTTGCCAATACCAAAGAAAACTGTGGTGGTACTGAGTGATACCAAAGGACACCAAAGAATACTGTGGTATACATAAGTATTTTTTGGCATCCCTCAGTAGTACCACAGTTTTCCTTGGTTTTCCTGTGTGATCTTTCGGTATTGGCCCCTTTTGGCCAAAATGAGCAAATGAAAACCATTAAAAGGCAAATATTACATTTTGAACTAACTAGAAATTCTAATATTCGACTGTCGTTACTGAGATGTTACCAAAGGAATACCATAGTATTACCATGGGAATACCAGGGTTTTACTACAGTATACTGCGGTAATACCAAAACTGAAGCTATACCGAGAAATCCTTTGGGGATACCAAGGGAACAAAACCACACAATACCGAAGCACTACCACACAATACCGAAGGATTACCACATAATACTTCAGTATACTTCAGTATCCTGTGGTATTTTTCGGTATCCCGTGGTATTTTTCAGTTTACTGTGGTATTTCGAGGGATCCTGCAGTATCCCACGGTATCACCCTGGTATCACTGCGGTCTCGCGCCATTATTGATGGTTTTGTTGACTTTGGCTTTTCTTATTTTACATTTGTATTTAATTTTGTCCAGAAAGGACTGTCATACATCCTCGCATGGAAATAGCAGATACATACCGATTCAAATTAATCTACCCACTTTATCCCAACCAACTACATAAGATGAGGCACTTCCCTGAATCTCGGCCTTTCGTCAAAATACAATAGTAGGCATTAGTTTGCTGAACAGGTTGTAAGTGACTGTCAGGCATCCCAGGAGAGTAAACTCATTAATAAATCCGGGAAGTGTGGAATATTGTAAAGTGTCATTGGCCATTCCTGGAGGAAGGGAACCTGTCTCTTCATTTATTCTCGAAATCGAGGTAATATCCCGAACTTTTCCTTTTATGTATCTTTTATTGATGTCTCTGGCACTCAAATCCAAGTTGCCCATTACTAGTGTCAGCGAGGATATATATTCAACAGTAGACAGATTACATGTGCCATTTCGATTCCAGGTTCTTCATACGACCATGCGCCAATAATAAAGAAATTATTAAATTTTGGGATAGACGGGATACGGAGATTCCACAACCAATGTTGCAAGTACTTGTTCGAGATTCCTTCACCCCGACGTCAATGACATTGTGTGTCAAACACCATTTTAAGTAATAGATTTGCACCGAGGCCTAATGTACATTGCGAACACCTTCTGGACCGCATGATTGTTTGTAAGGGGACGAAGATATCCTTCTGTTGAATTAAATAACATCTACTCGGCGGGTCTCTAGGCTTGCTGACCATGAGGCTAAAGTGGTAGGTACAGATATATAGTTTTTATTGACACTGCACTACTTAACTACTCTATCGACTTTTATTATATTCCCAGTTACTTGAAGCAGGAAGAGATTGGAACTCGGGGGCAGCTCGGCTGAAGTCTGCAGCAATGGATTAGGTTGGAAGATAGCGAAGCCAATGAGTGATTAAATAAGAGGGTGTTAAGTACCGTAAAGAAGACGAGGCTATCCACATTCCTGGATAAATTCATGTTACATCCACCAGGGACCATGGGGCGCTTCACTTTCACACATGGCTGAGGCGAGTTTCCCCTTCGGTTCGCTTGAGACCAAAATTAAGATAAGACTCACACAAACCCTTGTCCTTGATTCGTAACTAGATCGAACGATATCTTTGTCCAGAGAAGAGCACGCTCAAGTGGGTCACTGAGTCTGTTCTCATTCTGTTCGAGAGCTCAGGTCTTCGATGAGTGGGGATAATCTGATCCCTCAAATTATATAGATATTTAGAAGGTGGTTTCTCGTTCTCACTAGCCAGTATAATCACCCAGCAAACACGAGGAACAAATGCCAGTGGGCGAGTTGGACTTCCAGTCTTCTAGATACTAAATAATTCCATTGCTCTTCGAAGCCAAGGGAGCTTGAAATTCACTTGCCGACGTTTCGTATCAGTTGAGATGCTTCACCTTATTACAATAATTCGGGATCATAGGACATTGCTGGCTGGGTACGCTGAATCTTCTCACACGAAATTCGATGGTGCACACTGGCAGGCTGATTCTGCACTTCCGAGATTTCGGAGAGATAAATCAGCATGTTAATCTGGCAAGACTTCCTGATATGAAATCTTAGAATACCAAAACTTGTAGTGTGCAACTCGGGAATGTCATAAGGAGCTGAGTTAAAAGCGGAGTTATGACTCAGTCGTGCGGTCCCGCAGGTTACCACTGATTATGAACACTCTGGATCTCTACGACTATCCCGTTCCATCTCCTCCTCCACCTTCGTCTTCAGAGAATGCAGAACCATCCTCTACTCCACAGACGACCTCGGACACGGTCTCGGCACAACCATCTTTTAACGAAGAAGTTAATCAGGTTATAGGCCAGTTAGGGAAGTTCTGGGGAGGATTTCGCAAACAAGTATGATAAATTTGAGCCGTTTGCAGTTGATTTGCGTATTCTTATTTCGTGATTTGCGGTTTTAGAGTCAGACTGCTCTTGAGTCAGCCCGCAAGGTGCGATTCCCTAGAGAGGAACTATTTCCTGGCTTGGGCTAATTATGTTCCGACTCTCTGTTATTTTCGTAGGACTTTGGAAACGTAGTCTTACAAGCTCAGAAAGAACTCGGAAAGCTTGGTGCTATTTCCACCACGTCTAGTACGAGTGCGCCAGCAACCAGAGACACCATTGACGGTACCGAGGAACAACTTAAAGAAGAACCGACTGGCAGTACACCTGTTGATCGTGAGGAGGCTTCCTCATCCTCTTCGTCGACTTTCTTGTCCCGTCTTCAGAGCTCTCTTTCCCCCAATTTAACACCAGCTGCACTTTCTTCGACTCTTCAGCGACATCTTCCGCAACATTTACAACAAGGTCTTAATTTAGAAAATGCGACAGCCGATTTTGCTCAACTTCGAGCCGCTCTAGCTGAAAATATACAACGTGTTCAGCGAGGCACCACGATGCAACAGGCTGAGAAACTCGCGGAGCAATATATGCAAAAAGGCGAAGTTTTATTCAAAGAAGCTGGGGAGTTTTTGAAGGATGCAGTGAAAGTTGTTCCCCCCGAAGAGGCGGGCGATTCCGGTGTGGTCTGGGACGGGACCGATGTATGGACGATGTCGACAATAGCAGGTTCTAAGAAGGGTAAAGAGAAAGAGTCAGAAATTTTATTTGACTCGCCAGCGATTGGGAGGCGTGCGGATGCCCTGCTTCGCAAGTTGAGATCTGACCCTGAAAGGTTGAAGGCCGATCCTGCTTCTGAGAATGCTTCTGAAGCTTGGGCAACGTGGCTCTCCAAGGAGTTCGAAGGCAAAGGTGGAATTGACGGAGAAACCTGGAAGACGAAGATTGATACTGTACTAAACGGCGATGATAAGAACGAAATAACTAATCTGAGAGATAAACTAGGTAAGTGGAATCAATCCGATTTTTTATAGCCGCCAAAGTTCTCCCCTTTAGTGCGTTCCGATCTAACGCTCGAAGTATTTTGGATGAGGTATTTCTTCCGTGTAAATCAAATTGAGCGCGAGGAAGGAAAGCGCAAGGCATTATTAGAGGGTGCGAGGCAAGATGGAGACGATGATGATTTCACTTGGGAAGATGATGAAGAGGAGGATCACCCTACTCCCGCTGGCACTCTTGAAAGCAAAGCCCGAAATGATGCCTCAGAAACGAGCACATTGAAGGGCAGAGATGCGGAGTCTTTGACGGTACCGAGTACGAGGACCCATAGTCCCCGCGAGTCCGAAGATAGCTACGACGTCGTCTCCGCCTCTTCAGCGTCAGGCAACGTATCATCTACGGGAGGGAGAGAGGATTCTAAAGGAAAAAGAGACACCGATGATGGAGATGACAGTGACTGGGAATGAGCAGATGAAGCGAGGTCAATGTTATCACCTATGTTATGAATGTTCGCTCACACCCGTCTATCCCTTGAAGATTCTGACTGCTAATCGATTTGTACTTATTATGGTCCTAATATACTGTCTCCAGACGAATATTAAGTCTTCAACTATGGAGACAGCGTGACAGCGTGAACCGTCACTCACCAGAAACAGATTACTGTCAAGCCCCCGAGCAACTTGCTGGACGACGGGCTCGTCATCGAGACCCTCAAATATTGGATCCTCTTCTCCAGTATCTCATGGGAATAAGACTCGCTGGCTCTAGTTCTCGGAATGTTACGTATTTGCAATGGACTGCACGAAGGTATGTTCCCAAGCCCATATGATGGAACATAAAGGGTATTGATGGACAACGTTTCTTAAATGTTTCATAGATTTTAGTAAACATAATTAATTCAATATTCAAGTTTCGACAGAGATATTAACCTAAATCCCTGCATCACCCCGTGTGGCTCCGCCATCGTGCATCCATTATCATGGACTTCCCTGAATCCCCTGGAGACTCTTCAGAAGGCATATTACGGGGTAAAGGCCTTATAACGCTGGTGGCTATCCTCCGGGACGTGTCGAAATAAATTAGCGAACGGGAGACAGTCTAAATGTGGGGTAGGTATTCCGTTTTTGTCATCCGGCAAGGGAAACCAGCTGCGACAGTACTTTGATTGTTTCCCAAGGCTCCCAATGCCATCGTTTGATTTTAGATCTTTTGGGTAGTCATTGGTGGGTATCAGGGTTTTTCCCCAGTATGGTGTGGCGTCTTCCTGATCTTTCTCCATTAGACTGTGTCCACTCGGTGGCTGAAGTGTTCCTGTATAACCTACCACCTCTTTAGGAAGTTGAAGAAACGAAATTCGGTTTTTTTTACCTTATTTTTGAGCCATTTGACAGGTGCCACTCGTCGGAGGCGGTGTATCCAACCCGCGGTGTTTTCGCTGATAATCCAATTCAATCATCGCGATACCGATCTCGTACACCATTTTGAGATACCCGTATCTTATATTATACGAAATATTTTGAGTGCCTAGAGGTCAATTTGTGAGTCAAAATAATATCGTGATGTTGAACCCTTACAACGGCGGCGATGCTTAACTGTCTCCCGTTTCCGATTGCTCAGGAACTAACGCCACTGTGCAATCTTTCGGGGAGCCATGAGGTTCTTTTATTTTCATGCCAACAATAGGAAAGAAAAATGGAACGTGGTGGACAGGAGCATCTAATCTATTCAGCCCCTTTGGAGTCTTTACCCCTTTAACCTATGGCGTTAGTCAGCGCAACCTCGCTTCCTCCCGGTACACTTGAACACCGAGATTTGGAAATGCATCATCTTTTGGAGCTATCCGCTGCAGTGAGTCATGTCCGCTCAGAAATTTTCGAGGCATTGGGCAGGCTTTAGGGACGGAACGGCAAGACCTGGAGATAGAACGGCCTTAAACGATATTCCCACAGACCTCACCGAAGTTCTCCGCTTCCGTTCAACTAGGTCTCTTACTCTGTACAGTTTGAGCAATATGTCCGCTTTCTTGGAATACCTCCCTCTTTGACGTAATTAATTGCTTCACTAGCGCCCGTTTGTCACTATAGCCCTGCTTCTTCCAAGGTTCGGGGTCGGTCGAGCATCTTTGAGCTGCTAACATACACATAGAAAGAAAGTCAGCACCTTAAGTCCGAGGAGTTTAGAGGATTGAAGGTCTTCATCCGTGACGCTAAGGATCTGTGAGAGCTTCAAATCTGAGCATTCGGAAGACGTTTAACATATCTTAAGACTTGACCGAGTCTCTCTCCATTTTCACCGGCGGGATTACGCTGTGGTTTCCGGCAGCGCAGTACTACACCAGATGTGGCTGAAGAGAATAGATGTCAATTCGCGTTAGAGCTGCTTTCAAAGAGCGGGAATTACGGAGAGATCTACAACCAACAAGCAACTTCCACAGCTTCAGCTGACAACGTGGCGGACGGAATTGTGGATAAACTATGTCTCCGCCTATTTAACCTTGCGATTTAGCTTCGTCTTGGTTCGGCTCAATAATCTAGTGCATAAACTGTTTATATTAGGGATCTGATTCGTCATCAACCAAGCGAGAAGATTTCATTCCGGACCTTCTGCTGCTTTCTCCTGCGGTGGTGACTTGAAAATTCCGAGCATCGCCGTCGGTGCTCAGCTATGTGGTGCTTGCTCAGAGTCACTGCTTTTACTAAACGTCTCCTTACTCAGCGTCGGAATGGCCGGCTGGGACTTGTCGATTAATAAGCAAGCTGTCAAGAAAATCTAAAGATATCTGTTAGTGCTCGTCCTTTAGAGCAGGTGCTGGAATGGAAAAAGACAGTAGGTATTGCTATATACTTTTCCAGTTAAGATTAAAATTTAGATCTTGAATAGGTGGTCTCTTCGAAAGGCGCAATCCCCTAGTTATATTTCCTGGCTTGGCCTCTAATTCCTGCTGCAGTCCCACACGCAGTCTCTAGCACATAAGTACAAGGACACCTACAAATACTTATTTCCGACGCCTCTCCCTGAAGGTCACCAGTAGTCGTTCCTACCCCATATGCAAGCCCCGACATCCAGAAGGATAACCCATTGGTCGATGGTGTAGTTTGGGTGTAGTACTCCTCCCTTTCCTCTCCGACACACCTGAGGCATGGATACTTCGTCTCGATCTGAGTATGACTATACAATTACTTCCCGATTAATCTGAAGGCAACAATGGTCAAACTGGGTATTGTCGCTGTCCTTCCCTATTTTCGCAAGAGAAGAATACAATTGTTTCTCTTGCTTTACTTCGACGCTCTTTTTCCAAGATTCAATTCTCGAGTATTCCACAAAGTATTATTTTCTGGACCGTTTCCCTGCTTGCGGCCCGGACCCTCCATTTCTATTCGATTGGACAGTGTGGTTACCATCGAAGACAATACCGCATTACTCTTCAAACGTCATCACTTCGTTAGAATGAACCTCGCAAAAGCTACGGAAACAGCGTCTTGAGAACACGGAGCAGCCAACTCAAAGGGGAATCTGAGAAACCCACGTTGCTGCCAGAGGATTTTGTGGTGTGGCAGGCAGCGCATGGGAACACCTCTGAAGATTCCTTGAGAAATGCGATTGAATTTTCCGCTTAATTCAGTACATGGTTCTCTAAATGAGAAGTTATATACGAGATGAGAAGATTTGGTTTATTACACCTAAGATGGTCATTGGTAGATGCAACGGAGGCATAGGGAAAGCGTATATTTGATCAAATTCTTCGTGTGGAAAGAATAGTCCATTGGAAATTTGTTGGAGGGGGAGCATTAAAACTCCATTTTGTCTGAAGTAGCAACTAGCTGAGCAATCTACACACAAATAAAATATGATAAATGTTTATCCGCTGTTGAGCAGGCTCGTTTTCAAGGGGCTACGACTTGGCAAATAGTTCCAAATACGTGCTGCAATGATTATTTTATTTTATTTGGTCGTCAAGGACACCCACAAGATACATTGTTCTTGGGGAAAACAGAAAGGATTAAGAGAAATGTAGAAAATCAAGCCCTCTTCGCAAATTTAAAACAATTAAAGAAAGAACCTCTTCTCGAAAAACGTTTACTTGCCAAAACCTCGGTAAAGGTAAGGGTATTAAGAATAACTGACGTTGATGAAGAAGAGAGTAAGTGTCATGGAGTCTCAGTTAGGATAGATGAAGGTCCTTGCTGGAATGTGGGCAGCCCTGACGATCAGGTGTAGGTGGCAGGGGAAGGGGTGAAGCTCTGTTATTGACTGTGAGAAGGCCATGCAGAAGTACAAGGGACTATATAGAAACGGAACAGTAAAGGAAGCTGACACTTGTGCGCAAGGTGAAAGATTGTCACCACGAACACTCTCATCTTACTTACTTTAGCTCTCAAAGCGCCAGTGTCCCAATAAAGCATCAGGCTACCATCTGGCGCAAGACAAAGCACGAACCAGCGTGCCCGTTGAACACCGGTTAATCCAACGCCAAAGCTAAGGCGACCTCCACAGCATCATGATTCAGAACATTCCAAAGGTCAGAAGTCCGTTATAGAACAGAAGACAGGGCTGGTTGATAGAAAAAGCTATTAAAACGTCGGAAGAACCTGTTCATGAGGATCCAAGGAGATGGTGGAAACTCTTGTGAACGGGTGCAGTTGACAAGGGTTGACGCAGAGAAGGGAACACGGATCACTGGATCACAGAAGGATCCATGGATGGAAAAGATGATAAGGTCGCTGCCAATAGGAACCCCCGCCGTCACTGTTAGGACTACCAGGAAGCCTGAGACCAACAGCGGTGGTGATCCCGTCTAGGAGAGGTAGCTCAGAAAGGAATGGAATCGTAAGCGAGCGGGGAAAGTCAAGATCGGTTTGCGTTTACGTCCTTGAACAGCTTGAGTTACCTACCGAAGAAATTTCGATCCCCATAATTATTTACTCGGGAAGAAAACATGGTATGAAAAGAGTATGATACGTGCACGTCCGATGAATTGCCAGCCGGTGGGCCGGCGGAATTGACTTGAGGCGTGTCTGTGTCGACATAGTTGCCTAGATATTTAGGAGGTGGCTTTCTAGATTCCAGAAAAAGCCGAGATGAATATCGGTGCCCCCTGTGTGGGGTTGTCTATCGGTTTTCGACGAAAGCAGAGTTCGCCGCTGGTGATCATCGCTTTGAATGGGTAAGACCTTTAATGAGGACCCCAGTTAGAACGAGATCGCACTACGAATCCGGTGGGACTTGCAGGCGAAGGAACAACCCTATCGACAAACTTTAAGGTTTTATAAAACTACTCCAACCGCCTAGAGTGAACGGATCAAGTCCAAAGTCAGTTGAAGTTGTGCTCGATAAGATAACAATCAATGAAATACAGTTGCATCGCTACTTCGGATGCAGCCTCTCAACTCGGCTTGCCTTTGTCCTCTCAATCGTCTGTCTACCGAGCTCTTCGACAGCCGACATCACTAGAATTCGAATACACCTGTACTTCTGGAGCTAAGATCCGTGGTAGGCGTAGCCACGGGAACGGCTAGAGCGCGGCGAAGCAATAGTTGATATTAGATACAAACGAGATTAGGTAGACTTTAAGGGCGTTTATTGGATATGGGTAGATAGCGATTGCGTTTGTGAGGGATCAGTGCGGGGGAAGGAATTTGTATTCAGAATTAGATTGTGGATACACAGGCGAGGTGAAGATAATGAGAAGGATGTAAGCGGTTGGCGGTGTGTTGGAAGTGATTGGAGGGGGGAGAATTGACCAATGACTGGGACTTTGGTGCATAGATCACCGAGGGGAACATTACCTAATTTGCCCTTCTCATTCCTGTGATTTCTCTGGGGACTTTTACAACCTAATTGTTCCATAGTTACTGGATGGATCGCGGTCGGGTTTTGTCACATGCAGCAATCAGAACGGAAAAGGTTCTATTGCAATTTCCAAGGTGAATGAACAGACATTTGAAGGATATGTGACTGCGACTGGTTCACTGGTTAGTCACCTATGACATCGTGCCACACCCAAGCGAGGCTGCCCTGTCCTTTCCAAAAACAGAAATTTCCTGGGTAATCTCTTTTTCACGGCTCTTCTCTCTTTCTGTCCACGATTAGTCTGGAGCTTCTGTGTTACCTATAAACGTCAGGTTTTGAATACATTGCCGTAAGTCTTGCATGAGGCCATGACTGCAGATGACAACTTGAACGTTCTGCCCGAACATACCAGTAAGCAGATGCCAGAGGAGTGGTATATCTTGGGAGAGATGTTCGATCATTGGTGTTGAGATATTTTATTTGTGGGGCTCCCGTCACGGATATATATAGTTTCCATAGTAGCTCACATTCGTAGATGGTCGCGAATTTTTTCCGGGCAAATTTAACCTCTGAACCCAGGGTCGCAAACGCCATGTGCAGATTTCACCATGTGTCGCCAGCTAGAAAATTTCAAGGACATTCTGTGTAATATTTTGGCTCGAACCACCAGAGGTGAAGGCGGGCACATACCTTTCTGACATCTCTACTCGGATATTGAATCGAAGGGACTTTGGAGCTTCTATGTTCCTGACAAAGAGTGACGCGCTCCCCGAGATGGGGCAGCCGCCTCCCACCCACAACACAGATAGACGCTGAGGGCATATGGCTGCAGTACGCACATGACGATGTCGGTGTCGACGAAGAAATGCGCGTAGAATGAAACCGATAAGGCGAAACTAGCCATTTTAGCAGGTGCCAGAGAAGAATTCGGAGCGGGAAGAAAGAGACCAGGAGGAGTATAGTACAATGCTGCTTGAGGCTCTGAGCATCGGTAAAGTCCGACACGTGCTAGTCAGACACTCCGAGCCCATTAGTAGGTTGAATTCCCTTCAAGCTCAACCAGCTCACCTCTGCCGCTGTAGTATGTCTCTTTCCCCCACTACCTCCGCCGATGTGCCCATGAAGCGTCGCCGCACTAGCTCCGTCAGTGGTGCACACCCCAACGGTGCCAACGTTGCTCTGCAAGACTCGTCCAAGTCGTCGGGGTCGTCGACAACGCAGTCTGGACAGCAGAATCCACCGGTTCACATTCCGAAACGCGGTGCTCGAGCATGCACTGCATGTCGCAAAGGAAAGAATCGGTGTGAAGGAGAGGTAAGCAAAGGAGCCAGACCTCTGTGGTGGCTGCTCTATTCTACTCTTAAACGGTGCGGAGTGTTGAGACGGAGGTGGGCCCGCCCGCCCGGGCCGGGGCGGGTGCTCTGCCCATCCAAATTTTATAGGCACCGTGCCGTCGATGTCAATTGAGCGGGACGCTATGTGTGTTTGAGAAACCTGAGAAGAAAAACATTCCTCCAGCGATGGCAAATGGCTCAATCGAGTGAGTGCGCAGCAGCAGCCGTCTTCGAGAGTCTAATGTTGAGAATTTGCAAGGCGGATCTCACGTCTCGAAGGCCAATATCTCGTACGTCTGTCTGTCGAGCCCGTCGTGACGGCATCTACTCACGTTCTTCTCTTTAACAATCCTTTCCTTCACACACATTCTACTTCTCCCCACCCCACTCCAGGTCATGCAATCCCAAATGATTGGCATGCAAACATCGCTGGATCGCATCCTCAGTGCCATCCAGGCCAACAATGCTGCATCCTCCTCTGCTCCGTCGGGACCATCGTATTCGGCGCCCTCGTACCCTCCGCCGGCCCTCCCACAACAACCTGCATACCCCGGTTCCAACCCAACGGATGTTGATTTCTTTGGCAATGCTGGATCCCCAGACGGGAGGAGAATGAATGGGACAAGACAATTCCCGCCGTTACCAGGCTTCGCCCCACCAGTATGTCACTCTTGTCACATCGCACCGGATGATTTCTAAATCCACCGCCACCACTAGCCTCACAAGTACGCTACTTACGGTATCGTCCCATCAACTGCTCCATCGTCCGATGATGAGTCCGAAGATACCCTTCCCCGTTCGACGATGAACGCTCCCATTGAGGCCTTGCAAGGGCTTGCCAACGCGGCAGCAGAAGCAGCTGCTGGAGTAACCGTTACCCCTCCAAGGTGGGTTTTCTTGATAATATATATTTACTTACTAATATTTATTTCTAGAGTTAAAAAACGTCGCCGCGTTGAACCACCGCCTGGAAATGCCTTCCCAAGTGTATTGGAAAAGGTACAAACGCATCGGATTATTTCATGTGTCAATTAACCCCATTCTAGGGATTGGTGTCAGAGCAGGAGGCACAAGAACTATACCACATGTGCGTAATACTTTCCCTAACAACTTGTTATTATTGATTCGTCGCAGATTCTTCTCCGGCTGCCATCTTTTCATCCCTCTTTTCGATCCCGCGTATGATACGTATGAAGGTCTCAAAGAACGTACGCCCTTTTGCTTCGATGCGATTTTGGCGGTCGCGAGCAAGATTAGGAGTGGAAACGGTATGTCATTTTATTTTATTGCTATTTCCGTTTCTTATATGCCTCAGGTCCACCAACGCCAACCTTCTACAAATGTCTCGAAGAAGCGCAAGGCATCGCTCGCTCGACATTGTTTGGCCCAATTGTACGAAAAGAGGCAGTGCAAGGTTTGTTTGTCTCTTCTTGTCATTGGATATTGTCTAATTAAATACAGCAATGCTTCTACTCTCGGCATGGAGCACAAACGGGTGGTTACCTAGTGGACATGCTATGCGTATGGCGCTGGACCTGGGTCTGCATCGTGCGTTGGAGAAATTAGCTGACGGCGGAGCGAAGAGAAGGACAGATGAGGAAGAGAGGGACCTCGGTAAATAACTATCCCCCATTTTGATTTGGTTTACTAATCTGTCAACAGTCGTCTCCGCTCGCATCTGGCTCTGTCTCTACTGGTTTGACCACCAGCTCAGCCTCGGGACTGGCCGTCCCATCGTCCTCCGAGATGAAAATTCGATTAAACATTGTCGATTGCTTCTGAGTCATCCAATGTCGTCGCCTACGGATGTGAGGCTTGTGTCACAAATTGAGTTGATTGCGCAGAAGAGTGAGTCATCTCCTCAGTTTCTGAATGTACGTTGATAGCTCTTGGTAGCGCAAATATATGAGACACTATCGCCTCTCGATGGAGCTGTGAATCACAATACCCTTGCCTTTATTCGTCGTGCACACGTCGCTCTCGATAAATGGTGGGCAGATTGTGATCAATTACATGGTTTGTCACTTCTTCAACCAAATAATAACGCACACTAACTTTCATCTCAGCATCTCAAGTCCTAGAAGATGACTCCCTTCTTCGTAAGATCCTCTATGGAGAGCTGTACTATGCCAAATTATGGCTCGTCTGTGTTGCTTTACGAGGGGCGTCCTGGGACAAAATGCCATTCGAACAGCGCGAGCTGGCATTCCAAGCAAAAGAGGCAGCTTCCAGCTGCTTATCCACATTTCTGCAATCCCCGGCGTACAGGTAGTCCCATTCGCTTCCCCTTTCAGTTTGGAGTTCTAAACTTGGTTGACTTTTATCAGAGCAGCACTAAGATATGCCGTTCACGACAGTCTCGTCACCGCAGCCTTCTCGGGGCTCTTCCTCCTCAAAATGGCGAATCTTTTCCCTGCAGAAGTTGATCTCACAGGAATAACGAGCCAGGTTGAGCAGTTGGCTAATTTATTATCGGATGTCGCTGCGGAGCGGTAAGCGCCATTTATCTATACATCGTAACTCTATCATACTCAACTTCATAAAAAGATATGCTTTGACGTTACGCCTCATGCTCGCCAACCTCCGCCGAAAAGTCGGTCTCGCAACACACACTCATACCCCCCAACCTAGTATGACTGGTCCCGCGACGAACCCAGACGGCTCCCTCGTCGTCCCACCAAATTACGTCGGTGGCGACGGAACGACACAACCAGGATTAGATCCGCTCACTGATCTAGGTTTCGTCTGGCCCAGCGACGGAGGAATCTTCAGTCCTTCTTCCATTCCAATTTGGTTGCAAGAGCAGGTGGGTAGACGTTTCCTTTCCTTGTTTTGGGAAATATAACCCATTTGTGGGGATCGGGATAGATGATTAACTATGTTCCTTGTTTTTGATATTTAGAGTCTAAGCGATTTGGGGATCCCGATTAATGGATCGGATGGGATATTTCTGAATGTAAATGGGCCTAGTGGGTGGAATGCGGATATGGCTGCTATGCCGGAGGCTTGGTGATTGGTGGTGTGTTTGAGTTGTTTCTCTACTGAAAATATTTTGCTTATTTGAACGTTTTCTTCATGTACGATTTGATTGTTGTAGTTCTATCGGTTTTCCCTTGGCTCTTCGCAGGTTTGTACATGCGTCGACATCGTGTCTTTTATACCTCGTGTATTTCTGTATTATATCTATCTGCTATGCTCAATATGTATTCGACTCCAATGAATTCCATTCAAACCCGCTGTGCAAGGTGGAGTTTGCCAATGGCGATCATCCTCGGAGACTCCACCAGGCGCGCAATCGTGTTCAGGTATGTCCAGTCTCCAATCGACTCCACCCAGGCTGGTACTTATGTCCAGGGTTCAATGTTCAGTCCTAGACCCTTATTGTTGATATCTATACTACTATAAGTCGTAAATCAGCCTTATAGGTCTATGTTTTGACCTTCGGACAGACGCATTCAGAAAGAAAGAAAATTAATAAATAAGCAGCCGCTAATGGAATCCCTCAGTTCATTGGCCCACAACAAGCGGGCGTGGTTATAAAGAATTGCTGTCACAATAAAGTTGTATACACCTCAACATCAACGCCGGATAATCGCCTCCAGTTTAGACTACTCCACTTGACCAGCGTTCTCTGACTTGGAGGCGCGCGACACGAATTGTGATATTCTTATTCAGACTAAATTCGTGAGGTCACGAAGATTCATAGCTTGTGGGACGTATGCTTCCTCCTCCATATAGAAACAATCGGTCATTCTGGCTTTACACCGGATCTTATACAAATAAAAGAATGGCAAACGAATCACCACCTCTCCGCTCTTTGCGAATGCACTCTGCTAAACGGAGCCAAGGCCTTCGGAGGAGGTGACTCAAGGGTTATGACCAGAAAAGCACATCCATTTTTTGGAAACGTATATAATGGACCGGTTTCCTTGCAGACCTATCAAGCCCCACATCGAAACACAACACGACCTCAAAAGCATTCCAAACACAACATGAAATTCACTCTCCTAGCTCTTGCTGTCTTCTCTGCACTAGTCACCTTTAACGGTGTCACCGCCAATCCAGCAGGAGCCCCTGCATTCGTAGCTGAAAACCTTGCCAGCTGCGGCGCTGCAGGCTCCTGCGAAGGATTTGGAGGGGCGGATCTCTGCAATGATCGCTGTAAGAGGTGCAGTGGTACTACTGGGCCTTATGATCGTGGCGACTGTTGCGGATTCTTAGAGTAAGTGCCTCAATTCGACTGTGTTCTGAGTATGGCACTGATGTTCTTCTCCTGGATAGTCAATCTTGCTGCTGCTATTACGATTGATGCTCGAAACGTAAACTCTGCCTTCTTGTAACATCAATGTATTTGATCACACTCCTCATCTGAATATATGCATCGTCGACACCTCCTCTGTGTATGGACGGTTGATTCGAAAACTGACGACTGGGAAGAGCAATGATGAAATTTTTGCCCCCTCGTCCACTCTTCAAAAATCTATGACCCACGGCACTTCCAAGCGGGGTTATGGTCCGCCTAATCCCATATAGTATTAATTTAAGGGTGGCCCCATTTGCCAAAGTCTTCTCTCAGGTTATTAATATCTTAGCAAATCGGTAGATTATAGGTTTTTTCCTTTTTTTTTTTGCGAGATGTTCTAATTTCCATTTGGGGCATATTTTGCCACGCGTCACGCCCCACCTAAAAGTGAAATAAAATGGAAACGTCACGAAGTTGTATGAACTGTGATATTTCCGAAAAGAGGCTGTAAAACTCTCCGGTGTCAGGGATAACCTTGAAGTGAAGCGACTTTGAGTTCTGTCTACTTGTTCAGACCAGGACTTGGATGTAAGCTGTCCCGCAGAATGGGGTGAACTTACTACAGTCTGTTCATTTTCCATAGAGCAGTCTGTATTCACTATCTCCAGCTGGATTTGCAGTAATGGTAACGGTGAGACACGATCCATGCCGTTAAGGCCGTTTGCTGTGCGAAGCCCCACCGCTTGAAGGTGTATAAAAACACGAATTTACCCTTGCAAATCTGCCTCATTGTCAATCGAAATTCAACAAAACCCCAAGTTAAAGGTGAAAATCATGATCCTCACTCTTACCGCTTTCTCTGCATTCTTCATCCGCGATGGTGTTGCTGTCAATCCAGCAGGAGCACCTGCCTTCGTAGCTGAGTACTTAGCTGACTGCCGTGCTGCAGGTGTTTGCGAATTATTTCGAGGAGAGGACCTTCAATGTAATGACTGCTGCAAGAGATGCACCAGTACTACTTGCCCTTATAACTACGGCGCATGCTGTGGATTCCTGGAGTAAGTTATCCAGTGCCATGTGTGTGTTGAATGTGCGATAGACGTTATCCTCTTAGGCAGTCAATCATGTTGTTGCTATTGTTCTTAATCTGTATGCATACTATCATCATTTCAATACCATGAATGTGCTGAATATTGCCTATGTTCCCATCTGAATCCGTATATCACTTTCAAGCAAGAAAGATTGTGAATATCCCAAAGATATAAACCCATATGAGGGTCAAAATATTGTAATTCGATGAAGAAATAGCTATTCTCGAAACAATTAGTATCATTGCTTAGGTAATCTTTCATTAAATAAGCTCTAAAGGCCCTCCATCAATGACCATGAGGAACAGCGGTCACTGTTGCAATAAAACTCTCCCAAGCTGCAATTGTCGCAGATGGCCAAACCGTAGAGAACTGCGTCGCTCCCGAACCATAGAAAATCGGATCACGATCTCCTGCGAGCACTCCACTTCCAAGTGAGGGGTCTTCACCACCTATCACAGCCGTAGTTCCAGCAGGTGTCTTTATCACCCTACCCGTCGCATTATTACCCAGTACAAATTTGCGGAGGAAGGTGAGAGCCTGTGGGATTGAATGTTAGAATTATCCCTGGATGTTAGAAAGGAATACGGTGTACTGTTTTAGGGGCAAAGAGTGGGACTTGATGGCCAGCATGCGCGAATAGCAGATATGTGAGACCACGCTCTTGATGCACGATACCAGCAAAGTTTCCGGAGTCGTCCGTCCACGGCGTTGAAGGCTTTTTAGTAAAGCCCCTAATGCCACCAAATGTGGTGTTCTGTCAAATTTATATCAGATTGATATGGGTCACTGACTTGTGGCCATTAACAAACCTGAATTGTAACTGGATATTATTGTGTCAGTCGACTTATTGTGAAGAATCGTGCGAGAAACGTACTCTCAGTTCCACGATGTCCATCAAGGCTGTCATTATTACCGGAATAAAGGATCCACGACATGTTATTGGCAGAAATATTTGTTGCAAGTTCCGAGAGGAAAAGAATCGGGCTATTATTAATAATTTTTTGAGATGGTATTATTTTAGGGACGTAAAACCTACGGAGGGCCTAGTGAAGAGTATAAACAATTTGTAAGCTTCGGTCCAAATATATGCGATTGAAAGGCAGGGAACACTTACTGGGATCTGTTAAATGGTCAGTTACCCTACTCGAATATAACTGAGTGCTGGATACTAACCACCATTGTCGAAGGAGTTACCAAAAGGATAGGTAGGATCGAAGAAAATGTTCCAGTCTTTATCTATCGGGGCATGAATTGCGCTTCTGACTTGGGGATCTGGACGACTTATTAGACCTCATTGAAATCGGGGAATTAAATAAACGGTACTGTTGAGGAAACCGGTAGCATCTAAGGGAACCTCAGGATTCAAGGCATCAGGAATATTCTAGAGTGGTCAGTAAGATGGATGCCGTCAAATTAGAAGGATGCGACCGACATAGACCTAATTTCCACTAAGTAGTCAGGCATCGGTTCCTCATAAGATCCGGTATTTACTCACGTTGATATCACCATTGGCTATTGTCTCGGTTAGTAGGTTACGACAGTGAAATGCGAGACACTTACTCCAAGGGAATGTAAAATTGAGAGCATAATCTAATATCTCGTCGAAGAGATCACATCCATACCAAGGGTCAATGGTCCCGTTAGGTCTCCCAGTAAGGTCCCGTTTCCAATCGTGGCGCAGACGTTCGCGTTCCTTTGGCGGTATTGGGTTTGATTTTGCCTTCATCTTTGTTGTAAGTATCTTAGCTAAGGAATTCTCATTGCTCAGAAGAGCCGAATCCTCGTCAATATCGCCTAAAACGATACTTGGGATTGGGATCGGTTGAGGGTAACTAAAGTTCACGTCAAGATGGCACAGATGTGCTCTATGGAATGGTTTGATAAATCTCACAAGAATAGCTGTTCACTTACTGCTCGCGGAAATAATTAAAGATGACGGGATCATAGTTAATTAACTGAGGATGAGTTTCGAGGGTATTGATCTGACGATGACACAAGATGAGTATGGACGAGAACTATCATAATTATTGACTCACAGTTGTAGAGAGGCGATACACTTCAGACGCACCAATAGTTCCATCGCCGATGGCGAACTTCGCAATGTGAACAGGTGGGTTTCGCGTCCCGAAATAAGTCTTCATCATATATGGGATGTATTTCCCTGACGACGTGTAAGAAAGCGTTGTGAATATGATATTCTGAATGGCTTACCCGCATAGGACTCGCCAACAATGTATAATGGTCGTGACTTGAGGCTTGGGAAGATTTGAACAAAATTCCGTAAAAATGCGATCTTCCATTGAGGATCTAGTCGGGCTGAAAGGTCTTCGAAGAAAAGAGCTTTTGCTTACAAAGTCGGTTCCAACTTGATCCTCATCTACGGCATATCCGAGAGCATCCGCCGTGGAAAATCCAGCACCTACCGGGTAGACAACGTGAGTTCCAGATGAACCAAGTGGAAGTAATTAGTCATGATCTTACCAACAGGTTGGTCCAACCAAACACTGTGTTATAGAGTTCAAGGATAGCCTGTGTATCAATTGGAGCTGTACTCACGTATCTGCTGCATTATTCCAGCTGAAATTGTTCAATGATGCACTACCGTCACCATTAATACGAATAGGGCCGTTCTAAAAGTATTAAGTTGGCGCTCAAAGAAGAACCTCAACCCTCACCTCGAAAAACAGACCCGCAAGACTTGAAGAGCCCGGACCACCATTTAACCAAATAATCCATCTGGACAGGTTACGATAATCAACATCCCGCCATGAACGGATTTTCTTTGCTCACGGAGAAGTGAGGTCCCTCTGGTTCGTCAAGGATCCATTTGACTTTTCAAATGCGTAGAAGAACAATGTATTGTTGGGATGACCCGGTCTATTCACTGGAACACTTCCTGCGAAGCTTCTCTGAAGAGGAAAAGTAACATTTGGCATAGGATCCTTCACCAGATAATCTAGATTGAGGACTGTTGAGTAGGGCAACAATATAAAATGAAACAATAGCTCACACTTTTGCCATGCAGCGCTATTGGCGAAATTAACATAATTGTTAGGAATTCCAGGGTAGGCATGGGGAGAGCTGGAGGGGACCTGTTGACTCAGCGCGGTCGCCGCTACCAAGAGTCCAAGGAAGGTGGAAGCACGCATATTATGGTCGACCTATGCAGGTCAAGCTCAGGATTTGACTCTCTTATATGTAGAATGACAATGTTCATAAATCAATTAGCCGAATCACCACTCTCAAATGGAGCAATTCTGAGCGGAAAGCTCATAGTGATCAACATCGAGATATTTACAAGGATTTAGAGTTATTCCTGCTCCATTTGTTATTTATTTGTTCTTGGTGTCATAGACTAGTGTTGGGAGCTGTTTCTCTGATTGTCGGAAGTATGCACAACAAACCAGCAGAGATCAAGCAGACCCTTCCGGAGAGAAGTGGGTAACTGCTGCTTGGTACCTGACTGAGGCTCAGGATGGTGTCTGGCGGTGATGCATTCGCAAGGCAAGAGCCTGTCAACTCACGTGTTCAACACCCCT
>Ga0157379_10001391_pt1 | contig 19800 bp, 18 predicted proteins | sample S25metaG_FD_121802 | JGI IMG/M metagenome (GOLD analysis project Ga0157379, IMG submission 121802) | Switchgrass rhizosphere microbial communities from Kellogg Biological Station, Michigan, USA - S2-5 metaG | ecosystem: Host-associated > Plants > Roots > Rhizosphere > Soil | place: USA... | reverse complement strand
TGGCGATTGCCGCGCATGGCAATATCCTGGACCCCACGGTGACCTTTACCGGCGTAACCCTGCTGCTGAACGGCATCAGCACCCTGACCCAGGGCGTCGATCTTTCCGCCAACTATCTGACCGACTTCGCGGAATTTGGCTCCGTGAATTGGACATTGGCGGGCAATTACAACGACACCTCGATCAGCAAAATCATCCCGACGCCTGCGGCGCTTGGACCTGGTGTCTTGCTGTTCGACCAGCAGGCGCAGTCCTATCTGACGCGCGCCAATCCCAAGGAGAAAATCAGCCTCAGCGCTCTTTGGAGCCTGGATCCCTGGTCCGTCAATCTGCGCGAGACCTTCTATGGTCCGACCTCGGCCGACCTTACACCGGACGGTTCGGTCTATTACAACAACAAGGTGAGCTCGACGGCGATCACCGACCTGGAGATCGATTACAGTTATCTCGAATCCTGGACGATTACCTTCGGTGCCAACAACCTGTTTGACCAGCGCCCGGAGGCCATCGGCGTTGTGCCGGGAGATCCGACCACTTTGCAGGACGGCTCAAACATCGTCGGCGCGCCGCTGAGCATCTCCCCTTACGGGATCAATGGCGGGTTCTATTACACCCGCCTTACCTTCAAGTTCTGAGACGTCAGCGCAAGCGGGGCAACCTGCCCGCCAGCCCCGGGCGGCTAAGGAAAAAGACGGATCTTTCGATCCGTCTTTTTCGCTTCACAGCATCCCGCCGCAACCGGCAAGACGCCCGTCCAAGCGCTTACTTTTTCTTGACGGCCGTGAATTCGATCTCCAGCAAGGCGCCCGGCGCAACCAGGGCCTGAACGAACACCGTGGCGCGCGCCGGTTTGTTGGGTTGGGCGGCCGTACCGAACTCCGTCGCCCAGACCTTGTTCATGGCCATGAAATCGGCCTTGGGATCCAGGAAGACATGGGCGGCAACGACATCGCCATAACCGATGCCCATCTTGTCCATCACCGCTTTGAGATTATCCAGCACCGAGCGGGTCTGGGTGGCTGTGTCGCCATACATGGCCGGCTGCCCGTTGGCGGCAGGCGTGACGGGATTGGGCAGCGCACCCGACAGGTAGTAGGTGGTAAAGCCCGGGGGGACCGCGGTAGCCGAGGCGATCGGCGCGGCGGCGCTGGGTCCATAGACCCGCTCTACGGTTTGCGCCGAAGCGGCGGCGGCCGCGCCCATCAGCAGTCCGGCTGCGAGAAGGGCTGTTCTCTTCAAGTCTTTCATGATCGGTCCTTTGATCTTGTGACGACAGAAAGCCGCCACGGGTTGGGGTGAGGCGATCATGCTAGCGCGGCACTTGCGCGTATGCGCGCTTGAAGCCGGTGCGAACCGGCGAGACGGAGCGATAATCCGGATTATTTTTCGCTGGATGCGTATAAGCCTTTAAAAATGCCCTTAACTTGGGCATGTGGCAATGCAAGCTGGCGAAAAATTGGGCCTGCTCCGGTGGGCAATTCGATGCTAAAAGCAGATATGTTCACACACCGTCTCGCCACGCCGGGCGACATGCCGGTACTGCAAAGCTTGATGACAGCCGCCATCCGCGTATTGCTGCCCCAGTTCCTGCCGCCGGAAAAAGTCGAAGCCTCGTTCGCCGTCATGGGCGTGGACAGCCAGCTGATCGAAGACGGCACCTATTTCATATTGGAAGAAAACGGCGTCGTGGCGGGCTGTGGCGGCTGGAGCAGGCGCGCAACCCTGTTCGGTCACAACCATACGGCAGGCCGCGATGCGCGCCTGCTGGATCCGGCAAAGGAAGCGGCCCGCATACGCGCCATGTATACCGCGCCGGAGTTCGTGCGCCGCGGCGTGGGGCGTCAAATCCTGGAACTGTGCGAAGCCGCGGCCCGCAAGGAAGGGTTCAGGCGCGCCGAACTGGGCGCCACGGCGGGGGGCGAGCCGCTCTATCGCGCTTGCGGTTATCATGAGATCGAGCGCATGGACGTGCCCACGCCCGGCGGTGTGACCGTGCCGATCACCCGCATGGGCAAAGCGCTCTAGCGCAAGGCCTTCACGTCTTCCGGCTTTACCTTGTCCCCGTACTTGTTGCCGAAATGGCTGCGCACATAGTTGACCACATCGGCGATCTGCTGGTCGTTGAGCTGCATGGCGAAGAACGGCATCGCTTTCTGGCCCTTCAGCACAATGGACACCGGATAGGCCGCGGTTTCCAGATGCGCGTTCGTGGCCAGCGCCGGATAGGCGCCCGCGCCCACTGCGCCCTTGGCGTCGGGCATATGGCAGCCCTGGCACACGCCCTTGTAGATCGCCTCACCGCCCTGAAAAGGGAACGGCGAGAAGAAGCCCGAAAAGTTGGCGGGTCCCTTCGCCTTAGGCGCCGGGCCGGCCGTGTCGGCTCGCGCCGGAACGGCGCCAAAATCAAGCGCGGCTGTCGCGCTCAGCACCAGGATGGCGCCGGCAACAAGGTAGCGGATGGTCATCTTGGTCTCCATGATCAGGCGCTCACCACGCGCTTGTGCAAACGTTCGACGGCATCCAAGGCCGAGGTCACCGCGCCTTCCTGCCAGGCGGGAATTCGGGAGGCATGCTCGCCCGCCAGCACAATGCGTCCGTCCAAGGAGCAGAGATTGTTGTAATGGGCGGCGCGGCCTTCCTCGGTCCAGAAGCCGGCGCAGCCCAAGGTCCAGGGCACCCGATGCCAGGCCACCGCCACGCCGCATTCATATTCTTTTTTGTACTGCGGATGAATCTTGGAGCCGTATTCCAGCGCATCTTTGATGCGCTCCTCCGGCGGCTTGGCCGCGGCCACAAAGGCGGGGGTACCGAAGCAATAGGAACCCAAGAGCACGCCTTTGCCTTTGGAAAAGAAGCCCCATTGCGGATAGCCGATCATGGTATTGGGCTGGTTGGTGTAGGTCACGCCGCCATAGATCTGCTCATCCTGTTCCCAGAAGCGGCGCTTCATCTGCAACCCGACCTTGAGCGCCGCCATATAGGGGATCTGGTTGATGGCGTTCTTCATCGGCGCGCCGACATTCATCGGAATCTGGCTGAGCACCGAAGCAGGGATGGTGCAGACACACCAGTCCGCACTCGCCGTCTTGGGCGTGCCGCCTGTACGGCTGTCTATGTAAGAAACCTTAACACCCTTACCGCTTTGTTTGATCTCCACCACCTTGCAATTGTACTGGATCAGCGGCTCCAGCGCCTTGCCGAAGGCCTTGCCGATCTGGCCCATGCCGCCCTTGGGCTGAAAGATCGAGCTCTGCATGTCATAGGCCAAGCCCGCGCCGATCGCCGACCACAGGCCGGACTTGAGCAGGTCGCTCATCTCAATGCGCTTGCCCGCGACCGGCACGCTGTTCAACCCGCCGCCGGGATCGGTGGCATAGCCGCGGCGTTCGCCCGCTTCCAGGCCGGTGGCGTAGCGGTGATTGGCGTCCAACGCCCCCCAATCCTTCAGTGCCGCCATCAGCATCTCGCGATCCTGCTTGCTTACCGCCTGGTCCAGCGCGCCCTGCTTGGTGGTCTTGGACAGAAGCTCGGCGATCTGACCATAGAAATCGGCTTGCACCGTGCGGTAGCGCTGGGGCTTGCCGCCAAAGGCATCTGTGGAATGAACATAGGCGTTGTAGTTGACCTGGGTGAAAGGCTCCAGCGCCACACCCAGCCGGTTGACGTAATGCAGGATGCCCTGATGGTGATAGGGCAGACGCCAGGGGCCGGGATTGATGTACTGTCCGGCATCGAACTGCACCTTCTGCGTAAAACCTCCCAGTTCGGTATAAGTGTCACCGCCATAGAGCGACCAATTCCGACCGCCTGGACGGCCGTTATATTCCAGTACTTGCACCTTGTAGCCCGCATCACGCAGCTCCATAGCCGCGACCATGCCCGCGATTCCCGCGCCCAGTACCAGCACCGAGGTGCCGTTCGGCGGCGGCGACAGCTTGATCGGCCCCTTGAAGGTCGAGGTATCGGCCAGGGCCATTTCGGTCATGGCGTGATACATCGCGGCGCTGCCGGCGACCATCCCGATCATGCTGAGAAGCGAGCGCCGGCTGGGCGTTACGGACTGATCAGTCATGTTATTTCCCCGTGACAAAGATAATCGCCGCTAACCGCGCGGCATTCATTCATGCCTGCCCGGTGAAGTCCCCGAGAGCGCCTGTTTCGGCGCCTGCGCGGACGCGATTCCATTCGCGCCGCACAAGGATTAAAGCGATGAGGGACAGGCTACGCAACGATGGCGGCGAAAATAGTTTTGCCCAAAAACCCATCAGGCTGCCATGCGAAAAGGCGGAAACAGAAATGTCAGGCAAGCACGCTCTTCCAGCTCGCCTCTCCGCATGCCACCTTGGGACTGCTCAGTACGGAAAACCCATGACCACGCTATCACGTGCGGCTCTATCCTGCATCTTCCTGGCGCTCGCCAGCCCCGCGCTGGCGGAGGATGCTGCCGGCCAGTGGTGGAGCGATGTCTCCGCTCTCGCCGATGACGGTATGGAAGGGCGGCTGACAGGCTCGCCTGGCTATGATCGCGCCGCCCAATATGTGATCGGGCGCTTGAAGGAGGAAAGCCTCAAGCCGGCCGGCATCAAGGGGTATCTTCAGCCGGTGGCGCTGGAGCAGCAATTGGTGGACCAGCAGGCCAGCCGCGTCACGCTCTCGGCGCCGGATGGCAGCTCGTATCCCCTGAAGGTCGGTGAGCAGATGCTCATCACCGCGGGCGGTGGGCCACGTCCGGGTCGCGTCGATGCGCCATTGGTCTTTATCGGCTACGGCCTGCATCTGCCGAAGAATGGACACGACGATTTTTCCGGCCCGGATATCAGGGGCAAGATCGTGGTGGTCATCAGCGGCGGACCCGCCACCCTGTCCGGTGCGCTGAAATCCAACGCCCGGTTTGTGCGCAATGCCGAACTCAGCAAGCTGGGCGCGCTCGGCATCATAACTCTCACCACCCCCAAGCAGATTGAGATTCCGTGGGAGCGGCAGAAATCGTTGGCGCGCGGGCCCGGTATGTATCTTGCCGACGTGAAACTGCGCGATACCTACAAGCCCTTCTTTACCGCCAGCTTCGATCCGACCCAGGCGGAGATGTTGTTTAAGGGCAGCGAGCACAGCTTTGCCGAGCTGGCGGCACTGGCAGACGATTCCAAGCCGGTTCCCCGCTTCACCCTCGCCTTGCGCCTCACGGTCGACACCGTCGCAACCCGAAGCCGGCTGCGTTCTTCCAATATCGCGGCCAAACTGGAAGGCAGCGATCCCCGATTGAACTCCCAATATGTCGCGGTATCGGCGCACCTCGACCATCTGGGTATCGGCGCTCCGGTCAATGGCGACAAGATCTACAATGGGGCGATGGACGACGCATCGGGCGTCGCCACGGTGCTGGACATAGCCCATCGCTTGAAATCGGCTCCCGCACCCAGGCGATCCATCCTGTTTTTGTTTTTTACAGCGGAGGAAAAGGGATTGCTGGGCTCCAGCTATTATGCCCGCCGCCCCACCGTTGCGAAGGGCAGCATCGTGGCGGACCTGAATTTCGACATGCCGCTGCCGCTATGGCCGCTGAAGACGGTCTATGCGCCAGGCCAGGAGGAAAGCACGCTGGGCCGTGACGCCCGCGCCGTGGCCGCGGAACAAGGCCTTGAAATGGTTCAAGACCCGTTGCCGGACCGCAACGTCTTTATTCGCACCGATCAGTTCAGCTTTGTGCGGGAAGGCATCCCAGCCCTGGCTTTCAAATTCGGCTTTGCCAAGAATACGCCGGAATTCGCCATCGAACATGACTGGCGTGCCAACCGCTATCATGCGCCATCCGACGATCTGGCCCAGCCCATGCTGAAGCAGGAAGCAATCAAGCTGGATGCGTTTGTCGCCGCATTGGCCAAACGGGTCGCGGATGCCGACGCGCCTCCGAACTGGTTGCCGGACAGCATTTTCCGCAGGGATTGAGGCGCCAAAATAAATCCGCCGCGACCAGATGGCCGCGGCGGATCATTCTTGCATTGCACTTCAGGGCTAGTTGCGGGCAGTCCGGGATACGACCTTGAAGCGGGCCAACTCCCGGTTGGCGGGCGCGAAGTCCGGCTTGAGTGCGGCCGCCTGCTTGTAGCTTTGATAAGCCAATTTCACATCGCCCTTTTCCTCGGCGATCACACCGCTTGTGTAGTAGGCGACGTGCCGGTTGCTGGTACCGAGCGCCAGGCCCTGAGAGATATCCGCGCTGGCTTCGTCGTAACGCTTCAAAGTCACCAGGACACCGGCGCGGCTGACATAGGCATCGGCCAGCTGCGAATCCAGGGCAATCGCGTCATTGTAGTCACGCAGCGCAGACTGATTGTCGCCCAGGCGCGCATGTATGACTCCACGATCCAGCAACAGCGCAGCGCGATGCAGCATGGCTGGATCGCTGAGCGCGGTGGTGCAGGCGGCAAGGCCGATCTTGAGTTCGGCTTCGTTGTGGGCGGCGCGCGAACACGTACTCGCGGCATTCACATTATAGATGATCTGATGGATCTGCGGCGCGGCTTGGACCGAAGTAGCTGCGAGCGCGGCGGCGAAAGCAGAGCCTAGAATCAATTTCATTTGGAAAACTCCCTGAATTGGATCGTCATGCGCGACCCTGTATGGGAGTTTTACACCCAGTGCGTGTCTGGAACAAAACCTCTTACGAACATGCAGGCATGCGATGAGGTAATGGTTGAGTTTTGTGCGTGCCTGCCGAACAGGCAAGAGAGCGCCAAAACACCTTTTAACGAGCTCGGTGCCACCGCTCCCGGGCGAGCCATAAACCAGCAGACAGGCAACAGGCGGTCGTTCGTCGAACCAGCCCTGCCGTTTGTCGACGCAAAAGACCGTCATGGAATCCCGTGCGGCACTCGTCGAACATCGCGTGATGCTGTGCCGATGGAGCACTACATTCCGTAATGAAGCGGGCTTGGGCCGGCGTTTCGGTCAAGACATCCGGTATCTCGGTCATGGCCCCGCCAGGTTTGCGTCCCTAAGTTCGCCGCGTTCAATGCCCCCAATTTTGGCCCAGTCCAGGAGAAACGACATGTCCGGTTTTCGCGCCCATCCAATCACCGCTATTGCGCTGTTTTCCGCGGCCCTGATGTTGGCCTCAATGCCGGCACGCGCCGCGGACAGCCGCACCGTTGCCGTCCAGGCCGGCGACCTTAACCTCACCAAAGATGCCGGGCGTACCGCGCTTCAGAGCCGCATAACCCGCGCCATCGAACAGGTATGCGGCACCGCCCACGCCAGAACGACGGCTGAGGTCCAGGCTTATGCGACGTGCAGCAAATCAGCCCGCGCCAACGCCACTGCCCAGTATGATGCCGTCATCGCGAAGGCCCAGACGGGTATGAAGGTAGCCGGCGATCGCAACATCCCCGTGCAATAGGACTGTCATCCGGAGTGGTATACCGGACGGCATCGGGCGAAAGGGTGTCCCCTTTTTCGTCCAGGGGAGCGAGAGGGTGTCCCCCCTCTCGCTCAATCCTTCCCCTGCGGGGATCACAAAAGACTGGCCATCGCCCTGGCATTGGCAAGATAAGTGCGCCCTACTCGCAGCCAACGCCCATCGCGTAACTGCGCTTCCCACGCTCCCGAGCCATTGTGCTTGAAAGCGACAATCCGGTCACGCCGCGCCAGGGTCGAGCGGTGAAGGCGCACGAATTCGGCGGGATCCAGCCTCCTCTCCAATTCGGTGATGGTTTCGTGAAGCAGAAACGAGCGCGTTCCCACGTGCAGCCGCATGTAATCGCGCTCGGCCACGATCAAATCGATGTCCTGGGCGGGCACGCGGATGATCTCGGTACGATGCGGCACCCAGAATTCCTGTGTCCAGTCCGGCGAAGGTGACGCGGGTTTGTTCCCGGTATTTGCATCGGCGCGGATACGGGCGATGGCGCGTTCCAGCCGGCTCGCCGCCACGGGTTTGAGCAGATAGTCCACCGCCGCGACGTCAAAAGCGGCCACGGCGAATTGGTCGAATGCGGTGACGAAAATCAGCGCCGGACACGGTTGCCGCCCTTCCAGCGCCCGGGCAAGCGCGATTCCATCGATTCCCGCCATCTGGATGTCCAGCAGCACCAGGTCCGGATTCAAGGCTTCTATCAGCCGCAGCGCAGCGGCGCCGTCCGCCGCCGTCCCAACCAGGCTGACATCCGGGATCCGCGCGCACAAGATCTGCAGGCGCTCAATAGCCAGCGGCTCATCGTCGACGATCAGTGTTCTGAAGAGTCTAGGCATCGAACTGCAACGGGATTTGAAGTTCGACGCGGAATCCACAACCGTCCCGCGGTCCATAGGCGCAGCTCGCCCTGCCGTCGAAGGCCGCGGCGAGGCGCTCGCGCACATTGCTCAAGCCGACCCCGTCCCGGGGACTGGAGCCGACGGGCCCGTCGGCGTCGTCTTCAACGGTCAGGTGCAGCGAGTCGCCGTTCTTGCGCGCACGGATCGTGATGACAACCGGCTTACTGCTGCGCGCGACGCCGTGTTTGATGATATTTTCGATCAGAGGCTGGAGAATCAGGCTCGGCACGCGTGCTTCCTCCAGCCCGTCCGGTACATCCACCGTCACAGACAGGCGCCCGGGAAACCGGACCTGTTCGATATCGAGATACAGCTGCTGCATCTGTATTTCATCGTAGAGCGGCACCTGCGAGAAAGGATCACAAGTCAGACTGGTGCGAAAGAAGGTCGCGAGATTCATGATCATGCGCTCAGCCTCCGGCGTGCGCTGCCGCAGGACCAGCGTCGAAAGCGAGTTGAGCGTGTTGAACAGGAAATGCGGGTTGATCTGATAACGCAGGGCGCGCAGCTGCGCGGCCTGGGCTTGTGATCTGTAGGCGGCGGCATGACGCTCAGCCTGCCCCACCTTTGCCGCGTAGGACAGTGCCACATAAAGCACGCCCCAGGCGGCAATGAAGAAATACCAGCTTACCGCCGACTCGGTGATGATCGAGATCGGTCCCGCGCCATGCATGCCCTTGGATTGCGCCAGTTCCTTGAGATCGGAATCCGACGGATAAACCAGATAGAAGGCGGTGAAATTGATAAGGGCGTAAGCCACCGACGCCGGTATGGACACCAGGAATGCGGTGGTCAGCAGGAACCGCATGGATTTACCTTCAAAGCGATGCAGAACGGCATACATGACCAGCGTCAACAGGATGCCGATCAGCACCACCGCACCGCGCCGGGGCAGCATGCCGAGCTGGTTCTCGGCCCCGGAAATAGCCATGCGGGCGGTGTTGAGCACAAAATAAAAGGCCCAGAATCCCAGAATCGACCAGAGCGCCACCGCTCGGTCGACATGGGGCGCCGACGCGGGCGCAACGGCTTTCATCTGCGGCGAAATATCGGCCATCGCCTATAAATAGCCTATCCCTGGTTTCGGTTGGTCCATGCCGCCAACCGCTGGTCGAAGCCTGACGGCCTTTCGTCGAAGGAAATCTGTCGCCTCAACCGAAATGAGCAGGAACAAGTCATTGTAGTAATTGCATAATCCTATCTGTCGCGAAGCAAGGGGGTCAATGGAGAAAGCGGTGCGATACGCCCGCTTTCTTCCGCCACGCCGGGCCCGATGTAGAGACGCTGGCGCGCAAAATCGATGGCGAGCGAATTGTCCTTCAGCAGCCCGGAACCGATGATCGCGGCAGGCGCCTGGTCGAGATGGAAATAGCGGAAGACATTGCAATTGGCGACCAGCACGGTCCGGTCGGTGAAGACGCGGCCTCCCAGCCAGAAGGTGAGGTGCTGCACAAAAATCACTGGCTCGACGGTCCCCAGCGCATCGCGCAGTTTTTGCGGCACGCCCTCCCGGGGAAAGCTGGTCCGCTTGAGGCCAAGCTGCTCCGCCGCATTCCAGTTGAGAATGGTCATGCCGGAGCCCATGTCGAGCAAGCTGGTGACGGAAACGCCGCCGACACTCGCCCGCATCAGCCAGAGGCTGGCGGCCGTGTCCTTTACAGGCCGGCGGGTCAAGGACAGGGATGGCCAGTTGCGAAATTCGGCCACCTCCCCGTCATCTGGAGTCAACAGCTTGAGCCGCATGGCGCCGCGGTCCAACACCACAAGATAATTGGATAGCGCATCCATGCCGAGCAGCCCATCGGCCGGATCGGAATCGTTGGGGAGGACACCCATCGACAGGCCCCGGATGACCTCGTTCGCCAGCCGCATTTCCTGCGCCACGACCGGAACGGCAGTGCCCACATTCTGCATGCCATAAACGGTGAGCGGTTTTTCACTGGTGGCGTCGAGGCCCAGTTGCGCGCGGACATGCTCAAACATCATGCTGCGGCTGGCGGCAGTATCCAATAGGAAGCGATAGGGGCCCTTGCCGTTGACGAATACGTCGGTGGTAATGCGGGCGTCCGCGCCGACCCGATAGGGCAACTCGGCCATGATGGCGGCCCACGCCGGCGCACCAGCTGCCAGTATCGATAGTGTAACGGCAAACACGGCCGGGGTTCGCACCGAAGCTTCCCTTTCCTTCAGGCCAGTAGACGCCGGGCCGCGTCCTTCCGCAACGCGGGAATGACGGCACGGCAATGCCGGCCGATGGCCATGACCCGTGCAAAAAGCAACAAGGCCGCGGATTTCTCCGCGGCCTTGCCGGTACTGGCTTTTACGAACTTCTCTGCCCGATCAGAACTTGACCGTCAGGCGGGTGTAGAAGAAGCGGCCGACCTCATCATACGGGCCGCTGATGGTGTTGTTCTTGCCGACCGCGTCTCCGACCGTGAAGGGCGGATCCTTGTCGAACAGGTTGTTGATGCCGACCGAGATAAGCGAGCCTTTGGTCGGGCCCCATTCCGGCAGGTTATAGCTGACGCTGATGTTGTGATAGACGTAATCCGGCAGCGTGAAGCCATATCCCGTGTCACCGGCGCCATCATCCGTAGCACCGATATATTGCATATCGTAATGGAAGGTCCAGTCCTCCAGGTGATAGTCGGTGAACAGCGTCGCCTTCCACTTAGGCTGGATGTAACCGAGCGTGCCATTATATTGGCCGACGAAGTTTGTGACCGCGCCCTGCACATCCAGGCTGTGGGTGATCAGATGCTGGGCATTTGCATCGACGGTTATTGAGCCGGGGATGTCGAACGGCAAGTCTATTCCCGCAGCCCTGGTGTCATAGGTCAACTCCATATCCAAGCCGGTGGTTTTCTCGGTGCCGGCGTTCGTGTTCAGACTCTGGATCTGGAAGATACCGCCGGCATTGCGGCTGATCGCGGCGCAATTGCTGGCGATCTGGGCCACAAAACAGTTGGTAACAAACAAATCGGTGCTGGGCAGGTTCTGCGGCAAGCCGCCCACCAGGAGCGCGTTGGTGATGGTGATTTCATAATAGTCGGTATTGAGCGCCAGCCCCGGCAGGAAGGTCGGGGTCACGACCGCACCCACTGTCCAGGAATGCGACTTTTCCGGCTGCAACGCCGGATTGCCACCCACAATAAAGCCGCGCTGGTCGTTGGACAGATTGTTTTCCGGGGACTGGTAGTTCGCCAGAGCCGCGCCCGTCACGCCGATGCTGGCGAGAGAGACGGCGCAAGCCGATCCCGGCGCCAGCGAGCCCAGGCCGGCATTGTCGTTACCATTAAAGCCCTTGGCGCGGCTGTCGCAGGGATCGCCGGATATGCCGATATAGGAGACGCCGCGGCCGCCATAGAGTTCGGCAGTGGAGGGGGCGCGGAAACCAGTATTGTAGCTGCCGCGGAAGCGCAGATCGGGGATCACCTCCCAGTCGGCCCCCAGCTTGTAGGTGGTGGCGTCGCCAAAGGTGGAATAATGGTCGTACCGTCCGCTGGGGGTGATGGTCAGCGACTGGAACCCCGGCACATCCTTCAGCACCGGGATGCGCAGCTCGCCATAGATCGAATAGACGCCGTAGCCGCCCGCGGTGGGTGAGGACTGGCTGGCCGAATAGCCTTCCTGGCCCAAATTGTCGGGGAAGGTCTGGCTGTACTCAAAGCGGCGTTCGAAGCCGACCGCCGCCTGGACCGGACCGGCGGGCAGATCGAACACCGGTCCGTTCACATCGGCATAGATGTAGTTCTCATAGTTGAAGGCGCTGTCGCTCAGCGTGGTCTTGAGATAGGCGAGCTGATCAGGGGTCCAGCTGCTGATATTGTAGAAGTTGATCGGCTTGACGGGGATCGAATAGCCGAAACGCGGATCAGGGGTGGTGGTGCAGCCGCCGGGTACGTCGAGGCAAGGCACATTCCCCGAAGCTTGCGCGAAGTGGAAGAAGTTGCCCGAATTGTAGACATGCTGGTTGAAGTCGTTGCGCTGCTGCACATAGCCAACTTCCCAATTGTAGTCATTGAAGACATGGCCTTCGAGCCCGACCCGGATGCGATAGGTGTCGGAGGTCTGCTTGTAATCGCGCACACCAAACTCGTTGGGAGTCAGGTTGGCCGTGATGCATTGGGCCGTGCCGCCGGCCAGGGAATCGCCGCCGCAAGGATTGATACTGGAAGCAGGCAGCGCCGGGTTGGGCGTAAAGCCGAAGTCCGAATAGACCGGAACCTCGAAACCATTATAGACGGTTGTGCCGCTGGGCAGATAGGTCGCGGCGATGGAGGAGCCGATGACCGGCTCCGGACGGATGCGCTGATTGGAATTGCGGCGGGTGAAGAAGCCCGAGGCCACGAAGGTGACATCCGGCATGACGTCATAATGGCCCTGGAAACTCGCCTGGGTGCGGCCGACGCTGCCCTGCAAGGTGGCGCTGGGCTGGAGCGCACCGCAATTGGCGTTCAGCCTGTTTACGCCGCCCGAGACATTGGGCAGGAATTGAAGGCAGGGGATTTGGGAAGCCAAAGCAGGATTCTTGCGGGTGGTGGGCACGCCATTGACCCACACCGCGTTGGCCCCGGTCGCATCCTGCAGCACATTGAGCTGGTTGCGATAGCTGGTGCCGCCTTCCAATCCGGGCTGGCCGATATGGGGATCCTGCACCCAGTCCCGCGCGGCGCCGGTCACAGCGCCCTGCTGCTCATTCAACAGCGAGAAGGTGATATTGCCCTTGTCGAAATTGACGCCCAAGGTGCCCGACAATTGATAGGTATCGGCGCCACCATGCTCGCTGGTGCCGGTCATGCCGTCGAAGCGCAGACCTTCGAAATCCTTCTTGGTGATGATGTTGATCACGCCCGCGATGGCGTCCGCGCCATAGACCGAGGAGGCGCCGTCACGCAGCACTTCCACCCGGTCCACCATGGAGACCGGCACGGCGTTCAAGTCCGCAACGGTGGAATTGAAGCCCGACTGGGTGGCGGGGATCAGGCGCTGGCCGTCCACCAGCACCAGGGTGCGGGACGGATTGAGGTTGCGCAGGCCGATCTGCGAGAAACCTTCGCCGCCATTGTTGGTGCTCTTGCCGACGCCGTTCGTATTGTCAGGACCAACCAGCTTCACCAACACATCTTCCACATTGAAAGAGGCGGTTTCGGAAATCTGCGCCGCGGTCGCGGTCGAGAGCGGACTGACGCTGGTGGCGTTGACGGTGGGAATGCGCGAACCGGTTACAACCACTGTCTCTGTCGTCTGGGCTTGCTGCGCCTGGGCGGAAACCGCCATGGCAGAGAAAGCGGCAGACAAAAGCAGTGCGGAACGCACAATGTTGCGTTTGGAAGTCATGATGTCCCCTCGGAGGCGCTGATTAAGGAGCCTCGGTTGTGCCGCCGCATCCCCTTTAATTTGTCCCTGGGGATGCTCGGCTGAGTGTTGGTGCGGCCGGTATTAGCCGCTTCAGCCAAAAGGCTAAGTCCGAGGGATAACGCACTGCAACAGAACAATGACGTTCAGCGCCAAATTGGCGCGAGTGTAACTTTATTACAACGGTGAGAATTCGTCATCATCATCAACATGTTAGGGAGCGTGTCGCGACATAAATAGCGCGCGAAAATGCAACTTTTGTAGCAATCTAACAATTGTGACGGTGAAATTATTGCAAACGCAACACCCGATAGCTGGCATTACGGCCTACGATATTAAGATCATAGCTTCCCAAGGCGCCGCGCGAGATCCGCACCGTGGAATTTCGCGCGCCTTGTAACATGTTGGTGTCGCCTTCCAGCTGCCGCCACACCTGCCCGTTGTCGAGAGTCACTGTGAAGCGGCCCCGCGCATCGTAACTGACGCTGGCGACCACGGCCGTCAGTTCCTGCGCGCGTTTGCCCGATGCGGTTCGCGGCAAACGCTCGCTGCCCAGGCCGACCGCAGGCGCGGCGGCGATCGGAGGCGCCGCATAAATGGCCGGCGGCGCAGCACTGGCCATGGCCGGTGCTGTCGGTGGCGCAGGTCTTTGCGCGGGGACACCGCGCGGCGCGGGACTGACGCTGTGCGCCACGCGGTCGTAGCAAGCCAGCCTTTGCAGCAGGCCGGTGATTTGCAGACAGGCTGTCAGCTGGACCGGCAGCGTGTCTTGAGCCATCGCCGCTGTCATACCCAGCATAAGGAAAAGCACAGAAGCTTTGGTTATCCGATTCATGGGGCACGTTTCCCGTTCGCGGCGACATGGATATCGACTATGGAAGACGACACGGGTCAAGGGCCCGGATTCAATCAAGGTGTCGCTGAAATCGCGCCGATCGAGCGGTCGGCCACTTCAACTCGCTTCAATGCACCATATGAGGATCACGCTCCCCGGCCCTTACAGGGACGGGGATGGCGTCGACGGCTACCGGACAGGTGAAATGCGCCGACCGGGCACAATTCGGATTATAGGCTTGGTTCAAATCAATCACGATGGTCGATGGCGGAAATTTCCCAAAGTGATCCACATCGACATAACGTCCCGCGCCATAGGTGCCTTTTCCCGTTAAATCATCGGTGAAGAAGGCGGACATGTCTGCGATCAGTCCGGGTTTGTTACTGCTCGTGTAAAACGGAAGCGTGACGGATTTCCCCTGTAGAACAAACACTGCGTCGCCCGCATGAAAGAACTGCTTATCCGTGCCGCGAGAGGTACGGAAGACGCGTGGCGGCAACTGCTTGTCCGGCGAAAACCGCGCGGTTAAGCGGTAAGCGGAATCATAGGGAAAGTAGGAGACACCGGTGAATTTCTTCGCAACCGGATTCTGCTGATTGTAGACGAATAGGCGCCAGCCATTGACACCCGCTCCAACCTGGGTCGGCTGACCCGCCACGTCCACGTCCTTATCCACCACAACGCTTTTGGCGATCTGACCGGGATCAATCCGCTTTCCATTCTGCGTTACCATCAGCTTCCCGCCCTGGAGGGAAACACCAAGTACACCTTGCCCCTTTCCATCCCGGTTCCAACGCCAACTGCCGGCTTCGCCTTTGCGGCCCTGAAGCACAGCTGACTGGCCCTCTCCCAAGTAAACCGAATCCTGAATTTTCAGCATGGCGTGAGGTACCTGCGCATAGTCTTTGTTCTGTTCCGCGACAGCCGTCTTCCACGCGTCTTCCGGGGACTGAAGCGGTGCGGCGCCAGCCAGGCCAGACTTGGCCAGGTGACCGATCATGACCAGCGAAAGCGCGGTTAGCGCCAAAGTGCGCATCATCCTATGCCTCATGCGACTATTCCAACCAGGTTCGGTTGAACCTGGCCAGCTTAACACGCATATTTGCACCCAGCTCTCAACCACACGGTCTCATATGGACGGCAACCGGTCAATTCGGTCATCGAAGTCTGCATGGCGGACTTTATGCGTCGCGCCCGACCGCCGTGGCATGGCCGAGAGAATGGCAGTTCTGTGAGGAAGGCTGGTCATGAACAAGAATGTTCTTGTTTTCTATGGCTCCTATCGTGAACCGAGGTTCGGCATTCGCCTGGCGAAGTATGTGACTTCGCGGCTGAGCCAGCGGGGAATGAACGCCGAGTTGATAGACGCCCGCGAAATCGGCCTGCCCATGCTGAGCCGGATGTACAAGGAATATCCCAAGGGCACCGCGCCGGAGGCGATGGAGACGCTGGCGCAAAAGATCAGGTCCGCGGACGGATTTGTATTTGTCAGCGGCGAATATAATTGGGGAATCCAGCCCGGCCTGAAGAACCTCACCGATCATTTCCTGGAAGAATGGTTTTGGCGCCCCGCAGCAGTCGTAAGCTACTCCTTTCAGCGCACCGGTGGCGCCAGGGCGAACTACAGTTGGCACGGTATCCTGAACGAGATGGGAATGGTCGTGATCTCAAGCTCGATCGCCGTGGCGCCAATCGCAGAAGCGCTCGACGAACAGGGCACACCAATCGGCAAAACCGGGGCTTATCTGGAAAACGCATTTCCCAAGCTTGCCGATGACCTGGTCTGGTGGATGGAAGCGGCCAAGGCCCAACGGCAGCGTGCGGCGCCCCCTTATTGATATCGCCGCGGGGCACGCGCCCCATATCCGCTATTCTTATGCCTCCCGCTCGACAAGATCTGCACGCGACGGCGCCGGTTCAAACCGGTCGGCAAAATATTGCGTTTCGTTGGCCACCAATCCTTCGCGAAATTCCATAATGCTGACCGCGTAGGACGGCACGCCGTCATAGGCCAGCACGAATTCGGTAACCCACAGATCGCCGGCGCCGACAATCCTTCGGACCGTAAACCGCTTCCTGTTCGGCTGCAGGAAGCGGCTCTGCCGGATATTGGCGCGGCCGCGGATCCGTTCCCCCGACTGCGGATAATAAAGCAAGGCGTCTTCGCGGTAGATTTGATGTTCCACCTCGAAATCGCCGGCGTCGGAGGCTTCCCAGTGACGCTCCAGCGTGTCCCGTATGCTTCGATCATCCATGCCGGCTTCCCACCCGCGCTTTGGGCCCGTCGGGAAATTTCTTGCTGAGGAAAACAGAATCCTTCAGGCCGTAACGGCGCTTTGCCTCAACCCCCTTGGAAAGGCCGATCCGCACGCCGACCACCGTCTTGGGACGCCCTGAAGCAGCGGTCAGGGAAAGCGGCGCGCGGGTCAGGGATGCGCCATCAAGGGATTTGGTGATGGCGAGCGCCTCGCACAATCGTCCGGGGCCGGAGCACAGCAGTTCCAATTTGTCGGTCCCACGGCGCCGGACCATGCGCTCAATGCCGTATTCGGGCTCGATGGCGCGGATCAGGACAGCGGAGGCGACACGGCACACGAAATTCAAGCACCAGTGAAGGCCGTATACCTTATAGATATGTGCGTGGCCCGGCGGTCCAAACATGGTTGCGGTCCAGTCCGCCTGCCGCATTCCGAAGCTGTGAGACGCGGGGTCGCTTGCGTCATAGCTCTCGGTTTCGACAATCACGCCACCTACGCCGTCGACAACAAAACTCGCCCCGATCAAGTCCCGGGCGACGATGTCGACATCGCGGTCAAAAAAAGATTTTCCGATCCTTGCCATGCCCAGCTTTTGCCCAGGTTCAGCCAAGGTACCGGCAGCGCCAACCCACCGGCTTCTCCGCTATTTCTGTGATGGGATCGGTTGCTCGTTGCGGACCTGTTGCTGGGAAGGGGCCGGTTGCGGCTTGGCCGGCGGCTTGATCTTTTTGGCGCTGGCTCCCCCTTCCGCGCGCTTGCGCTCGATCAGCCAGGGAGGTGTGCCCTCTTCATCCTCGTTGGCATAGTGTTGGCGATAGAGGTTCGTCAGGAAGAAGTCCTTGCTCGGCAAATCTTCGAGCAGCCCTTCGGTGATGCCGGCGCCGAATTCGCTGGTGCCGGGCGGCACCAGTTGCGGGATGCGGGTCTCTGTGCCGGTGATCACCGCCAGCTTGGTGGCTTCGAACGCAGCCTTGCGATCCTGCTCGGCCACAAGCTTGGGGACGTCCATCGCTTTGTCGGGGTCCACCACATAGGCGGAGGTGACCTTGATGCGGTAAACCGAAGAGATACCGTCGTTCTTGCCGGTCTTGGGATTGTACATGCCGTCGGCATTGCGGCGCAGAGCGAAGTAGAGCGCCACATGGTCCTCATGCTCGCGGATGCCCTGTTGCCCCCCGTCCTGGGCGAAGGTGTTCTCGGCATAAAGGTCGCGCCAGTTGCGATAACCGCCGATCAGGCCGGTGCCGGTGGACCCATCCGGGTCGATGTTCAACCGCACCTTGCCCTTGGCGAAATTGGTGTCGCCCGTCTGGTCATAGAACCAGGCGATGCGCGGGGTGTGAAGATGCTCGACCTGTTCGGTCTCCACCACGCCGTTTTTGATCCTGGCCTTGAGCTTGGTGTACTGCGCCGATTGCAGGATGCGGTAGGAATAATCCACCGACACCCGGCCCCTTGCATCCTTGACGATCTTGTCCGGCGAGTAACCGATCTCCAAGGTGGCATCGCTATCGTTCATCGGGTCTTGGTTGCCGAAAATCCGGATGACCATGGTGTAAAGACCGTCCTGCATCTTGTCGTTGGCGCGCAGGTCCAAGGTGGCATTGCCGTTGCCGCGCCAGGGCGCGTCGCAGCCCCAGGCGCGGTACAGATTGTTGTCGATGCCTTTCTCGCCGTCGGGGCTGACGAAATCGCTGGGCTTGATCTTGCCGTCCAGATTGAAGCCGTCGCCGATGCGGCTGGTCACCTGCGGCTGGCCCGGATCGTCGGTCGCCCAGGGGTTGACGTAGGTCTCAATCTCTTTCTTGTAGCCGCGATAGGCGACCGCCCGGTCCCAGATCCAGAAGCGGGTCAGGACCGGCGCCCTCACCTCGTCCAGACCCGGCGGCTTGGCGATCCAGTCGACCTCCTGCTGCGAGCGCCACTTCTGGCGCGCCACCGCGATCTTGGTCTGAGCGTCATTGGCGAAATGGGTGGTGCTGCCGTGCCGGCAGTCCACACCCGGTTCGATTTCGGCGCCGCGGGCGAAATCGGGCCGCCCGCCATAGCGGAAGGCATATTCGTAGGACCCAACCACAAAGCCTTTGACCCAGGGCGCGGCGGCGGCCGGCGCAATCCCCGAACCGGTCAAGGCGGCGGCGGCCGCGGATAGCAGGAATTTGTTGCGTCGCATGGGTAGCAGCCCTTCCCCTATGGCGTCGGCAACCTCGGCGCCCAGCAGAGTCTTGTGCTCAGCCGGGGGAACTATAATGGCGCAGGACGGCAAGGCGCAAATAGGCGAATTTTTCAGGCCTTGCGCTCTCGTTCCGGTCCGTGCGCCGGCAACCGCCGGCGCACCCATCCCCTTAGAATTGAAGACATTTCTTTGCGCTAAGCTTTTCCAGGATCGCGCGGTCCACACCTTGAAGCTTGGCGAGATCGTCGATCCCGTGAAACGGCTGCTTCTCACGGCGCGTGAGAATGGCGGCAAGGGGATCGTCGCCGATTTGCAGTGTTTCCTTCAGATCCTCCGGCGGAGAGGTGTTGACGTTTATGACCGTAAGATTTTTCTGGAAATAATTCACCACCCGGTCGAGCTGGTCGTCGGTGCCACCCGCGCCATAGCCCGTCATCTCTGCAAAGACCTGCTCCCACCGGCTGCTGGAGCGCGGGGTGGAAAGAAATTGCGAAGCGGCATGACAGGTCGTGCATACGGCGGTGACGGCCTGAAAGTCTTGCGCGTCCTTGTCGAGATCGGAGGCCTTGGTGATCGCCGCCAGATCGCCGGCCAGCGCGTGAACCGGCGAACTCAAGAAGGGCAAGGACAAGGCGATCGCCAACGCGGTTGCGCCCGCCAATACTGTCCGGCGGCGGGGCCGCCGGACAGTTGCAACATCTATATAGGTCATATCAATTGTTGGCTTGTCTCACGGGTCCCTTGTCCAAAGACGCGCGGCGCGCTTCCACAGCCGCCGGATCGCCTTCGGCGAACTGGTTTTCCGCCCGCATCAGGCGGCCCTTGTTGTCGAATGCCAGTTCCAGGAACTTCTCGCTATGAAT
>Ga0157379_10001390_pt1 | contig 19803 bp, 14 predicted proteins | sample S25metaG_FD_121802 | JGI IMG/M metagenome (GOLD analysis project Ga0157379, IMG submission 121802) | Switchgrass rhizosphere microbial communities from Kellogg Biological Station, Michigan, USA - S2-5 metaG | ecosystem: Host-associated > Plants > Roots > Rhizosphere > Soil | place: USA... | reverse complement strand
GGCTCTGCCGGGAGGGGGCTCTGCCGGGAGGGGGCTCTGCGGGGAGGGGGCTCGGACGGGCATGGTGAGGTGGGTGGCGACAGTGGGTGCTCCTCGCGGGAACCGGCGTCGGCAGGGGGACGGTGTGGTGATGGCGGGTAACGGTGCGATGGATGACGGCTCGGCACTGCCCCGGCCAGGCATGGGGAGGTAGGCAGTGACTGTGCGTAATGACCTGGGGACGCGGTTTCGGGATCCGCATCCGCATCCCTCGGGGGCGCGCCCCCCGGCGCTGCCGCCGAGCCTGGTCCCGAAGCATGTGGGCATCGTCATGGACGGCAACGGCCGATGGGCGAAGTTGCGCGGCCTGGCCAGGACGAAGGGCCATGAGGCCGGGGAGGATGCGCTGTTCGACTGCGTCGAGGGCGCGATCGAGCTCGGCGTGCGCTGGCTGTCCGTCTACGCGTTCTCCACGGAGAACTGGAAGCGCTCGCCCGACGAGGTCGCCTTCCTGATGCGGTTCACCGACGGGGTGTTCGGCCGCCGCATCGACGACATGGACGCGCTCGGCGTGCGGGTGCGCTGGGCGGGCCGGCGGCCGCGGCTGTGGGGCAGCGTCATCCGGCGCCTCGAGTCCTCCGAGGAACTGACCCGGAACAACGACCGGCTGACGCTGGTGATGTGCGTGAACTACGGCGGCCGGGCCGAGATCGCCGACGCGGCGGCCGCGATCGCCCGTGACGTGCGGGCCGGGCGGCTGCGCCCCGACCGGATCGACGAGGCGACGATCAGCCGCTACCTCGACGAGCCGGACATGCCCGACCTGGACCTCGTCATCCGGACGTCCGGTGAGCAGCGGCTGAGCAACTTTCTGCTCTGGCAGGCGGCGTACGCCGAGTTCTCCTTCGTCAACACGCTGTGGCCCGACTTCGACCGCCGCGACCTGTGGCTGGCCTGCGAGGAGTACGCCCGCCGGGACCGTCGCTACGGCGGCACCGTCGCCCACCGTGCCTGACCGACCTGAGAGGCCGACGGGCGTCGGCGCGCCGGTGATCGCCCAGATCGCCTTCACCCTGCCGCCGAGCGTGGAGGCGGACTTCCGGGCTGCGGCAGGCGAGGCGCTCGGCGCGCTTGCGGCGGCCGCCGGCTTCCGCCGCGGCCGGGTGGCTCGAGCGCTGGACGCGCCGCGGTCCTGGCTGCTCGTCACCGAGTGGGACGGCCCGGGCCCATGGCGGCGGGCGTTGTCCGGGTTCGACGTACGCCGCATCCTGACGCCGCTGCTGGCGTACGCCGTTGACGCACCGGGCGCCTTCGAGGTGCTCGCCGCCGTGGACGGCCCCGCCGGCATCGGCGGTCCCGCATCGTTCGCCTCCGACAGGGCCGTGGACGACGTGGACCCGGCGGCACCCGACGCAGACGCGGGCCGGGACGGCCACCCGGCTGTGGCTCGGAGACCGGGCGCTGGGCGAGACCACAAGGACACGCCGGATCGTGATCTTTGAGGGCTTGATCGCGAGATACCGGCAGCGTCGTGGCCGGGTGTGTGGCGAACCAGGGGGCAAGCCAGACAGGGCAGCGGCGCTGAGGGCGGCGGAAGCAGCGGCCTGATGTCGAAAAGTAGCAGCGACCGGTAGCCTTGACGCTGGTTCCGATGTCCGGGAAACCATGTCCATGACAGTGACCGTGACAGTGAGAAGCCGAGGCTCACCCGATGTTGACCATGCAGGACGCGTTGCTGGCGCTGACCCGTTACTGGACCGACCGCGGCTGCATGATCATGCAGCCGTTCAACACCGAGGTCGGCGCCGGTACGCTCAACCCGGCGACGGTCCTGCGGGTGCTCGGTCCGGAGCCGTGGCGGGTCGCCTACGTCGAGCCGTCGGTGCGCCCGGATGACTCCCGCTACGGGCAGAACCCGAACCGGCTGCAGACGCACACCCAGTTCCAGGTGATCCTCAAGCCCGATCCCGGTAACGCCCAGGAGCTCTACCTGGGCAGCCTTGAGGCCATCGGCGTCGACACCGCCGCCCACGACGTGCGCTTCGTCGAGGACAACTGGGCCTCGCCGGCGCTCGGTGCCTGGGGCCTGGGCTGGGAGGTCTGGCTCGACGGGCTGGAGATCACCCAGTTCACCTACTTCCAGCAGGCCGGTGGCCAGACGCTGGACACGGTGAGCGTCGAGATCACCTATGGCATGGAGCGCATCCTGATGGCGCTGCAGGGGGCGCGCCACTTCACCGAGCTGGTCTATGCTCCGGGCGTCTCCTACGGCGAGGTGTTCGGCCAGTCCGAGTACGAGATGTCGCGCTATTACCTGGACGACGCCGACATCGACACGGTGCGCCGCCTCTTCGCCGACTACGCCGCCGAGGCCCGCCGGTTGATCGACGCGCGGCTGCCCGTCCCGGCGCACTCGTACGTGCTGAAGTGCTCGCACGCGTTCAACATCCTCGACTCCCGCGGTGCGGTGTCGACGACCGAGCGGGCCACCTCGTTCGCGCAGATGCGCGGGCTGTCCCGCGAGGTGGCGGCGCTCTGGCGGGACCGCCGCGAGGAGCTCGGCCATCCGCTGGGGATCGCGAGCCCGCCCCCGGCCGCGGTGCCGGCCCAGTCGGGCGCGCCGGTGACGGAGCCGGCGACGCTGCTGTTCGAGATCGGTACCGAGGAGCTGCCGGCCGCCGAGGTCTCGCGCACGGTGGCCGCGGTACGCACCGGCCTGCTCGACCGGCTCGCCGCCACCCGGCTGACCCACGGCGAGGTGCGGGTGCTTGGCACCCCCCGCCGGATCGTCGCGGTCGTCGAGGAGGTCGCCCCGCGCGAACCCGACGTCGAGCGGGTCGTGCGCGGTCCGCGGGTCTCCGCCGCCTACGACGCCGCCGGCGCTCCGACGAAGGCCGCGGTCGGCTTCGCCCGAGGCCAGGGCGCTGACCCGGCAGGCCTGCAGGTCGTCACCCATCGTGACATCGAGCATGTCGCGCTGGTCCGTACGGAGGCCGGCCGGGACGCTGTCGACGTGCTCGCCGGCCTGCTTGGCGAGGTCGTCGCCGGGCTGCGCGGCGAGCGCAACATGCGCTGGAACGATCCGGCCCTGTCCTTCAGCCGCCCGGTGCGGTGGCTTGTCGCCCTGCTCGGGGAGACGGTGGTCCCGGTCGTGGTGTCGAGCCTCGCCGCCGGGCGGACGACCCGGGGGCATCGCCGGGCGGGTTCGAAGCCGATCGAGGTGCCGGCCGCGGACGGCTACCCGGCGCTTCTCGCCGCGCACTCGATCGTGCTGGACCCGGAGGCCCGGCGCGAGGTCGTCGTCGAGGAGGCGGCGAAGATCACCGCGGACATCGGTGGTCACATCGACCCCGATGTCGACGGGGACGTCCTCGCCGAGGTGACGAACCTGGTCGAGTTCCCGCGGCCGCTGCTGGGCGCCTTCGAGGCCCGCTTCCTCGAACTGCCCGCCGAGATCCTCACCACCGTCATGCGCAAGCACCAGCGCTACCTGCCGGTGCGCGACGCCGCCGGCCGACTGCTGCCCGCCTTCCTCGCCGTCGCCGACGGCGCGGTCGACGAGGCGCTGGTCCGGGCCGGCAACGAGGACGTCATCCGCGCCCGCTTCGCCGACGCGGCGTTCTTCTACGAGGCTGACGTCAAGGTTCCGCTGGACACGTTCCGCGCGGGCCTGGCGAAGCTGACCTTCGAGCAGCGGCTCGGGTCGGTCGCGGACCGCGCCGACCGGATCGGCACGCTCGCCCGCGCACTCGGCGACGAGATCGGCCTGGCCGGTGACGAGCGCGCGACGCTTGACCGGGCCGCCGCGCTCGCCAAGTTCGACCTGGCCACCCAGATGGTCATCGAGCTGTCCAGCCTCGCCGGCACCATGGCCCGCGAGTACGCCCGCCGGGCCGGCGAGCCCGAGGCGGTCGCCACCGCGCTGTACGAGATGGAGCTGCCGCGCCGCGCCGGTGGCGCGCTGCCCGCCACCACCCCTGGCGCCCTGCTCGCCCTCGCCGACCGGCTCGACCTGCTCGTCGGCCTGTTCGCCCTCGACGCCGCGCCGACGGGCAGCTCCGACCCGTTCGGCCTGCGTCGCGCCGCGCTCGGTGTCTCGGCGATCCTCGCGGGCCAGCCGGCGCTCGCCAGCCTCGACCTGGCCGACCTGCTCGCCCGGGCGGCCCGGCTCACCCCGGTGCCGGTCGAGGCGTCGGCGCTGGCGGCGGCCGAGGGGTTCGTCCGCGGCCGGTACGCGCAGCAGCTGCTGGACAGCGGGGTCGACCACCGGCTCGTCGGCGCCATCGGCCCGCTCACCGGCTCGCCGGCACGGGCCGGGGCGACCCTTGAGACCCTCGGTGATCTGCTCGGCCTCGCCGGTCCGGCCGCGACCGCCGGGCCGGACGGACAGGCGGCCCGGTTCGCCACGCTCGCCGCCGCGCTGCAGCGGGTGCGCCGGATCGTGCCCGCGGACACCCCCGCTGTTCTCGACGCCACACGGCTCACCGAACCCGCCGCCGCGCGGCTGCTGGCGGTCGTCTCGGACCTGTCCGGCCGGCTCGGCGGCGAGCCTGGCACGCCGGGCGGTGCCGCCGGGGCGGGCGGTGCGGTGGTCCGGGGTGGTTCGGCTCCCGTCGCGCTTGCCGAGCTGGTCGCGGCCGCGGGCGACCTGCCAGCGGCCGTTGACGCGTTCTTCGAGGGGCTGATGGTGATGGATCCGGACCCGGCCATCCGCCGCGCGCGCCTCGGCCTGCTCGCCACGATCCGTGACCTGACGGCGGCCAGCCTCGACTGGGACGCCCTGGGATCATTTGCCGCGGCGGGGCACTGACCGTCGGGTACGGCTTCGTGATCGCCGCGGTGGAGGGCTGATCGTCCCCGTCGGCGGCAACCCGGATGGGCAGGTTGGCGCCGGGTGGCCCGATATGTGGAGCGCGGAGCCTGATCTGCCCCGATGGAGGTCTAACGTCTGTTCGTGTGGCACTGTCCCGACCTCGCCTGGCCGTCCATCCGTTGCGTGCCGAGTGGTGGCAGGTGCGGTGGTGGCGGTGGGCGATCCGGGTGGTCCTCGCCGGCGGAACGGCCGTTGTCGTCATCGCCGCCGTGACCTTCCTACAGGTGTGGTGGGTCGGCCGGGAGGATCACCACCCGACGTCCGACGCGCTCGTCGTGCTGGGGGCATCCCAGTACGACGGTCGGCCCTCCGCCGTCTTCGCCGCCCGGCTCGACCATGCCCTGGCGCTCTTCCGGCAGGGCGTGGCGCCGGATGTGATCACTGTGGGTGGCAAGCAGCCGGGCGACCGGTACACCGAGGGCGAGGCGGGTGCGTCCTACCTGCGCCGGCGCGGAGTCCCGGCGGACCATGTGATCGTGATTCCGGAGGGCTCGGACACGCTCGGCTCTCTGACCGCGGTCGCGGGTGTCATGAACAGCCGGCACTGGCGTTCCACGGTCCTCGTCACCGATCCCTGGCACAGCCTGCGGTCCCGCACGATGGCGCGTGACCTGGGGTTGCGGGCGTCGACCTCGCCGGTCACCACCGGCCCGGCGGTCCGTGGCGTCGACACGAAGGTGCACTACATCATCCGCGAGTCGATCGGCTACCGCTGGTACCAGCTGTTCCACCGTGCGTCTCCACCCGAGGCGACGTCCCGCGCGGTATGACGATGCGCAAGGGGTGAGCGCCCGGAGTGACGACGTGGGGGCTGGCCGCGGTTGGGCATCGATGCCGTCACCGTCAGGTGGGTGGGCGGTCGCCGTCACCAGCACGGATCGGCGAGCCTCAGCAGGCTGTTCACCGATGTGACCTACCAGCGACCCACTCGACCCCCTTCGGTGGTCACCCGCGCTGGTACGGTTCGGATCGCCGGGCGAAAGGGTAGTGCGACAAGCGGTGGTGACGCCTGTCGGCGGGGACGGCCACGTGACGCGTGCGACAGCATCGTGAGATCACGATCAAGATCAGAATAAGGAGACTGGTGTGGCAACTCCCGTATCCGAGAGTGCGGTCGGGACGGCCGATCTGACCACGGTCCGCGAACTCGCGCAGCAGCTGCGCGTCGACTCGGTGCGCAGCAGCACCTCCGCGGGCTCCGGGCACCCCACCTCGTCGATGTCCGCGGCCGACGTGCTGGCCGTGCTGGTGGCTCGGCACCTGCGCTACGACTGGGACAACCCCGAGGACCCGACGAACGATCACCTGATCTTCTCGAAGGGGCACGCCTCCCCCCTCCTCTACTCGATCTACAAGGCGGTCGGCGTCGTCACCGACGACGAGCTGATGAACGGCTACCGCCGCTTCGGTGAGCGGCTGCAGGGCCACCCGACGCCGATCCTGCCGTGGGTCGACGTCGCCACCGGCTCGCTCGGTCAGGGCCTGCCCGACGGGGTTGGCGTGGCGATCGCCGGCAAGTACCTGGACAAGGTCCCCTACCGGGTCTGGGTGCTCTGCGGCGACAGCGAGATGGCCGAGGGCTCGGTCTGGGAGGCGCTGGACAAGGCGTCCTATTACCAGCTGTCCAATCTCATCGCGATCGTCGACGTCAACCGGCTCGGCCAGCGCGGGCCCACCGAGCTCGGCTGGGACCTCGACCGCTACGCGAAGCGCGTCGAGGCGTTCGGCGCCCGCGCCATCGTCATCGACGGCCACGACCTCGAGGCGATCGACGCCGCCCTCGCCGACGCCGAGGACGCCTCCCGCCCCACCGTCATCCTGGCCCGTACCCGCAAGGGCGAGGGCTTCTCCGAGGTCGCCGACGTGGAGGGCTGGCACGGCAAGCCGCTGCCCGCCGACATGGCCGAGCGGGCCATCGCCGAGCTCGGTGGCGAGCGTGACCTGCGCGTGCGGGGCCCGGTGCCGTCCGCGGACCTGCCCCGCCCGGCTCCGATCCAGCGGCCCGCGATCAGCCTGCCGAGCTTCGAGCTCGGTGCGAAGGTCGCGACCCGCAAGGCCTACGGCCAGGCGCTCGCCGCGCTCGGTGCCCGCACCGACGTCGTCGCCCTCGACGCGGAGGTCAGCAACTCCACCCACGCCGAGGACTTCGCCAAGGTCCACCCGGACCGCTTCTTCGAGGTGTTCATCGCCGAGCAGCAGCTCGTCGCCACCGCTGTCGGCCTGTCCGTGCGGGGCTACGTGCCGTTCGCCTCGACGTTCGCGGCGTTCTTCTCCCGCGCCTACGACTTCATCCGGATGGCGGCCATCTCGCAGGCGGACATCCGGCTGTCCGGCAGCCACGCCGGCGTGGAGATCGGCGCCGACGGGCCGTCGCAGATGGCGCTCGAGGACCTGGCGATGATGCGGGCCGTCGGCGGGTCGACGGTGCTCTACCCGAGCGATGCGACGTCCACGGCGAAGATCGTCGAGGCCATGGTCGACCTGCCCGGTGTGAGCTACCTGCGTACCACCCGCGGCGCGTACCCGGTGCTGTACGGCCCGGACGAGCCGTTCGCGCCCGGCGGCTCGAAGGTGCTGCGCCGTTCGGACAGCGACACCGTCACGCTCATTGGTGCCGGTGTCACGCTGCACGAGTCGCTCGCGGCCGCCGACGCGCTCGCGACGGAGGGCGTGTCGGCCCGGGTCATCGACCTGTATTCGGTCAAGCCGGTCGACGCCGCGACCGTGCTCGAGGCCGCTCGGGCCACCGGCGGCCGCATCGTCGTCGCGGAGGACCACTACCCCGAGGGCGGCCTGGCCAGCGCGGTGCTCGCCGCGCTCGACGACAGTGGGCTGCAGCTGTCGGTCCGCCACCTCGCGGTGCGGTCGCTGCCGGGTTCCGGCACCCCTGCCGAGCTGCTCGACGCGGCGGGGATCTCGGCGAAGCACATCGCCGATGCCGCCCGCGACCTGCTGCGCTGAGCGCGTAGAAGATCGGGAAGAACTGAGGCGGGGCTGAAGGACATGTCCTCCAGCCCCGCCCGAGGCGCGTCCCCATGCGCGCCTACGCAGCCAGCCAGAATCCCGCCTCTCCCCAGGGGGAAGGTCCGGCCGCGCGTTCATGCCCCGCGAGCGGAGGACGGCCACACCTACAGGGCGGAGCCGATCCCGAACTCGATGAGCCGGTCGGTGACGAGGGTCAGTCATCCCCCGCGGGCGACGGTGCCCCACCAAAGGTCATGTCGACCAGGGTGAGGTACAGCCGGTCCGGCCGCGGAAGAAACTGGATCTTCGACAGTGCCTGGTCCTGACCGGCGGATTCGACGACGAACTCGCCGTAGCCGAACAGCCGCCCCAGTGGATCCCGGTTGTAGGTGAGATCCGTGATCTTGGACAGTGGCATCGTCTGCACCTTGCGGAAGAAGATCCCTGACACCTTGAGCAGGCGCTTGTCGGTGATCATCAGATGATCGAACTGCCAGTCCGCGATCTTCCAGAGCATCCGGAGGATCATGAACAGTGCGAAGTACCACAGCAGCGTGGTGACGAAGTCCCCATCGACGTCCTGGGAACTGAACGCGATGTTCACCACCAGTGCGAGCAGGACCGCGCCGACGGTCTGCAGCAGGACGGGCAGGAGCACCGCCCAGTGCAGCCGCACCATCATGACCAGGCGCTCCTGCGACGCGAGGTACTTGGCGTCGCGTTGGGCTGGGTCGGGCAGCTGGAGTCTCACCACGTCCGCAGTGTCTCAGAGATCGGGGCCGGCTGGATGGGGATCACCCAACGGTGTTGCTGACGAACTCGGACACGCCGTCACCCCATGAGTGCAGCCAGCCGAGGGCGCGGTGGACGATGCCAGCGGCGCTGTTCGGTGCTGTGATCACGAAGAAGACTAGGAACGCGATCGCGACATACTTGATCATCTTGTCCACGGCGGGCCTCCGGGCCGATTTGGTGAAGGGTGCGCACAAAGTATCGTCGCTGCGATCGGCCGAGGTCCCCGAATCGCGCCGATACGCTCAAGCTCGTGGTCGCTGAGTGGTATGACGCCTTGGACACCGTCCGTCGGGTCGCTGAACGTCCGAAGGCTACACCGGGTCCGCGCGGCCCCTTCGCCCGGGATCGCGCGCGGGTGCTGCATTCCAGCGCGCTGCGTCGGCTGGCGGGAAAGACGCAGGTCGTGGGTCCGCTGGATGACGACTTCCCGCGCACCCGCCTGACGCACTCGCTGGAGACCGCGCAGGTCGGGCGGGAGCTCGCCGCCGAACTGGGGGCGGATCCGGACCTGGTCGACGCGGCGTGCCTGGCACACGATCTCGGCCATCCCCCCTTCGGGCACAACGGCGAACAGGCCCTGGCCCTGGCCGCGCAGGCCTGCGGCGGCTTCGAGGGCAACGCCCAGAGCCTGCGGGAACTGACCAGGCTGGAGATCAAGGTCGTCGACGACGACGGGCGCAGTGCCGGACTGAACCTGACCCGCGCGAGCCTCGACGCGGCGACGAAGTACCCGTGGGCGCGCGGCCATGGGCCCGACCCGGACGCGCCGAAGTACGGCGCCTACGACGACGACCTCCCCGTCCTGGCCTGGCTTCGGGCCGGCGCGCCGCCGGGGCGGCGCTGTGTCGAGGCCCAGATCATGGACTGGGCGGACGACGTCGCTTACTCCGTGCACGACCTCGAGGACGGTGTGGTGGCCGGGCACATCGAGCTCGCCGCCCTCGACGACCCCGGCCACCGCGACGAGCTCGCGGCCGCGACGGCGCGGCGGTTCCCCGAGTCCTCGGCCCCGGCCGTCGCGGCGGCCCTGGACACACTGCGTGCCCAGCCCTGGTGGATCCGCACCGAGATCACCTCGGCCCGCGGCCAGGCGGCGCTGCGGCAGATGACGAGCGAGCTCATCGCCCGGTTCTCCCGTGCGGCCGTGCGCACCACCCGGGAGAACCATGCCGAGGGACCGTTGCGCCGCTACAGCGCGGATCTCGTCGTCGATCCGGCCACGATCGCCGAATGTGCCGCACTCAAGGGAGTCACGGCGTGGTACGTCATGGAGCGACCGGGCGCGCGGGCCCGGCAGGCCCGACAGCGAGAGGTCATCGGTGAGCTCGTCGAACTGCTCGCGCGCGACGCGCCGCGCTCCCTGGATCCGGCCCTGCGGGTGATGTTCCAGGAGGCGGTGGACGACGCCGCCCGGCTACGGGTGGTCATCGACCAGGTCGCCCGCCTCACCGACGCGAGTGCCCAGCGGCGGCACGCCGCGCTGCGCGGCCAGCCCGTCCGCCGCGTCCTGTGACGCCGCGTCCTCGGGGCGGCGAGGGATCGGAACCGAGGGCCCGGGGGTGGTCGTAGTGGCGTCCGCCATCCCCCGTTCGGAGGAAAGGCGCTTCCCCCGAACGGGGGATGCCGCGGCCGGCGGGACCCGGCTGTGATGCCGGGGCGCGGGGGTGGTCACCGCGCAGGCTGTCGATCATCCGGGTACCGATCGAGGTATCGGCGATCTTCGGTGGCGGCGAGCTCCGCGCGCGACGCCTCAGCGCAGGTGAGGGGCGTTGTCCTCAACATTCACGTGGCATGATCGGTACTGTCGCGCTTACGACACGTACCATCGCAGCGGTAGGACCGATGTGCGGGGCACCGCGCATGCGGCCGCCAGCCTCGGCTGGGGGTCCGCCGGAGGGGTTCCGGAGATCGGCCAGGCGGGTATGACACATCGCACGACAGGTGGGCGATCTGCCCCGGGCGAGGTACTTCGCCCGGGAGGGACGAGGGGAGGGGCGGATGGCCGGACGCATCCGTGACGCCGACGTCGCCCTTGTCCGGGAGCGCTCGCCGATCGCGGACGTCGTCTCCGAGCACGTCCAGCTGCGCCCGGCCGGTCGCAACGAGCTGGTCGGCCTGTGCCCCTTCCACGAGGAGAAGTCGCCCTCTTTCTATGTCAACGTGGCGACCGGTCTGTTCCACTGCTTCGGGTGCCAGCAGGGCGGGGACGTCTACTCCTTCGTCCGTGAGATCGACGGGCTGAGCTTCCGTGAGGCGGCCGAGCGCCTGGCCCGCCGCGCCGGGGTGACTCTGACCTTCGAGGGCGGTGGCACGACCGACCGCACGGTCTCGAGCCAGCGCCAACGCCTGCTGGAGGCGCACCGTGTCGCCGCCGAGTTCTACGCCGAGCAGCTCACCAGCCATCCCTCGGCCGGCGCGGGCTGGGAGTTCCTCAATTCCCGCGGTTTCGACCTCGACGCCGCCCGCCGGTTCGGCGTGGGCTACGCCCCGACCGGCTGGGACACGCTGACCCGCCATCTGCTCGCCCGCCGCTTCACCGGCGAGGAGCTGGTGCTCGGGGGGCTGTCCAGGCAGGGTGGTTCCCGCGGCGGCCTGATCGACCGGTTCCACCACCGGCTCCTGTGGCCGATCCGGGACCTGGCCGGCGAGGTGGTCGGCTTCGGTGGCCGCCTGCTGGCCGCCGAGGGTACGCCGAACGCCGGGCCCAAGTACCTCAACACGCCCGAGACGCCGCTGTTCAAGAAGGCAAGCCTGCTCTACGGCGCGGAGCTCGCCCGCCGGGACATCGCCCGGCGTTACCAGGTCGTGGTTGTGGAGGGCTACACCGACGTCATGGCCTGTCACCTGGCCGGCGTCACCACCGCGGTGGCGACCTGCGGCACCGCCTTCGGCCAGGAGCATGTCGGCGTCGTGCGTCGGCTGCTGATGGATTCCGACGAGCGGCGCGGCGAGGTCATCTTCACCTTCGACGGCGACGCCGCCGGCCAGAAGGCCGCCATGCGGGCCTTCGAGCACGAGGAGCGGTTCGCCACCCAGACGTTCGTCGCTGTGGAGCCGTCCGGGCTCGACCCGTGCGAGCTGTGGATGCGCGGCGGGGACGCGGCTGTGCGTGAGCTGGTCGCCCGCCGGGTGCCGCTCGTCGAGTTCGCCATCCGCGGCGTGCTCGGCCGCTACGACCTCAACACCGCCGAGGGGCGCCTGGCCGCCCTCGATGCCGCTGCCCCGCTCGTCGGTCGGATCAAGGACGCCGGCCTGCGGCACGGCTACGCGGTCAGTCTCGACCGCTGGCTGGGCTTCCTCGATGAGAAGTTCGTGGCGCGCCGCGTCGCCGAGCACAGTTTCACGGCGAAGGGACGGGCGTCGGGACCAGGGGCGCTGAGGCAGGGACACGGGTCCGCGGCCGTCGCGTCCGCCGTCGACCCCCGCCTGCCGGGTACCGTCGACCCGGTTGTGGTCGTCGAGCGCGAGTCGCTCAAGCTCGCTCTCCAGTTTCCGGGACTTGCAGGGCCGATGTTCGACAGTCTGGCCCCGGAGATGTTCACTGTTCCCGCGCACCGAGCCATCCGCGAGCTGGTCGCGCGGCGCGGTGGGGTGTGCGGGGGGCTGGCGGCGGCCGGTGACGTCGCCACGTGGGTCGCCGACCTGTCCTCGGCGGCGACGGAGGAGGAGCTGCGGCGTTTCGTCACTGCTCTGGCCGTGGAGAGGGTGTTGTCCGACCGCGATGTTGATGATCGTTATGTCGACGAGCAGATGTCACGCGTACAGGAGTTGCATGTGACACGTCGGATCACCGACCTGAAGTCGCGCGTGCAGCGGCTCAACCCGGTATCCGACGCCGAGGCCTTCAACCGTGCCTACGGTGAGCTGATCGCTTTGGAGCAGCACAAGCGTCAACTCCGGGAGCGGGGCGTAGGTGCCGCGTAACCTGGGTCGATCCCGAGAAGGAAGTGACGAGATTCCGCCCATGAGTAGTCCTACCGTCCTACCGCGCGAAGCCCAGGTGGACGAGGTCAAGGACCTCATCACCCGGGGCAAGGAGATCGGTTTCCTCACCACCGAGGACGTCTCGGTCGCCATCCAGGCGGCGGAGCTCCCCCCGGAGCAGGCCGAGACGGTGCTGCAGGTGCTCAACGACGAGGGCATCGAGGTACTGGAAGCGGGGGGCGAGAACCCCGACGAGGCGGATCTGCTCGCCCGTCGGCGCCGCGAGGAGGAGGAGCTCGCGCTCAAGGCCCCGACCTCCGACCCGGTACGCATGTACCTCAAGGAGATCGGCAAGGTCCCGCTGCTCACCGCGGAGGAGGAGGTCGACCTCGCCAAGCGGATCGAGGCCGGTCTTTTCGCCTCCGAGAAGCTGGCGGTGGCGACGAAGAAGACCTCCCCGCAGATGCGGCGGGATCTCGAGGCCATCGAGCGCGACGGTCAGATCGCCAAGCGCAAGCTCGTCGAGGCCAACCTGCGTCTCGTCGTCTCGATCGCCAAGCGTTACGTCGGTCGCGGCATGCTGTTCCTGGACCTCATTCAGGAGGGCAACCTCGGTCTGATCCGCGCGGTCGAGAAGTTCGACTACACCAAGGGCTACAAGTTCTCGACCTACGCCACCTGGTGGATCCGCCAGGCGATCACCCGGGCCATCGCTGACCAGGCGCGCACGATCCGCATCCCGGTGCACATGGTCGAGACGATCAACAAGCTGATCCGCATCCAACGGCAGCTCCTGCAGGACCTCGGCCGCGAGCCGAGCCCGGAGGAGATCGCCAAGGAGATGGATCTCACCCCGGACAAGGTCCGCGAGATCCTCAAGGTCTCCCAGGAACCGGTCTCGCTGGAGACGCCGATCGGTGAGGAGGAGGACTCCCACCTCGGCGACTTCATCGAGGACTGCGACGCGGTCGTCCCGGTCGACGCGGCGAGCTTCATACTCCTCCAGGAGCAGCTCGATTCGGTGCTGCACACCCTCTCCGACCGGGAGAAGAAGGTCATCCAGCTGCGCTTCGGGCTCACCGACGGCCACCCGCGGACGCTCGAGGAGGTCGGCCGGGAGTTCGGGGTGACGCGCGAGCGGATCCGGCAGATCGAGTCCAAGACGCTGTCCAAGCTTCGCCATCCCTCCCGCTCCCAGAAGCTGCGCGACTACCTGGAATAGGAAGGCCGGCGCACCCCTCCCGGTCGTTGACCCTGGGTGGTCGCATTAATACTCTTGGTGAGTATCGGGCTTTCTGATCTTCGATGGCCGCTGTCCGTCGATCATCATCGGTCCGGTGCGCGGCGGCACGCTCGGTGTCGCCTCCGGCCGAGAGGATGACGGGCATGGCTGGCAGGGGATCGACCGCCGAGCGTCGGCTTCGCTCCGTCGCGGGGTTCGTCGCGGCGACCGCCGGCGCGCAGAACTTCCTCGGCGCGCGATGGGTGCCGGCGTTGCTGGCAACGACCCCGGCCAGGCATCGGCGGCAGATCGCGCTGCGCCTGCTCGCCCTGAGCCCGCACTACTTCCAACCGGACGAGCACGACCGCGACGCCGCAGCCGAGCGCAACCGCCGCAGCCGGCAGATCCTCGCCGACGACCTGCTCGGGCGCTATCTGCAACCGGACGACGACGTCCTCGACGTCGGCTGTGGCCCCGGCTACCTGGCCGCCGCCGTCGCCCCCCGGGTACACGCGGTGACCGCCGTCGACGTCTCCCGCGGCGTGCTCGCCTGCGCGCGGGTACTCAACCCGGCGCCGAACCTGGAGTACCTCACCGTCGAGGACTTCCGGCGCAGTGGACGCGACGTCGACGTCGTGTACTGCATCGCCGTGGCGCAGCACCTCACCGACGAGGTGTTCGCGCGGGCGCTGCGTGACTGGCACGCGGCGCTGCGGCCGGGTGGGCGGCTGCTCGTTCATGTGGTGGTCGACGATCCGGACTGGCGGACCGAGGCGCAGTGGCGCGCCGATCGAGGGCTCGTCGGCCGTGCGAAGCTGCGCTTCGCACGGCCGACGAGCCGCCGCGCCGAGCAGGTCCGGCGGCTCATCGTCGATGCCGGATTCGGCGAGCTCGACCTGGTCCCGATCGTATCCCTGGTCGACGTCGACGACGACGTGGCCGGTCAGCACCTGCTGGTCGCCCGCCGCCTGGATGTCGCCGCGCCCGCGCCGACACCGTCGCGCGGCCTCGCGGTGCAGGTGCCGGCCCAGGCGGGCCCGGCCGAGCGGACCGGGCTGGAACGCCTCGACCTCGACCTCGACCCGATGCCCGATGCCGACGCCGGTCGAGGCTGATCCGTCCCACTGACTCGCGCCCATGCCGCTACCCGCCAGCCCGCGCCGGAGGTGCTGATCGGCTCAGCCGTGCCCACCGCGGCCGTCCCGCTTCCGCCCGGTGAGGGCGGCGGTTCACCCGGCGCGGTCCTCGCCGAGAAGAAGATCGAAGTAGGGCCCGCGATCGAAGAGGCGGGCGTCATCCGGCTTGAGCTCTGCCGCCAGGGCCGCGTACATCGCGGCGGCGATCTCCGCGCCGGCCTCCCGCTGGTAGCCGACCAGCGCCGGCCCGGCGATCTCGCGGTTGTGTGCGCTGTCCAGCGCGACGACCGGCACGCCCATCATGCGGCCCTCGGCCATCGGATAACCGAAGGACTCCAACTCCGACGGAAAGTAGATCGCGTCGCAGCGGACCATCAGGTCGGCGACGGCCGCGGCGGGATGCTCGCCGACGAGCCGCAGCCGCGGATGGCGGGCCACCTCGGGATCCTCGATCCCGGTAGCGTGACCGGTCACGGTGAGGGTGGCGTCCAGGCGGTGCGGCGGCGCGGCGAGGATGTCCAGCGCGGCGAGCCCGGCCCGCAGCCGCTGGGTCATCAGCTTCTGCGGCGCAATCATCAAGGGGCAGAGGAAGTCGGCCGTCCCGCCGGGCGCGGCGCTCCCGCGCCGACGCTGCTCGTCGGCCCGCACCCGCAGCAGGGCGGGATCCGGCGGCGTCACGGGATTGAACGCCACGACCACTCTGTCCCGCAGCGACGGGGCGCGCCGCACTACCCGCTCGGCCATGCTCGTCGACGGCACGAAGATCCGGTCAGCGCGGCGCATCGCGGCCCAGACGACCGGGGCCTGTGCGTGCACCACCGGGCTGATGCGCCGCCCGAGCTCGCGGACCTCGTCGGCCCGCAGGAAGTGCTGGGCACCGTGCACCAGGACCCGCCGCTCGCGCCCCGCGGTCACGAAGGAGACGTTGTTCAGCGCCAGGGACCGGTCGTATCGGCCGTCCGTACGCTCCCGGCGCACCAGCCAGCCGGGACTCAGAGCCCGTTCGCGGCCGATCACCCGAAGCGGCGTCTGCGCCTGGTCGCGCAGGTAGAGGTCGAACTCGTTGAGCAGGCGTTTCGCGCCGCCAATGCGGGCTCCGGCGCAATCGACGAGAATTCTGATGTCACCGGATGAGGGACGAGGCGTCAGCGCGGGCGCGCGTGGCCGGAAGGCCCGAGGGCTGGGGCGGCGGCTGCGGGATGACGGGCGAGGCAGGTGGGCGCCCTGTCAGCGTGGTGAAGACCGCACGGGTGTAGTCTTCGGGACGGGTCGCGGCCTCAGCCCACTCGGCGGCGCGTCGACCGGTGCGGGCAAGCCTGGCCCGATCGACCAGCATCGAGCGCAGCACGTCGGCGAGGGCCTCGGCGGACTCGTCGACGGGGGTCTGGCCGGTTACCCCGTCCTGGTATGCGTCGTGGCTGCCCCCCGAGGCGGGTCCGACCACCGCGCATCCGGCGAGTTGAGCCTCCAGCAACACGATGCCGTAGCCCTCCCCACTCTTGTCGGGTCCGCGTGAGCGGGTCCGGGTGCACAGGACGAACAGATCGGCGGTGGCATAGAACCGGGCGAGTGCCTCGTCCGTGGGGGACTCGTGCAACTCGGTGTCCGGATGGGCCGACACCAGTTCATGCAGGGCGCCGGGAGCTGGTCCCCGGCCGGCGAGTACCAACCGGATCGGGCCGACGGAGACCCGGGCCGCCTCGACCGCCTCCAGCAGGACGGTCGCGCCCTTGCCCACCCAGTCGTCGAGCCGGAACACGCTGAGCATCGTCGGGACGGGGGACAGCGGTCTGCGACGAGCCCCCTCGGCCAGAAGGGAGGTCCGCCAGGCGGGTGAAATGCCTGGCGCGAGAACCGGGGCCAGTCCCACCCTCGACAGGGCGCCAGCGCTGTAGGAACTGACGGCTACCGGGCGCAGGCACGGGTCGGCGCGCAGGATCGCCTGGTCAATCCAGCGCAAGTCCCAGATGTCGGTGCCGTGGAACACGACCGGCCCAAGGGACGCACGGGTCAGCCGGGCCACCGCCGCCGCGACGGGGATGAGATTGGCATGCCCGGTGATCACACTATCGGTGCGGCCGAAGCGTCGCGCCACGTCCAGCGCGCGCAGCAGGAAGCGCGATCTGGTCGCGAGCGACAGGTCGCCGTCCGGTCCCAGCAGGTCCAGCCGGACGAGGTCGGCTCCACCCGCGCGCAGCGTTTCCTCGACTGTCATCAGATAGCGCTCGATGCCGCCGCCGAGTCCGCGGGACGGGCTCAACAGGAGAACCCGCGGCGCCTGATCGGCGAAGGCTCCGGGCCGGCCGAGAGATGCGGAACGTGTAAGGGCATTCACGTATCGTGATGCTAGTGGCCCGTCACCTGGTAGTCCTGTGTCTGGTCGTGTGTCGCCGTGACATCTCGGGGTCTTCGAGCGGCTCCTGCGTCGATCGATGCTGCCGAGGGATGGCCGGGGCCGGCCGGCGCTGGCACCGGCTGTCGATGGCGATGCCAGCACGGTATGCAATCGGCATAAAGTCATGGTATGGCGCCGGAGAGGAGGTTCGGCCCAAAGCGGGACGTTCGTTGGAGCATCGGTATCTGGAGTGGACGGCTACCGCCCACTGAATATGCCATGGCGAGGACCGGTCGGCGACGCAGCAGCCCGACTTCGGCGAGCACGGTCACGCCAAGATAGCGCAACAGCTCCCACCGCAACGTCCACAACGAGGCATCCCAGAAAGTGGGCGCTGGGGCCCTGGTCTAGGGTAGAAGGTCCCAGTGTGAGTTCTTGCGATAGCGTAGTAATGCATCCACATGAGGGCGTTGTCCCGCACGGTCCGGTCCGGTCCGTGCGGGCTTGCGGGAGACTTTCGGTCAGGCAGCCGTACAGGTAGACGGTGCGGTGTGCCCAGGGCAGGGGTGCAATCATGAATTCGGCCGCCATCAGGCAGGCCCAATAGGCCGGCAGAATACGCATGCCCGGTGCCACGGGAAACGAAATGTGCTTGACGCGTTGCCCGCTGCGCGTGATCAGAAATCTACCGATCGCAAGGAAGCTGTTCACATCGAACTCGCCCGTCTCGTACTGGCCGAGCGGCGGTGAGACGTGGCCGCAAAGTGCCCCACCCGTGCGAGATGAGGGTGGCTGGACAGCGACAGTGATCTCCGGTGCTCTCGGCTTGGTGTGGCGGACGGCCGGGCTGCACGTGGGAGCGGACGGCGACTGCAGGTGAGGAAGAAGGTGAGTTCGGCCTTCTCGTCACGTCCACGACATATCAGCACCCGCAACGGCTGGCGGGTCAGATGGGCGAGGCAGGTTGTGTCGATGAGCGCGTTGTCGTAGAGCCTCGGTCCTTTCGAACCGTCGGCGCAGGAACCGGAGCCTCGACGAAATCCATTGCCCTACGTAGTCGACGTGCTACAACATGCTTATGGTGCAGTCAGTGACCTACCCCTCCGCGACCAGGTCCCGGACCGCCGCGGTCCATTGCGCTGGCATCAGCCTGACCCTGCGGGACCTCTCCGGGCAGGCGCCTTCACGGCAAACGTCCTCGCGCTCCACGATCGCTGGAAGCGTGTGGATCGGGTCGTCGCCACCCTGCGCCGCACCCACTGCCCCGCCAACGGCCTGCTCTGCGACCCGGACCTTGTCCGCGACCGCGCCGGCCGAAGCAGCGTGATGGCGACGGGCTGACGCCTGTACCAGAGCCTCGCCACGAGCTACCGGGCCGGCGACGAGGTCGTGACAACATCTTCCGCTCTGGAAAAGGAATCATGAAAGGTGCCCAGTCACATGACACGAGACGGTGACGTTCCCGCCGGTGGGACGGCATGAGCTCCTCACAGTCCGCGAAGGTGCGGACCCCCACCGCAGCCCCCCGTCCGCGTCGGGACCCGGACAGCGGCCTCGCCGGCAGCGGCGACGTTGGCACTGCCGTTTCGGCCCGCGAACGCCTGTATCGGCGCTACGCCACGACCCACAGCGGCGAGGCCGACCAGGTCCTGACCAATCGGCTGTTCGAACGCGACATCGCGCCGTTTCTGCCAGCCAACCGCGATGCCGCCATCCTCGACGTCGGTTGCGGGCAGGGCACGCTTGTCGCCGCATTGCTGCGTGCCGGTTACCGGCACGTTCGCGGGGTCGACGCCAGCCCCGAGCAGGTGGCAGCCGCGCATCGGGCCGACATCGTCCAGGTCGAGCACGCGTCGCTCGACGCCGCGCTCGAGGCGGTGCCGAACTGTCTCGACGTGGTGATCGCCATGGATCTCCTTGAGCACCTGAGCCGCGACGAGCTCCTGCGGACGCTGGATCTGATCGCGAGAGCACTACGCCCCGGCGGCCTGCTGCTCGCTCGCACCCCGAACGGTGTAAGCCCCTTCGCAGGCAACTACCGCTACGGGGATCTCACCCACGAGATCTGCCTCACTCCGGGCAGCGTCCGTCAGACGCTCCGGGTTATCGGCTTCACGGCCGCCGACGTCCACCCGTGCGTCCCGCTCGTGTACGGAGCCGCAAGCGGCGCCCGCTGGCTGTTGTGGAAAGGTCTGAGTGGCTGTTACAAACTGGCGTTGGGCATCGAGAGCGGTTCTCCTCGTGGCCATGTGGTGACGCAGAACATGCTGGTTGTCGCGCGAACTCCAGCCCTTGCTGACGAGTCCGCCCAGCACCGGTCCGGGTAGCGATGCCGAACATCCTCGACCGTCGTGACGTAGCGCTCGATGCCGCCGCCGAGCCCGTAGAGGGGCTCAGCAGGAGAACCCGCGGAGGCCGATCGGTGAAGGCTCTGGAAGTGTAAGAGTATCCATGAACATTTTCAAACTTGCTTTGCTTGAACGGCGAGTAAGTTCTGCCCGGAACGTTTGAGTAACTGGCCAGTCCATGCCGGTAGACCGTCCGAAGACTGGAAGTTGTTCGACCGCTGTCAATC
>Ga0157379_10001389_pt1 | contig 19808 bp, 16 predicted proteins | sample S25metaG_FD_121802 | JGI IMG/M metagenome (GOLD analysis project Ga0157379, IMG submission 121802) | Switchgrass rhizosphere microbial communities from Kellogg Biological Station, Michigan, USA - S2-5 metaG | ecosystem: Host-associated > Plants > Roots > Rhizosphere > Soil | place: USA... | reverse complement strand
GGGAATGCCGCCGCTCTTGAGGGTGTCGACCTTGCCGGCATCCTTGTCGATGCAGATCACGTCATGGCCGAATTCCGACAGGCAGGCGCCGGATACAAGCCCGACATAACCGGTGCCGATGATCGCAATACGCATGGAATCTCCGGGAAAAGGCGGGCGCTTTCTGGCCCGAACACGATTTAAATACAAGGGATTTGCTTGCCGATTGCTTAAATTGTCCCTTTTACGACAAAGGGTTATAAGAGGTGCGATGATCGAAATTCGCGATCTTGTGTTCGAATATCCCGGTCATCGGGCGCTTGCGGGCGTAAGCCTCAGCATCGCTACTGGTTCCATCACCGCCTTGGTCGGGCCTAACGGAGCCGGCAAGACCACGCTTCTGCGCTGCATGGCGGCGCTGGAAACACCCTATTCCGGACGGGTGATTATCCACGGTCTGGATACCGTCGAAGCGCCTCGAACCATTCACGCCCGGCTGGGATATCTGCCGGACTTTTTCGGACTCTATGATGCGCTGCCGGTCCGGCGATGCCTGCATTATGCCGCCCGGGCACATGGCATCGGCGCGCATGATGCCCCGGATGCAGCGAAAGCCGCGGCCGCGCGGGTGGGCCTGTCCGACCGCATGGAGCAACCGGCGGGCGCTTTGTCGCGTGGGCTTCGCCAGCGCCTGGCCATTGCCCAGGCTCTTGTCCACCGGCCCAAGGTGCTGCTGCTGGACGAACCGGCGGCGGGATTGGATCCCCAGGCGCGGCGGGACCTATCGCAGCTGCTGCTGGCCTTGCGCAAGGACGGCATGACCCTGGTGGTGTCGTCTCACATCCTGGCCGAACTGGAAGACTATTCCGACCGGATGGTGATCGTGGATCATGGCCGCATCGCGGGCGGCGAAAGCATCGCCCTGAAGAGCGGGACGCGGATTCGCATCGTGCTGGCATCGCCGCACGAGGCTTTTCGGGATTTTCTGGCGGAGCGGGGAACGGAAGTGCTGGAAGCTTCTTCCGATCGTGCCCTGGTCAGCATGGCTGGCGGGGCTACGGAAAAAGCGGCGCTGCTGGCGGCTCTGGTCGGGCACGGTTTCGCGGTTGCCGAATTCGCCGAAGACGCGCGCGGGCTGGAGGAAGTCTATTTCGCGCAGGTCAATTCCGGAGGGCGGACATGAATCCGGAATTGCAGCGCAATCTCTGGCTGGAAGCTTCGCCCTTCCGTCTGGCCTTGATCGCGGGCCTGCTGCTGTTGGTGTTTTCCGCCAGTTCGGTCGCGCCGGTCGGCCTGGGCACCACGGGGGGTGCGGCGCTGGCGCTGTACTGGTTTTTCGCGGTGCTGTGGGGCACGCGCAGCGCGGCCTTGTCGGTGGTGGCGGAAATCCGCGAGCGCACCTGGGATGGGCAGAAACTTTCCTCCATCGGTCCCTGGGACATGATGCTGGGCAAGCTGTTCGGCGCCACCGTCGCCAATTGGTTCGGGGCGCTGCTTTGCCTGCCTTTCATCCTGTTTCCGGCAGCGGAGCGGCAAGGGCTGGGATCGGCGCTGGCCTATGGCCTTATTCTTCTGGCGCTTGGCGTGTTCGCGCAGACCGTGGCATTGCTTTCCAGCCTGGTCTTGATTCGCCGCAACAGCGGCAACTGGCGGCTGGACGCTTTCCTCTGCCAGGTGGCCGGAATTGCCGCCGCCTTCAGTTATTATTCGCTATGGAGTTCGATCTCGGCGTTTGAACGCAGCGGCACCCGTAGCGTCAGCTGGTGGGGCCATGATTTCAATCTGGGCGGTTTCCATCTCGTATCCCTGCTGCTGTTCCTGGCCTGGGCGCTGATCGGCTGCTGGCGGGCGATGCGTGCCGAACTGCGCTTCGCCAATGGACCTTTCGTCTGGCTGGCCTATCTCTTTTATCTGGCGGTCTACAGCGCGGGCTTTGAAAGCTGGATCAGTCACCGGGTGAACATGTCGATCAACCTGGAAGGTATCCCCTCCAAGCTGGCGCTGGCCGGCGTGACCTTGCTGGCCTCGGCATACAGCATGGTCTTCCTGGAGCCCAAGGATCCGGTGCGGCTGCGCTGGCTGGGCGAGCAGCTTCGCGCCGGCCGCGTCACCAAGGCTTTCCTCACCCTGGATTGCTGGATGTTGAGCTATGCCGCGGCGATGGCGGTCGGGCTGCTCCTGGCACTGGTGTTGGCGGGCAGCAGCATGGGATTGACGTTTACGGTGCTGGCGGTGCTGGGATTTCTGACCCGCGACGTCGCCCTCTTTGTTCTGGGGAGGACCATTGCAGGCGAGCGGGGCGATTTTGCGGCTCTTGCCCTGTTGGGTGCGCTTTACCTGCTGATCCCCATGATTCTGTCGGGGCTCAATTTGCGCGGATTGGATTTCATTTTCCTGCCCGCGCCGGCTGTCTTGGGATTGCTGGCGGCCTGGGCGCAAGCCGCGGCGGCGGTGACAATTGCGCTCCGCCGTGTCGCAATCAACCGGCCTGCTTGGCAGGCGGCCCCGAACAAGATGAGATGATCGGCGTCGCCGCCAGCCATGCGTGGGCAGGGCCAGGGCATTCACAAGGCGGGACACGACAAAAAGTTCAACGGGGCACGTCGCGGTGCATTCAATAGGTCGTGATGTGGTCGTAGATCTTGCGGATCGCGGATTGGGGGACGCCCGCTTTCAGGGCGTCCTGCTCGATAGCGTCCTGCCAGCCATAGCTGGAAATGACCAGCGCGCAATCGGACCAGTCGATGCCGGCCAAGACGGCTTTGGGAGAATAGGCGTGCAGCCCGCGCCATGTCATGACGGACTCTGTCACGGCGCTGTCGACCATGATGTATTCGCGATCCCGCCTCTGCCGGAAATATTCCGTGGTATGGTACAGGACCTCGGAGTGGGCGCCGGCGCCCCAAATGACGGCACGGGGCGTGTTTGGCCATTTGCCGATTTTATCGCCGGTTTCTGCGAGGTTCTGGAAATAGAATTGAAGGTATCGCAGCGCCGTGACGCGATCCGCCAATGCGCCGGCTTTGGCATCGACCACCTTGTCCGTCCCCGGTTTGGTGATGATGCGGTAGCCGTTGTAGGGCATGGTTTCGCCATCGAGAATCTGCCAACCGGCGCGTTCCATGATCAGTTTCAGGCTGTTGAAACTGAAATGGGTTGAGTGCTGAACCGAGAAAAAGCCGTTCAGATCGTTGGTGAACCCTTTCTCAATGACGGGGACTTCGATGATCAGGCGCGTTTCGGCATGGGAGTTCCGGCGCAGATTTTGCAGGGTTTTATGGGGATCCGCGAGATGCTCCAACACATGGAACATGGTAATGACGTCCGGCTGGGTCGAAAGACGGAAGTCTTCGAAAGTCCCCAAGATCAGATCCAGGCCCGTGGCGCGACCGCGTTCGATCGCCGCGGTATCGATATCGACGCCGGATTTGCGCACATGATCGGGCAGCATGTTCAGAAAGCGCCCGTCGTAACAGCCCACATCCAGCAATGACTGCCCGGGCGCCGCAAGGCCCCGCTGCTCCAGCCAATTCACCTGCGCAGCCTGGTGTTCAGGACGCGAGCGGAAGCTGTTGCCAGCGGCTGCAAACAAGATGCGCTGTCCCGTCTCGGAATAGCCGGGATTCATGAAAACGGCCCGGCAGGTCAAACACTGGACCTGCTGCACTTGGGCGCGCTTGGGCAAGTCTGCCGAGTCTCCATAAAATTGGAAATCGTCAAACGTCAGGAGGGTGCGACATTCAAAGGCGCCGCAGACAGGACAGGGACGCCAGGCGGTAAGGACCGGGGAGGTCGTGTTTCCGCCGAATGAGTCGATCTTTTTCCAAATGGCCGGGCTGATGGTCTTGTTCATTTTACCTGCCTGCTAATTCGCGAAGGCTTTGCTGACAGAAGCTGGAAGATCCACTCCCATCCTTGGCTGTAAAGAGAACCGTCCATCGCTCAGCCGGGGAGTTCCGAATAGAGCGGCTTGATACGCGATGGTGCTATACCTCCCGCCAAGAGCGCGGCAATAATCTGTTTTTCGCTGACATAAGACGAAATGATGACGGGCGCCGACTGGTTATGGGCGAACAGTTCCGCGGGGCTGATCACCGGCTTGCCCGCCAGCACCTGTCCCCATCTTTTGGGATCGCGATCGGCTACCGCGATGATATCCGTGTGTTCGGCGAGTTTGGTACGATCCAGCAACTGGGCGGTGTGAATTCCCGCGCCGTAAAGAAATATCGGCCCCCTGATATCGGAGAGCCGGCGCTCGGTATCTGCCCACAATTTTGCATCGCGATCGACATAGCGCCGCGCCATCTCGAGTGATTTTTCCGGATCGGCCTGGACATCCGCCACAATTTGGCCGGCGGCCTTGCGGGCGGCGATAGCGACGACCGGATAATGCTGGGCCTTCATGGCGATACGTATTTCCATGATCTCGAACCCGCTCTGGTTCAACACTCTTTCCAGGATTTCGGTGCGGTAATAGTGCAAATGTTCGAAGGCGAACCAGCCTGGCAGAAGGGAAGCCGGCGCCGTCGCACAGGGGACCTCCAGCAGCAAATAGCCGCCCGGCCGCAATGCCGCGTGAATGCGGGTCAGGGCCGCCAGGGGATCATAAAGGTGTTCCAGGACATGGCAGGCCAGAACCAGATCCAAGTTCTTCTGGAGAGGCAAAGTTGCCTCTTCGCCGCCCAGATCGATCTCGATGTCGAAGATCGATTTGGCCTGCTCTGCGGCCGATTCGGAAAGGTCGCAACCTCGGACGTGCCAACCGAGGCGGCGAAATTGATTGAGCATCTCACCTGATGCGCCGCCAACTTCATAGACACGTCCCGGCGCCAGGCCGGCATCGTTCGCAAGAGAAAGAAAACGCTTTGCATGCCGGCTGGGCGGAGCGGCGCGCAGGGCTTCCGGCTCGCCAAACAATTCGTAGGTGGCGAAAGAGCGATAATAATAGGCCATGATATCCGGCTCGACCGGCGGCCATTGTTGCAGATGTCCGCAACCGCGACAGACACTGAAATGGACGTCGCAGGGTTCCTCCCTGTTGAGAAGCACGAAGGACTGGGTTTGCACGATTTCGCGGTCGTGGCCATTGCAGACGGCACAAGCGGTTTTAGCCAACATGTGCATCAGCCCAAGTCGAAGCGTTTCCCGTCGGCATTCGGGAAGCAGAGTGCCAGGAAGGTGTTGCCGATCGCGTAGACCAGTCGATTTTCCGCCAATTCGCGTATGTAGCGGCCGACACCCTCATGGTCCTTGTTGTCGAAATCGTGCCAGACGATAACAGCGTTTTTATTCTCCGGGTTCACCATCCTGAACGCGTTTGCCGTATCGCTTCGGACCGTGTCGTAATCGTGCCCACCGTCGATCCACACCATATCCATGGATCGGTCATAGGCGCTGAGATCCGCAGCTGTCGAATCTGCGCGCAGAAACGTAATTTTCTTGCTTGGCGATTGGCGGTAGAAGCCCTCTGCGATGACCGGCCCGTGGACCGTCGCCTTGGCGGAGAGAAAATTATCTTCGACACGATGTGAGGTGGTGCCGTAGGTGCTGCTCGCACCCACCTGTGACATGCCGGACGCATCCGCAGGCAGGTCCAATGTAAAGATCTGGGCCGTGTCTTTAGAATTCTCCGCCAACAGGACCGTGGTACCGCCCATATAGGTTCCGAATTCGAATATCCTTCTGGCGCCGGAGATCCGTACCAAAGTGATAAGCAGTAGGACCTCAAGCGTTAGGGCGCCTCCACTGAACGCTGAAGAGTGCGGGATGAGCATCGTGCATGCGCGCTCTCGCATGTCGTCCGTTTGGAACGCGCCAAAGACATGGTGCGGCCGAATGGGGACGAGTCCCGCCAAATTCTTGCTGTTCAATGTTGCACCGTTCATTTTGAACGCCAGCGGTTTACATCACGACGACGAGTTAGGGCGGGCTTTCCGCATAAGAAGAATCTAAGCATCGTTTATAATTTGTGGCAACGGGCGGTGCGCGTTGAGCAGGTGTAACGCATCAGGTCCTCGATGTTATGGGGGCTCTCTCGGCCTGAATTCGGCCGATGATGACGCATTCGCGGCCGATATTCTGCTCCGACCAGGTCCGCGAAACCGCATGCATCAACGGCAGCTTGGAGCGAAACAGAGCGGTCTCGAAGGCCTTGCGTTGCTTGTGGCACTCACGGCCCAGGGCGAAATTGCCGACATAGTTGCGCCCCTCGAGCAGAAAGAGCTCCATGGGATAGCTTGTCTCCTGATGCACGGTTTCCATATTGCGGCTGGCGAAGAGACGCTTAAGCGATCCGGGGTTGAAATAATTGAGATGATGTCTGGGCACGACCCACCAGGGCGCGAAGCCATGGTCTTGCCACAGCTGCATTTGCAGCGGGTTGAAATCATTCGGCACGGTGACAAACAGCAGGCCACCCGGCGTAAGCATGCGCGTGGCATCGTCAACCAGGCCAATCGGGTCGCGCAGATGTTCCAGCACCAGATTGAGCGAGATCACGTCGAATTTGCCGAGATCTTGGGCCTTTCCGGCGCAGTAGAAATCGTTGATCACGGGAATGCCGCGCGCGGAGGTGTATTGCGCCGCTATGGTGGAAGCCTCGAAGCCCAAAACCTGCCAGCCGCGTTCACGCGCGGCTTCCAGGAAGTATCCGGGTCCGGAGCCGATATCCAGCAACCGGCGTCCTTCGCTGAGGCTTTCCAGCTTTTCGAAGTAGTAGGCGTAGCGCAGCATCGCCCATTCCTTATCTTCCTCGGCATAGCGGAAGTAATCGGAGCATTCTTTCTCGTAGAATTCCTCGGCGTAGAATTTCTTCAGATCTTCATCACTGAGCAGGGGGTCGCTATGACAGAAACCGCAGATGTCGCATTCGATCACATCATGGCCATCGACAGAGACAATCGTTCGGCCATGGTGAAGGGGCGATCCGGTGAAGGATGGTGCCGGCGCAGCGGGACGGGCGTCGGCGCCAGGGGCGATCGTCTGGCGCGGAAGGCGCGAATCCTCAGGGCGGTCGCGCGTGGCTTGAACAGGTTTTCGGGCCATTGCCATGATGAATTCAGGTCGAGGCGGCGTAAGCCGCGATGTCTGCGGCAAAGCGGGGCAGCACCGCATCCCAATCACCGAGCCTTTTCGGCCAATAGACGCGGGTCTTTGCATGCCAGGGATATTCCGCTGTTCCCATTTGCGGCCAGCCATAGCCCACCGCGAGGAACCAGACCTCGGCGCCGACGCTGGCGGCGGTATGAGCCGCGGCGGTCGGCGCTGAAAGGACGAGGTCCACCGCCAGGCTGAGCGCGGCGGTGCCGTCGATATCGTCTTTAAGGTCCAGGCCTTCGACCTGGTGGATTTCGATACCGAACTTTTCCTTGGCGCGCGCGATATCCGGCCCGCTATCGCCATATTGCAGGCTGACGAAGGTAATACCCGGTGTCTTCAGGATGTCGCCCCAGGCATCGATGGCGGTGAAGAATCTGCCGCGCTTGCCGGCCAGCATCATGGAGCGCCAGCAGATGCCGACCTTCTTGCCGGGAAGCAATGCCAGTTGTTCCTTGTATCGCGCCACTCGCGCCGGGTCTGGCGTCAGGAAGGGCTTGCGGGGAAAGTCGGCCAGGGATTTGCGGTAATATTGCAAAGCCGAACCCATCGGCGCCCAGAAATCCGGCTTGTTGGCCTTGGAGGCGAAGGGGATCAGGCGCAGCGCCTTGTTGCCATTGTCGTCGATCAGGGTGCGATCGTCATAAGTGCCGACTTCGGCTTTGGGATAGGTACGCTGGTATAGAGGTATTAATCGCGGATCGACGCATATCTGCAGCTTGCCGCTGTCGCCCACCGCCGCATAGGCATCCGGCAGGATGTTGGAGAACAGAATCTCATCGCCAAGTCCTTGCTCGCCGACCAGCAGCAGCTTCTTGCCGCGTACGTCTTCGCCATGCCAGCGAGGCGAATCCATCATGTGATGGAAGTAGCAGCGGAAGCGCTCATTGTTGCGGATTTCATATGCGGGAAAACCTTCTTCCAGCTTGCCCAGCCCGATCAGGCAAAGGCTGCGCGAGTGCAAGGTCTCGATGCGCTCTGCGGGGTCGATCACCAGCTGCAGCGCCTTGTCGTAGGACACCAGCGCCTTGTCGAGCTCGTCGAGATGCTGATAGGCATAGCCCAGATTGTGATAAGCGCGCGCAAAGGTAGGGGCCAGCCGCGCCGCTTCTTCGTAGAAGATCAGGCTTTCGTCAGGCCTGTTGCTCTCGGCCAGCACGGTCGCCAGCGAATTCCACAACATGGCTTCCTCGGGCATCCGGTACAGCGCCGCGCGCAGGGTTTCGATTGCCTCTTCGCACTCGCCCATATCGGCTAGGCAGCTTCCCAGATTGTTGTAACCCAAGGGCGAGTCCGGGCAGCTGGCAATGTAAAGCTTGAACATCTTGATCGCGCCCTCGGTCAGCTTGAGATTCCAGGCGGTGAGGCCGAGATTGATCAGCAGCTCGGGGTCTTCCGGGTCCAGCTCGAAAGCGCGCTCATAGGTAATCAGCGCCTTGTGCAGATGGCCCATGCGCTCCAGCGCCATGGCCAGTACATGGAAGGCCTTGGAATTTTCGGGGTCGGCTTCGGTGGCTTTCAGGGCCCATTGGCCGGACCTGACGATATCGCCCTTGCGCCAGGTCCGGACGGCACGCTTGAGGGCGATGTTGGAGCGGTAGCGCTTCTTTTCCTGCACCACCTCATTGACCAGGTCTTCCAGCTTCTCGATGGCCTGGAGACGGGCATCCACCCCGGCAAGCGCGTTCATCGTGGGGGCGGGCAAGGCCTTGGCCATGTCACTCTCGGCTTCAAAATCGGCCGATATCAAAGCCTCTTAACGTTAATCACTCGTGAACGAAAAGGTTGAAAGATAGGGCCAGCCGCCGAACCGGTTCGCCGGGCGGCATCGTGCTGGGGCCGTGATGATGAATATTGCCGAACGTTTGCTCGAGGTCGCTACCCATTATGGTCCCGTCATCGCGACCGTGGACGGCCGGGATGTGATCGAGTGCGAGACATGCGGCTTCCGCCACATCGATCCGCTTTTCACCGATGCCGAACTCAAGAAATTCTATGACGGGGAATTCTACGAAAAGGAGCGCCCCGATTATTTCGAGCGCATGGAGGCGGACAAGCCGTGGTGGATGCTGCGCTACAGCCACTATTACGAACTGCTGGAAGCGCATTCTCCCGGCCGGCGCATCCTGGATATCGGTTCGGGGCCCGGCTATTTCCTGGAAGCGGGGCGCGAGCGCGGCTGGCAGGTACTGGGTTTCGAGCCGTCACGCATCGCCGCCGACTATACCCGCGAGCGCGGACTGGCGGTGGTCAATGACTTCTTCTCGGCCGCCAAGGCGCGGCAGCATGGCAGCTTCGATACCATCTCACTCAGTATGGTTTTGGAACATGTGCGCGATCCGATCCGGTTGATCGACGAAGCCCGCAGCCTGCTGGTCCCCGGTGGCGTGCTGTTGTTGATCTCGCCCAATGATTTCAATCCGCTCCAGATGACCTTGTGGAAGAAGCTGGGCTTTGCGCCCTGGTGGATCACTCCCAAGCACCATCTCAACTATTTCGACACAGTATCGGCTGGGAAATTCCTCAAAGCGCGGCGGTTCGACGTCTTGCACCTGGAGACCAGCTATCCGCTGGAGAGTTTCCTGCTGGCGGGCCGCAATTATGTCGGCAATCCCACCCTGGGCCGGGAATGCCACAGTGAGCGCAAGGCGTTCGAGACTGCGTTGTTTTTGCATGACCGGCCGCGCCTGCGGGCTCTGGCTTCCGCCTGGGCACAGCAGGGGATCGGGCGCGAATTCATCATCCTGGGCAGAAAGCCGTGAAGCCGGAAGAAATGGTTAGCTGATGTCGCTCGTCCGTTCCGAACTCCAGTCCGCAGTCAAACCGCGCGAGGGCGCGGATCTTGTGCTGGATGCTTTCCTGCGCCACCAGGTGCGCCACGTCTTCATTTTTCCGGGCGGAACCATCGCGCCCATTCTGGACCGCATCGAAAAACATTCCAGGATCGAGATCGTCTGTCCCCGCACCGAGCAGGGTGCGGGTTATGCCGCATTGGGCTATGCCCGCATGACCGGCGAGACGGCGGTGTTCATGGTCACTTCAGGCCCCGGCGTGACCAATGCCGTGACCCCGATCGCCGATGCCTATTACGATAATATCCCCCTGGTGGTGATCACCGGCCAGGTGGGGACTTCCGACATGCGCGGCGATCTGCCTGTCAAGCAGCGCGGTTTCCAGGAAGTCGATACCGTCGACCTGATGAAGCCCATCACCAAGGCCGCCTTCCTGGTCAAGGATATCCGCGAACTGCCGGACGTGATGGAGCAGGCCTTCTTCCTCGCGGGCTCCGGACGCCGGGGACCGGTGGTGGTGGACCTGCCGATGAATATCCAACGCGGCGCCGTACCTGCCGAAACGGGCCGCCCCGCCAAGCGCACCGAAGTGCTGCCGTTCATTCCCGCCGATAGAATCGAGACCCTGGCTCGCTGGATCAGCGAAGCCGAACGTCCGGTGATCCTGGCAGGCGGCGGCGTGATCGCCGCGGATGCCGTGCAGGAATTGCGAGCGCTGGCCGACGCCGGCCGCATTCCCGTGACCATGAGCATGCCGGGAATCGGCGCCTATCCCTCCGACAGCGCCCTGTCGTTGGGTCTGTGCGGCTATGCCGGCAGCCAGTACGCCAATATGGCGATGTATAAAGCTGACCTGTTGATCGGGGTTGGAACCACCTTTCATCTGCGTCAGACCGGCAGCCTGCCGGACAAGACGGTCGAGAAGGGCCGCATCGCCCGCATCGACCTGGACATCAATGAGCTCAACCACAGCCGGGTGCCGCTGGATCTGCAGATCAATGCCGACGCCAAGGCGGCCCTGGCGGCATTGGAGCGCGCGTTGCAACGCTTGCCATCTCCCAAGACAGCGGCCTGGCTGGACCGGATCGGCGACTGGAAAGCGCAATATCCCTTGCTGATGGGCAAGCCGTCCGGCCTGCCCAAGCCGCAGGAGATTATCGAGGCTGTCAATCTGGCGGCGCGCGACAAGAAGGTCATCGCCACCACCGGCGTCGGCCAGCATCAATGCTGGGTGCCTCGCCATTTCGATTTCGCGGCGCCCGACCGGGTGCTGCTGACCTCATCTGGACACGGCACCATGGGTTTCGACCTGCCGGCCGCCATCGGCGCCAAGATCGCCGAGCCCGATGCCACAGTGATCTGTTTTGTCGGCGACGGCAGTCTGCAGATGAACATCCAGGAACTGGCCACCGTCGTGGAGCGCGGTCTCGATATCAAGATCGTGGTGCTGGACAACCATGCTTTGTCCATCGTGGCGCAGTTCCAGCGCCAGAACTGGAAATCGCATCCTTCGACCGGCGACAAATACAATCCCGATTTTGCGGCGATTGCCGAAGCCTATGGCATTGCCGGCGTCTCCATTGCCTCGCGCGAGGGAATGGCGGAGAAGCTGCGCGCCGCCGTGCAACGCAAGGGTCCCGTGCTGATCCACTGTCATGTCGATCCCCAGGAAGACCTGCTGCCCATGCTGCTGGGCGGTCATACCCTGGATGACATGTCCCATGAATGGTCGTTCTGAGATGACCGCGAAGGTCGCACTGGTCACGGGTGCCGGCAGTGGCATCGGCAAGGCTGCCGCTTTGGCGTTGCTGGGCGCCGGCTATCGCGTGGCCTGCGGTTACAACAGCAACCGCGTCGGCGCGGAGCAGATCGCAAATGGACAGCGCGCCGCCTATGCCGTGAAGATCGATATTGCCAGCCGTGCCTCGGTGAAGCGCGCCGTTGCCGCTTGCGGCAAGTATTTCGGCCGCAGCATCGACATCGTGGTCAACAATGCCGCCCTGGCGCAGGAAAAGCCTTTCGAGTCCATCACCGACGCCGACTGGGACCGTATGTTGGCGGTAAATTTGCGCGGCGCTTTCATCGTGGCGCAGGAAACCTTGCCCGCCATGGTGGCCGGGAAATGGGGCCGCATCATCAACATCACCTCCATCGGCGGACAGTGGGGCGGCATGCGCCAGGTGCATTATGCTGCCGCCAAGGCGGGATTGATCAATCTCACCCATTCTCTGGCCCGGCTTTATTCGGGCGCTGGCGTCACCGCCAACGCCATTGCGCCCGGCCTGGTCGCCACCGACATGATCCGCAAGGAGCTCAAATCCAAAGCCGGCAAACAGAAAGCGGCACAGATTCCGGCGGGCCGGATCGCCGAGCCGGAAGAGATCGCGGCGGGGATACTCTATCTGGCGTCGGATGCGGCGGGCTATGTCACCGGCCAGACCCTCAATATCAATGGCGGGCTTTTGATGTCATGAAGAGGGTGATGTCATGAAAACGCTGCTGATTTTGGGCGCCGGCAAGGAACAGGTCGCGGCCATCGCCACGGCAAAGTCCAAGGGCATTCGCACTGTGGTGCTGGACATGAACCCAAAGGCGGACGGGCGCGCCCTGGCGGATGAATTTCATCTGGTCAGCACCCGCGACCGTGATGCCATCCTGACATTCGCCTGGAGCTATCCCGGCAAGATCGACGGGGTGATGACCATCGCCAGCGACATCCCGCACATGGTGGCGGCAGCGGCACAGGCGTTGGGCGCACGTCATATTCCGGTCGAAGTGGCGGAGCTTTGCGTCCACAAGCTGCGCATGAAAGAGCGGCTGCGGGATGGCGGCGTCCATGTGCCGGCCTTTGCCCGCAGTGCCTCGCTGGACGATCTCAAACATTTCATCGCCGAGGTGGGTTGTCCTGTAGTGATCAAGCCGGTGGATAATTCCGGCGCCCGTGGTGTGCAGCGGCTGACCCGCGACATGGATATCGCGCAGGCGTTTGAATATTCCAGAAGCTTCGCCTTTGGCGGCGAAGTGATCGCGGAGAAGTTCATCGCCGGCTTGCAGATCAGCACCGAAGGCTTGATGCATGACGGCGTGTTTCATTGCACCGGCTTCGCCGACCGCAATTATGCGCGGCTGGACGATGCCGTGCCCTTCATGGTGGAAGACGGCGGCGACATTCCCACCATCCTGAGTGCACGCGACAAGAAGCTGGTGGAAGCCGAATTCGAGAAGGCGGTACGCGCCTTGGGCGTCGACTGGGGCCCGGCCAAGGGCGACATGATCTTCGGCGATGACGGCAAGCCCTATGTGATCGAGATCGCGGCGCGCCTGTCCGGCGGCAATTTCTGTTACGACAAGGTCCCATGGTCCACCGGGGTGGACATTGTGGACATACTGGTGGACATGGCGGTGGGAAATCCCGTCGATCCGGGGCGCTTTCGGCCCACGCGCGATTTCGCCACCTCCCAGCGCTATTTCTTTCCCGCGCCCGGCACCATCCGCCGTATCGACGGCCTGACGGCGGCGCAGCATATACCGCATGTCTGCAAGGTGGATGTGTGGGCGGCACCCGGCCAGAAGATTGCCGCCGCGGAGAACCATCCCTCGCGCGTGGGATATGTGATTTCCTGCGCGCCGACACGGGCAGAGGCGGTGGCCGCTGCCCAGGCGGCGGTGGCCCAAGTCGAATTTCTGGTGGAGGCGTGAGATGGTGAAGTTCATTGCCGAAGTCTCCAGCAACCATGCCCAGGATCTGGGCCGCTCGCTCGCTTTCGTGGATGCGGCGGCGGATTGCGGTTTCGATGCCGTCAAATTCCAGCTCTTTCGTGTGGCGCAACTGTTCGCGCCGGAAATCCTGGCCAAGAGCCCGCAGCACAGGAAGCGCGTGGCCTGGGAATTGCCGGTGGCGCATCTGGAGCCGATCGCCCGGCGTTGCCGCGAGCGCGGCGTCGAATTTTCCTGCACGCCCTTCTACCTGGAAGCTGTGAAGGAATTGGAGCCCTATGCCGCCTTCTACAAGGTGGCGTCCTACGAGCTGTTGTGGAGTGACCTGCTCAAAGCCTGCGCGGCCACCAAAAAGCCGGTGATCATTTCCACCGGCATGGCCGTCATGCCCGAGATCAAGGCGGCGGTCGCGACCCTGGAAAAAGCCGGCGCCATCGACATCACCGTGTTGCATTGCGTCTCGGCTTATCCTTCGCCGCCGGAACAATCCAATCTGTCCGCCATCGAGACTATCCGCCGGGAAACCGGCGCCAAGGTGGGCTGGTCGGATCACTCGCGTTCCCCCGCCGTGATCGAGCGGGCAGTGCATCACTGGAATGCCAGCACGGTGGAACTGCATCTGGACCTGGACGGGACGGGCGAGGAATATCACACCGGTCATTGCTGGCTGCCGGAGGAAATCGCTCCGGTCATCGGCCGCATCCGCCAAGCCCTCACCGCGGACGGCAAAGGCTTCAAGGAGCCGGTGCCGGCCGAGCTTTCCGATCGCGAATGGCGCGCCGATCCTTCCGACGGCTTGCGGCCGTTCAAGCATGTGCGTGAAAGCTGGACGCCGGCCTGATGTCCACCTTGATGGGTCCGCATCCGGTGGTCGCCGTGATCCAGGCCCGCATGGGCTCGTCGCGCCTGCCGGGCAAGGTCTTGATGCCGATCGGGGGAAAGCCGCTGCTGTGGCACCTCCTTCACCGTCTGGGCCAATGTCGCACCGTCGACAAGGTCGCGGTCGCCACCTCCACCGATCCACGCGACGATGCGATCGAAATATTCTGCGCGCAGGCGGGTGTGCCCTGCATCCGGGGTCCGCTGCAGAATGTGCTGGAGCGCTACCGGCTGGCGGCGCTCGCGACCGGCGCCCAGACCTTGTTGCGGGTCACCGGCGATGCTCCGCTGATCGATCCCGGCCTGGTGGACCATCTGGTTGCCCGGATGATCGAAGCGGGTGCGGATTACGTTCAGTTTGAACACGGAACCTTATGCGCCCATGAGGGCGTGGACGTCTTTTCCCGCCCGGCGCTGGATTGGCTTACGATCCACGCGGCGGAGGATGAAATCGCTCGCGAGCATGTCACCAGCTATTTCAAGAAACATCCCGGCCATGTCCGCACACTTTATCTCCCCGCCTATCCAGCGCTGGCGCGCAAGGGCGAACGCATCAGCGTCGACACGCCGGAAGACCTGGCGCTGTTGCGCGCCGTCTATGACCGGCTTGCGGTTCCAGCGGGCGAAGCCTCCCTGACAGCGGTTCTCGATCTGCTGGAACGGGAGCCGGAAATCCGCGCTATCAACGCCCATATCCGCCAGAAACCGCTGACCGAGGTCGAGCGCCCTTCAGTGGCGCGGCGGCTGGGCATCGGCACGGTGCAGTTCGGTCAGGATTACGGTATTTCCAACCGGCGCGGACGGGTGCCTTTGGAAGAGGTGCGCGCGATTCTGTCCCGGGCCGCGCGGGCCGGGATCGGCCTGCTGGACACCGCGGCCAATTACGGTACGGCGGAACAGGTGCTGTCGCAGATGGACACCGGCGCCTTTCGCATTGTCAGCAAGACCATCAGCGTGGGCCATGGCGTGGAAAATGTGGTGAGGCGCGCCCGCCAGTCGGTGAAGCATCTCGGCCGGGTGGACATGTTGCTGGTTCATTCCGCCGGCGATCTGCGCGAGGTCCGGGGCGATGAACTGTGGCGGGCCTTGCAAGGCCTGAAAACGGAAGGAGTTGTCGGCGGCGTCGGTATTTCCGCCTATGTGGCCGAGGACCCGGCGGCGCTGGCGGAGCGTTTCCGTCCCGATGCCATGCAAGTGCCGTTCAGCCTGCTGGACCAGCGGCTGTTGCGCGACGGGTCGCTGGCGCGGCTGAAAGCCTTGGGCGTGGAGGTGCATGCCCGTTCGCTTTTTCTGCAGGGCCTGCTTTTCCTGGAAAGACCACCGGAAAACCTGGCCTATGCGGCGCCGCTGCTTGCCGGGGTCCGCGCCCGGCTTGCTGCAGCGGGCATGACGCCGCTGGCTGCGGCGCTGGCCTTTGTGTTGTCGCGGCCGGAAGTCGATGTGGCGCTTATCGGGGTGACCGCATTGAAACAGCTGGAAGACATACTGGGCGCAGTCACGCTGCCGGCGCAGGATTTCGATTGGTCACAATGCGCGTTGGAAGACACCCGCCTTCTGACACCGTCTCTCTGGTGATCTAGGCTAGAAGCCGCGCCACATGGTCCGCGATGGCCAGCGATGCGGTGAGGCCGGGGGACTCGATACCAAACAGATTGACCAGGCCGGGGAGGCCATGGACTTTCGGGCCATCGATGCGAAAATCGGCATTGGGCTGGCCCGGTCCCGCCAGTTTGGGCCGCACCCCCGCATAATCCGCAATCAGCATGTCCGCACTCACACGAGGCCAATAAGAGGCGATGATGGGCGCGAATTTGGCGGCAGTGCCGGATGGCACCGTATAATCGATCTGCGCCGGATCGTTGCTCGCCAGCCATTCGACATTGGGGCCGAAGCGGGCGCGGCCGCCCATGTCCAAGGTCACATGAATGCCCAATCCGCCGGGTTCGGGCACAGGATAGACCAGATGCCGGAACGGGCTTTTGATGGAAAGCCCGGCATAGTTTCCTTTTGCCAGGAAGAGCGGAGGAATATCGCCCAACCCCTCGATGCGCGAGGCTACCTCCTGCGCCCAAAGTCCAGCGGCATTGATCACCAGGCGCGCGGTCAGCGCGATGTCCTCGCCGCCGCTTTGCACCGCCAGCAACCAACCGTCTGCATGGCGCCGGATGGCAGTGACGCGGCTTGCGCGCACCAGGGTCCGGTCGCCCAGTAGCGCCAGCATATATTGATGGCTATCGATAATGCCGGTGGAGGGCGAGAACAGGCCTTCATCGGCTTTGACCTCCGGCTCGAGCAGGGCGATGTCGCGCGCGCTGAGCGGCTGGAGATCGTCGACACCATTCTCCGCCGCGGCTTTGGCGATGGCCGCGAGTTGGGCTTGCTGGCCGCTTTTGCCAACCACCAGTTTTCCCAGCCGCTTGTGCGGCACGCCATGCGCGGCACAGAAATCATAGAGCAGCTTCTTGCCTTCGACGCAGAGCCGCGCCTTGAGCGAACCATGAGGATAATAGATTCCGGCATGGATCACCTCGCTGTTGCGGGCGCTGGTCTCCATGCCGATGTGATCGTTTTTTTCCAGGACGACGGTATCGAGTCCGTTCAACGATAACCGCCGTGCCACCGCCAGGCCCACGGCGCCTGCGCCGATCACCACCGCTTCGGTCTGGAATTCATCCATGGAACGGGTTCTGCCGCGAAATCGGCCGGGCGGCAATGCTTGTTTCGGCACGTATTTTGTGCCGGTATGCGGCCATGTTCTTCATTTTCTCCAAGATGTTCTGGATGCTGGGGGCGCCCAGCCACTGGCTGGTGTTTCTGGTAATCGGAACGGCGCTCGGCCTGTTGCTGCGCTGGTACCGGACCGCCAAATTCTTCGCTATGACGGCGGTGGCGATTTTGGTGGTGGCGTGGCTGACGGCGGTCCCGCTGGCACGGGCCTGGGAGGAGCGCTATCCGCGTCCGGCCTGGCCGCCCCATGTCGACGGCATCCTGGTGCTGGGCTCGGGCTTCAACAGCGCGCTGCTGCGCGTCCGCGGCGCGCCGCAAAGCAATGATGGCGCCTACCGGCTGGAAGCCGGTGTCGCGGCGTCGCATCGCTATCCCAATGCACGCCTGGTGTTCAGCGGCGGCTCCGGCGTTCTGGGCGGCTCGCTGTTGCCGGAAGCGGAAACCGCGCGTTTTGTGTTCAACGAACTGGGCCAGGACCCCGGACACCGGGTGCTGGAAACACGCTCCCGCAACACCTACGAGAATCTCCTGTTCTCCAAGGATCTCGTGAAACCCAAGCCGGGTGAGGTTTGGCTGCTTGCCACCTCGGCCATGCATATGCCGCGCGCCATGGCGATCGCGCGCAAGCTGAATTGGGACATGACGCCCTGGCCCAGCGATTTCGCCACCGCGCCGGACAGCGGCAGCAATTTCCTCGATCTCACCGCCAATGTCGGGCTGCTGGACTATGTGGTCCATGAATGGATTGGGCTGACGGTCTATCGCATGACCGGCAAGGCGGCCTGAATTCGCCACAATTCGCCTTGGTGTTTCCTTCGGTTTCCTGCGGAACCGGCGCAACTTCTTGGCGCGCGTCTTGTTCTCAACCCCGGAAACTCACGCAGGAGAGCAGGAATGAAGTTTCTTACCATCGCAGCAATTGCCGCGTTGACGGCGTCGCCGGCTTTTGCCGATTCGATCACTCGGGAACAGGCCAAGGCGGACTTCCATCAGGCCCGTGCCGACGCGGCCAAGGCCCAGCTTCAGAAAGAAGATTCGCAGGCCCAGGCCGGTATCTCCCAGGCCCAGGCGGCTGACGCGCAGGCCCAGGCCAACGCGGCCCAGGCCGACGCCGACAGTGCGAAGGACGAGGCCGCTGTGAAACAGGCGCAGGCGAACTCCGAGCAGGCCAAGGCCAGTATTGCCCAGGCCGATGCCAGCAGCGCGCAGGCCCAGGCCGCTCAGGCGACCGCCGAGCGCAATGCCGCGCTGGATCGCGCGGAGGATGCCCGCGATACAGCCCGCAACAACTAATGGAATGGAAAGAAGCCCGCTTCGGCGGGCTTCTTTTTATCCCGTACGCAAATAGCGCACCGCTTCGTCACGTCCGAACAGATAAAGCAGGACGCGCAAAGCTTCGCCGCGCGGCGATTTGAGGTCCGGATCGCGTGACAGAATCAGGCGGGCATCGTCATGCGCCACGGCCAGAAGATCGGCATGGGCGGCCGGATCGGCGATGCGGAATTCCTCCATACCGCTTTGCCGCTTGCCCAACATTTCGCCGGGCCCGCGCAGGCGCAGATCCTCCTCGGCGATGACAAAGCCGTCATCCGTGTCGCGCATGGTCTTGAGCCGGGCCTTGGCGGTTTGTCCCAAGGGTTCATGCCATAGCAGGATGCAACTGGATTTGCCGGAGCCGCGACCGACACGGCCGCGCAACTGGTGCAACTGGGCCAGGCCAAAACGTTCGGCATGCTCCACCACCATGATGGTGGCTTGCGGCACGTCTACGCCCACCTCGATCACGGTGGTGGCGACCAGAAGTTGGGTTTCTCCGGCTTTGAACGCGACCATGGCGGCATCGCGGTCGGCTGGTTTCATCTTGCCATGCACCAGGCCGATATTCAGTCCCAGCGCCTGGCGCAGCATCACGGCGCGCTCTTCGGCGGCGGCCAGGTCGATCTTTTCGGATTCTTCCACCAGTGGGCATACCCAATAGGCACGCTGGCCCCGGTCGAGCGCCGTGCGCAAATGGACGATCAATTCATCCAGGCGATCGGCATTCATCACCCGCGTCTCCACCGGCTTGCGTCCCGGCGGGCGTCCGGTGATGCGCGAGACATCCATATCGCCATAGGCGGTCAGCGCCAGGGTGCGTGGGATGGGTGTCGCGGTCATCACCAGCACATCGGCGGGCCGGCCCTTGGATTGCAGTTTCATCCGCTGATGCACGCCGAAGCGATGCTGTTCGTCCACCACCGCCAGACCAAGGTCTTTGAAGGTCACGTCTTCCGAGAATAACGCGTGGGTGCCGACCAAGACGTCGATCTCGCCCGATGCCAGTTTTGCCAGGGTGGTTTCACGCCCCGGACCCTTCTCCCGCCCTGTCAAACAGGCCAGGCGCACACCGGCCGCCTGGGCATAAGGCTCCAGCGAGGCCAGATGTTGGCGCACCAGCAATTCGGTGGGCGCCATCAAGGCCGCCTGCATGCCGGCTTCCACCGCGTCCAGCATGGCCAGCAGCGCCACAATGGTCTTGCCCGATCCCACATCGCCTTGCAGCAGCCGCAGCATGCGTTTTTCGGATGCCATGTCCTGTTCGATCTCGGCCAGGACCTCAAGTTGCGGATCGGTGAGGGC
>Ga0157379_10001388_pt1 | contig 19815 bp, 15 predicted proteins | sample S25metaG_FD_121802 | JGI IMG/M metagenome (GOLD analysis project Ga0157379, IMG submission 121802) | Switchgrass rhizosphere microbial communities from Kellogg Biological Station, Michigan, USA - S2-5 metaG | ecosystem: Host-associated > Plants > Roots > Rhizosphere > Soil | place: USA... | reverse complement strand
GTTCAGCGCGCGGTGAAGTTGATACAGCAGCATAAACCCGTCACGCGCGGCACCATCGGCACGGAATTCCGCTATCGGCCCTACGACGAGCTGCGCCGCTTAGGCTTGCGCACCGAAACCGAATCCGCCGCGCGCACCGCCCGGCCCGGCAACACCGGCATGCTGGTGGTCGATCGCGTGCAGCCGGGTTCAAGCGCCGACAAGCTTTTGGCGCCCGGCGATGTGCTGGTCAAACTCAACGGAGTGGCGGTCACCGGCTTCGAGCCGCTCGACGCTGTACTTGATGATTCGATCGGCAGCAAGGTGCAGCTCGAGCTGGAGCGCGCTGGCAAGCCCTTCATCGTGCAGGTGGCGGTCGAGGATCTGCACGCGGTGACTCCGGCCAGTTACCTGCAATTTGGTGATGCGATCGTGCACGCGCTTTCCTACCAGGAAGCGCGCCATTTTCACCTGCCGATCAGTGGCGTGTTCGTGGCCGCCTCCGGCTACAGTCTGGATGCCGCCGGAGTGCCGCGCGGCGCGGTCATCACGGCGATCGACTCGAAGCCGGTGGCAACGCTGGCGGATTTTGAGGCCGAGGTCGGCACCCTCGGCGACGGTGCGCGATTCACGGTGCGCTACCTGACGCTCGATGATCCGAACCGGACTGAACTGCGCTCGGCGTACATGGACAGGCGCTGGTTCCCCGCACGTCACTGCGTGCGCGACGACGCCAGCGGCTACTGGGACTGCGTCGCCATCAAGGGGGTCGGTTCGCCCGCCGAACCCGAAGGGGGCAGGGTGCCCCCGCCTTTGACCAGCGATCCGATCTCGCGGCGCCTGGCGCCTTCGCTCGTCGGCATGAGCTTCGACATGCCCTATCCGCTCTCCGGAGTGAGCGAGCGCAACTACCGGGGCACCGGCCTGGTGGTGGACGCCAAGCTGGGGCTCGTGGTCACCGACCGCAATACGGTGCCGCTGTCGATCGGCGATGTGCGACTGACCTTCTCGGACACGGTCGAGATCCCGGCCAAAGTGGTGTACATCCACCCGCTGCATAACCTGGCGGTGGTGCAATACGATCCCAAGCTCCTGCGCGGTGCCAAGGTCCAGTCGGCGCCCTTAAGCAAGGAGCCGCTGCGCCCCGGTGAGAACGTGTCGGTGGTGGGCTTAGATCCGAGCGGCCAGCTGAAATCGCGCGCCACCGCGATTGCGGAGGTCGACCCCTTGGTGCTGCCATTGTCGCGTTCCGTCGCGTTCCGCGACAGCAACATCTCGGTCGCATCGCTCATCAACCCGCCCGATGATCTGGTCGGTGTGCTGGCCGATAGCGAGGGGAATGTGCGCGGGTTGTGGGCCAGCTTCGCCTACGACAACGGCCGCGAGCTGCTGCAGGAAAGCCGCGGCATCAGCGCCGATTTCATTGCCGAGACCCTGGACCGCGCGCGCCGCAACGCGCCGCTCCATTCGCTCGAGGTCGAATTCGTCACGCAAACGCTCGCGGCCGCGCGCGGGCTGGGCTTGAGCGAGGAGTGGATCCGGCGCATCGAGAAGAGCAATCCGGAAAAGCGCCAGGTCTTGAGCATCACGCGCCTGGTCGGTGGCTCCAGTGCCGCACAGCTGCTGCAGCCCGGGGACATCCTGTTGGCCATCGACGGGCATCCGGTCACGGTATTCCGCGATGTCGAGCGCGCGGTGGCCGCGCACGAGTCGGTGGAAGCGACCGTGTGGCGCGCGAACGAGGAGCTGAAGCTGACCATCGATACCGCCTCGCTCACAGGAACGGATCTGGATCGCGTGGTGCTGTGGGCGGGAGCGACGCTGCAGGCGCCGCACCGGGCCATCGCCGCGCAGCGCAGCCTCGCGCCGGCCGGCGTCTATGTCGCCTATTTTTCCTACGGATCGCCCGCCAGCCGCTACGGGTTGGTTCCGGGCCGGCGCATCGTCGAGGTGGACGGTCAGCCCACGCCCGACCTGGATTCCTTCCTCAAGCAGGTCACCGGGCGTGCCGATCGCACCTCGCTGCGCTTGAAGACCCTGGCACTCAACGGTGCCCCGGAGATGATCACGCTCAAGCTCGATCGGCACTACTGGCCGGCCTACGAGCTACGCCGCATCGATGATCGCTGGGAGCGCGTGTCGCTTGAGTAGCAGCGCTTAGGACTTAAGATTGGCGAATGGCCAGACCGATCAGGGCGACACCACTCGAGCTTGATGCCGCCGTGCAGGCTTTGCGTGCGGGCGAGGTGGTGGCCTTCCCAACCGAGACCGTGTACGGCCTCGGCGGCAATGCACAGCATGCCGGCGCGGTGCAGAAGATCTATGCACTCAAGGAACGGCCGGCTGCCCATCCACTGATCGTCCATCTCGACAGCGCCCGGTTCCTGCACCGCTGGGCGCGCGATGTTCCGGAGGCCGCCGCGAAGCTGGCCGAAAAATTCTGGCCCGGGCCGCTGACTCTGGTGCTGCCGCGCGCCCCGACCGTGCTGGATCTGGTGACGGGGGGGCAGGACTCGGTCGCGATACGCGTGCCCGCGCACCCGATGGCACAGCAGCTGCTGCGGGCCTTTGGCGGTGGGGTCGCCGCGCCTTCGGCCAACCGCTTCGGCCATGTCAGTCCGACGCGTGCCGAGCACGTGCGCGAGGAGTTTGGCGAGGCCCTGCGCGTGGTGCTCGACGGCGGTGAATGCCAGGTGGGACTGGAATCGACCATCGTCTCTTGCCTCGAAGGCGAGGTGCGGCTGTTGCGTCCGGGACTGATCTCGCTCGCGCAGCTGCGCCGCGAACTGGGCGATGCCGTGGGCACCGCAACGCCCAGCGCGCCACGCGTGCCAGGCTCCGCGGAGGCCCACTACGCGCCCTCGACACCACTGCGCCTGGTGGCCGACGGGCAGATCGAGCGGCTGGTGGCCGAGCTCTCCCGGGGTGGCAAGCGCATCGGCGTGCTGGCGCAGCGCTCACCGCTCGGCAGTTTCCGGCACGTGACCTGGGTCAATGCCGGTACGCGACTCGATCATTACATGCACGACCTGTACGCGAACCTGCGCACGCTGGATCGGGCCGGCACCTGCTGCCTGCTGGTGCAGGATGTGCCCAAGGACGAGCGCTGGGATGCGGTCCGGGACCGGCTGACCCGCGCCGCGGCGGCAACGCCGGCGGAGTTCGGAGACCTGCCCTGACCCGCAAGTCGTTCATCGATCCCTTCGAACCTCAGCACGTGCGCCGCCTCATCGGCGAGTTCGGCTCACCGCTCCTGATCCTCGATTGCGCGCGCGTGCGCTCGCAGTACCGAAAGCTGCAGAAGGCGCTGCCGGGCGTCGCTTTGCACTACGCGCTCAAGCCCCTGCCGCATCCGGCGGTGATCCAGACCGTGATCGGGCTGGGCGGCTTCCTGGACCTGGCCACGACCGGCGAGGTCGAACTGGTGCAGCAGCTTGGCATCGAGGCGTCGCGTTGCATTCACAGCCACCCGATCAAGCGCGCAAGCGACATTCGCAACGCGCTCCAATACGGTGTGAGCACCTTCGTGGCCGACAATCCTGATGAGCTGCGCAAGTTCCGCGCCGCGGCGGGCAAGGTGGCGCTGCTGCTGCGCGTGTCATTTCGCAGCCCGGGTGCGGTCTGCGACCTCTCGCGCAAGTTCGGCTGCGATCCGGAGGCGGCCCTCGATCTGGCCCGGCAGGCGGCCGCGCTCGGCATCGACGTGCTCGGCTACTCCTTTCATGTGGGCTCGCAGGTGGCCGACGCCGCCAAGCACGTGGAGGCAATCGGGGTCTGCGCGCGGCTGCTGGCGGCGGCACGCCGCGAACGGCTGGGGAGCTGCGACACGCTCGACATCGGCGGGGGTTTCCCGATCGACTATATGCAGCGCGTTACCGACATTTCCCGCCTGTGCGCGCCGATCCGGCGCGCCCTCAGCGAGCTTCCCCGGCGCGTGCGGGTGATCGCCGAGCCCGGACGTTACATCGTCGGGCCAGCGGCCATCGGTGTGGCGACCGTCATGGGACGCGCACAGCGCGAGGGCCACTGGTGGTACTACCTGGATGATGGGCTCTACGGCTCCTATAGCGGCCAGCTCTACGATCACGCCCGCTATCCGGTGAGTGCGCTGCGCTTAGGTCCGTTGCTGCCTTCGGTGCTGACGGGTCCGACCTGCGACAGCATTGATGTCATCGCCGAGAATCTGCAGTTGCCGCGTCTGCGGGAGGGCGATCTGGTGGTGGGCCGCGAGATGGGCGCCTACACCTGGGCCTGTGCCTCGACGTTCAATTTTTATCCGAAGGCCACCATCGTCGCCGTCAACCGGCAAGCCGGTGACGCCGGCGCGGTATGATCGCGGCAGTTACGTCAAGTTTAAGGAGCCGGTTTCGCGATGCCTTCGTTTGATGTCGTTTCCAAGGTGGATGTGCACGAGCTGGCCAACGCGGTCGATCAGGCACGGCGGGAGCTCGAAAAGCGCTATGACTTTAAGGGGAGCAATGCGCGCTTCGAGCTGCAGGAATTCGTGATCACCCAGTTTGCGCAAAGCGAGTTCCAGCTCGGGCAGCTCCTGGACATCCTGCGCCTGCGCCTCGCGGCACGCGGCATCGACGCCCGGTGCCTGGAACTCGGTGAGGTGCTGGTCAACCTGGCCGAGGCGCGGCGCGTCATCACGATCAAGCAGGGGATTGATCAGCCGAATGCCAAGAAGCTCATCGCCAAGCTCAAGGAAGCCAAGCTCAAGGTGGACGGCCAGATCAACGACAACAAGCTCAGAGTAAGTGGCAAGAAGCGCGACGACCTGCAGGCGGCCATCGCCCTGCTGCGCAAGAGCGGTCTGGAACTGCCTTTGCAGTTCGAGAACTTCCGCGACTAGACGGCGGCCGCTTCCGTCCCGGGTTGCGGTGCGGGCGCGCTGAGCAGCGCCTGACGTCCCCGCCACCAGCGCGCAGTCAGCAAATCGCCGTGACGCGCGAGGAACACCTCGCGAACGGACGGTGGCATGGCGAGGAACGGCAGCCACTGCTCAGGGAACACGTCCCGCGGCCCGACATAGAACCAGGGTTCGGCGGAGGTCTCTTCCTCCTCGCAGCTGGCGGTCGGCAGGTCGCGGAATTCGCAGTCGGCCAGCAGCGAGACCTCGTCGTAGTCGTAGAAAATCACGCGCCCATTGCGCGTGACCCCGAAATTCTTCAGCAGCAGATCGCCGGCGAAGATATTGCTCGAGGCCATATCGCGTAGCGCATTGCCGTAATCCACAATCGCCGCCTCCGCTGCCGCCGGCTCGGCCTCGCGCAGGAACAAATTGAGCGGGCGCAGGCGGCGCTCGATGTAGCAGTGCTCGATGATCAGCTCTTCGCCTTCGAGCCGGCAGCTCTGGCTCGCCTCATTCAGCAGCTCCTGGGCGAGTACCGGCATGAAGCGGCTTAAGGGCAGGCTCAGGCGCTTGAACTCCTGCGCGTCGACCATGCGACCGGCGCGATCGTGGCGGAAGACGAAGCGGTAGCGCTCCATGACGTCCGCGCGGGTGGCGTGCTTGGGCGCCCCAAAGCGGTCGCGGATGACCTTGAAGACCAGATCGTGCGAGGGGAGCGTAAAGACGATCATGACCAGACCACGCTCGCCCGGCGCGTGCACGAACGCGTCGATGGAGCTGTCCAGGTGGCGGCGCAGCGCAAAGTAGCGCTCGGTCTTGCCCTGCTTGGCCCGTCCCAGCACGGTGTAGAGCTCATCGACCGGCTTGCGCGGCATGAAGGAGCGCAGCAGCGTCACCGCGGCGCCCACCACCGGCAGATCGACGTGGAAGTAGGAGTTGGCGAAGCTGAACTTAGAGCTGATGTCGTTGCGCGACAGCAGCACGGATTGCACCTGCACGCCGTCGGTGCCGTGCCGGAAGGTGATCACGAGCGGGGTCACGGCGCTGTCGCCGATCAGCCTGCCGACCAGGAAGGCCTCGCCCGCGCGGTAAAAGAGCGGTTCGATCAGCTCAATCGACTCCGGGGCGGCGCTCGGCGGTCGGGTCTCGAAATGCCGGCCGAGTTCCGCGGTTACGCGCCGCACGGCCTGTTCACTCGCCGTCAGGGCCGCGGCGAACGGCAGGTCGGCCAGCACATCGGCGACGGCCGACTGCAGCGAGCCGGCGGCCGGATACACGCGGATCGGGACCGAGCCGGAGGCGCGGCCGCTGTGCGTGGCGCAGAACTCGACGCTCGGGTTCACGCCCACGGTGCCGAACAGGTCCCGGGTCACCGAGTTGTAGAAAGTCCGGTAGAAGTCGCTGTCCGGCAGGCGCTCGATCAGCGCGGCATAGGCGGCGGTGGCTGCCACCCAGAAATCCGAGGCGCCCGCGCCCAGCTGCTCTGGGATGCCTAAGTTCGCGGCACGCAGCGCGCGCAGCGCCTGGGCTACGCGCTGTTCGTACAGTTCGATGCGTGCGACCGCATCGTTTTCGCGCGCCACGGCATCACCGCTGAGGAAGTGCTCGGCAGCGCGCCGCGTGATGCGGCCGAACTCGTCGTTGTAGGCGCGAAAATGCGCCACCAGCAGCGCTGCGGCATCCTTCGGGCTCGTCGCGGGGGCGCCGGTGGACGCCTCCGACAGGCGGCGGGTGGCCAGCGCGTTCATCTGGCGATGGCCAGCGTCGGTTTGCCGGACGCCGCCGTGAACTGCTCATCTTCGGTGCTGCCCGCCATGGCGCCGGTCGAGAACTGGCCTGCGGTCACCGCGGTCTGCACCGCATCGAAATAGCCGGTGCCTACGAAGGCCTGGTGTTTCGCGGCCCTATAGCCGGCATTCTCGTGTGCGAACTCGCGCTGCTGGAGCTGCGAATAACCGAACATGCCCTCGTCGCGATACGCGGAGGCCAGTTCGAACATCGACAGGTTCAGTGCGTGCCAGCCGGCGAGCGTAATGAACTGGAAGCGGTAGCCCATGGCCGCCAGATCCTCGCGCCAGGCTCGCATGGTCGCGGCGTCCACGTTCTTCTGCCAGTTGAAGGAGGGCGAGCAGTTGTAGGCCAGCAGCTGGTCGGGATAGCGCGCGTGTATGGCCTCGGCGAAGCGGCGTGCCTGGGCGATGTCGGGCTTGGAAGTCTCGCACCACACCAGGTCGGCGTAGGGCGCGTAGGACAGGCCGCGGTCGATGGCCTGTTCGATGCCGGAGCGGACGTGGAAGAAGCCCTCGCTGGAGCGCTCGCCGGTCAGGAAGCGGGCATCGCGTTGATCATGGTTCGACAGCAGGAGCGTTGCGGCATCCGCATCGGTGCGGGCGATGATGACCGTCGGCACGCCGCTCACGTCGGCCGCGAGTCGTGCGGCCACCAGCTTTTGCACGGCTTCTTCGGTCGACACCAGGACCTTGCCGCCCATGTGGCCGCACTTCTTGGCCGAGGAGAGCTGGTCCTCGAAATGCACCGCGGCCGCGCCAGCGGCGATCAGCGCCTTGGTGAGCTCGAAAGCATTGAGGTTGCCGCCAAATCCCGCCTCGGCGTCGGCGATGATCGGCGCCAGCCAGTCGCACTCGCTCTTGCCGTCCATGTGATGGATCTGATCGGTGCGCAGCAGGGCATTGTTGATGCGCTCGACCATTTTCGGAACCGAGTCCACCGGGTAGAGGCTCTGGTCCGGGTACATCTGGCCGGCCGAATTGCCATCCCCGGCCACCTGCCAGCCGGAGCAGTAGATGGCCTTGAGCCCGGCCTGCACAGCCTGCACCGCCTGGTTGCCGCTCATGCAGCCCAACGCGCCAATGACCTGCTCGCTGTGGAGCAATGACCAGAACTTCTCGGCGCCCAGCCGGGCGAGTGAATGTTCGATGTGCACCGAGCCACGAAGCTTGACCACATCCTCGGCCTTGTAGGGCCGCGTGACACCGCGCCAGCGGGCGTTGGTTTTCCATTCCGAGTTGAGGCGCGCGGCCTGCGGGTTGGTGGCTGACATAATCTCAAAGCTCCCTAGGTGGATCGGTACTGGTTGGTTGACAGCCTAAGCTCGAAGGGAGAGGATTTACACAATAGAAATTTCACAGTGTGAATTTCACAAATGACCGGTTTATTGTTGCGTCAGGGCCACTTCCTTGGCACCAAGCTCAAGACGCTGCGCAAGCGCAACGGACTGACCCTGGATGAGCTGTCGGCGCGCTGCGTGCAGCTCGATCCGGACGCCGCCCCTTCGGTTTCCTACCTGAGCATGATCGAGAACGGCAAGCGCATGCCCTCGGCCGATCTGCTCGAGATGCTGGCGCGCCTGTTTGGCAAGGAAACGCGCTGGTTCCTGGACGAGAACACCTCCGTCGAGCCGGTCCCGGCGCGCCGCGAGCGCGGGGGACTCGAGGCCATGCCGCTGGAGCCGGCGTTCCTGTTCTCGCATGCGCTGCTGCAAAATGCGCTGCCCGAGCTGCTGTCACAGACCGGCACCACCGGTCGCCAGTTCGCGCAGCTTTTGATCCGCGTATGGCAGGAAACGCACCACAACGACTTTCCCGACATCGAGCGCGCCGCCGAATCGGTCGGCCGCCGCGAGCTGCCCTTGTCGCTCGAGCGCCTGCAGGGCATCTGCAAGCAGCTGGGCCTGCACATCCGCTGGTTTGACCCGGAGAAGGCGGCCGGCAACGGGCGGCCGCTGCGCTCGCGCTTCGAGGCGCCCGATACGGTGCTCATCAACCGAAATCTGCGCGAGCAGCAGGAGCGTTTGCGCTACGAGCTGGCGTATTTCATCGGCCATCGCCTACTGCACAACGGCGATGGGCTGGTGTCGGCGCGCGATAGCAGCCTGTCTTCCGAGATCGATCTGTCGGTGGGCATCGCCGGGAGCGGCGGCATGGGTGCGCAGGACGTGCTGTACGCATGGCGCGATTTCGAGTGCAGCTTTTTTGCCGGCGCGTTGCTGTGCGCGCGCGCGCCGTTCCGGCGTTTCCTGGTGCGCGAAGCGCACCGCCTGAGTTCCTGCCGCAAGCTGGGGGTGACCACGGCGGTGGTCATGCGACGCATGACCGCGGTATCACCCTACCGCTACTGGCATTACTTTGACGCCTATCCGCCCGGGTTCCTGCGCGCCGTATACCGCGGCAACGGCATTCCGCTGCCCTGGGGCAACATGAGCCTGGTGTCCGATCCCTGTCCGCGCTGGGCGGTATTCCGATTGCTGCATCAGACCCCGCCGCCGAAGCAGGGCGGGCATCAGCCCAAGTCGCAGATCTCGGTCATGCAGGATGGCAAGCGCGCGCGCTTGTACTGTTGTCATTCCATCGTGACGCGCGATGCCGCGCGCGCGGTGCACGTGCAGTCAGTTGGCGTGGATCTGGTGCCAGCACTGGACGCGCAGGGGCTGGATGGCAACGCCATCGTCGCCCAGGTTTCCGATGCCTGCCTGCGCGGGGGCGGGGATGCGCCGATTCCGGCCGAGGCCCGCGACGCCCTGCAGGCGGTTTCCCAGGTCCTGAACATTCACTGGATCCATGACGCGCTCGAATCGCCGGCGGGTGTGATCTGCCCGCGCAGCGGCGCGTGCCCACGAAGTCCCCGCCGCTGCGGTACCGGACGCGGCTAAGTCCCTGATCGCCGGGGTAAATCGCCCGGCCGATGCACCCCCGCAATAAGAGGCCACCGGCTTGGTTGGCAGTGGTGCCGGGGCGTGTGAAAATGCGAATGCGTACCATTTACACTAAGAGACTGGCGATTTCGGTCGCCTTGGACTTCCGGCCCCCTCCATGAGACGTCGCCACAGACCAGCGCGCATACAGCAGCGGCTCAGCCGGCGGCACGAACGCTTCCTGTATCTGACCGGATCGCTCCTGCTGCTGAGCGGGATCGGCTGGCTGATAGGTCACTACTTCCTGCGCGTACCGGCGGAGTTCGGTGGCGCCGCGCATCCTTCGGAAGCCTGGTGGATGCGCCTGCACGGCGCGGCTGTGATCGCTTTTCTGGTGGTGTTCGGCGCGCTGCTGCCAGGCCATGTGGTGCAGAACTGGCGCCAGCGAGTGAATCGCTACAGCGGGCTGAGCATGGTCCTCGTAGTCGTGCTTTTGGCGCTGAGCGGCTATGGCTTGTACTACCTCGTGGATGAGCGGCTGCGCGCTGTGATCAGCATGACGCATTGGCTGGTGGGACTGACAGCGTTCATCGCCTTGGTGACGCACGTGGTGCTGGGCAAGCGCATGGCCGCACGCGCGCGCGAACTGTCACCCGCGCTGCGCCATCACCGCACGGCCGCCGGCGCGCCACGCACGTCAAACCCGGCAAGCGGCGATCGGCCGGCGCGAACCGGTTAGGCGGCTGCTGCCGCCGACTGGATGAAGGCGCGGGCGTCGCAGACGGCTAGCGCGCGTTCGGCGAGCTGCGGTGCGGCGAACAGCACGATCTTGGTCAACGCGTCCGCGCTCATGCAATCGCGCGCCTGCACGCTGACGCTGTCATCTCCCAGATAGGGTGCCTTGCGGTTGGGGTCGATGAGGGCGCTGAGTTCAGTACCGCCTGCCCCGACGCGACGCGAGTAATAGCCGGCGGACGTGGCCAGCGCGCGATTGCGCAGCCTCAGAACATGGACGCCGCAATGAGGTGCCTTGGGATGGCGCAACCGCACCTCCTGCGACCAGTGGCCCGCGACCCTAAGATCACCACCGGCATTGACCATGATGCGGTCAGTGCCCATAGCCTGCAGCACCTCGCACGCGCAATCCACCGCGTAGCCCTTCGCGATACCGCTTAAGTCCAGGCACACCGGGCGATGCAAGCGCACCCGGCCGGGGCCGGCAAGCTCAATGTCCCTCCAGCTGCCGGAAGCCGTATCGGCCTCGGCGTGCCGCGGCCGATAACCCCGTTGCGCAAGCTGCGCGCCCACGCACGGATCGAAGGCGCCGCAGCTGAGCCTTGCAAACTCGAGCGCTGCCTCAAGCACCGTGTAGGTCTCGGGCTCGACATGCTGATCGCGCCCTGACCGCCGCTGATTGAGGCGGGAGAGTTCGCTGTGCGGGTCCTGGAAACTCATCAGCCGCTGAATGCGCTCGATGGCGCCGAAGGCGGCGTCAATCGCCCGGTGAATGTCCGCCGCGGGCAACTTGGCGACGGCGCGGATTTCCACCATCGTGCCGAGCACAGGGCGTGCGCGGCGCAGCTCGTGTTCAGCGCTTGGCGATGGCGATGGCATAGGTCGCAAGGAGCCGTCGAATTCCATCGGTCACATGCTGGCAGGACAAGGTCGCGCCGCTGATGTTCTGGATATCCTGGCCGATCTGCACGGGATCGCCATGATGGCGCCCCACGAATTGCGCGCGCCAGCGGTCGTTACGCACCTGTCCGCCATAGGCCTCGCGGTATTCGAGGATCTCGACCTGGCGCACGGTGCCGTCGGGCTTGAGCGCGACCGCATAATTGATCAGGTCGTGCTTGCCGATGACCGCATCGACGAAGAAGTACCCCTCATCGGACTTCCAGGCGCGCAGCGCGCCCGGATATACCTTGACCCCTGAGTCTTTTTCGATGGCGCTGATATCCGCATCGCTCAAATTCAGCGGCACAGGCTCGAGTGTGCGGCCGGCAAACATCAGTTGCTGAGCCTGCTCGAGGCTTAGGTACACCATCGCGTAGGCCGGCTGGCAGACGGTTGCCGCGGCCAGCGGCAGCACCACGATGCGCGAGCCAGGGATCAATCAGACCTCCTTGAGTGGGATCAGAAGCTCAGGCCCAGTCCCAAATCAAAGCGCGACAGGTCCTTGTTCACATCAAAGGTCTGGTAGTCGGCTTTGAACACCACGTGCGGATTGATATAGAAGTTCGCGCCCAAGGTCCAGACGCGGTCGTTGGGCTGCGGCCAGGGGAGCCCATCGGCTGCAAGTCCCGTCGGCACGGTCGGGAACCCGGGGGGGATGCCTTCATAGCCGGCCCCCATGTCGTAGTGCTCCCAGCGGGCAAAGGGCGTGAGCCTGGCGCCGTTACGCTGCCACACGGTGTACGCCGCCTGCAGGTAGTAGCCGAGGAACTCGGAGGGCAGCGGATTGGACACGCCAGCATTGGCCTCGTTGTAAGGGCCGGTGTTGGAGATGGTGCCGCGCGCGTACACGGCCGACAGATCAAAAGCGCCCGGGGTCCAGCGCGCGTGGCCTTCCCAGAGGGTGACACGTTCGTCAGGGAGTCCGGGGGGCACGGTGGGCAGCGCCGCCAGTCCGGTAAACACCGCCGCGCCGACCAGCAGCCCCGGCATGCCGCTGTAACTGAGCGAAAGGTACTGCGAGAGGTGCTGCGCATCGGCAATTGAGAGCTCCTGGTGCGTGGCCTGCAAGGGCCCGACACCGTTGATCCCCAGCCGGTACGCGGTGCGGTAAAGCGGGTCCGACGGATTGTTGTTCCAGCCGTTCATGTTCATGCCGGTGGTCAGGCCCAGGTCCCACCCGAATCCGGAGGATGTTGTGCCGTGCACGCCCACGCCACCTTCACGCCAGGTGCTGGGTATGATCAGGGTTTCGACAAAGTTGCGCTGGACGCCATAAAAATTCGTGGGCTCGTGATGTTCGTTCAGCAATCCAAACGGCATCAAGAACAGGCCCGCCTTGACGCTCCCCCATTCGGCGAACTGATGGTCGATGTAGAACTGCTCGACCTCGAACTCGCCTGCGTCATCGGCTGATGCCACGGCGTGCTCGATCTCGAACTCCGAATTGAAGACGGTACGCTCATCGAACCTATAGCCGATGCCGAACACCGCGCGCGCCAGATCGAACTCGGTGAGGCTGGTATCGTGAATGGGATGCATGTAGTAGATCTCACCGTACCCCCACAGGCTCAAGTCCGGCGAGATGCCACCGGTCGGCGCGGCGCTCTTGGCCAGCTGCGCCTGTGCCGCTTGCTGCTGTTGCTGCGCGGCCAGCGCCTCGTTTTGCGCCTTGAGTTGCTGCTGCTGGGCCTTGAGCTCATCGAGCTGCCGTTGCATCTGAGTGATCTGCTGTTCAAGCTTTTCCTCGTTCACGGTGGCTGGCGGATCAGCGGCGTAGGCGCTGCTCGCCACCAGGCTTGCGGTGGCCAGGGCAATGCGGAGGAATTTTCGGGTTGCGAAGTTCATGGGTCGTAGGTCCTTACAGGTCAAGGCGGTACAACAGCAGTGGCGGCGGCCTTCAGGCGCGCCGCAGCGGACGGGCCGGTGACCGGAGGAGGGCTTAGGGCGTCACTGTTCCCGTCGCCACAAGCGATGAGGCCGGCACACAGCATCGATGGCAGCGCAAAACGGACCCGCCACGCGGTCGGGGTGAAGGAAAAGCTCTTTTTGGGCATTGCGTGGTACGGGACGGAGAGTCCTCGCTCCGCACCCCGTCTCTGCTCCCTAAGCCAATACTCAGTCAGGGCTAAATAGTAACGAGAATGAGAACCATTCGCAATAAAGCCCAAAGTGCGGGCCGGCCCGTACCTTATTTAAGGAGTCGAAAGCGGGCCGAGGGGCTGTGGCGGGTCTTTGCCGGGAGGCTATCCGGAGAGCTCTGCAACCAGTGCCGCCAGAGTGTTGAGCGGCGCGGAGCACTGGCTTCCACGGCAGACGTACGCGGCGCCTCCGGCCAACGCCGGCTTTTCTGCCAATGCGATCGGCAAAGCATCAGCGGCCGCAGCGCCAAGTTCCTCGGGGACGCTCAGCACCAGACGCGCAGGCGCGTAGACCCCGGCAAGTTCCCGGCGCCAGGGTTCGATGACATCGCGCGGGCCCCGCAAGATCACTATGACTGGAGGTGTCAGCCGTTCCTCGAGAGCCTGCAGAAGGCTGGCGTGGCCACTCGGGTATTCCGCGATCGCAGGCCATGCGGCGCGCAGCGTCCGCTCCGCAGCCACGAGGTAGCGCGATTCGCCGAGCACATACCCCAAGCGCTGCAGCACGACCGCAGCAATGCCATTGCCCGCGGGCAGGGCATCGTCGCCGAAGGACTTGGGCCGGCTGATCAACGACTCGTGATCATCGGAGGTGAAATAAAAGCCGCCGCGCGGCTGGTCCTGGAAAGCGTTGAGCGTCACCTCCAGTAGTTCAGCCGCAAATTTCAGCTCGGCGCTGTCCACGCGCACGGTAGCGAGTTCCAGAATGGCATCGGCTAGAAATACGTAGTCGTCCAGGTAGGCATTGAGCCGCGCCTCCTCACCCGCACTGGTGGCCAGCAGCCGGCCGTCGCGCCAGTGATTGGCCCGCAGGAACTCAAGTGCGGAAGTGGCAGCTTCGGCAAGATCGCTGCGCCCGAGCACTCGTGCCGCGGTGGCCAGGCCGCGTATGGCCAGCGCATTCCAGCTGGTGAGGATCTTCTCATCGCGTTCCGGTCGGACCCGCTGCGCGCGCACGGCCACCAGCTTTGCGCTGGAGCTCTGCAGCAGTTCTGCCACCGCGGCCGTGCTCATGGCCTGCAAGCCGGCAACGGACTCCAAAGAGCGCGCGATGATCAGGTGGTACGCGTGCCCCTCGAAGTTTGGCGGCTGATCCAGCCCATGGCGGGCCGCAAACACTCCGTACTCCTGCTCGGTGAGTGCCGCCCGCACGGCAGCTGCCTCCCAGACGTAGTAGCTGCCTTCCACGCCGGCGGCGTCGGCATCGAGGCTCGAGTAGAAACCGCCCGATGGCGCACGCAATTCCGCCAGCATCCAATCGGCGGTGCGGTGAGCGACCTGCGCAAACAGGGCTTCACCCGTGGCGCTGGCGGCCTCGGCGTAGGCGCCCAGCAGCATGGCGTTGTCATACAGCATCTTCTCGAAATGCGGGATCGCCCAGTGCGCATCGACGCTGTAACGGCAGAAACCGCCTCCGAGCTGGTCGAACAATCCGCCCTCGGCCATCCGCGTCAGGGTGAGTGTCGCCATGTACAGGGCGTGCAGGTCGGGCTCATCGTGCTTCGCGCTGGCGTGCCAGTCGCGCAGCGCTCGTTGCACCAGTGGCGCGTGCGGAAACTTGGGCGCCCCGCCGAATCCTCCCCACTGGTCATCGAAGCTGCGCTCCAGCTGCAGGCGGCAGTTTTTCAAGGGCGTGGCATCGAGCGCCAGGCCAGAGGGCACCGGTGGCGGCTCCAGTTCGCCGAGGGTGGCGACTACCGCGTTGGCGCTCTTGCGCAGCTCGTCGAGATGGTCGCGGTAATACTCGGTGACGTGGTGAAGCAAATCATCAAAGGAAGGCATGCCGTAGCGCGGCTCTGGCGGAAAATAGGTACCGCCGAAGAACGGCCGCTGGTCGTCGTGCATCAGAAACATGGTGAGCGGCCAGCCGCCGCCGCGGCGCGTGAGCAGCTGGTGGGCGAGTTGATACAGGCGATCCAGGTCCGGCCGCTCTTCACGGTCGACCTTGATGTTGACGAAATTGGCGTTCATGAGCGCGGCGGTGGCCTCCGACTCGAAGGACTCATGCGCCATCACGTGGCACCAATGGCAGGCGGTGTAGCCTATCGACAGCAAAATCGGCTTGCCGCTGCGCTGCGCGAGCGCGAGCGCCTCGGTGCCCCAGGGATACCAGTCCACTGGATTGGCGGCGTGCTGTCGCAGGTAGGGACTGGTCTCCGCCGCCAGTCGATTGCGGTGGGCGCCCCTTTGCATAGTCAGTAAGTGTCTGCCGCGCTATTGAGTAGAATGCGCGCCACTATACCGCAAGGTCCCTCAAACCCATGATTGCCGAGGAGTCCCGGGGCGCCGTGGAGAAAGAACTCTCCATACCCAGCGCCGAGGCCGCGCTGCCGGTGCTGCGATTGAAGCGCGGCGAGGACCGGCGACTGCGGGCCGGGCACCTTTGGGTATTTTCCAACGAAGTCGACATGCGCGCCGCACCGCTCACCGGTTTCGCGCGCGGCTCGCTGGCGCGCGTCCACGATCATCGCGACCAATTCCTCGGCTACGCCTACGTCAACCCGAACGCGCTGATCTGCGCGCGCATCCTGAGCCGCAGCCCGGAACTTAAGATCGATCGATCCTTCATTGCCCACCGCCTGCAGGCGGCGCTTGCGCTGCGCGAACGGCACTATGCCGCTCCCTATTACCGGTTGGTGTTCGGCGAAGCCGACGGCCTGCCTGGGCTGGTGCTCGACCGGTACGGCGAGGTGATCGTGGGCCAGATCGCCACGGCCGGGATGGAGGCTCTGCGCTCCGAGGTCGAGGCCGCGATCGCCGGGCTTTTTTCGCCGCGCAGCCTAGTCTGGAAGAACGACGGCAGCGCGCGCGAACTGGAGCAGCTGCCCAAGGAGCTGCTGAGTGCACTGGGTCCCATGCCCGAAGTGCTCGATGTCATCGAGGGAGGAATGCAGTGCCGGGTGCCGATGGCCGGGGCGCAAAAGACCGGCTGGTTCTACGATCAGGCGGCCAATCGCGAGTTGTTTCGCCGGCTGCTGTGGCCAGGTGTCAAGGTGCTGGATGTCTGCAGCTACGTAGGCGCCTGGGCGATCAGCGCATTGCGCAGCGGCGCGCGCGAGGCGCTGTGCGTTGATTCCTCCGCCGGCGCCCTGGCGGCGGCGGAAAGCAACGCCATTGCGAACGGGGTTTCGGTCAGGGTGCGGCGGGGCGATGCATTCGAGGTGCTCGAGCAGCTGCAGCTCGAGGGCGAGCGCTTCGATGTCGTGGTGCTTGACCCGCCGGCATTCATTAAGCGGCGCAAGGATCTGCCGCGCGGGGAGGCGGCGTACCGCAAGCTCAACCAGCTCGCCATGCGCTTGCTTGAGCCTGACGCCATGCTGGTGAGTTGTTCCTGTTCATTTCATCTGCCCGCCGATGATCTGGCTGGCCTGATACAGGCGGCGGCGCGCCACACGAGCCGCTACGTGCAGGTTCTGGCGGCCGGTGGCCAGGCCAGCGATCACCCAGTGCATCCGGCGATCCCGGAATCGCGCTATCTGAAGGCCTTTTTTTGCCGGGTCACGCATGCCTGAGGCTATCCCGCGCTCGTTGAGGGTAGAATTGAGCATCCGATGCTGACCTATCCGCACATCAATCCAATCGCCCTGCAGATTGGACCGCTCCGCATTCATTGGTACGGAATCATGTACCTGGTCGCCTTCGCGGCGGCCTGGATACTGGCGCGCCGGCGTGCTGCCACCCCGCCGTGCAATTGGACCTCGCGCGACGTCGACGATTTCATCTTCTACGCGATGATGGGCACGATTATCGGCGGGCGCGTGGGCTACGTGCTGTTCTACGGCCTGTCCATGTGGCACGGCGATCCCTGGTACCCATTCAAGGTCTGGGAAGGCGGCATGTCCTTCCACGGTGGTTTTCTCGGCGTGCTGGCCGCCTCAGCCCTGTTCGCGCGCCAGCGCGGCAGGAATATCGGGGACGTGTTTGACTTTGCAGCCCCGCTCCCGGGCATCGGCATCTGCGCGGTGCGCATCGGCAATTTCATCAACGGCGAACTCTGGGGCCGACCCACCGACGGCTGGTGGGCCATGCGCGTGAGTGAAACGCCCGGCGGGCCGCTGATCGGGCGCCACCCCTCGCAGCTTTACGAGGCGCTGCTGGAAGGCGTGGTGCTGTTCGTGATCGTTTGGCTCTATACGCGCAAGCCGCGGCCGCGCTACATGCCCTCGGCCGTGTTCCTGCTTTGCTATTCGCTGGCCCGCATCACGGTCGAATTCGTGCGCTTGCCGGACGTGCAGATCGGCTACCTGGCAGGCGGCTGGTTGACCATGGGGCAGGTGTTGTCGCTCCCCATGCTGCTGACTGCCCTGATTCTCCTGAATCTGCCGGCCAAGTGGCGCCAGCCCTCGGGCAATTACACCGTGGCAAAATGAAGGCCTACCTCGAGCTGCTTCGCCAGGTTCGTTACCACGGCACGCCCAAGGGCGATCGCACTGGTACCGGCACGCTTGCCGTGTTCGGCTACCAGATGCGCTTTGATTTGGCCGCGGGATTTCCGCTGGTCACCACCAAGAAAATTCATCTGCCGGCGGTCGTGCATGAACTGCTCTGGTTTCTGCGCGGTGATACCAACACGCGCTACCTGCGCGATCATGGCGTGACCATCTGGGACGAGTGGGCCGACGCGCAGGGTGAGCTCGGACCGGTCTACGGGCGCCAGTGGCGCAGCTGGGGCGCGGCCGATGGCCGCCAGATCGACCAGATCAGTGCGGCGCTGTCCCTGTTGCGCCACAATCCTGATTCGCGCCGGATCATCGTCAGCGCCTGGAATGTCGGTGAACTCGAACAGATGGCGTTGCAGCCCTGCCATGCCCTGTTCCAGTTCTTCGTGGCCGAGGGGCGCCTGTCATGTCAGCTCTACCAGCGCAGCGCTGATGTGTTCCTTGGCGTGCCCTTCAACATCGCCTCGTACGCGCTGCTGACGCACATGGTGGCCCAGCAATGCGAGTTGCAGCCCGGCGAGTTCATCTGGACCGGGGGCGACTGCCATCTGTACCTGAACCATCTTGAGCAGGCCGACCTGCAGCTCAGCCGCACGCCCTATCCGCTGCCGCGCCTGGCGCTGCGCCGCGCGCCGAGCATTTTTGATTACCGGTTCGAGGACTTCGAGTTCGTGGGCTACCAGTATCACCCCGCTATCAGCGCCCCGATCTCGGTATGAAGACCCTCAAGGTGCAAAAGATCGAAGTCAGGCGCTCGCCGGTGCACGGAATGGGGGTATTCGCCACCCGCCGCATCCCCAAGGGAGCGCGCATTGTGGAATACCTTGGCGAGCGCATTGGCCATAGGGAAGCAAACCGCCGCTACGCGCAGAAGCTGGCTGACGATAACCACACCTTTTTGTTCGTGGTCGATCGCGGCATCGTCATCGACGCCGGCACCGATGGGAACGAGGCGCGCTATATCAATCATGGGTGCGACCCCAACTGTGAGTCCGTCATCGAGAATCGCCGGGTATTCATCGATGCGGTGCGCACCATTCAAAAGGGCGAGGAGCTCAAGTACGACTACTCCATCCCCCGCGATCGCGATGATCCAGAAAACATCGATGAGGTCTTTGCCTGTCGTTGCGGAGTGCAGGTGTGCCGCGGCACCATGCTATGGCCGCCGGAGCGACCCAAGCGCCGGGTGCGCAAGCCGATCGGTCAGCGCGGTGCCGGCCGCAAGAGCGCCTACCGCCCGGCGCGCCAAGGATGAAGAGAAAGCGCCTATCGTTGCGGGCCACCTTCGGGGCCGTCGGCGTGGTGTTTGGCGACATCGGCACCAGCCCGCTGTATGCGCTCGAACAGTCGTTGAATGCCACGGGCCCCGAGCGCTTATCGCCCCCCGTGGTGCTGGGAGTGCTGTCGCTGATCTTCTGGAGTCTGCTGATCGTGGTCGCGGTCAAGTACGTGATCCTGATCATGCGCGCCGACAATGCGGGTGAGGGCGGCATTCTCTCGCTGTTTGCCCTGGTGCAGCGCTGGCTCGAGGAAACACCACGCTGGGGGCGGGCAATAATCGCGCTGGCCGTCATGGGTGCAGCGCTCTTTTATTGCGACGCGCTGATCACTCCCGCGATTTCCGTGCTGGGAGCGGTCGAAGGACTGGAACTGCTCAACCCGAACATGGCGCGCGTGGTCGTCCCGGTGACTCTTGGCATCATCGCGGTGCTGTTCGCTATTCAGCGGCGTGGCACCGAGCGGGTAGGGCGGCTATTCGCGCCGATCATGGTGCTATGGTTCGCGGTGCTGGCCGTCACCGGCGGCGCTTCGATCGTGCAAAATCCCGAGGTGCTGGCGGCTATCAATCCCTACTATGGGCTGGCGCTGCTGTTCAATCACCAGTATGTCGCCCTGGCGATTCTGGGAGGCGTCTTCCTGACGGTAACCGGTGGCGAGGCGTTGTATGCGGATATGGGTTCCTTCGGCAAGGGCCCGGTGCGTCTGGCCTGGTTCGGCCTGGTCTGGCCTTCGCTCCTGTTGAGCTATTTCGGCCAGGGAGCCCTGGTACTGACCCACGTCTCGGCAGCCCACAAG
>Ga0157379_10001387_pt1 | contig 19820 bp, 23 predicted proteins | sample S25metaG_FD_121802 | JGI IMG/M metagenome (GOLD analysis project Ga0157379, IMG submission 121802) | Switchgrass rhizosphere microbial communities from Kellogg Biological Station, Michigan, USA - S2-5 metaG | ecosystem: Host-associated > Plants > Roots > Rhizosphere > Soil | place: USA... | reverse complement strand
GCGATCCCGACAATCGGTGCGTCGAGGGGACCTTCGGTAGAGTGGTCCACGGCGCCCTCGCGCCTCCCCGTTCAGCAAGTTCCGACCCGACCACCGCGCCGGGCCGCTCCAGCATGCGCGCCGTGGACGACGCCCAGGGCGCGGCGGGCCGGCCCTCTACATCGTCCACCACATCACCGTGCAGGCAACGTTGTTCCTGGTCAGCGGCCTGATCACGCGGCGGACGGGCACGGTGGCGATCGACCAGATGGGCGGGCTCGCGCGCCGCGCGCCCGTCCTGGCGGTGTTGTGCGCGATCCCGGCGATGACGCTCGCCGGCATCCCCCCGACCTCCGGTTTCGTGGCCAAGCCGGCCCTGCTGCAGGCCGGCGCGTCCGGCACGGTCGGGACGGCTGTCGTCGCCGCGTTCGTGGTGGCGGCGTCCCTGCTCACGCTGTGGGCGGTCGTGCGCGTGTGGACCCGGGTGTTCTGGGGCGCGGACAAGGAGCCACTGCCGGACGACGACCCCACGGACGAGCTCGTCGTCGGCACGGCGAAGACGTCCGCGCCGATGTACGTGGCGTCCGCCGCGCTGGTCGCGGTGAGCCTCGCGATCGCCGCGGCGGCGGGTCCGCTGTCGGCGGTCACGGAGCGGGCGGGCGCGGACCTGATCGCCCGCACCCCCTACCTCGAGGCGGTGCTCGGATGACCAAGCTCCGGCCGCAGGTGTGGTGGCTGACCGTGGTGTGGGTCCTGCTGTGGGGCAGGGTGACCCCGACGATCGTGGTCGGCGGTGTGCTCGTCGCGCTCGCCGTCACGGTGTTGTTCCCGCTGCCGCTGCTGGACCGGCTGCCGCTGCGGCCGTGGCCGCTGCTGCGCCTGGGCGCGTTCCTGGTCGCGGACCTGTTCCGCTCCGGCTGGCACGTCGCCGTCGAGACGCTGCGGTACGGGCCGCGCTCGCGGGCCGGGATCATCGCGGTGCCGCTGCTCACGCGGTCGGAGCGGCTCACCACGGTGATCGCGGGGTCGGTCGCGCTCACGCCGGGCAGCTTCGTGCTGCAGATCGACCGTCCGGGCCGGGTGCTCTCCGTGTACGCGCTCGGGCTGCGCAGCCCCGCGGACGCGGAGAGAACCAGGTCACAGGTGCGGCGGCTGCAGGAGCGGGTGGTGGCGGCGATGGGGAAATGATCATCGTGTTCGGTCTGGTGCTCGGGATGCTGAGCGCCGCGGCGCTACTCACCGTGGCCCGGCTGCTGAAGGGTCCCAGGACTCTGGACCGGATCGCCGCGCTGGACGTGTTCGTGGTGCTGATCGTGGCCGGCTCCGCCGTCTACATCGCGATCCACCGGGACGGGGCCACGGTGCCGCTGATCGCGGCCGTCGCGTTGGTGGGTCTCGTCGGGTCCGCGACCGCGGCCCGGCTCGTCGAGCGGTGGGAGCGGCACCGGTGATCCGTCCCGACGTGCTCTCTCCCGGGGAGGGACCATGATCAGAGACGTCGTGTGCTCGGTGCTCCTGCTGGCGGGCGCGCTGTTCTGCCTGCTCGGCGCGGTGGGGCTCGTCCGGTTGCCGGACCTGTCCGCGCGGCTGCAGGCGGCGACCAAGCCGCAGACCGTCGGGCTGCTGCTGATCCTCGTCGGCACGGCGGTGCGCCTGGAGTTCGAGAACGCCGCCACGCTGCTGCTGGTGATCCTCTTCCAGGCGGTGACCGCGCCGGTGATCTCGCAGATCGTGGCCCGCTCGGCCTACCGGACGGGGACGCTGGACACGGATCTGCTGGTGGTGGACGAGCTGACCTCGCGCGTGGAGCGGGAGGAGCGGTAAGTAGCCTCGGGGTGTGCCTGTGTATGCGCTCGGTGACCTCGAACCGGACATCCATCCCGAGGCCTACGTCCACCCGGACGCGGTCGTCATCGGGGACGTGCGGATCGGTGCGGAGGCCTCCGTGTGGCCGACGGCCGTGCTGCGGGGGGACGACGGGTACATCGTCGTCGGGGCGCGCACGAGCATCCAGGACGGCTCGATCATCCACACCACCCGGGACGCCCCGACGCTGATCGGGGAGGGCGTCACGGTGGGGCACAACGTGCACATCGAGGCCGCGGACATCAAGGCGGGCGCGCTGATCTCGTCCGGGTCGGTGGTGCTCAACGGGGCCACCGTCGGCGAGGGCGCGGTCGTCGCCGCGGGCGCGGTCGTCTCGCCGAACGCGGTGATCCCGCCGCGCGCCATGGCGCGGGGGGTCCCGGCCCGGGTCCGGGAGGGCTACGAGGTGCCGGAGGGGCGCTTCCGGTACGCGGTGGACTCGTACGTACAGCGGGGCAAGCGGTTCCGCGCCGAGCTGCGGCGGCTGGACGTCTGATGGCGGCGAAGCCGTTGGCCGAGGTGGTCGAGGAGGGCTGGGGCCGGGCGCTCGAGCCGGTGGCGCCCGTCGTCGCGCGGATGGGGGAGTTCCTGCGGGAGGAGATCGCCGCGGGGCGGCGCTACCTGCCCGCAGGCGCGAACATCCTGCGGGCCTTCCAGCAGCCGTTCGACGAGGTCCGGGTGCTGATCGTGGGCCAGGACCCCTACCCGACGCCGGGGCACGCGGTGGGGCTGTCCTTCTCCGTGTCCCCGGAGACCCGGCCGCTGCCGCGGTCGCTGATGAACATCTTCCGGGAGTACTCCGAGGACCTCGGTTTCCCCACCCCGTCCTCCGGCGACCTCACACCCTGGACGAAGCAGGGCGTGCTGCTGCTCAACAGGTGCCTGACCGTGGAGCCGGGCTCGCCCGGGTCGCACCGGGACAAGGGCTGGGAGGCGGTCACGGAACAGGCGATCCGGGCGCTGGTGGAGCGGGACGCCGACCCGATGGTCGCGATCCTGTGGGGGCGGGACGCGCGGAACCTGGCGCCGCTCCTGGTGGACGTGCCGATCATCGAGTCCGCCCATCCGTCGCCCATGTCGGCGGACCGGGGGTTCTTCGGGTCACGGCCGTTCTCGCGGGCGAACGATCTCCTGGCGGAGATCGGGGGAGAGCCGGTGGACTGGCGGTTGCCCTGACCGGCCGGTCTGCCGGCTGGTAGTGGGTGTGACGTGAATCTCCACAGAGACGGCGGCGGGGCGGCCTCCGAAGGGAGGCCGCCCCGCCGGGCGTCATGGGGTGCGTTCAGACGCGCGAGACCTTGCCTGCCTTGAGGCAGGAGGTGCACACGTTCTGGCGGACCTTGTTCCCGCCGGCGTTCACGGTCCGAACGGTCTGGATGTTCGGGTTCCAGCGGCGGTGGGTACGGCGGTGCGAGTGCGAGACGGACATGCCGAAGCCCGGACCCTTGCCGCAGACGTCGCAGACGGCAGCCACGTCGGACACTCCTCGGGGTAGACAGACAACTCTGGGGGCCCGGGAAGCCCGGGCACGTGTCGTCCAGGATAACCGCCCCCGTCCGGGGCCTCCCACTAGGGTGGGTCCCGTGCCTCCCGAGCTCGACGCCGCCCTGCTCCGGCGCTGGGCGACCGCCGCGGTCGCGGCCCTGGCGGACCGGCGCGCGGAGCTGGACCGGCTGAACGTCTTCCCCGTCGCGGACGCGGACACCGGCACGAACATGGTGCTCACCCTGCGCGCCGGCGTCGAGGCCCTCGACCCGGCCGAGCGCCGGGCGGGCGAGCTCGCCGCCGCGCTGGCCCGCGGCGCCCTGCGGGGGGCCCGGGGCAACTCCGGGACGATCCTCTCCCAGCTCCTGCGGGGCGTCGCCGAGGCCGTCTCCGCGGGCGAGGGGCTCGAGGAGGGGCTGCGCCGGGCCGCGAAGCTCGCCACGGCGGCGGTCGCCGAGCCCCGCGAGGGCACGATGCTCACGGTGATCGCGGCGGCGGCGGCGGCCGGGCCCGATCCCGTCGCGATCGCCGACGCCGCGCACACCGCGGTCGCCGCCACCACCGACCAGCTGCCGGAGCTGAGCCGGGCCGGGGTGGTGGACGCGGGCGGGCTGGGCGTCGCCGTGGTGCTGGACGCGCTGGTCGAGGCCTGCTCGGGTGCCGCGCCGGACCGCGGGCCCGCCCGTCCGGCGCCTCGCACGGCGCTCACCACGGTCCGCGAGTCCGGCTCGCCGGAGTACGACAGCGAGGTCATGTACCTGCTGGACCGCACGTCCGAGCAGGCCGTCGACGCGCTGCGGGGCGCGCTCGCGGAGCTGGGGGACTCGATCGTCGTGGTCGGGGACGGCACCGGGACCTGGAACGTGCACGTGCACTGCACGGACGTCGGCGCGGCGATCGAGGCCGGGATCGAGGCCGGGCGACCGCACCGGATCACCGTCATGCGCTTCGCCGACCAGGCCCCCGCCCGCTACCGACGTCGCCGCGCGGTGCTGCTCGTGGTGACCGGGCCGGGGGCGGCCGGGCTGGCTCGAGCCGCCGGGGCGGACGTGCTGGAGGCGCGCGCCGGGCACGTCGTGACGGGCAGGCAGCTGCTGGCGGCCGTCGAGGGGACCGGGGCCGCGCACGTCGCGCTGCTGACCTGCGACGCGACCCTGTTCAACCTGGCCGCCCGGGTCGCGGGCGAGGCGCGGGACACCGGTCGGGAGGTGGTCGTCGTGCCGGCGTCGAGCGTGCCCGCCGGGCTGGCCGCGCTCGCGGTGCACGACCTGGACCGCAACCCCGCCGACGACGTCGTCGCGATGGCCGAGGCCGCCGCGGGCACCCGGACCGGGGGGCTGGTCGTGGCGGAGGCGGAGGCGCTCACCTGGGTCGGCCGCTGCGCGCCCGGCGAGGTGCTCGGGATGAGCGAGGGGGAGGTCGTGCTGATCGCCCCCGACCTGAGTGTCGGTGCCCTGTGGTTGGCTCACCGCATGCTGACGGCGGGCGGTGAGCTGGTGACCGCGTTGCTGGGGGCGGACGCGCCCGCGGACCTGGGCGAGCGCCTGGTGGACGATCTCCGGCGCACCCACCCGGAGGTGGACGTCGTGGTGTACGAGGGCGGGCAGGTGGACTTCCCGCTGGTGCTGGGGGTGGAATGAAGGTCGATCTGGACACGCGGCTGGTGGACGTCATCGGGGCCACCTCCGCGAAGGCGCTGGGCGGCAAGCTGGAGCTGCACACCGTCGGGGACCTGGTACGGCACTATCCGCGCCGGTACGTCGAGCGGGGGAAGCTCTCGGACATCAAGGGCCTCGCCGTGGGGGACCACGTCACGGTGATCGCCGAGGTCACCCAGGCGACCACGCGGAAGATGCAGTCCCGCCGCGGCACGATGATGAACGCGGTGATCCGGGACGCCAAGGGCGCCGAGATCGCCTGCACGTTCTTCAACGCCTACAAGGTGCAGGGGATCGTGAAGGTCGGCGCCACGCTGATGTTCTCCGGCACCGTGTCGGTCTACCGGCGCGGGCGGCAGTCGCAGCTGCAGCTCACCCACCCCGAGTTCGAGGAGCTCGAGGAGGACTCGGCGGACCGGCCGTTCATCTCGATCTACCCCGCCACCAAGGGGGTGCCGTCGAGCGCGATCGCGCGGTCGGTGCGGCAGGTCCTCGCGGTGCTGGACGATCCGACGGACCCGCTGCCCGTCGCGCTGCGGGAGTCGCACGGGCTGGCCCCGTTGGGGTCGGCGCTGCGCCGGATCCACGTCCCGCAGTCCGAGGCGGAGCGGCACGCGGCGAAGGCGCGGCTGGTCTGGGACGAGGCGTTCGGCGTGCAGCTGGCGTTGTCGCTGCAGCGGGAGCGGGCCCTGCACCGGCCCGCCTGGTCCGCCCCGCGCAAGGCGGGCGGGCTGCTCGCGGCGTTCGACGAGCGGCTGCCCTTCACCCTGACCCCCGGCCAGGTGGCCGTGGGCCAGGAGATCGCGGAAGACCTCGGCCGGCCGCTGCCGATGAACCGGCTCGTGCAGGGGGACGTCGGCGCGGGCAAGACGATCGTCGCGCTGCGGGCGATGCTGCAGGTCGTCGACTCGGGGCGGCAGGCGGCGCTGCTCGCGCCCACCGAGGTGCTGGCCACCCAACACGCGCGCTCGCTGCGCAGCATGCTGGGGCCGCTGGGGGCCGCGGGCGAGCTCGGCGCGGCGGAGGAGGCCACACAGGTCACGCTGCTGACCGGGTCGATGTCCACGGCGGAGCGGCGGAAGGCCCTGCTGGACATCCAGTCCGGCGCCGCGGGGATCGTCGTCGGGACGCACGCGATCATCGAGGACACCGTCGGCTTCGCCGAGCTGGGCCTGGTGGTGGTGGACGAGCAGCACCGCTTCGGCGTCGAGCAGCGGGACGCGCTGCGCGGGCGGGGCGAACGCACCCCGCACCTGCTCGTCATGACGGCCACGCCGATCCCGCGGACCGTCGCGATGACGGTGTACGGGGACCTGGAGGTCTCCGCGCTCACCGAGCTGCCCAAGGGCCGCTCGCCGATCAGGACCACGGTGGTGCCCGCCGGGGAGAAGCCCTCCTGGCTGGACCGGGTGTGGGCGCGCATCCGCGAGGAGGTCGCGGCGGGGCACCAGTGCTACGTCGTGTTCCCGCGGGTCGGCGGCGAGTACGCCACGTCGAAGAAGAGGTCCGCGGACGACGAGGAGCCCGACGAGGGCGAGGGCGAGGAGGAGCGCCGTCCGCCGCTCGCGGTCGAGGACGTCGCGCCCCAGCTCGAGGCCGGGCCGCTCGCGGGGCTGCGCATCGGGATCCTGCACGGCAAGCTCCCCGCGGACGAGAAGGACGCCGTGATGCGCTCCTTCGACGCGGGCGAGCTGGACGTGCTCATGGCGACGACCGTGATCGAGGTCGGCGTGGACGTCCCGAACGCCACCGCCATGATCATCATGGACGCGGACCGGTTCGGGCTCTCCCAGCTCCACCAGCTGCGCGGCCGCGTCGGCCGAGGGGCAGCGCCGGGCGTGTGCCTGCTGGTCACGGACATGCCCGCGGGCACCACGGCCCGGGAGCGGCTGGACGCGATCGCCGCCACGACCGACGGGTTCGAGCTCGCCCGCCTCGACCTGGAGCTGCGCCGCGAGGGGGACATCCTCGGGGCGGCCCAGTCCGGCGCCCGCTCAGGGCTCACGTTGCTGTCGCTGCTGCGGCACGAGCAGGTGATCGCCGAGACGCGGGTGGTCGCGGCGCGCCTGGTCGCGGAGGACCCCGGCCTGGCGGACCATCCCGGGCTCCGGGCACTGGTCCAGGAGACAGTGGGGGACGAGGCGGCCGCCGCCTACCTCGACAAGGTCTGAGCGAGCTCGGCGGCGGTGGGCGGCTGGGCGCCCCGGCGCGAGCAGGTGAGGGAGGCGGCCGTCACGCACTCCTCCAGCACCTCGTCCAGCTGCACCGGGGAGATCCCGCGCAGCGCGGCGCGCCGCGCGGGCCCGAGCAGGGCGCGTCGGTGCAGCCCGGCGAGCAGCGCGGCGGAGAACGAGTCCCCCGCGCCCACCGTGTCGACCACCTCGACGGCTCGCCCCGGCATGGTCGTGCGCACCCCCGCGGAGGTGCCGGCGAGCACGCCCTCGCCGCCCAGGGTCACGGCGACCAGGGCGGGCCCGCGGGTGAGCCAGTCGTCGAGCACCTCGCCGGGCGGGGTGCCGGGCAGCAGCCAGGCCAGGTCCTCGGCGCTGACCTTGACCACGTCCGCGATCGCCAGCAGCTCGTACACCCCCGCCACGACGGCGGCGGGATCACCCATCAGCCGCGGGCGGGGGTTCGGGTCGTAGCTGATCGTGGCGGTCGCGGCGGCCTTGGCGAGTGCCTCGCGGAGCACCGCTGCGCCGGGCTGCCGGGTGAGGGCGAGGGAGCCGGAGTGCACGGCGAGCACGCCGTCCAGGGCCCCGGCGAGCTCCTCGGGGGTCCACTGCCAGTCCGCGGTCCCGTCGATCCGGAAGTCGTAGTCCGCGTCGCCGCCCGGCCCGACCTCGACGATCGCCAGCGACGACGGCTCGGCGGCCTCGACGGCCCGGGACAGGTCGACACCGTTCTCCGCCAGGTGGGCGCGCAGCCTGCGGCCGAGCAGGTCCGTGCCCAGCCGGGCGAGCATCCGCGTGGGCACCTCCAGCCGGGCGAGCCCCACGGCGACGTTCGCCGGGCTGCCGCCGGGCGCGAGCTCGAAGTACCCCTCGACGGGGGCGGGGACGACGTCCACCAGCGCCTCGCCCGCGACGGCGATCACGTTCATGCGGGCAGCCTGCCAAAGGACGGTCAGCGGTGGAACTCCGTGAGCCGCTCGGCCTCCGCCTCGACCTCGTCCCGGGCGCACGCGGGCAGCGGGGCGAACGGCGTGGTGCGCACGGCCCCGTCGACGAACCGCCAGGTCCCGGCGACCCGGCCGTCCACCAGGAAGGTCGGCGTGGACTGCGGCATCCGGGTGTGGAAGACCTTGTCCCGGTGCTCCGCGCGGAGGATCCCGGTGCGGGTCGCGTGGCCCAGCAGCAGGACGGCGTCCCACGCGCCCAGAAAGCGCACCGGGGCGGGCGTGTCCTCCGGGGGCAGCGGCGCGCGGGGCAGGTCGACCAGCCCGCCCGCGAACTCCCGCAGCTCCAGCCGGGCGAGCACGGCCCTGGTCTCGGTGACGGTCCAGCCCGCGTAGCGCGCGACGTCGTTCGGCGTGGCCGGGCCGAAACCGCGCAGATAGCGTCTGACCAGCAGCTCCTCGGCGGCCTCCGGCGCCGGGAACCTCGGTCGCAGCCACCGGGAGGCGAGCTCGTAGCGGTGCGCGCGGGGCGACTCCCAGGTCCCGGCGGGTGGGACCCGGACCAGGTCCAGCCAGAGCTGGACGCCCTGCCAGGCGATCGTCGGGAAGCCGTCCGCGACCAGCCGCGCGGTGATCTCGGCCTGCCTGAGCGGCCCGTCGCCCAGGTAGGCCGCGACGGCGGCGGCGACCGCGGGCATGTCCAGCTCGCGGGCCGCCGGGACCGTGCGCAGCCACCAGCGCCGACGCTGCGCGCGCACGGCCTCGGTCAGGGGCGCCCAGTCCGCGGCGGAGACCATGTGGATGGTGCAGCGCATCACCCAGCCCTGCACCACCCGCCTGCGCTCCAACGCCTCGGTGAGATCGGCGCGCCGGAACCCGGCCAGCCGGGACCACAGCCCGACGTACCCCGACGGCGCGTACTGCGTCTGCAGCCCACCCACCCGCTCGACCGCGCGCGGCAGCGTCAGGGGAGAAGGCTCGAGCAGCAGCTGGCGGGCCAGCAGGGCCCGCAGCTGCCGCTCGGGGGTGAGCTCCACCTGCCCTAGCCCACGGACCTGGCGAGGTTCTCCAGCACGCCGTCGTAGATCCGGGTCAGGCCCTTGGGGGCGAAGGTCCGCTCGAAGAAGCCGCCGATCCCGCCCGCCCCGTTCCACGTGGTGGTGATCGAGACGGTGCTCGCGCCCTCGCCGGCGGGGGCGACCCGCCACGTCGTCACGAGGGAGGAGTTCTGGTCGGTCTCGACGACCGTGTCCGGCGTGGGCTGGGTGACGTCCGCCTTCACGTGCCGCACGCGCTTCTCGGTGGCGTGCAGCTTCCACGTGGCGGAGGTGCCCTCGCCCTGCCCACCGGTGAGCACCGCGTAGTCGGTGTAGCGGTCCGTGAGGATCTTCGGCCGGGTCGTCTCGTAGTCCGCGACGGCCGCGATCACGGCGTCGACGGGGGCGGGGACGGTTCGCTCGGCGGTCGCGGTCACCTGTGCCATGGCCCCATCCTGCCCTCTGGTACTCCTGTGGGGTGCGGAGGATCCCGGTGGTGGTCGTCGCCGGGTTCCTGGGCGCGGGGAAGACGACTCTGCTCAACCATCTCCTGGCGCACTCGCTGGACGCCCGGATCGCCGTGGTCGTCAACGACTTCGGCGCCATCGGGATCGACGCGATGCTGGTCGCCGGGGCGGACGGGATGGTCTCGCTCGGCAACGGGTGCCTCTGCTGCGCCACCGGCGAGGAGGGCGTCGGGCCGCTGCTGGAGCGGCTCACGCGGCGCCGGGACGAGATCGACGTGATCGTCGTCGAGGCCAGCGGCGTCGCCGAGCCCGGCACCCTCGTGCAGCTCGTGCTCGACGCGGCCAACCCGAACCTCGTGTTCGGCGGGCTCGTCGAGGTGGTGGACGTCGTCGAGTTCGAGGCGACGCTGCGGCGGCACCCGCAGGTCGAGTCGCACGTGGGCCTCGCGGACCTGGTGGTGCTCAACAAGGTCGACCGGGTGGACCCGGGACGGGTGTGGCGGGTGCGCAGGCTGCTGCGGGAGTGCAACGGGCTCGCCCCGATCGTCCCCGCCACGCACGGTGACGTGGACCCGCGGCTGCTGTTCGACATCGAGGTGGTCCCGGGCCGCCAGCTCATGCTCGGCGAGAAGCCGGACGACCACGCGAGCCACCTGCACGCCGCCTACGACTCCGTCTCCTTCAGCACGGAGCGCCCACTGGACCCGCAGCGGCTTCGGGACCTGCTGGACCGGCGGCCCGCCGGGGTGTACCGGATCAAGGGCATCGTGGTGTTCGGGGTGCCGGGGCACCGGCAGAAGTACGTGCTGCACACCGTGGGGCGCTACGTCCGGTTCCGCCGGGCCCGGTGGGCCGCGGGGGAGGAGCGGCGCACCGGCCTGGTCCTCATCGGATCCGGCATCGACACCGACGCGGTCCGCGCCGAGCTGGAGTCCTGTGTGGCGGACGAGACCTCGCGCACCGATCCCGACGCGATGCTCCCCGTGCTGCGGTACACCTTCGGCGCCTGAGCCGGCCGCCGAGGCTACTCGCGCGTAACATTCGTGTGTGGTCACGCGCTCCCTGCGGGTCCTGCTCCTCAGACTCGCGATCCGGTTCCTGTTCGGACTCCCCCGTCCGGTCAAACGGCTGCTCGCCGGGCCCGCCGTGCGGCTCGAGGGGCAGCTGCTCGACCTCGACCTGCAGCTGCTCAACCGGGCCACCGGCTGGCTGAACCTGCTCAACACCGCGCTGGCGGGGCAGGCCGCGCTCGCCGAACAGCGCCGCCAGGCGGACGACGCGGCCGAGCTGGCCGCCGAGGGCGTGTTCGACGACGTCGTGGCCCGGGACCTCGAGGTCGCGGGCGGCGCCCACCCGATCCCGGCCCGGCTCTACACCCCGCCCGGGATCGACGGCCGCTCCGGCCTGCTCGTCTACTACCACGGCGGCGGGTTCGTGTTCGGCTCGATCGCCTCAGCGGACCCGCTGTGTCGGCTGCTCGCCGCCCAGGCCGGGGTGCGGGTGCTGTCGGTGGAGTACCGGCTCGCCCCGGAGAACCCCTACCCCGCCGCCCTGGACGACGCCGTCGCCGCCTACCGGTACGTCCTGGCCCACGCCGAGGACCTGGGCGCCGAGAAGACGCTGATCGCGGTGGGTGGGGACAGCGCGGGCGGCAACCTCGCCCTGGTCGTGGCGCACGAGCAGGCGGTGGCCGGGGAGCCGGTGCCCGCGTTCGTCGTGGCGCTCTACCCGGCCACGGACGCCGACCGCAGCGGCGGCTCCCGGGTCTCCTTCGGGGACGGGTTCGGACTCACCGCCGCCGTGCTCGCCGAGATGGAGCAGATGTACCTGCCCGAAGGCGTCCCGGTGGACGACGACCGGGGTGCGATCCTGCGGGCCATCGACCTGACCGGCATGCCCCCGGTCTACCTGTCCACCGCCGGGTTCGACCCGCTGCGGGACGAGGGGGAGGAGCTCGCCGAGCGGCTGCGGGAGGCGGGCGTCCCGGTCGTCGCGCGGCGGTTCGCGGGCCTGATCCACGGGTACGCCAGCTTCACGGCGCTCAGCCGCGCCGCGCACGACGCCACGTTCGACGCCGCCAGCGCCCTGCGCGCGGGTCTCGCCCTCACCGGCTCGGGCCGGGAGACCGGTGCCCGGCTCGGGATCGCGTGAGTGTCAGCTCACGTTTCCGTGTCGTAACGGGCGTCTCCACGGTTTCGATGGTGTCGACGGCGGCCCGGTGGGTCGGCCGCCGCACATCCCCGATCGGTCTTCGCACGTGTACGAGGCAGCAGCAGTGAGCAGTTCCCCCGACTTCCGTCGTCAGGTCCCCGCCGACAGGCTCCCCACCCTCGTCCGGACCCGCCACGGGTACCGGGTGTTCGATCCCGCGCTGGTGGCGGGCACCCGCTACCAGATCGACGACAGCGGCACCCTGGTGTGGACCGGGCTGCCCGCCGGGACCGTCTCGCTGCTCGTGCTCGCGGCGGGTGGGCTCACCGCCTACCTGCTCGGGGACGGCTGGCTGCTGGGCGTGCTGTGGTTCCTCGCGGGCGTGGTGGTCGGCGCGGGCGTCGCCGGGCTCGCGCTGACCGTCCTGCACGCCGCGACCAGCCCGGAGCGCCGCTACCGCGCCCGGACGGGCGGCGCCCCCTACTCCGCGGACGTCACCGACCGCGGCTCCCGCTCCTGGCTGCTGTGCGAGCAGGCCGAGCGGCTGGCCGCGAGCCGCTCCTGGGTGGCGGGCCGGGTGGACCGCGACCGCAGGCTCGCGGAGCTGCTCTGGGCGGGGGTGCAGGGCTCCGGCGAGGCGGCCGAGCGGATCGGCGGACTGCTGGAGGGCCCGGTCACTCGGCCCCGGATGTAGCGCGGCGGGTGCTCCGCCACCCGCTGGGACGAACGGACGTCGGACGGATCTCCGCCGTCCCACCGGATCGGCTCGACGGGCGCACCGCGCGATCCATGGGTACGGTCGGGGACGTCGCCCTCCCGGGCGTCGGGTGAAGAAGTCCGCCCTGCCGTCGGTGCACCATCGCCGAAGGAGGGACATGACCGCTGTCGCCACCGATCGAAACCCGGCCGTCTCCGACGAGTACGCGGAGCTCATGCCGGTGCTCGAGCGGTTCTCGGGGCTCGCCCCCACCGACCCCGAGCGCCGCGAGCTGCGGGACCGGATCGTCGTCGGGTACCTGCCCGTGGTCGAGAACCTGGCCAGGCGGCACGGCCGCGGCTACCCCGGGGGCAGGGAGGACCTGGTCCAGGCCGGGACGATCGCGCTGATCACTGCGGTGGACCGGTGGGACCCGGACCGCGCCCGCGGGGACTTCCTGTCCTATCTGGTCCCGTGCGTGCGCGGGGAGATGCTGCGCTACTTCCGGGACCGCACCTGGTCGATGCGGGTGCCCCGGCGGCTCAAGGACCTCAGCGTGGGGATCAAGCGGGCCACCGGGCCGTTGTCCCACAGGCTGGGCCGCGCGCCGAAGCCGAGCGAGCTCGCCGAGTACCTGGACGCGGACGTCGAGGAGGTCATCGAGGCCCTCGACGCCCAGGCCAACCAGCACGCGGGCACCCTCGACGGCACCGACGACCCGGACGAGGCCTCGATCGGCTCCCGGCTCGGCGAGCTGGACAAGCGGCTGGACCTCGTGGAGTACCGCGAGGCTCTCAAGCCGCTGCTGGACAGGCTGCCGGAACGGGAGCGCGAGATCCTGATGCTGCGGTTCTTCGGCGAGATGACGCAGACGCAGATCGCCGAGCGCATGGGCATCTCGCAGATGCACGTGTCCCGGCTGCTGGCCCGCACGCTCGCCGACCTGCGGACCGGGCTCGCGGGCTAGGAGCCCGCTGAAGCGACTAGAGATCCCCGTAGAGGGCGCCGAGCACGGGCTCCCACTCGGTGACCGCGTACTCCTCGATCACCCCCGCCTCGGTGTACGGGTCCTTGGCGACGATCTCCTCCACGGCCTCCCGGTCATCGGTCTGGAACAGCAGCAGCGCGCCCGGCAGCTCGCCCGCGGCCCACGGCCCGGTCAGCAGGACGGTGCCCTGCTCGGCGAGTCCGCCCAGGTAGCTGCGGTGCTCCTGGCGGGCCCGGTCGCGGGTGTCGTCGTCATCGGTGTAGGTGTATGTGACGGCGAAGATGGCCATGGGACTCCTCGTTTTCCGACGTTCGCCGCACCGTACCCGGCGCACACCGCTTCGACCCGACGACGCCGTTCGTCGGGCGGGGCGACAGGACCGTCAGGCCCCGGCGACGGTGAGCCGCAGCGCCCGGTCCAGCCCGGAGAGCTCCATGGCCCGCCGGACCGGCGAGCGGGCGGGCACCCGGGCGTCCAGGCCGACCTGCAGCAGCTCGAGGCGGTGGGCGAGGGTGAACAGGCACCGCAGGCCGGCGCTGTCGATGTACTCCAGGCCGGCGAAGTCGAGGGTCACGGCGCCGGTCCGGTTGTCGATCGCCCGGTGGAGGGCCTCCTCGACGTGGGCCACGTTGTCCAGGTCGACCTCGCCGGACAGACCGAGCACCAGCTGCTCCGGCCCCGACTCCAGGACGGTGACCGCGGCGTCCGTCATCGGATGTCCTTCTCCATCAGGACATGGGTGCCCGCCGCCGTCCGGCTCACCTCGACCCGGTCCATGACCCCCTCGATCAGGGTCACCCCGCGGCCCCGCCCCGCCCCGCGGCTCGCCCGCCAGGCGCCGGTGTCCCGCACGACCGCCCGCAGGCGCGTCCCGTCCAGGCCCAGGTGCAGGTCGATCATGCCGCCGCCGGGCCCGTACGCGTGCTCGACGACGTTCGCCGCGGCCTCGCCCACCGCCAGCACCACGTCCGCGGTGTCGTCGGGGCTCGCTCCCGCCCGCTCCAGGAAGCCGCGCACGGTCTGCCGCAGGGTCCGCAGCGCGCGCGGGGTCGCGGGTTCCAGGGCCCGGACCGACTGCGCGTCGTGTGGCTCCAGCCGGGTGAGGGCGAGCAGGGCGACGTCGTCCGCGGAGGTCTCGTTGCCGATCATCCGGCCCATCACGGTCGCGCACACCTGCTCGGCGGGGCCGTAGTGGGCGCAGGCCAGCAGCCGTTCGAGACCGGTGTCCAGCGACTCGTGGCGGCGCTCCACCAGCCCGTCGGTGTAGAGGACCAGCCCGGAACCCGCGGGCAGCGCCCGGGTCACGGCGCTGCGCCGGGGCGCTCCCGCCAACCCGATCGGCGGGTCCGGCCGCAGGTCGACGAGCGCGGACGGTTCGCCCGGCGCGGTCAGGACGGGCGGCGGGTGCCCGGCCGAGGACAGCGTCACGGTGTCCTCGACGATGTCCACGACCGCGCACAGCACGGTCGCCATCACGTCCTGCTCGAAGTGCTGGACCTGCCGGCTGACCAGCGCGAGCACCTCGTCCGGGCGCTCGGTGAGCAGCGCGTACGCGCGCACCGCGCTGCGCAGCCTGCCCATCGCGATGGACGCGGCCAGCCCACGCCCGACGACGTCCCCCACGACCACGCAGAACCGGCCCGAGGGGAGGTCGAACACGTCGTACCAGTCGCCGCCGACCTCGCCGCCGCCGCCGGGCACGTACCGCGCCGCGAGCTCGATGTCGGGGACGGTGGGCAGGCCCGCGGGCAGCAGGCTGCGTTGCAGCGCCGTGGCCGCGTTCCGCTCGGCGCGGGAGAGCCGGGCCTGGGTGGCGGGCGCGATCCGGTCCGCGGCGAGCTGCAGCAGCTCGGTGTCCTCGTCGGTGAACAGCCGCGGTCGGAGCGTGCCGACGTGCAGCACGCCGATGACCTCATCGCCCGCCAGCAGCGGCACCCCGAGCAGGGATCGGACGCCCTTCTCCCGCAGGATCGGGTTCAGCACGTTGGAGTGGTCCACCTCGGCGATGGTCACCGCCTTGCGCTCGGCGGCGATCCGCCCCGCGAAGCCCTTGCCCAGCGGGATCCGCACGCCCTGGCGGGTCTCCTCCTCCAGCCCGCTCGTGACCGTCGCGACCAACCACGTCGCGGACGGGTCCACCAGCAGCACCGCGACCGTGTCGACGTCGAGCAGCTCCCGCACCCGGCCCACGACCGCGGCGAGCAGGTCCTCGACCGACAGCCGCGCGAGCTCGCCGTCCGTCAGCGCCTGGATGCGGCGCAACCGTTCGGCTGCCACGAGGTCGGGCTGGTCCAGACCGCTCACTCGACCCCCTCGTTCCGCGGCACAGACCAGACAGTATGCGCCACGCGGATACCCTTGCCCGCGCTGAACGGGGGGAAACCTCGAAGGGACGTCCGTCACCCCGGCTCGAGGCGGCCGGCCGGCATCAGTACTCGGTGACCCCCGCGTCCGGGGCGATCTCGTGGGCGGTGATGTACTTCGACTCGTCGGAGGCGAGGAAGAGGACGGTCTCGGCGACGTCCTCGGGCTCGGTGCCCTCGACGGGAAGCAGGTTGGTGAACATTCCGCCCAGCCGGGGGTAGCCCTCGATGGCGGCGCCGATCTGTGCTTGCATGTCGCCGGATCCCATAGGCGTGTTCACGCCGGTCGGATGCACGGTGTTGACCCGGATGTGGTGGGCGCCGAGCTCGGCGGCGAAGGCCTTGGCCATGCCGCGGACGGCGAACTTGCTGGTGGTGTACGGCACCATGAACGGCTGCACCTTCAGCCCGGCGGCGGAGCTGATGATGATGACCGAACCGCCCTGGGCGCGGACCAGGTGGGGCGCACCGGCCATGACGGTGTTCCAGACGCCGCGCACGTTGATGGAGAGGGTGTCGTCGAAGATCGTCGGGGTGACCTGGTCCCAGGGCTTGGGGATGCAGATCCCCGCGTTGGCGATCACGACGTCGAGCCGACCGAGCTCGCCGACGGCGTCGTCGACGACGGAGGTCAGGCCCTCGAGGTCGCGGACGTCGAGCTGGGCGGAGACGATGCGGCGATCCAGCTTCTCCACCTCGCGCACGGTCTGGTCGAGGTCCGCCGGCGTCGGGGAGTCGTAGGGGACCCCGGGCAGTGGCCCGGCGATGTCCACGGCGATGATGTCAGCGCCCTCCTGGGCGAGCTTGACGGCGTGGGCTCGGCCCTGGCCTCGCGCGGCGCCCGTGATGAGGGCGACCTTTCCCGCTACACGTCCGGTCATTCGTCCGCTCCTCGTGCTCTGCTTACGGATTCAGTGGTACTGATTCCCCAGTCAACCACTCCTCGCGCCCCCCATGGGGCGCCGCGGCCGTCCGGTCGTTCAGGACTCGGCTGAGGAGGCCGAACCGAGCCCGGCGTCCTCCGCCCGGGGTGCGCCGACCGCCCGCGCGACGAAGTCCTGGAGGCCGTTCAGCGTCTCGTCCGGGTCGTCGAACTCGATTCCGTCCCGGGCTCGCGCGACGAGGCTGCTCACGACGTCCTGGATGAAGATGGCGTCGACCTCCGGCCGGGTGTGGCGGAAGAGGCCGGTACGGGCGCCGTCCTCGAGGATCCGGGTGAGCCGGGCGTGCAGCGCCTCCTGGGTTCTCGCCTGCGCGGCGGCGTAGCCGGTGGCCCGGGTGATCTCAGGTGACAGGATGATGCGCACACGACGGCGGCGGCGCGGGTTCGCGGTCATCGAGTGGTAGAAGGCCACCCACTGCCGAAGGGCGCCGACCGGATCGGCGGACCGGCCGATCGCTGCGTCGAGATCGTCGCGGGCCCGCTCGCTCTCGCCCTCGAAGACCGCGAGGAGCAGGCTGTCCTTCGACCGGAAGTGCCGGTAGAACGAGCGGGTCGACAGTCCGGCCTCGGTCAGGATCTCGCTGACGGCGAGCGGAGTGGTTCGGGGCCGGTCCAGCAGCCGGTACACGGCCTCGATCATCATCGACCGCTCCTCCTCGGGGCGGTAGATGCGTGGACGACCGAGCGGGCGGGGGGAGGGCCCCGCCGCGCTCACCGAGTCGGCCTGAACGGGTGCGTCACGCACTCGCCGACCTCCCCGGGGTCGATCCGCCGGACGGCTCCCGTCGCCCGGGACCGACTGAGGGAGAGTGCATGCTCCGGAGTCTAGTCGGGTCGACGAGCAACGGGCCGTGACCTGCGGGTGTCGTCGTCAGACCTTGTTGACGAAGCCCGCGTCGACCGGGAGGGTGCTGCCGGTGACGTAACGCGCCTCGTCCGAGGCGAGGAAGGCCACGGCGGCGCTGATGTCCTCGGGCTCGACCATGTCGACCGGGAGGGGGTTCGCCATGTGTGCACCGCGCGAAGGGTCCTCGGTGATCCACTGGGCGATGGCGTCGTTGGTGGCCATCATCGTGCGGACCGCGGTCGGTGCGACGGCGTTGACCCGGATCGAGTGCGGGGCGAGGGCGTTGGCCATGGTGTGGACGAGGCCGATGACACCGTGCTTGGCGGCGGTGTAGCCCGCGCCGCCTCCGTCGGCCCCGGCGAAGCCCCGCAGGCCGGCGGTGGAGCTGGTGAAGATGATCGACCCGCCGCGACCGCCCGCGATGAGGTGGGGGATGGCTGCCTTGGCGGTGAAGAAGGGGCCGAAGAGGTTGACGTGCAGCACGTCGGTCCACTGTCGGACGTCCTCCGCGTCGTCGATCTCCCCGAGCGCCATCGGGGAGATGCCGGCATTCGCACTGACGATGTCCAGGCGACCCAGCTCGGCGACCCCCGCGTCGAGCGCGGCCTTCACGGCCGCGAAGTCCCGGACGTCCGCGACCGTGGCGAGGAGGCGGCGGTCCTCGGCCTCGACGAGCTTGACCGTCTCGTCCAGCTCGGCCTGAGTGGCGAGCGGATACGGGTTGGTGTCGATGTCGGCGCAGATGTCGATTCCGATGATGTCTGCGCCCTCGCGGGCCAACCGGATCGCGTGGCTGCGGCCCTGTCCGCGTGCGACCCCGGTGATGAAGGCGACCTTGCCATCGAGCTTGCCCATGAGTCTGTTCCGTTCCGTGGTTGGTGAAGGGTGTTGTCCTGTCTTCGTGCGAGAGGCGGTTCCTCCTGACCGCCGCCGACCGCGCAGACCCCGACCGCCGCTGCGGCAGGTGCGTCAGCGTCGCCTCGTCGAGGCCGTCCGCGCGCGGGGCTAGCCGCGGCCCCACATGATGTGGAGCGGCTCGCCGCCCGGCGCGAACCCACGCCGAGTTTTGCAAACCATGTTTGCATTAGATAGCCTGGTGGACCCCGCTGTCAACTGCGTCCTGGGCACGACCGTTCAGCTCGGATCCGCTCGCCACACGACGGGAGCCGCGCGCGACATCCGGCCGGTGGTGGTGCGCCGTTCGGCCCTCGGCTCGCTGGGCCGGGTACGGCTGATCAGGTGTCGAGGACCGCGGCGATGAACGCGACGACGGTCCGTATGACGTCGTCCTCCTCGACCGGCAGCTGCTGGGCGTGGTACCAGGAACGGTCGAGCAGCGCCTGCATCACCAGGCCGACGGCCTCGGGTGCCCGGCTGGGTGTCGTCTGGCGGCTCCGCATGTGCACGCCCAGCAGCCAGGCGACCCGCATCTGCTGCCGCTTGCTGGCCTCGCGCACGTCATCCCCGTCGGGTGCCGAGCTCGAGGACAGGATGAACGGGCCGTGCACGTTCATGTAGTCGAAGTAGCGGCGGACCCACCCCTCGAGATCGTCCGACGACGCGGGCTGGGGCAGGCGCTCGAACTGCTCGACCAGGTCGAGCCGCTCCCGGTACGCGGCCTCGCCGAGCACGTTGAAGATGGCCCGCTTGTCGCGGAAGTACGTGTAGAAGCCCGCCCGGGAGATCCCGCAGGCGCTCGTGATGCTGTTGACACTGGTGCCCACGTAGCCGCGCTCGAGGAACAGGGCCTTCGCGGTCTGCAGGATCTTCTCGCGCGTCTCCAGGGCCCGGGGTCCCAGCTGGGCGGACTCCCCGTCCCAGCTCCACGTCGCGTCGGAGCCCGCGGTCGCGGCGTCCGGGCTCGCGCTGTTGGCGTGGGTGTCGTCCATGGTGCGATGAGTCTAGGAGAGGCGCGACACCGTGGCGAGCAGGCCCGCGCCGAGGCGCCCGAGTGCGGAACGGGGACCGATAGGCTCTGCAGCTGACGTGATCGTCGAGAGCGAGTCGGGGTGGCGGCCCCACTGCTCGGACCCGCGACGGCGCGGTCTTCGTTCACGACCGGGCGGCAGCCGCCGGGGCGTCGGCACTCGCGGCGTCGTCCGTCAGGATCTCGCTGAGCTCGTGGCGCAGGGTCCGGCGGAGCAGCTTGCCGGTCTCGGTGTAGGGCAGCGCCTGCCGGACGTCGATGTACTCGGGTGTCCGGGTCGACCGCAGCCGGACG
>Ga0157379_10001385_pt1 | contig 19838 bp, 30 predicted proteins | sample S25metaG_FD_121802 | JGI IMG/M metagenome (GOLD analysis project Ga0157379, IMG submission 121802) | Switchgrass rhizosphere microbial communities from Kellogg Biological Station, Michigan, USA - S2-5 metaG | ecosystem: Host-associated > Plants > Roots > Rhizosphere > Soil | place: USA... | reverse complement strand
TCCTCCTCCTCCTCCTCCGCCACCCATTTCCTTGGGAGAATTGCTTATCCCCAGTCAAGGAGGACTCTTTGATGACTTCAAGGTTATTCCCCAACCTAATGCAGTTTCAGGTCAGCAAGAGGCTTCGCCCCCACCCACATCTTCAAGCCAGGCAGAGACCAAGACAGTCGTTTCCCTGGCCCCTTCAGTAATGTCTTCTGTAGCTTCTTCTGTAGCTCCCATCGGCTCTTCGACACCAGAAGGTGTGCAAAGGATTATATTTACCCTGTCAAACCTCTGACTTTACTTCAGCTGCCGTCATTCCCACTGCGACAACAAAACAAGCAGAAAATTCAACGAAGTTGAAAGGAAAGGCAAAGGCGAAGGTAAATGGAGAATCCAGCGGAAAGAAAGGTGGGCTATCAAATCTTAAGAGCCCTGTAACGTTTCTGACATTTCTTAAACAACATAAAGGCAAACGTTTCTTCCCCAGCCTTTTTGACGGAGAGTTTGGTCTCGGAAGATTTGATTTACCAGGTCCTCTCAAGAGTGGGCAGAAACGTCCAGGGCTCACAAGTAACAGCAAAGGTGCTGCTTTGGCTGGACCGCAATCTTTCCCTGGGTTCGGTCTCCCTGGTGGAGGACCCGCACCGAATGTGGGTAATAGCCCATCCGTACCCCCAGGAGGGTTTGGATTGCCTGGTGCAATACCCTCAGGAGGTGTTGGATTGCCTGGCGGAGACTCGCCGAATGTCGGGAATGGTCAACCTTCGTTCCCGAATGTAGGAGGAAATATAGGAAATGCTGGCAATCTGCCATCAATTCCGTCAATCGGTGGAGGAATACCAGATGGACCTTCGCCAATCGTTGGAGGCGGGCAAGGAGGTTCTATCCCATCCGGAGGTTCTGCGCCCAGCATTGCCAATGGACCGACTTTTCCTTCTAATTATAATAAAAATGTGAGTTTTCCTCAGCATATTTTCTGTCTTCTATTAGCTCAGAATGCAACTTTAGTGAGAACTGGTATTTTTCTTCGAATTCATAGGCTATTCGTTCAACCCTTTCAGCATCCCCAACGTTTCTTCTTGAAGATTAAACCTGCCTTATAGGTATCCTTAATTTCTTCCTGTTTGGACATTTCCTCCTGAGTATGTAGGTGAATTCTAAGAAGTATCCCCTGCGATTCAAGAAATGTAGCTTTACATATTCGTTTTTATACTCCCTCTCGTCACAAGGCGTTCTCCTCTCACTGTATCTAGTTAAAGAAATGTGTTTTACTGTATTATAAGCGGAACTTGTCGTTAAAAGATCTCACAATCGAGGTACATTTATAAAAGACACTCCACATAGGTTTCTCCCCCGTCGGAGTATTCCTAGCGATTACCTTCACGGTCAATCAAAACATCTAATACTTCGCAAATTACTGGCTGCCTCTGAGAGGATCAGATAACCAAGTTACACGACGCTACCGACACCGACCGAGGACTCGATTGTGTGATCTAATTACTTTACCAAGTGTGGGGATGCGCTAAAGGTACATAGCAAAGTCTAACCTAATCTAGCCTTTGCCTAGTGCACTCTATTACGTCGTTTAATTATTCTCGGGAGTTCTCCGGACGAGGAAGCAATTCGCCACTGTCACCATTGCAAATAGTATATCTCCAAGACGATTCTCATTTAGAAGTTCCGGGGAAGCTTCAAACCTCACACGGTTATTCATGCGCTTCGAATTCTCCTCGGGGGAATTCGTTTATTCGGGTTTCGTAACTCTAATCGTATTTGGTCACCCATGTCATTCTACTCTAAATTCTATCATACATTCTCATCGTACACACCCAACGCATTATGAATTAGTGACCGTGAGGGGGTTGGCCGAATCCTTTAGGGGACGCCGGGTGGGGAGAAGGGCTTTCCAGGCGGCGAGAAAGATGGGCCAGGTGGGGCGAAAGGCTTTCCTGGAGGGGAGAAAACAGGAGGTCCTGCAGGAGCATTCTTGCTGGATCCTTTGCCTTTTCCCGGCTCTAGAAATCTTACGTCAAGCAACAGCATAGAAATACGAAAACGAAGGATTTTACCTTCGAAGAAACAAGGTCCATGACAACCACCAGGTAATCTGAACCCGCCATCCTCGGCATCGGCATTGTCATCGCCACTACCAAAAAATCCAGGAAAGAAACCTCCTCGTTTTTTGAATTTCGTTTTATCAATAGAGACAGCTAGGCCGAGGTGAATTGCGTGGTTTATGGAGCATACAACTATACCTTACCTCCAGGTAAAAAAAGTCCTCGAGCTGGGGTGGCGGCTGGCTCTTCTGGAGAGGCGTCTAGAACTGCAACTATGTATAGAGAATAGAGTTAGAATAGACATTCGTCTTTGATTCTATACCACCTACCAAATGAAGGGAATGATATACCCTGACTAGGATTCGTTACATCGTCCGCATTGACGGCCTGTATCGTCGGTACTGGGGCTCCAAGGACCACAAATACCAGGGGGAAGAGAACGAAAAGCGTAGAGAGCGAGGGCATTTTGGCTGATGTGGAAGAGAACGAACCGTTGCGTCGACCGGCGGCGATGTGGAATAGAAGAAAAGACTTCGACCCGCGTTGAAAAATCTACAAGAAAGCTGAATCCTGCAGGGATGCTTAATGAAAGCAGAATCCTCCTGAGGCTATAAACGAATGTCAACGCCGTGATCGAGACTCGGGGCACTGTATGCGCTGTATACGCACATCAAGCTGATTCGGATTGTGTTGGGGGGAAGTGCAGAAGGTGTCTCACTGTCAAAAGTGGTGATGGCTACAAATACTCTTAGGACGGGAGAAGGGTATGATCGTGTGAGAATTGGCATTTGAAATCACTTTTGGTGGAGGGGCAGGAGAAGGGCAGTGCGCAGATCGCACCAGTCCTAGCTTAGCGGCCAAAGGCATGAAAGTCTGATTGAGGACTTCTGTGCACATCGAGAGATCAAATAGTCTCGGGAGTGGACATTTGGGGCGAGGTCATCCAGGTTACCAGATAGACAAAGTCAAGAATATTTGTTCTTGTTGGGATAATTGAAATTGGACAAGGCCGCTGTTAATACCGTACGAAGACCATGCTCTAGAACATGACACTGGCAAAATAGTGGCAAGCGGTGTTCATAATCTACGAGTTGTTACCCATCTCATCAGGTGCACTCAGTCACTGGGGCCCGAGGATTGAAGTCGAAATTATCATCCCAAAAGCAGTATGTTCTTCAATACTACTTATATACATTGGCGAGCAGTTGTAATGAAACAAGTCGCCTTGACGTAGTGCCTTCTCGCGAGAATAGTTATATGCGGCACCAAAAAGAGAAGAGCCATGTGAGGCTGAAGATAAACATAGATGTCCGGAATAATGGTAGAGCTGCGATGAATGCTGCTAAGCAAGCCATCTTTGGAAGTGGAATGTTATTTTTGAACCTTTTTATTTGGAAGATCGTCCAAAACAGAGCCGAAGGTGTCAGACGTTGTTGCATTGACGACACCCACATTCCACATTTTGGACAAACTAAAGGACGCTTTGGTAAAACATCTGTAATTGTTCGAAAATTCAGCGATCGTCCTGTATTATGAAATAAAATTCCAAAAAAAAAAGTCATTTCAGAAAATATGAACTAGGAATACTTCCTGAGAAAACTTGTTCTAAGGGACACATCATTGGATAAATAAACCACAGAAGGGATTATATCTTCTTTGTGGAGGGAACAGGGTGGCAGATGTCTTCTTGCTCACGTTAAATGGGAAGAATCCGAGTCAATGTCAGGCAGATCTGCATATAGGTACATCACAGTCAGTCAGCCCGGGACTCTACCTTTCATACACCGCATCTCGAACTATTTCCGTTTCCACCACCAGCTTTACGGAAATTGAAGAAAATAGAATCAGGGGGGGGACTTGTTTGAGAGGAGGGGGGCCGGCGCAGTTGAAATGCCCAAGTTTGGAACTCCGGCTGCTTACGTACGCATTCTTGGTTTGAACCGGACCCCGTTAGTAGGAGGCGATGGTTACTCCGCTGCAGGCCAGTCAACAACCCCAGTCCCGGGCTGTTCAAGAAAAACTATACCAACAGCTTCAAGTATGTCGTTTCGGCTACTCAAATTTATACAGGTTTTGAACAGACACGTTGCAGCGCGCACATCAACTTCAGGCTCAAGGACACACAGTCGAGAACAGTCCAGAGTTGAGCCAAGTTCTCCAATTTATTAGGGTTATTCAAGGTCTGTACTTCTCGGTTTAACAGATCTGAAGTCTTGCTGATTTTCGTCTTAGCCCAACAAGCACAGGCACGTATCAATCAGGATGCTTTCCGGGAACAAGTAGCTCAACAGGCTCAAAAACAGGCTCAACAGGCTCAGCAGGTACTTCAGGCGCAACAGGCGCAGCAATTGCAGCAAAATCAGCATGCAGAACGCATTTCTCAACCCCCGCCACCAGGGGATTCTTTGAAGCTCGCCTCAAACGGGATTTCAGAGCCTACCTCCCAACTGTCTATTAACGATATATCCCTTACAGGTCCCCTAGTACCTCCACCAGCACCATCACCCCCCATAACTTTGACTCCACAACAACTCACAGCACTCAATAATCAGATCAAGGCGTTCAAGACCATCGCGAATGGCCAGCCCGTCCCATTGAACCTGCTTCAAGCATTGAACCTCGCGCCAGCTCCACCATCAGAAGGCAGAGCGAGCGAGAGACGAAGCCTGCCTCCCACGGCTGGTTCAGTCCCAAAGACCCCAGAGCAAGGTACACCAGCTCCTGTCGAAGATGGTCCCATACCAGATGGTCCATACTTGGAAGATGACGCATCATCAATCGTCTATCCCTACAATGCCTTCACCCATCCTTTTACTGTCCTCCGCAACGCAAGTGCCCTCAAACAGAACCGACTTCTCATACCATCAATCATGCCCGCCGGTCTGGACCCTCACGAAGTCATCGCTGAACGAAATAGATTCATCGAGGCACGAATTGAGCAGCGTATTCGCGAGCTCGCAGCCTTCCCGAGCACTATGGGCGAGGGATCAATGTCGCCGGCCATTCCTGGAGACGATGTTCCCGAGGCGGCATACAAGCAACAAGGTGTTGCAAGCGCCTATGCCCACGGAAAGTTGCGCGCTATAATTGAATTGAAGAGTCTACGAGTTCGTGAAAAGCAACGAGTCTTGCGCGCCCAGGTTGTCGAACGTTTGACCCATGGTACTCTCCTCCCTATCGATAGGAAAGAGTTTAGGCGATACCGCAAGCCGACAATTCGGGATGCGCGTGCCACTGAACAGCTGGAGCGTAAGCAACGACTTGAACGAGAGCGTCGCGCCAAGCAGAAGCATCTCGAGTACCTCGCTGTTATTTGCAAGCATGGTCAAGAAATGCTGGAAGCCTGTCGTAACAAGGCTCTCAAGGCATCGAGGATGGGCAAACTCGTCCAAGGGTTCCATTCCCAGGCAGAAAAGGAGGAGCAAAAGAGGATCGAACGTATCTCGAAGGAACGTCTCAAGGCATTGAAGGCCGATGATGAAGAGACCTATATGAAGTTGCTCGATAGTGCCAAAGATACCCGTATTACACACCTTCTCAGGCAGACTGACGGTTATCTCGACTCTCTCGCTCAAGCTGTCGTCGCCCAGCAGAACGACGATGTACATCGCAATGGCCCAGTTCCAGATGTTCCCATCTCCACAGAGCGTGTTGACGAGTCTACCTTTGGTGCCCAACGTGGGGACGATGATGACGATAAGGGCAAAGTTGACTACTATTCGGTGGCTCATAGGATTCACGAGAAGGTCACCGAACAACCGGCGATTTTGCAAGGCGGCAAACTGAAGGAGTACCAATTGAAGGGATTGCAGTGGATGGTCAGTCTCTACAACAATCGTCTGAACGGTATTCTCGCAGACGAGATGGGCCTAGGAAAGACTATACAGACCATTTCGTTGGTTACTTTCCTTATCGAGAAGAAGCGCCAGCCTGGACCGTACCTCGTCATTGTTCCTTTGTCCACTATGAACAATTGGCAGAATGAGTTCGCAAAATGGGCTCCTACTGTCCGCGTTCTCATGTACAAGGGAAACCCGAATGCACGAAAGGTCTTGCAAAACGATATTCGATCCGGAAATTATCAAGTCCTTATCACGACATACGAATATGTTATCAAGGATAAGGCGTATCTATCTCGCCCCCGATGGGTTCATATGATTATAGGTTCGTATTCGGTCTGTTTATGTCTGACATTATATCTTATCTTTATATCCGCCTAGATGAGGGTCATCGCCTGAAGAACACCGAAAGCAAACTCTCCCAAACCCTGAGCCAGTTCTATCACTCGCGTTATCGTCTCATTCTCACGGGTACTCCACTCCAAAACAACCTTCCGGAACTCTGGGCCTTGCTCAACTTCGTCCTCCCCAAGATTTTCAACTCCGTCAAATCATTCGACGAATGGTTCAACACTCCCTTCGCCAACACGGGAACGCAAGACAAGATCGAACTGAACGAAGAAGAACAGCTTCTTATTATTCGTCGTTTACATAAAGTGCTTCGGCCGTTCTTATTACGTAGGTTGAAGAAGGATGTGGAGAGCGAGTTGCCGGATAAGATCGAGAATGTTATTAAGGTGAAGATGAGCGGGTTGCAAAGCCAGCTCTATAAGCAGATGAAGAATCGGAAACTTGTTTTCAACCTTACTGGTGGTGGTCAAAAGTCAGTGGGTTTTGCGTTCTTTCGAAGTGCAATACTGACATCTTGTGGGAAAACATAGCAAAGGAAACACCTTTACTGGTTTGACCAACGAGCTTATGCAGTTCAGGAAAATCTGTCAGCATCCGTTCCTTTTCGAAAAGGTCGAAGACGATATCAATCCTGGCAACTATGTCAATGATAAGATATACCGATCGGCTGGCAAGTTCGAGCTGCTTAATAGGATCTTACCCAAGCTCTTTAGAACGAACCACAGGGTAATTATCAAATATTTATGCAGAACGTTTTGTTTATGTTCTTTGAATTAGGTTTTGATCTTCTTCCAAATGACCAAGGTTATGGATATCATGGAAGACTTCTTGAAGTGGAGGAATTGGGAATACTTACGTCTTGATGGTGGCACGAAGACTGACGAGCGTGCAGACTATGTCAAGCGGTGGAATGCACCTAATTCGCCACTAAAGGTGTTCATCCTCTCTACCAGAGCTGGTGGTTTAGGTCTGAACTTGCAGACCGCCGATACTGTCATTATGTATGTGACATACCATGTTTTCGTCTAATTTGCGTTGCTGATACTCTTTCTTCAACAGCTTTGACAGTGATTGGAATCCTCACGCTGATTTGCAAGCGCAAGACCGTGCACATCGTATTGGCCAAACGAAGGCCGTTCGAATTTTGCGTCTTATCACTGAAAAGAGTATTGAAGAAGTTATTCAAAGTCGTGCCAATGCCAAGTTGTCTGTCGACCAGAAGGTCATTCAGGCCGGTCGCTTCAACAATATGTCGAGTAAAGAGGAACAGGAGAACTTGCTCGTACGTCTTTATATTTTCATTTAGTTATTTATGATTATTTATTCTCCATCAGCGTGAAATTCTCATGTTGGATCACGACCAAGTTGACGAAGAAGAAAGCGCAGATATGAATGACGATGAAGTCAACGAGGTCATCCAACGTTCAGAAGAAGAGCTCGAAATCTTCCGTAACATGGATATCGAGCGCGAACGGGAACTAGACCAGCTTTGGTATGCTGAAGGCAACCGAGGACCACGGCCTCTGAGCTTGATGACCATCGAGGAACTTCCTCCGATGTACCGAAATGATGATACGTTCAATCCGCAAGCTGAGGATGAGGCTATTATACAGGCTGGAAGAGGTCATCGTCGACGCAAAGAAGTGAGCTATAACGATGGTTTATCAGATGAGGCTTGGACTGCCGTGAGTATCTAGTATCAATGACTTTTACAAGATCTCATCGTCTTTTGCAGGCTGTTGATGCAGGCGAAGATCCATCTGAAATCGCTGCTGCCAGGAGAGCACGTCGAGGTGGCGCCGACTTTGGGGATGAAGAATCCTCAGTTGGTTCTCCTGCTCCAGAGCGTCGCAAAAAGAAGGGCAGGCCAAGGAAGGAGGAGTACGAAGGGACTCCTGTCAATGGCAAACGTAAGCGTGCTGGTGGCAAATCCATGTCTGTCACTCCTTTCGCGGACGACGACGAAGAGAGTCGGGATGCTGTGGGTATCACTTTATCAAGGACTTTCATTGATTTGCTAAATTTGCCTCAAAGAAACGCCGGAAGGTTAAAGATGATGTAACCCCTGCTCAACGTGCGAAGATGAAAGAAGTCTTCCAGGCTTGCATGCAGGCCGTTCTTGAATGCATAGATATTGACGGTAGAAGACGCTGTGATATGTTTAAGGAACTTCCGAGCAAAAAGGTGCGACTCTATCGATCCACTCATGTTTCTTCTGTTTAATCCTCTTTGCGCTAGGAATACCCTGATTATTATCAAACTATCGCCATACCTATCGCCATTTCCACTATACGAAAGCGAGCTGCAGGCAACTATTACAAGACCGTAGCTCATTACTTGAGTGACTGGCGTCTTATGTTCAACAATGCCCGAACCTATAATCAGGAAGGTTCGTGGGTGTATGTTGACGCCGAGGAAATGCAGAAGGTTCTCGAGACTACTTTCCGCGCCAGGACTATAGGATCGGGTCTTCCTGGAGCTGAGGTCGGTGATGGACCGTCTACTTCTGGTTCTAGCTCCGGCGGTGGCGGGGGCGGTGGTCCAGTGGATTATGATGCTGCAACGTCACCCCAGGACGATGATGATGTCCCTAGAGCCCCGAGAAAGAGCAGGAAGATGGTACAGAGCGATGGTAGTGACTATTCCGGCAGCGATGAAGAATAATTTTTGCATTTTGTTTGTTCTCCGCTATTTTGTGAAGTTATTTGGCTGTAATAGTTTGGTTGTAATGAATGCGTAATGTATTGTTTACTCAGAATGGAAGACCTTGCTTTTGCTTAATTGATAATAGCCGTGTGAGTATACTTCCGCTTACATCTCCAAATTCGGAAAATTTATCCTCTTGCCACCATGCCTGTCGACGAAACTACAGCCTCTTCTGCGCCTGTAGTGAAGTACAAGAAGGCGAAGAAGGCCAAAACAAAGGAGAATTCTGACCTAGTGGAGGTTTCACCCGATGCTGGAGAGAAGAAGAAACGCAAAGCAGAGGATGTTGAAGACAACGAAGACGCTCTATCCAAGAAGGAGCGTAAAAGGCTACGCAAGCTAGCTAAGGAGCAGGTTTTTACTGAGAATTGTGTCTCCGAGAGCCTTGATCAAAAGGAGAAGAAGGGAAAACGAGATGAGGTGAAGTGACTTGTGACTTCTCTGGCACTGTGTTCTCACCAGGAATCTCAGGATGTTGTAATGGAGACGGGCTTAAAAGCCAAGGAAAAGAAGGAAAAGAAACGCAAGCTCAAGGAGCTCCAGGCTGTTTCAGCCGATGCTACCCCTGCCACCAGCGTACAACCCACAGCAGAAACTACCCCAGTACCCGCCGGCGCATCCGCGTCAGATATATCCGCCTTTCTCACTGAAAATGGCATTAGCATCCAACCACCTCCCGGAGAGCCTTCAATATCACCCATCCTCACTTTCAATCAACTAGATGTCCAACAACAGTTACGAGACATCCTTCTTAGCCAAGGCTTCAAGAAGCCGACACCTATTCAGTCATGTTCATGGCCCGCTTTACTAAAAGGAAAGGACGTCGTTGGTGTTGCTGAGACTGGCAGTGGTAAAACACTCGCATTCGGCGTACCTGCCCTATCGAAACTCCTCGGTGAAGAGAACTCTTCCATAAAAGTAAAATCAAAAGGTGACAAAAGCTCTGGTGTTACCACACTTATTATTGCCCCCACACGTGAATTGGCGATGCAGACATACGATACTTTAGAAGTAATCGGACGGCCATGGGGCATTGGGTGTTTGTGTGTTTATGGTGGCGTCGATAAAGATTCCCAGAGGAAGGAGTTGCAGGGAAAGGGAAGCAAGAAGGGGCAATTACGGATTGTGGTTGGCACTCCAGGTCGGTTACTGGATTTCGCAGAAGAGGGGTGCTTGGACCTGAGTCGGTGAGTAGCTGTTTGTATGGAAAGCCTTTTTCCGACTAATGGCCATACTTTTATCATTCAGCGTGAAGTATCTAGTTCTAGATGAAGCCGACCGTATGCTAGACCGAGGATTCGAAAACGACATACGGAGAATTATTGGCAAAACCGCAGAAGGACATCAACGACAGACGGTTATGTGTATAACCTTTCCATGACCCATAAAATGCTCGCTCACCCCCTGCTCAGTCAGTGCAACTTGGCCAGAGTCCGTCAGACGGTTGGCGAACACTTTCCAAAAAAACCCAGTGAAAATCACGGTTGGTAGCGAAGATTTGACTGCCAATGGACGTGTTGAGCAAGGTGAATACTTGCCTTTGCTGTCATTAATAGACCCGACTAACTCTCACGTCAATTACAGTCGTCGAAGTGTTCGATGATGCGCGTTCCAAAGAGCCAGTGTTTCGTAGCCTCAATATATTTCAGTTAATTGACTTCAGTTACTTATAGTGCACGTTTGCTGGGCCATCTGCGAAAGCTGTTACCGAAGAATGAGAAATCTGGGACTTCGCGTATCCTTATCTTTGCCTTGTACAAGGCAGAAGCGACTCGAATCACGATGACTCTAGAACGCAACGGCTATTCGGTCTCTTCTTTACATGGCGATCTTTCTCAGATGCAGCGGACGGCAGCCCTAGAAGACTTCAAGCTCGGACGAAAACGCCTCATGGTCGCGACAGATGTCGCCGCTCGAGGCTTAGATATCCCTGAGGTCGAGATGGTAATCAACTATACGTTCCCCTTAACTACGGAAGATTACGTGCATCGCATAGGACGAACAGGTTTGTGACTGCGTAAATTTAATAGCGATTTTATTTATAAACGATTTCAGGTCGCGGTGGACGTTCCGGAAAGTCGATCACGTTCTTTACGGGAGAAAACCACGAGAGAGCTCTTGCTGGAGAACTCGCGAAGGTAACTATATTCCTATTGAGATATGATAAGCATGCTCAATCATGGTCTTTAGGTTTTGCGCGAGAGCGGTTTCTCGTGTGAAGACTTGAAGAGATTCCCGATGACTATTAAGAAAAAAGAACATAGTGCATATGGAGCATTCTTCAAGGAAACATCGGGAGCTACAGTTGGAAAAAAGATTAAATTTACATAGGTTTTACGTTTTTTGGAAAATTTGTTATTGGTGTTTGTAGTGTACATTTGATTATTGCCGCCTGCTACATGATGCAGATGACAACATCGATCCAACAGTTAGGCGACGGGCAATCACTCCTGAAGCCAGCCCTCCTCTTTTGTTGACTGCGAAATACCACAAAGCTAACCACGAACCCTAACCCCTCATCACATCTCCTATCGGTAGGCAGTGTTAGCGCTTCATTGTAACCGGAGTTCGCTGTGTCCACCCCATATCTATCAACTATTAATTTTCTATCCTGACCTCTTCGTGGCATCTCTTTCCTCAACGCTACTGACACGGCTTAACGATCCTTACGATGCTTAGCTTGTTTTCTGGATCCAAGTTCAAAGGTCAGAAAAATGACGAAGATCGCGCACCTGAGGGGAGCGATCCTGATGATACATCTATCCTGTGAGTTTGCAGTTTATATGATGAGGCGTATACTTAGCGATCTATGTCCGTAGCGATGAGCAGCAAGGCTCTGTTATTTCCTCGATTATCTCCCAGTTAAGGTGCGTTGCAAGATTTACTTTCTCGAGACGCCACTCAACTGATTGCTATCTGTTCTCGTTGCAGGATCGGAATGGATTTACACAAGGTTACATTCCCGACATTCGTCTTAGAGCCCCGGAGTATGCTGGAACGAATAACGGATTTTATGTCGCATCCAGAGCTAGTTTTTGGGGCAGATTTAGAGGATAATCCTGAGGAACGTTTTATTCGTGTTTTGCAGTACTACTTGTCTGGCTGGCATATTAAACCAAAGGGGGTTAAAAAGCCGTAAGCAATGTGATTGCCATCCCAAGAAGATTACCAAGCTTATGGAACATTCAGATATAATCCTGTTCTTGGAGAATTCTTCCGTTGCAGATATGACTATGAGGATGGAACTCAAGGCTTTTATATTGCCGAACAAGGCATGTCTATGATATCAGGATGTAGTGAATGATGGTTACTGACCTGATTGCCTATTCAGTCTCCCATCATCCTCCCATTTCCGCATATTTTTATATATCTCCCGCCAATAAAGTACGAATTACTGGGGAATTGCGGCCGAAATCGAAATTCCTTGGCAATTCGGTGGCTACGAACATGGAAGGAGAGAACCTCGTATTTCTGATGGGCAAACCTGAGGATGGAGGTATGTGGTTATAGACCGAATTCACAATATCTCCTCGACGTCCTTTCAGATTACCTGATCACGATGCCTGCGATGTACGCCCGTGGTATTCTGTTTGGAAAGATGGTGCTGGAGCTGGGAGACTCCTGCGTCATAAAGAATGAACGCACAGGGATGTCTTGTGATATCGAATTCAAGACCAAGGTGTGTCACGAGGTACTCCTCTTTCCTTGCATGAACTCATCATAAGCAATGTTCAGGGATTCTTCTCGGGTTCGTACAACCAGGTGACTGGTAAAGTCAAGAGAAACGGTTCAGAGGTTGGCGAGATCAGCGGCAGATGGAGTCATCGTATGGAATACAAAGATTCCAAGGTAGGTTCCCGCAGTGGTTGAGTTCCATGATGAAGCTGAACAACAACATTCCCAGGCTGGTAAAAAGCGAGTGCTTTTCGATGCGGGATCTGACCAAAGCAAGTCTGCTCCGAAGATTGTGGCGGCAGAATCTGAGCAAGAGGCAAATGAATCAAGAAGGTAAGCTGCCTGCTGCGATCATCACTGCTCCTGCGATCTAACGGATATATTCTCGTCAGGCTATGGGCCAATCTTACCGTAGCAATTGCAGAGAAGAATATGGAGAAGGCTCAAGAGTCTAAATCAGCCGTGGAGGAGTCCCAGCGCGAGTTACGGCGGCAGCGCGACGAGCGAGGAGAGAAACATGTTCCTCGATTTTTCGTTCAGAATGCCGATGGTCGCTGGGTTCCCAAGATAGTGTATGTTCATCTGATCATGAAGGGTGCTCTTTACTAATAGTCTTCTCTAGACTCCCTAAAGATCCTAAGGAGATGGCCTTAGCGGTGAATACTTGGATATGGGGACCTCCACCGTCCTGAGAGGATGGTGTTGCGAAGCAATTAGTTTAATTGTTGGGATTTGTGCTTCGGACGTTTTCATACTTTAACTTAATATAAATACGCACAACTCTTAATATGTTGAATTATCAACATGTCAACGGATCGGTACTTACTTATGTAGAGCTCTGTGACGTCACGTACAGTAACGACTCGGAGTTGCTTTTGGGAGAACTCTTGACTCGAGCCATGATCTTATGCATTCCTTGTCTCTGTGTTCAACGACACAAAGAACTATTGTTTCTATGAAGCACAAATCTCTTGGGATTCCGTTTGTCTGTATGGGAGATCCTGCGGTCTTAATAACCCACCCACCATCTTTTGGCCGCCGACATTTTTTTTCGTAAGCACTTCCTCTTAGATTGTCTCCTAAGCTTTGTCTTCATAATATTTAGACTTATGCAACTTCAAAAGACGTCCCTGAGCAAACTACGATGGTGATTCTGTGAAAATTCGGCTTCGCTGGTATCGCCCTCACCTTGCCACAAGCATTCTCTTTCTGGAACGTGACAATACGTTATATTGTTCGATTTCCTCGTTGTGTACACATAATAGTTCCTTCCTAGGTCCTAGGTATACCATGTAGTAAGTACCAACTTCTAAGCGGGTGGCAAACTGTCTGAATACAATATGATTATGGAGACATCGACATAGACATCGAGTGACTTCAAGCTCACGTATGGAAAGAGGAGTTGAATTCGAGTCCTTAGAGTCTTCTTTCTTCAAGCAGGTCATGCTTCCTCTGTCCGCCCAAGCTCCCTCAAAATAAAAATCCGTAGCCCGTTATTATACAGCAAAGTATGTCTCTCCAAATGCAGGATTAATCATTTTGGGGCCCAAAGGATACAGATGGTGGTTCTCGATTGACAGTTAAAATACAATTGACACATTCCTTCAGGCAAGACATGCCTCGGCCACTTCTTTCTTTTGGAATATGCAACACCATCGCATTAGAACGTGAAGATTACCCGAATGTATTACTCATCAATAACCGTGAAGCGTGGAGCATACCAAAGGACGAAGAATGCTCATATCCCAGCGACACTATCTCTATCGTTGACGGCGGGATACCCTGCCGCCCTGTTCTGAGGCAAATAGAAAGAACAGCCTACGCAACCATACTTTCGTCCTTTCATTTATCTGTCACTCCCCGAAGAAAAAGATCGGTTAACAAGGCTCGGCGAAAAAGAGCTCCTTGAAGTGTGGATGGACGAATAGGATGTTGCGAGTGTGCTGGGTATGTTCCAATTTATATCTCGTTTTCTTCTCTCTAACCGAGGGCTATATAGCATAGCGAAGGGATTTTATGCCGACCGTTTACTGATTGTCTATGAGGAGAGCTGGGCATGTAGTGCTAACACATGCTTCGAACTCGCCAGACCTGAGGATCTTTTCAATATCGCCAAATCGTGCTTTATGCAACAAGTAGGGACTGCCGCTTATCACCTTACCCCCTCTGCTGCTCGAGGGCGGGGATCGCATAGCCTTCCACCAAGAAGAAGACGGAATCGCTAGCGGAAAAGCCATTTCCTACCGAACCGCTATTGGCCTTCTTTGGCGAATGGGTGGCTTTGAAGAAACGACAGGATTTTACTGATTTCCGACGTTTACTCAACTTTGCCTTAGATGCTGACCGAGTCTTCCACAAAACTCATGTATAGCAGGATGCTGACAAGTTGCAGCAGCTGATAGTGGTCTCATAAACAAACCCGTAGATGAAGCTATGTCCTGAAACATATGGCTTTCGTTCTGATCGTTCCTTGATGAACCCAGTATTGGGTATGAAAGATGAAGAAAGCTCATACTGTAGGATAACGCCAGTCGTCAAGTCTGCCGTGGATCGAGGAACATTTTGCTTATACATCTACTCTCGCTCAAAGTAGGTTACGCTTTTGAGCTCATTCGTAGAATCGATCTTAACTCAAAACATACCGCGTTGGAGGACTTGGTTAAAAGTAAAGACAGATGCTTGGTGGTTTGTCTGGATGAAATACTCAGTGATCTAAATGGAATCAGAGGGGCTAATTGGAATTTCACTGTCGATGGCGAATCTGCTGAGGAAACGGACGAGACGCACCCATTACCACCATATCCAGCAGGACGGTTCTATTTTTGATGAGACTCCCCGCATACCCATATACGCCTGTATAGTTAGGGCCGCCAGATGTCGTGACTACCGGATGTAGAATCTTTAGCTCGAAAATAAAGGCGTGCTCTTTGGTAGAAATCAATGCATATTCTTATGTAGACAGGCGCAGATTTGTTCAATTCCTCATCATTCTCGTAGCAGCTGGGGTCCGGAAATGGAGGTACATAATTGAAGTAAAACCCCAGGATATATTTGAACTCAAAGAAAAGGAAGGAAAGTCGGATAACTTAATATTAGGATACGGAAGCTTTTGATACCAGTTGGGTCCATCCTTCGAGGAGTCTGTCGCTCTTCGGCTCATAGAGACACGGAAGGACATAGTCAAAATGGGTTGTCGAAGGATCCATGTGATGCATATCTTCCACGATAGATACTACAAAGGATATGCGTGTAGATGAAGCGAATATGACGCAGCTTGTCGGTGTCAACGGCCAGGAAACACATCTGGAAAACGCCATCATATGAGTGTCGTTGGGGATTTGACAGGGGCGATCGTCTTAAAACTTAAAACTACTACTCCACGAAGGAAAGTACCAGCTGTCTCCGTCAGTTTATATGACGGTAGCTAATCTCTTTGACATTTGATACAGAAGAAGGAAGAGGAACATGGAACTTGCTTCTAAATAAGTTTCATGAGCGAAAACGGCTGATTGGAGGGGGGGGAGATAAAACCAACTCATCCCCACGTCCATAAATACAGCCGCTTGGCCCTTTTCGGTTTCATAATTTTCAAATCTTCTCTAGTTGTCTATAGTTTCCTCAGAACACGAGGGGGCCTCTGGTGAAGACTGATTACTGAGAGATGTAATTTCTTATACTATTCATTGAGAGAGATGCCATTTTTGGTCACAATATTTTGACCGGTTGGAATGACGGCCCTGCCAAGGACTTGTTGCATCACTCCATCTGAATAAAACCTCATCGGCGGCTGTGTTCACAGAAATACTACCAGAGGGATGTGGCAAAGCTGAGGAGATGTTGAATAAAACAAATAAGATACAGATACGACACCAATGTAAGGGACAATAATGGAAACAATTTCCTTATTGAGACTCGGCTCGATATGATAGAAACAGTCTATTAGCAAGGAAATGGAGCTTTAGAGACCACCATAGGCTTGAGACGCTAATTTCATAGAAATATGATGTCAGATCCCAACGGTCCTATCTAGACTCAGCTGAATTATCTACCTACCAAAAGGTAACCGTGCATTCCCTGGACCCTGGTGCGTAGGATTGGAACACCACAGCGACGAGCTGCAACATAGCCAACCTTATCCAACGCTGACATAGACTAAATTGTGAGGACTATGGCTTTCCCCCCGCATACATTTTTATACTGCGCATGACGGTGGTGTTTGAGGTATTTTCCAAAATTGCATAAGGGGGTGCTAGAAGATAAACACACACCGAGAACAAAACATTTACGGAACTTTCGTTCCCTCTGTTATCAAATTCCACATTCTTTACGTATAAATTAAAGGCACTCTTGTGTGTGGAGACATAACTGTGAGGAGCCTGAGGCTGAAGAAAAGCGTGGGAATTGACCTACGATGTAACAACCCACGTGACCCCTCGCGGTTAACGTCACGAGCGCGCCGCCACCACTCATTCCACCATCCAACATGCCCGCTCAACGCGCTGGGGTAAGTTCTCCAGTGTTATCTGGAATTATATAGTCTTACGCTTGTTCTTTTCTCAGTATACTGTCACTATGTTCGTCGTGGACGTTTCCCCATCCATGAGCGAAACCAAGGTGCTCGACCTCCCTCCTGGTTCAGATGGTAAACCGCGTACTAGAGAAGTAACAAAATTGGAGTGGCTATTGGAGTTTATTATGCTAAAGGTGCAAGAAATGGTTAGTTTTACTGTACCATTACACATTGTTACGTTAAAACAGGCATTCGCACCTCCAGATATTTAATGGTCGAAAGACAGACCAGTGTGGCGTTATTCTGGTTGGAACAGAAGGTATGCTCAAGTCGTTGATGATTGATGTGACCAACTCCCTCCATTTCTCAGAAACTGACAATGCCGTCAATGAGGCTCACGGTGGATATCAGCATGTTACGGAATTCATACCCATCGGTCAACCAAATGCACAAACCATGGCTAGGATTAAGTCCATTAAGGCCTCAACCGTTATTGGAGATCGTGCGTTGATTTCCCCCCTGAAATGCTGCTTTGATAATATTGTGCCGTGCAGCAATCGATGGCTTAATTGTCGCAATTGAGGCCCAGGATTCATATCTGAAGAAGAAATTGACTTGGACGCGTAAGATGGTCCTTCTTACAGATGGAGAGAATCCAATGGAAATTGAAGATTGGGAGGCAACGGTGAAGCGAATGAACGACCATGAGATACAACTATTCATAGTGTCAGTTTCCTCCCCTGCGTTGACAGTGTTCTTTCTGATCCCATTCAGTGGCGCTGACTTCGATGATGATGAAATGCCCTTCCAAGAAGAGAATAAACCGGATATTAAGGTCCGACATCGTCAACTTATTATCGAGTCAATGCTAACGGAAACTCCAGCGCGAAAATGAAAATTTCTATCGTCAATTCGCCGAAGGTCTCAATGAATGCGTCATTGGAACTGCTGCCTTCGCGTTACAGGAATGTAGCAAACCGGATATCAAGATGACCAAGTCAGCTCTCATGAATAGTAAGCTGAGAATCGGCGATGTAGAAACGCGTGCAGAGGAAGCCATCGAACTACACATAAAGACCTCTAAGTGCACTGCCATTAGTAGACCGCCTTCCATGAAGAAGTTTGCGAAGAAAGAAGCGAAGCCTGGAGATATCGACGTTGACGGCCATGATATCTATGCTTTGTTGGAGCGAAGGACGCAGTATTTCCTCGAGAAAGACAAAGACGCCGAATTTGAAAAGGACAAGACAGACGATGAAGAAGAAAGTCAACCTATCGAGAAAGAACAGCTTATTCGCGGTTATAGGTATGGTGCAAGTTTCGTGCCTACTGACGAACATGATGCGTTCGAACGTTTGGAACCCAATACTGGCATTGATATATGTGGTTTCTTTTTACAAGAGAATGTCAGTGTCTCAATGCTTCCTTCCGTATATCATTCCTCATTGGATTCTAGTTTCGACGTGATTGGGCCATTGGAGAGGTCCAGTATGTCTGGGCTGACCCCAACTCAGCGCGTGAGCAGGTCGCCTTCTCGTCTATTGTTCAGGCGATGGCGGAGAAGAGAGCTATGGCTATCGCGAGATGGATTGGTAGAAGTGACCCAAAGATGGGAGTGTTAATGCCGCGTGTGCTGGATAATGTTGACTGCTTCCTCTGGGTTCAAGTGCGTATTCATATCTTCTCAGCAGAATGGCCTCTGAAGCAATCTTGATTCAGGTACCTTTCGCCGATGACTTACGAAAGTTTACTTTCCGATCGTTGGATAAGCTCGTTTCCAAGAAGGGCGAAATCATTAAGAAGCATCCTCATATACCAACGGAAGAACAAATGGCTGCTATGGACAAGTTCGTCGATGCTATGGACCTTATGGATGCTGATAAGGATGAAGAAGGGTACGCACCGCCCAACTTGATAGCGAAGATAGAACACTTAACCTAAATTTGTAGGAACCGAATTCCATGGTTCAACCCAGTCGAGGCCTATAACCCTGCTGTACATCGGGTCAAACAGGCGTTATTCCATGGGGCAATCACCACAGACCTGTCAAAGAATCCGTTACCACCTCCACATCCGGAACTCACAAAGTATTTTGAGCCTCCTCGCAAGGTTTTGAAACGTGCTCGTGAAGCCATCGAGACTTGTAAAGAAGTGTTCAGAGTTAAACAAGGTTTGCATTTGTATACTTCCCTTTTTCGTTGGTTTACCGATACTGGATTTTTTCATAGCACCTCCTAAGGCTCCGCGTCGTGGACGCAAGGATGCTCATCAAGCAGGCGAGGAAGACGATGACGATATTATCGATCTTGGTGCACCGATTCTCAAACGAGAAACAGTTCCTCACCCATCTGGACCAAGTGCACCGATGCCCACAAAGAAAGTAGTCAGCGGAGGGGACGACAGTGTCACCGAGGAAGAGTCAGATGCAGAGGTTCAAGCACCACCGACAAAGAAAATGAAAGTGGGATCCATGAAATCAGCAAAGACACCTTCGCCTAAAACATCAAAGCCCTCGTTGCTAACGCCTGCTCGCTCGCCACCCCCTGGCTCACCATCTCCAGACACGGGCCGTGTTCCAGGCCGCATAATTGGCAATGGTTCACCACTTGCGGATTTCAAAGTTAATATTAAAGAGGGTGACGTAGTGTCGCAAGCAGTCCGAGACCTTGGTGCTGTAATTAAAGAAGTTGTGATGAAGCCCTTCGCATCTAGGCG
>Ga0157379_10001383_pt1 | contig 19852 bp, 19 predicted proteins | sample S25metaG_FD_121802 | JGI IMG/M metagenome (GOLD analysis project Ga0157379, IMG submission 121802) | Switchgrass rhizosphere microbial communities from Kellogg Biological Station, Michigan, USA - S2-5 metaG | ecosystem: Host-associated > Plants > Roots > Rhizosphere > Soil | place: USA... | reverse complement strand
TACAATTCTCATTCAGCTCAGATCACCCAAAACGATAAATCACAAATTCCCCTTACCTCTAAGAATCTCCGTCAAGAAGAAAAAATGCACTGCCTTATCAATAGCCGTCGGCCCCCCAGCGTACGGATTCACATAATTCTCATCCGTATACTGTCCGACCCGTCGCTCCTTCAACATCGTATCCTTGTGGATCTCCTGCGGAAGATGCTTCGGGATGAGAGCCATGGAACGGGATGGGACACGCGTGGCGAGGAGGGGAGGCAGCCGCGTTAGGCGTAGACCGCGGAGGAGCGCTGTCGACGCCATTGCGGTCGAGTGCTGAATTCGAGGAGAGGAAAGGTGCGGAGGATTATACGGTGGTGACACCTTTCGGTGAATGACTAAGCCAGGGGGGCTGATTAGGCGCGGACGTAACTTGTTGGTGCGTCGACGATGAGCGCGACACAAAAGGCGAAAGCTAAGGAAAGGCTTTCTGATCAGGGTATGGGTTATTCTCCTTTGAATTGAGATTGAAATTACTTACCGCTATTATCATTACTCGCCACAGAGGTCCAAGTAACTTACACCCAGTTCCAAAACGAATTACAAACGATTGCGAGCAAGATTGGAGAGTTAGAGTCAGAGGCTGAAGAACACGAGTGCGTGGAATTTGCATATTTAATTTGATCCATTGCTCTAATGTACGGCACTCTTTTTGTCCAGACTTGTCCTCACGAGTTTGACAGAGATCCTGGCGGCCGATCCGACACGTAAATGTTTTCGATTAATAGGAGGTGTGTTGGTCGAACGAACAGTCGAAGATGTCGTCCCTGCATTACAAACGAATCGAGATGGGGTACGTATTTCTACATAATTTCTGACTGGATGGATTATTAATTTGCTTTATTTGCCGAAAGATCAAAAGAGTTGTCCTCTCTCTCGCTGAACAATACAAGACAAAAGAAAAAGAATTCAACATATTTGTTCGAGAGTACAATATTCGGCCGGCTGAGAGATAATTCTTTAAGATTTATTTCCGCTTTCTCATTTATGGTACCCGTTCTCCTTTTTGTTGTTGTGAGTCTCTCTTTGCATTTCTATAATGACCCCTCCTCACTATTTATTAGCATGCATCCTGTATCGTATAAAACGGCATTTATTTCTTTCCTCTTCTCCGGAAAATCTATCCTACACTGTCTCCTCTACATTTTGCAAGACAGGGTCATCATTTAATACAGCACAAGAAAGTCCGATCTCAGCTCAAACGGGTCCGTATCAATATCAAGAAAGCAAAATCCGACTCGGCCTAATCCACCACCTCTCCATTTATACGAGGCAAAACATATCCATTCTGGATGGTATCACGCATCGATCCGCCTGCGAACCGCACAGGATTGTCTCCTTCGCAGGATATTTGGGTAAACAATCTGTCTTCTTTGATCTTGGGAGGAAATTCTTTTCTATATGCTTCAGCCTCGTAGCTTGGTGCTAGCTTCTCTCCTGCTTGAGGGGCTATTTTCTGGCTGGGATTAGCCTCCCGTCTGGCAGATTTGTCGAATTTTTTTATGTGTGTAGCTTGAAATGGAACTTACCGTTCTGGCGCCTCGTGTCCAGCTGTCTGTGTCTGAGGAGCTTTCGCGTGCTGATGGGTTGGAATATTCAGAATTGGAGGTGGAGAAGCCTTTCGGAGGTCAGGTTTACTAGCCACCTGTTGTGTGCGACGGCGTTGCTTGGCCCCTCCTTGCTCAGAGTCCTTCCTATTTCGTGATATGGGTCGTCTCTCTGGGAATCCTTCGTACTGATGAAACCTAATTTCCGAGGGATACTCGGATGATCCGGATGCTAGAATTCGTTTTTCGCCTGGAGTCGGATATTCAAGAACGAAAGGAAAGGTCTTTGCATTTCCACTGCGCAAGTCTTGACGATTCAAATTACCTGGCCCTTGGAATTGCAGACCGCCGTCCTGATTTGCCATGTCTCTCGTTCTTTTTTGTCCAGTGATGGGACTGACGGAAGGTCCGGTAATCCCTGCAGGTTGGTATGCTATTGCAGAGGAAAGTTCAATGCGTTTCCCATGTGGTAAAACGGCCGACTGGTTTTGCAGTTGGTTCGGTTGAATATTCTGAGAGTCCCCCAATGGTGATGGTCAGGGAGGCCGGGATAAATTCAAATGACAGCTTACTTTGGGAGGTTCCGCAGACGGTTTGGGACGATGCTCCGTTTGTGCTGTTTTAGGCTCAGAGGGGGCTGTCTCGCTTGGACGTTGTTTGGACGTTGGTCCAACGGGAGCTGATGAACTTGACATTGTTCCAAGTCTTTCGTACAAAATTCTGGTGTTGAGATGAGAAGGGGGCCAAGTCCATATGCTGAGTGAAATAAATGCTCACGCTCTTTCAAGGCGAAGTCTCTGTATATTTTTGCGAGTTTTTAAACATTTTAGGTGGAGCCTGTCATTATCCTGCAACCATGACCTGTCAGTGAATTCGCGAAATTCTCGGACGACAACTCACTAGCTCGATTTCCTTAACTTTTCTTTTCATTTCCTTGTATTTGGCGAGGTATATAGCATCGGTATCGGTACCCAGGGAATGGTGCTGTTGAGACTGTGAACGCGAAGGACTGAGCATGAATGAAACCGAGCCAGAAGTTATTGTAGACGGTGCTGGGAGTGCGCTGGGAGGGGCCTGAACGGGGGGGAAGCGGGGGTGGGTTGACATGGTGGAGGGCGGAAAAGAGTGAAAAGGAAATAATACATGCATGTGGATCAATTTCGTAAACGGGTACTCATGTCTCTAGAACGAATACTATCTCCAAATTCGGAGAGTCGATCACCAACTGCCTTATTTGGTAACTCCACCTTGCCGTCCCCCGCTCTTTTCCGTCACACCACCAGCCAGTAAGTCTACCTCCCATGTCTCCATCCTAATAGCTTATGTTTCTATCTGTGATATAGTGTCCGTACCATACAGACAGTGTGTTTTTGAGTCTATTCTGCTTGGGTGTTCTCTGTTTCATGTTCGTCGTCACTAAAGGGATATGCCCCCTCCGGGCGGGTTTGAACCTGTAAAGTACAAACGAAACTTGCCAACTCGTGGGCCCAGTGCGGCTCTCTTTCTTACTGCTGTACTTGGTATGTGCACTTGGGGTTTCTACCGAATGGGCCAAGGCAATCTCGAGAGGAGGTGCGTTTCCACCTTCCAAACCTTTCTTCTCCTGCTCAATGTGCGCGCTTTTGGTAGGGAACTGCAACGTGAGAAGGTCTGGTCTAGGATCCACCTTGTCCCACTTCTGCTTGCGGAAGGGGATCGCGACACGTATAGACGTCAGCAAGCCGCTTTGGCTCGCGAGAAGGAGATTATGAAAGATGTCCCCGGTTGGCAGGTGCGTCTGTCACAATGCCCATGTTTTCATTTATCAACTCACTGGATCCAACCCGGTTTTCTTTTCCGATTCGCCTTTTGTAGCCAGGAAAGTCGGTATATCACAACCCAAAACAGTCGGAAATATCTATCGTCGTTCTGTAGACAAGCCATTCGTACAACAAACAAAGCAATTTCATTGCGATTATATTACAGATATTCCCGCCCGCATCCATGGATCTTTGCCCTTAATCGTTTTACTGAGAATTACCATCGGCCCAATAGCGACTTCTGCAGCTTCAACCGCTCAAATTGTTAACGTTTATTCCTTGGTAAGTCTCTTCCTTGCGTCCATTGACGAGACAGCCGGTGGTCGCGGCTATCGCCACTTCTGGAGAACCCAAGAGTTACCTTGAACCATCCTGGCACTTCAAATTCCTCCACTGGAATCCGGTTCGCTTTGCCTGAATATGGACGCAGGAGCGTTCCTGAGCTATGATATTTACCCAGTTGCAAACGGCATCGCCATGTTCACAAACCTCTTTCCCTTGTGCGCCTCTGATGGTGAGTGATGATACTATGATGTTTGTTCTCACCGAGCCAAAGTTGGTGAATGAATACCTCCGAGGTCTGAGAGGAAGATCATATTAGCCAAGATACAGCGGACTCGGAGATGATTCAGTACATGACCCTCCGCAAATAACTCATGACATGCAAGGTTATCTTCAACCAGACTTTCCGGCCGAGTAGCAAAGCCGAATTACAGGTGAATGTCCAAAATCCTCTGTATGGTCACGACGCCATTCACAAAGGCCTATCGGACGAGCCTGTTAAATGAATGACAACAAAAATCTAAACCCTCCACAGGCCTGGGATCCACTTTAACTCTGAGTTGGTATCTGATACAAGGATAACGCATCAATAAGAGCACATCTACGCCTTCATAAGCCTTATGGGGTCTTCATAAGCTCGTCAATGCAATTTCAAGCCCTTTTGTTACACCTCAGTGGGCGCTTTCCAGGAGTTGAACTTTACAAGAGGACAATTTGGGACGAGGGCGGGGGCGGGTGAAGATTAAGGAGAAGCTTTTGTTGTCTTGAGACCAAGTTTGCACTAATTCGCGTGAATATTATATATCACCTTTTCGGGGATGTCACTGTGAATGGAAAGTTTCAGCTCAGAATTGTGCCAATGTATGAGGTTAGGGTTAGCGACAAGAGGCGCCCACTCAAATCTACTCTCCAGCTGCCTTCAACGCATTTGCGGTGATAGAAGTATCACCGTCGATTCAATGCCATAACACGTTATCCATGTAAGCCATGTTTTTAACCTCACAAAACGCGTGGGATACTTAACCTTGCGCGAAGTCTTCCGTATCCCAACTCTTCACAATCCCACCACTCATTCCACATCGATGGTCAAACATGGGTCACTATCCCGGTTCTTAGCCTTACCAGGCATTTTAATTGACTGGGCGAGGGGGACTGTGTTACCTAAACGCGTTCACCACCAGCTCCGGCGTGCATTAGACGAGAGATTGACCATACCCGCAATGCTTCTTTCCTATCAACCCACATACCCAAGAGTCACCACAGGCGGCTCTTTGTATGAATATATCCCAACAGGAATTTTGCCATCCAAGAATGTGCCATCTTCCTCCACTCGATTCAACCTCAATGCCCATGCTGCCCATCGCCTGCTCATTTCCTCCTCGCTGAAACGTGACTTTTCTATTTCCGTAAGAATCTTGGAAAGTGATAATTCGAAATGTAAGTCTTTAATATCCTTGGTATATGATCTCCGTCTGACTTCGATACTTCGATGTCGAGTAGCACTTCCTGACCATTCCGTCCTTCATCCCCCAAAACTTCCCCCGTCCGTCTGGCAGATATATTTCATGGATTGGCTAGAAAATAAGAGGATATCCGGAGGCAAAGATACGAAGCTTAATGTGGCGCTGGAGGCAAAGGAGGCTGCAATATCATACAACAAGCTTTCGGACGAGGAGCGAAATGTGCGTTCACCTTCCGTTCTTCATTTAACGGAAATTTACTCACGTCATTTAGGATCTAACAGTCCGATATAAACTCCTGAAAGTGGAATACGAACGTGAACTGACAGTGTGGAAGAAAAGCATCACCCCCGCTGACGTCGAACGAGAAAATGCGTTCCGAAAGGGCCAACGGATGTCTGGCAAATCCCGGCGCAAAAACATTGCAGATCCAAATGCACCTAAAAAGCCTACGTCTGCGTATTTCCTCTTCCTCCAGACGATACGAACGGATCCTGTGATGGTGAAGGAGATATTTGGATATGAGACGGAGCCGCCTAAGCAAAGCGTTATGGCCGCTGCGAAGTGGAGAAGTATGACGGAAGAGGAGAAAGAAGTGAGTGACCTTTTAGAACTGAGTACGGTCATCTGAAACTTGTTCTTTTAAGCCGTATCTTACTCAAGCTGCGAATGCAAAATCTCAATACGAATTGGAACAACAAGAATACGAGGCACGGACACAGGCTACGGAGCAGGCAAATGGGCTGGAAATCCGAGCGTTCAGATATGATCGTGTATGGGGCGGCGTCAACGATGTTATTAAAAGTAAATGATTTGACAATCCTGGATGTATTTGTATTATTTCGTATTGTACAGTAGAAAATTGGCCGCAGCAATGTTTGGTCAAAATCCGTCCATTTAGGAAGCTACGCCACAAGGTCGTGACAACGCGTCACAAACTCTTAACTTTCCCTCTTGCTCGATGTCCGCAACAGCAGAGGAAGGGTCAGTCAAGAAGAATACCATCTTTGTTGGTGGCGTGACGGAAGATACCGATGAAAGTGCTCTCTATGAGCTCTTTTCGACGTTCGGTACCGCCTTTCATCTATCACCAAGCGTTCGTCTATTGCTTACGATGCCGCACCATTCACAGGAGACATAGTTGATGTACAACTTCCATCGGCAGCAGCGAACCCAGCCCTAGCACATGGTGCGTCTAATAATTCATTCTTACGAAGCCTTCGTTGATCTCGTTCGCGTGCAGAGTCTAAGCACCGAGGATTCGCATTCGTGACATTTACACAAGCTCTGGATGCTCAAGATGCGATTGACAATATGGATATGAATGAATTTCGCGGGAAGGTGCTGAAAGTGAGCATAGCGAAGCCGCAGCGGATTACTTTGCAGGCTGCTGGGAACAGAGCAGGTTCGTCCTTTGCGTTTTCTTCCGAGCCAAGCTAATTAATTCTGTGCAGTATGGGAGACTGAAGAATGGTTGCAATCGTATGGCAAGAAGCTCACTAATGAACGACGCGGTTTGGATAATCGAGAGGATGAGGAAAAGGAGGAGGAACAAAATGAGGATGCAATGGAGGAATGAAGTGAAGGAAATCACGCCTTCCATTGATGTACTCGCTTTTCACCCTATGGATAGACATATTGTATTCTTGTTCGATGTATTCTATAAATATACAATGGTGATACATACAAAAACGAGAGCGATACCATGATAGCGAATAAATGCGGGATATAAACTAGATGAGAACAACACCAGTACGATTCAATCCACCACGCCAATTCCTCATTCCAGATGATCGGGTATGAGCCCAATCTCTCTGCATTCGAGCAAAAGAGTCTTGGATATGTTCAGGTCGTAATGCCGTTCGTGCTTCTGGCGGTGGCAAGAACAATGATGACACAGGTGCCGAGAAAGGATCGGGGGAATCTGCTCGTGCTTTCTTGTTAGGGCTTTCAGCGCCGCCAGGAGCCTTTCGTTTCCCTAAAGAAACTGATGTATCCACATTGCGGCTTTCTAGGGCACGTTTGACATTGAGACCACCAATCGTGAGAGCGCGAACCATTTCGAAAGCGAGGAAGCCAACAATATCGATGGTGTCATCATTCTGCTTCAAGTCAAGATGAGGAGGCAGATTCAAGAATTCGCGGAAGCGTTTAGCTATGTAAGTATAGATTAGCAGCGGTCAGCGCCAGGAAGGACGCCAGCACACACCTTTTCGGTATGTAAATGAAGCCTGCCGGCAGTCTGAATAATGCTGGTATTCGTCCCGTGTCATTGCCCGAGTGGCTTCATCAGCCTCCTATAAACAATTGAGCCTTCAGAAACCCCCTAGAATGAGAGATGGAACGGACTCGGAGACGCTGAATGGATGCCTCATGAGCTTCGATGTCATCCTCGTCCTCTTCGTCATCAGATTGATGTCCGGCTTGCTTTAGAACTTCAGAATAAATCGTTGTAATTTCCCAAGGTAATTTGATAGTGATCTTTTGTGCTTTCGCAGTCAACTTCTCCTCTGAGTGGAATAGTTAATTATCGATTTCCAGGACACCAGCAAATGCTTACCTTCTTCCAACGCGTCGACCTCAACTCCTGGACCACCATCCCCATGAGAATCTTTGGCATGCTTTCTAACATCCTTCCATGACAAATAAGTCCGCAATCTGTTAACTTTTCCTCGGTCGTGCCGAATCAAGAAGATAAGATCCTCGGCGGATAGATATCGGGCGTTACGTCGATTTGCTAGAGCTCTCGCTTGAATAACCTTGTAGATATAGTTGGTTTACGGCAAAAATTATTGAAAAAAGAAGCACATACGAGCTCGATGACCTGGCTGCGCACAATGTCTTCTACAAGATTTACAGTCTCTGGATTGGGATCCTGGACCTCCCCAAACACAAACATCTACTCGAACGGCATAAGATATAAAGACAATATTGTACCTATAGAATACATACCATCTGTGAAATCTCCTGAGAATACTTGTAGTCGCGCATGATGGCGCCAAGAGACAAGGGGACTTAGTAAGGAGTTGTGGCGCACGCGAACAGAGGAGCTGTGACGCGTCGTGACGAGTGGTATCAGTAAGCGCTGAGTAACTCCGCTGACATAATCGCAGAGGATTTGCACAAGAGCACGCAATCGTTCGGAGGACTTATAGAACAAATCGAAATGATGCAAATGGGCTTAGACAATTCCCCCTCGCACTCAGTACCCCAGAATGCCCGTTCCTGTCCTCTCACCCGCCGCTATTACTCGTCTCGAACTCCCCCTCTCTCCTGAGGACCTCGAGCGCATCAATGAACTCCTTTCTACCCTCTCCCCGCAAGAAATTCTACAGTGGGGAATAACCCATCTCCCTAATCTATACCAAACAACTGCTTTCGGTATCACGGGATTAGCAGCGACCGACATGCTCGCGAAACTCACCCCAACTCCTCCCCCTCTGATTTTCCTCGATACCCTCTACCATTTCCCCGAGACTCTCGAACTAGTCGCCGAGGTAAAGAAAAAGTATGGATCCATTGTCCATGTCTACAAGCCAGAAGACTGTGAAACTGTTGAAGCCTTCGAGTCTCGACATGGTGAACGATTATGGGAACAATATGAAGAAGTGTATGATTATCTCGTCAAGGTTAATTTATTCTGGAATTTTTTATTTTAACAAATATTAAATTTTTTTCTAGGTCGAGCCCGCTCGACGTGCATATACCGAACTCGATGTCCGCTCCGTCATCACTGGTCGCCGAGCCTCCCAAGGGGCCTCGCGCGCCAGTCTGCCACCACTGGAAGTAGACTCAACAGGCTTATTAAAATTAAATCCATTTTTCGCCTGGTCATTCGCACAAGTCAAAGCATACATTGACGAGAACCACGTCCCGCGAAATCGTCTATTAGATCAAGGATATCGCAGCGTAGGTGACTGGCATAGCACAGCCAAAAGCGGGGAAGGTGACGCAGGTGAACGCGCTGGTCGGTGGAAGGGTAAACAGAAGACTGAATGCGGTCTTCACCGCGACTATTTCGTCATGAAGAAACTCATGAAAGAAAATGTGGGACCTTTTCTCCATTTATAGATAAACTCCAAAACTGATGTAATATTTTTTGACAGAGAGAAGAAGAGCTGAAACAAAAGGACGAGTCTCGAGGAAACTTTGTCACTGAAGAGAGCCTATCGCGGATAGAAACTACAGTCATCTCAGTAGAATCGTCATAGTATTATTACCCATATACCCTTAGATTATTTGTATTTAGAGTATGAGTAGTTCCGGTGGAGGTTGTTGTAATTTTACCAGTAAAACGTATCAATGCCAGTTGACATTGCAAGAGTGCTCTCCCGAATCGTATGCTTCTTTAATTAAGAAGTGTTCCTGATACAGGCTGTCGTCAGTTGGTCGTCAGAATGACGAATCCAATACCTTATTGGATGTGTTACACACAAAAGTAGACTTCTAATGACGCTATACCCCAAATAAGAAATTTCATAATCAAATGATGCAAACATTTCTCAGACGAGCAACCATATCAATCACACTCTCACCAAATACGAATTAGGCAAAAAAATAAAGTTCCCGTCATTAAGGATGGGTTTTAAACGTACAACACATCCCTAAGCTGCCTGCGGCTGCAACTGACTGGCCACTGCTCCTGAAAGGCCAGCTTTGGAGGCAGCAGAGCTGGCGACGGACTTCCGAGCGGTGGCAATAACGTCTAATACACCTTGCAAGCCAGCCTTCCACGCAGCAAGACGCTTTTCTAGTATCTCCCACTCTTCCTTTCCAAATGACCGAGATGTCGACCGTGTAACATGGAAAGTATCCGTAGGCTGCGAAAGTCTGCCGGCGATGAGTTTGCTTCGAATGGCTTTTAAGCGAGGTGGTTAACGTCTTGTTTTTTATGACGGATTTAGGGACTCTAATTACCATCAATCACCCATGACTCTACTTGATTCTGTTCGACTTGCAGCGTTGAGGCGAGACCTCCATATGAGACATCTTGACCGACGTGTTTGGATAGGAAGTCTGCCAGAACTAATAATCGGTTCTTGCGTTCAACTCCCTTCTTCTCCAGACCTACACTATATCATCAGAATTCCCGATGCAACTCGAGTATAAAAATAAAACATACCAAACTCGGTAAGAGTAGCCTCATTGGAGGACACCCAACTTGTCAAATCAGCAACTCCGCCTTCAAGAATAATTTTCAAAAGGGCGAAAAGAGGGTGATCCTTTGCGACTCGTACTGCGTCGATTTTCAAAAGGGCATCAAAGTTGAATATGGAGGGGAGACGAAGGGCAGTAGCAATAGCCGAAAGGGCAGCTGGTTGGGCTCTCGGAGAATTGGGGGATATCGAACGGACATAGGTAACCTCATAAGAATATGCTGTTTCGCTGGAAGAGATGGAAGGAGATAAATAAGCCAGGCAAAAAGGTCATTCGGTGACGTACATCTGGCCAAGCTTAGCAAACGCATCTGCAATTGACTTCACGAAGTCGCTCTTTTCGTCTGCAGAGATATCCCATTCGTCTATCCACTTTTCGACATCAGATGTTTTGATTTGAAGGGCCTCCAGCTCTTCGTTTGCGACCGCCAATTCCAAGAGTGCCTTGTAGACGCGAGGCCGCAAAGTCGATCGATTTGGCAGAGCATTAAACAGGTTTGTAAGACTGTAATTCATAAGAATAAGTTTCAGTAGGAAAACCAGCTAACAAGATAGATGGCTTACACTCGGTACTTGATCGAGGTGTGTTCAGAAGGTGGTGTAGAAGTAATAGCAGTAATTAGGGAAGTCACGAGCTCAGTGGAATCGGCGGAATCTGGGGGATATAATGCAAGGACGTGGCAGTAAACGAGATTGAAAAAACCCTCGATTTCTACACACACACAATATCAGCAAAACGCTGTAAAGTTTGAGGATGGTTTTAAGGCGTACCGCGGTCAGTCCCATCGCCAAGACCTTTAATCTCCTTCACTAGAAGCTTAACGATAGCTTTACGCTTTTGTTCGTCCTCAGATATAGGTGTTTCTCCTTCTGAAAGGGTGAAAGCATCTTGAAAAGGGCGGATGAACGTGGCACGGCTCTCGTCGACTTCTGAGCGGGCCAGGTATTTTACGAGGTCTTGAGTCTGCCAGAAACACGGTTACGATACAGCTCTCAATTACTGGAATAATATGCATACCTGTTCTTCAAAGGTGCCTTCGGCGAAGATGCTTAAGGAGTCTGCCATGGTTTTCAACCTCAAGTGTGGAGGAGCTTACGTCAGCAACAAAATGTCTCCATCCATTTCTGTCTAACAACAAGGAGAAATTCACGAAATTGATTCTAGATCGGAAGATTTATTGGAATGCCTTGTTAAAATATGGGATCGATGGTGTCCGTTTAAGCCATCCCTATAAGCCTTCACTAATGGTACAGATTTCAATTACCAATATTTGAATACAAGAAAATCAAAATAACATCGATGCAGCATAATCCACGTTTCCTCCAGCCGCCTCCAACACTCTTATTGCTTCCTCCCGGGATGCTCCAAGATCCATCAATGTTCTTATCGAACTTTCAGAGAATCCACCGGTATTTCTTGACGCAGCGGGAGGTACAGGCCGAGCGGGAGGTGGTGCAGTTGAGCTCTGTCCAAGTCTCGCGCCAGATCCAGGGAAAGGATTCGACTGGGGAGGGTTTGATGGTGCAGGAGTAGACAAAGTAGGACCGTCTTCAATTGTCGGTTCGCCACGCGCCTTGTCAGGGAGCTCATGTTCAGCCAAGAACTGGACTTCACGTCCTTGTATCCGCAGGCAATTCTTTTCGAGGTCGATTACTGCCTGGTGAGCTTTCAACATATCAAGGCCGAATAACAAGTCAACATCACGACCCTAGATAATTAAGTGGTGGCTTTCAAGGGAATATTGGTCTATAAATATGCATATCTCACCTCCATTATTGTGAAGGCACATGCAAGATGAAGATCTGCAAGTTTTAGCTGGGCACTATGAACACGACCGAGGATCTTGGCTGTGCCAACACCCTTCGCAATTCCAGAAAATCGTTTGTCAAGGAGTCGCATAATCCTGGAGTGAAGGATTAGTATCAATCTCTTTCTTACACCGGTTTCTACCTACCCACACGATTCCGCACATTCAGGACTCACTGTATATCGTATTAGCAAAGTTACAAGGACGATAATTCAAACCATACTGATAGTCTGCTGTGCACCACTGTCTACGAACGCTTTCACAGGATGCCCATTTACTTCGATAGGAATACTGGTTGTGAATATTAATCTCAATTCCAAAGGATGTACGGCACAAAGACTCACTAAAGCATTGTAACCCGGCCAAAACTCTCAGGAGAGTACTCAATAGCGTGTTCCATATTCTCCAACACCGCCTGCTGTCGAATTGCTTCTTCAATCCTTCGTTGTGCCTCGACATCGAAGGGATCGGCATTCAGGAGCTCGATCTCGCGCTGACGTTGGAGTTCAAGATCGTCTTGACGTTGTCGGAGGTGTGCGAACATCTCAGCGAAACGGGCGGGATCGCTGACAATTGCCTCAGCGAGTTCTGGTTGGGTCTAAACGTTGGATGAGATGTTAGGGGTGATAGGTACACATTATGAAAGAATGAAAGAACGACATACTGTTCGAATTTCCTCCATAAGCCTCGGATCTCCCAATATCTGTAGACGCATCATTTCAGCATCCTGTTCCGCTGTCCTGGAGTGCAAAATTGTTCAGTATCCAAGATGAGGCATGGCCAAGATGTGGCTATGCTCACCGTCCCGCAACAGTGACTTTGCGTCTTAGAAGCAGCACAGAGTTATCCGGTACACCACATTCCTGTATTGTTGCTTTGGGGTTTGAAAGTTCCCGACCATCTATGGAGATGCTTTGTTCTGCGATTGGGACACCGGACTTGAAAAAAGATCAGCACAAAGGCACGAGGCATAACTAGAATGGCGTACTTCAGCTTCTAGCAAAGCCATAATGTTCTCCAGCTCCATCTGAGGGTCAATCTCAATGTCCTGTAATTATGCCAATGAGTCCCAAGCCCAGCCACATTACTGACCATTGCTGCTCACATAGTTCTGTCCAGTGTCGTTCACAAATGTTAACCGCATGTTACACGTATATGAGTGTCAAAAGAAAAGAGAGTCGGAAGTTCTGGAGTGGTCGTGGTAAAAGGGTGGATGTGGTCGAACAGGAGGTGAAGCAACTCATCGCCCCTCAGTTCCGCCTTTATACTTCCGGATCCATTCATGTGGCAGGGACTTGAACTTCTCAGTCAGCTAGCGCGACACTGGACGCGTCTGTCAATCGCACGCGACGCGTCACCACAGAATATTCAAGTATCTTCTAGTAAATAACAAAATGTTTGCGTGTTGGTACAAAATTTACATAAATATTACAAACTGCTAGATTACACCTAATGAGTACATCAGTGACCCGAACTTCCCCCACGACCACCGAGATGACTTCTAGCGAACATTGATCTATACAATCATTAGACCTGACAAAAGAAAAGGATATAAACGGCACATACAACCGAGAGCCTGCTCCCCGAATGTTTGACATGAGGGCACTTTCCAGCGCAGATGCACTAACATCGCTCAAGTCACTGAAGCTGGACGCAGCAGAACCATGATTACTCCCTCGCTGACTTTGAATACCCCTAACAGCAAGATGTTGCCGAGTTCGGGGACTATGAGGTGAGAGCGCAGCAACATTTAGGGGCAATGTCGTGGCTTGGTTAGAGGACCGTGTAGAACTGGAAGTCTGCGAGTGAGATTCCGGAGGCGGAGAGGGGATGGAAGGAATGGATCCTTGAGGAGATGGCGCTCCGCTTTCGCTAGTATCGGTGCTGTCCGCCCGTTGGACCACTTCCCGTAACGGAGACCTTTGAGCAATATTACTCGGGCCCGATACTGCTCTCAGGCGAGGAGGTCGAGCGAAGCCCAATTCCCCACTGCTCATCATCTTCTCTAACTCTTTCAACCGCTTCGCAACAGCTTCTTCCTCTTGTCTTTTCCTTCCTTCTTCTTCTTCCTTATCGAGCTCAGAGTCAGAGTCAGATGGCTCAGATGCAGGAGGTGTTGGAACACGTCGAGGAGTAATGGGAGTTGATCCTCGATACTGAGAGGATGCCAACGCAGGAGAGGCGCGATCTCTCAGCAGCCTATTTCCGAGCGTAGGTTGAGATAATATACGAGTATGGGCAGAATTATTAGAGCCGTGACCCCGTATAGAACTGGATCCAAGCCGGCTTGAACCTCTTGCAACTCCAGTTCCGCTCGTTACATCTTGACGAGGACCTTCTGCTCCAGAAGGCCGGGCTGTTTGAGAATTGGATGTTGTCAATGTGCTCCTTATATCCTGTAGCCCTCGTAGATCTTCTTCGTATCGAACCTGGGCTCTGTAAAGGAGATATGGCAGCGGGACTTGGAGATGTGCAGAGAGGGCTGGCCCTAGGACCAATCAATATAAATAAGCTCTCCAATAAATTGCTATTAGTATCGCTTACAATCTGTTCCTCCACTATCGGCAGCTCTAGACCTAGCAATCACCTCCCAGAGCATGTTCTCCTTGTCAGCATTCCATTGCACCTAGAATGAGTCAATTTGATAATAATCGTTAAAGATGTTCCAAGACTACTTACAGGCGTTGGATCGGGTATACTCACATCCTCCCTATTATATGGAAGCCGGATAATAAGGTGAACGGGCGGGGCAGCGACCACCATTCAGCAAGTCAACGCGATGTTCGCCACAGAGCTGGTCACGACTGGTCACAATTTGGCATTTCTCGTCTCAACCGTGTAGATTTCTACTCATGTCTCTTTATTCACGTCCACCATCCCCATTGCCAGAGGACCGTGCAGCCAAATTTAACGAGTTAATACAATCTTTATATTCGGAGAGAGAGACTGTTGCGTCAGAATTGGAGGTTCTCTCAAGCATTTATGGTGAAAATTCCATTCGGATATGGCGAAATGACAGGACGATTAGATATGAAGTGGATACAAAGTGAGCGAGGTGTATGTCTTTCTGGACACTTTCTCGCTCATTTTGTCTTAACTCACTCTCCAATAAAGCCTTACAAACTACGAAGATATATCCGTGCAAATACTAGTCTCGCTTCCTCCGACATATCCAGAATCCTCACCGCCTCAGCTGCAATTATTATCTCGATATATTGGCGCATTTGGAGTGGATCCAGATCTATTTGGTGATGTCCTGAAGACGTTCATATCCTCAAAATCTGGCGTAGAGTTTATCTCGAACTCTGTGGCTGTCTTCGACGGTATCCAAAATGTCATCGAAAGATGTTCAACATGGTATGGTGAAAGATTAAGCGAAGAAAAGGCAGGCGAACTTTTGCGTGAAGAGGAACGGAACCATCGAGTAGAGAACGAGGATGAGATACAGAAAGATGTTTCAATGCCTCCAACACTCGATGAACGGACTCTCACACAGACTGCGATGCCCGAAGGCATTGAAATCATAGAGGCTGATCCTATAAGTGACCGCAAAAGTGCCTTCGTTGGGCGTGCATGTCGAATAACACATCCTTCCCAGGTGAGATGAATTCGACTTTCTGATGACAGTTTGATGCTGATCAGGTTCAATTCATTAGGTTGAACAGATTTTATCATATCTTACGTCCGATAAACGCATTTCTCGAGCTGCGCATCCGATTATAAATGCCTGGCGATGTAGTATCGACGGTGTAATACACCAGGGTGGGTTTATTTGACAGGGAAGAAGAATCCAGTTTTTTAAACTGTAACAGATAACGATGACGATGGTGAGACTGCCGCAGGCGGTCGACTTGCCCATCTATTGCAAATCATGGTATGCATGTATCCTATATTCTATGTCGAGCACGACTGATTCCATGCCAGGAATTGGATCACGTTCTTGTTATAGTAACAAGATATTTTGGCGGGATCCATTTAGGTCCAGACCGGTACGCCTTTACATTTCCGTTTCTCCTTGCTGTGATTTACGTGATGGACATAGATTTAAGCACATTAACCAGGCTGCTCGGTTAGCGCTTGAAAAGGGCCACTTTTTAGATGATGAAGAAAGGCCAAAAGGCAATCCTCGAAACACCGTAAAGAAACGAAATCCCTGAAAGCAAATTCATCGACCAAATGGTTCTGGTCGGCTGCAATTTCCTCTGAATATTTGTTTCTATTCAATCTCTTTTGGTTATTAATAGGGGGGTTTAATTTGCTCGGATTCTTTGAATTACACATCTTACTTTGCTTGTAACGAGAATTCGATATACTTTCTAAGGGTCACACTCTTTCTAAACAATGTACTTTGAGCCCCGGTTCGGCTCGGTACCAATAAACGGCGTCGAAGACTCCCATGAACATTACACCCGGGAACTGTACTGCCGAGGGTCACAGGGTCATCATATGTACTTCACACTTCGCCTCTCCTGGTATTAGGACACACTTTAAATGCGGTCTCACACGCTACTTCAAACCTGTAGAGTCCTCAGAACATCCCCCCGTCTTCGTCCCCAATTACTCTTCAGAATGGCCAGCACCAAAGCTGTAAGTATGGGGATGATGTCATCTCGATTTTGTGGACACATTCATGCTTCCGAGTTCGCTCACCCCTGGCTTCACAGTTTTCACTTATTAAGGACCAGAATCTTATCAAAAACCAAGGCTTTATCGGTGGAAAGTGGGTAGATGCAAAGGATGGCAAGACTATCACAGTGAGGAGTATGTGAATACGTTCTGCGTTAGAGGAGACTTGCGGTCTTACAAAAGAGCAGACCCAGCCAATGATGAAGTGTTGGGAACAGTTCCAGAGATGGGTGTAGCTGAGACGAAGGCGGCTATTGATGCTGCTGCTGCTGCGTTCAAGACTTGGAGCAAGACAACCGCAAAGGTGTGTCTGGCAGCTCCATTAGAACAACTTTGCACAGCGTAACATGCATTATTCTATACAGGAACGCCATGATATCCTTAAGAAGCTATACGACCTAATGATACAACACAACGATGATCTTGGAACTTTGATTGTAAGAGACCATGCCAACTACCGAAGGTTCAGCGTAAATTCTGATTATATTGGCGCAGACTCTTGAGAACGGAAAGGCACTGGTTGAGGGCAAGGTATGTCATGTTCAGGTGTATCATTGGAGCGGTTAGAATGTATGCCGAGCGCGTTTAGGGAGAGAATGTTTATGCTGCATCATTTATCGAGGTGAGCCCCACTCTTCTTTCCTAGAATAAAGCGCTAAAATAGCTCCGAAGTATTTCGGTATGTTGGTTTAATGGGACAATAAGGATTTCTTCTCGTGCTTGTGAAGCTGAGGAGGCGGTGAGAGTATACGGAGGTACGACAATGCGAATATGTTCCACTTTAAATGATGAGATATTCATCATTTCCTAGAAACCATACCCTCTCCGTTCAATACCCGGAACGTCGTTATTAAGCAACCAGTTGGTAAGTAACTATATATCTTTAAAATAACTCTTACCAATTTTAACAGGTGTTGTGTGAGTAACTTATATTTTCTCTCCCTCTTCGTCTAATCATTTTTGATACTCGGTAAAGCGCTGCGCTGACTCCATGGAACTTCCCCTCTGCCATGATCACTCGGAAGATGGGACCTGCTCTTGCCGCGGGTTGTACTATCGTCATCAAACCTGCTCCAGAAACACCTTTCTCCGCTTTGGCAGTCGTCGAGCTTGCACAGAGGGCTGGTGTTCCCGATGGTGTCATCAATGTCGTTACAACTTTCGAAAATGTCAAAGAGGTTGCAGCAGAGCTCTGTGAAAATAAGACAGTTCGAAAGGTCACATTCACTGGATCTACTGCTGTCGCAAAGTTGTTGTACAAGCAATCCGCAAGTACAATGAAGAAGTATGTCCCTTACTCTGCGGAGATCCTATTATATTAATATTTCCCCCCGAAGAGTTTCCTTCGAAGCAGGTGGCAATGCACCTTTCATTGTCTTCGATGATGCCAGTATTGACGAGGCTGTGAATGGTGAAACTATTTTAATTTTATTCTCATACTTTTGTTCTCATTTGTTTTGTTAGGTGCTATTCTTTGCAAATTCCGAGGATCGGGACAAACATGTGTTTGTGCGAATCGCATTTACGTCCAGTCTGGTATTTATGCGGAATTTGCGGCACGGTTGGCAGAAAGGGTAGCTGCTTTCAAGGTTGGCGATGGTTTAGAAGAAGGAACGTAAGTAGCTTGGTTTCCTAACTATCTAATTAGTCCCTTCTGATCTTCCATAGGACGCACGGCCCATTGATTCATGAACGGGCCCTCCAAAAGGTAGATAACCACGTCAAAGACGCAGTAAACCGTGGAGCACAAGTCCTCGTCGGTGGATCCCGCATGGATCGACCCGGATTCTTCTTTGCGCCCACCGTCCTTTCCGATGTGCCAAAGGATGCCCTTCTATCCAAAGAAGAGACTTTCGGTCCCTTGGCAGCTCTCACTAAATTCAGCACTGAAGAAGAAGTCCTACAACTGGCTAACAACTCCGATGTTGGTCTTGCTGGATATTTCTTCTCTCGAGACATCAAGCGTGTATGGCGTGTTGCTGAAGCCCTTGAAGTAGGCATGGTTGGCGCCAATACCAATGCGATCTCATCTGCATATACACCATTTGGCGGTGTGAAGGAGAGTGGTTTGGGACGGGAGGGCTCCCACTTCGGCATCGATGAATACCACAACATCAAATTAATAGCTTTCGGCCTCTAAATGCTTCTTTCCGTTATGTTTCTCACCATCTCCACGTACCCTCCTGGAATGGACCTCACCATGGATGATGTGCTGGTTTCTTGAACCGAATCTTGCCAAATATTCCCAGATGTCCAAGTCCCTCATGCTGTATATTATAAAATAGTTTGAAATGCTGAATATCCTCAAGCTTTACTATTGATAAGTTATTTCCGGTGTCACGTTTCTATGCTCAGCTGGAAGATACAGATATTTAATATCACTTTCTGAATGCTTTCCGGGATTGATTACCGATATCCAGCTTCTTCCAGTGACTATATGAAGTAATCGAATTTCTTCAGGCTGCAGGAGAGAGTTGAAAGTCCTAGGTCTCTTACTGGCCAGATCCGAGTACCCTAGCTTGTTGCGGCTTACTCTAGTATGATTCTTTGCATCTTTGACAGATGTAATTATCACGTATCTTCTCTGATTTGACGACATTGAGGGTGCGCAAGGTTACCGATTTGCCCCTAATTGAAGGAACGACGGCGTTCAAAGTACTCCGGGTTTCTACTTGCCTCTGCTCAAGGGATAGATGACAAACCCCAATGAAATGAGAGGATGGGAAGTTCAATAATGGCAGGATTCCGATAAATCGTCGGTTATGGTTGGTTCTCTAAGTATAATTAGGGACTTGAACTCGGGAGAAAGCGGAAGAGCGCCAATGGTCGTTGGCTAGTGTCAGGCAGCCACTAGACGACAATCGGAATTGCTCCAACTCCTCCCCCTTCCCGAAGGTGTCATATTCCGAACCTTCTTTGGGTTAGTTTGGCATTCAAAAATATTACTATACTATGTGAGCACTAGCTTATTCGCTGTCACACTACCACTGCCTAAGAAAAAGGCTTGATTAGAGTGTATCAGATTCCAATACGTATTGGGTCCCGTACAATATATATTAGTGCGGAATAAATTGGAACTGAATGGGAATGCTTGCCCACTAGTAGGCGAGCCGCTAATACGTATTGGAATCT
>Ga0157379_10001380_pt1 | contig 19863 bp, 16 predicted proteins | sample S25metaG_FD_121802 | JGI IMG/M metagenome (GOLD analysis project Ga0157379, IMG submission 121802) | Switchgrass rhizosphere microbial communities from Kellogg Biological Station, Michigan, USA - S2-5 metaG | ecosystem: Host-associated > Plants > Roots > Rhizosphere > Soil | place: USA... | reverse complement strand
CGCGGTGGCCCTGGCCGTGGCGCTGGGCATGACCGGCGTGGTTTTTCTGCTGCTGCCGGAATACTCCGCCCGACTTGCCAGTGAGCAGACGCCGCTCCTTAAGGGACTAGCCTGGAGTTGGTCGCTGGCTCTCGTTGCGGCGGCCAGTTTCGTTGGGGAACTAAAGCGCAAAACCTGGCGGCGGCCGGCGCAGGCGCTGCTGGTACTGATTCTGATGCTGTTGGCTTGGCGGTTTTGGCCTGCCTGAATCGCTGTGGTCTTTAAGGAGCTCTGCTAGCGGTCGCGTTTGGTGCCCCAGACCGAGGCTCGACGGCGGTCGCGGCGGCTGTTGTAGGGGTCTGCCCCCGTGCTTTGACCGGCCAGTGTCACACGGGAAGTCACCAGTGCTTGTCTTATGTGGCCGATCATGGCCGGGCGGATCCCCGAGTCGCCCGGAGAAACGACGGTATCCTCAGCGGTTACATAATCGGTTTTGGTGTCCAATGGCTCTGGCATTCGGCGCACGAGGGCAGTGGCTAAAGATTGCCTGTGCCGGGATTGCTTCAACAGTCCGCCGGGGCGACCTTGAGGGCGCGAAATGTGACGGACCCCACGTTTTTGAAGCGGCCGTCAGCGCCGAAACCAGAGGCGCAATCCTCGCAATAGCCACACGGCCAGATAGGGGCCCAGGGCGACCAGCCAGTAGGCCAGCGAGCCGTGGGCCAGCTCGACAAAGTAGTCCTTGAGTAAGCTCCCCAGCCCGCCGTTGGTGTAATGACCAAGTTCCGCCGCGCCTACGATCCAGATCAGCACCGGCATCACCAACAGTCCCAGCGCGAGGCACAACGCAAGCGTCAGCAGTTCGCGCTGCGGGCCGCGCGTGCGCCGGTAACGACGCCAGTAATGCAACGCTGAATGCATTCCACCTCTCTTTGGGCTGCGAGCGGGAGTGCGACAGCCGTTGTGGGCATAATAGCGCCCATGAGCAAACTTCGCGTAGCAGTCGTGGGGGTGGGGTACCTCGGCCGGTTTCATGCGCAGAAGTACGCCGCGCTTGCTGAGTGCGAACTGGTAGCAGTCGCTGACAGCAGCGTGGAGGTGGGTGCGGCGCTGGCCCAAGAACTCGGCACGCGGTCAGTCACCGATTATCGCGATCTGCTCGGCAAGATCGATGCCGTCAGCATTGCCACACCGACTGCTAGCCATTTCGAGATTGCGCAACGCTTCCTGCAGGCGGGCGTGCACGTGCTGGTCGAAAAGCCCATCACCGAATCGGTCGAGCAGGCCCAGCAACTGATTGCGAGTGCACGTTCGGCGGGGCGCGTCTTGCAGGTCGGCCATTTGGAGCGCTTCAACCCGGCGATCCTGGCGGCCGAGCCGCAGCTGAGCACGCCGCGATTTATCGAGTGCCATCGCCTGGCGCCGTTTCGCGAGCGCGGGACCGATGTGAACGTGGTGCTCGACCTGATGATTCACGACCTCGATCTGGTGCAGAGTATCGTCGGCGGTGAGATCGCCACGATCGATGCGGTCGGCACGCCCGTGTTCTCCAACGAGATCGACATCGCCAATGCGCGAATCCGCTTTGCCAATGGCTGCGTGGTCAATGCCACCGCCAGCCGGGTGAGCCTGAAGACGGAACGCAAGATGCGCCTCTTCCAGGACGATGCCTATATGTCGCTCGACCTGCAGCAAAAGATCCTGACTGTCATCCGCAAGCAGAGCGTGCCGGTGGATGATGCGCGCCTGCCGGTGAGCATCAATGAGCAATCGTTCGAGCCAGGCGATGCCCTGCGCGCCGAAATCGAGGCCTTCCTCGCCAGCTGTCGCGGCGAGCGCCGTGTGGTGGTGAGCGGGGAGGATGGCATGCACGCGCTGCAGACTGCCGTGGCGATCGCCGCGGCCGTGCATGCATCTATGCCGAAAGTCGGCCCGGGTGTAAACGCCCAGGCCACTTGAATGCAGTGCAGTATTGCAACGATTTGCAGCACCAACAGTAACAAACCTATACTTTTCGAAAGGCATGCTGTGAGCGGCGTGCCAGGGGACAGTTGGGGAAATCGATGGCGGCGATCACGGGCGGTGAGCGTGGTGTTCCGGTTCCGGCGCGCACGCGCGCACGCGCGCGGCGAGCGGACCCGGAACGCATCGAGCGTGCAGCGGACGCGCGCGTGGACCTTGCATGTTTGCCGCGTCTGTTGGCCTTCAACCTGCGACGTGCGCACCAAAGCGCTTGGCGTCAATACGTCGCCGTAATCGGCGAGAACAATATCCGGCCGGGACTATTCAGCCTGCTGGTGCTTGTGGGCGCCAATCCGGGCATTGCCCAGATCGAACTCGGCACGCATCTGGGCATCGACAAGGCCAGCGTGGTCGCCTTGCTTGACCGGCTGGAGAAGGTTGGTTTGCTCGAACGCCTGCGCTGCACGCGCGATCGACGGCGACAGGGCATATACCTGACCACTCGCGGCGGCGAGGCACTCGACTCGCTACTCTCGGCCGTGCGAACCCTCGAGCGGCGCATGGCCAGCCGGTTCACGCGTGCGGAATTCGATCTGTTGCTCTCGTTCCTGCGCCGGCTCTATGCCTAGGATGGTAACGAAAACCCGCGCGGCCGCGCTTGGTCGTCCCTTTAAGTAGTGCCGTAGGACTCGCAGCGATGCTCAGCTCCATCGCCCTGATCAGCGCGGGCGCGGCCGCCGGCGCGGTGCTGCGCTGGCTTTTGGGTTTGGGGCTCAATGAGCTGTTTCCGGCCATGCCGTTGGGGACGCTGGCGGCCAATCTGATAGGCGGTTATCTGGTTGGAGTGGCCATAGAGGCGCTGTCAGGACCGTTGGTGCTGGCGCCGGAACTCCGGCTGCTGATCATCACCGGCTTTCTGGGCGGGTTGACCACGTTTTCCACTTTTTCCGCCGAGGTGACTCAGATGCTGCAGCAGGGTCGCGTCGCCATGGCCGGCGCGGCTATCGCCGCGCACGTGTGCGGCTCGGTCGTCTTGACGGTTCTGGGTATCGCCACCGTCGTCATGGTGCGCCGCTATTCCTGAAGTAGGCGCCGCTGCTGGAAATTAAGGCGTCGTTTCGAGTTGGGCATCCAGGCTGATCTGCGCCTTTAAGACCTTCGAAACCGGGCAATTGACCTTGGCGTCGGCGGCAATGGCTTCGAATTTCTCCGCAGAAATGTCCGGCACGCTGGCGCGCAATTCAAGGTGCGAGGCGGTGATCGTCCAGGAACCCTGCACCTGCTCGAGGCTGACCGTGGCCTGGGTGGACAGGCGCGTCGGCTTAAAGCCGCCGCGCGTAAGCGCTGCGCATACCGCCATGGTGAAGCATCCTGCATGCGCGGCGCCGATCAGCTCCTCGGGATTGGTTCCCGGCGCCTCCTCAAAACGGTTCGCGAAGGAATAGGGCACCTGCTCGAGCGCGCCACTGTGGGTTGTCAATGATCCATCGCCGGTGCGCAGATCACCGAACCATACAGCCGAGGCAGATCGTTTCATGGTGATACCCTTAGGCGAGCAGCTGGTCGATGGCGTCACCCAGCTGAGCCATGGGCACCCCACCGGTCCTGACTACCGCGTCGTTGAAATCTGCGAGCTTGAATTTGTCAGCGCGCTGCGCCTGCAGACGCTCGCGCTGCTTGAGAATTTCGTTGTGGCCCACCTTGTATCCGCAGGCCTGGCCCGGGGAGGCGCAGTAACGGTCGATCTCACTGGTCATCGCCTCGCGTCCGCGACCGGTCTCGGCGACGAGGAACTGGATGGCCTGTTCGCGGGTCCAGCGCATCGCGTGCAGCCCCGTGTCGACCACCATGCGACAGGCTCGGAACTGTTGCCCCTGCAGGTAACCGATCTGCCCGTACGGGTCATTGGCGTAGTAGCCCAGCTCATCGACCAGCTGCTCGGAGTACAGCGCCCAGCCTTCCACGTACGCGTTGAAGCTCATCAGCTGCGAGATCAGCGGAATGTCGTCGTGGTGTTCAGCCAGGAAGGCGCCTTGCCAGGCGTGGCCCGGAATGCCTTCGTGCGCCGTGAGCGTCGGGATCTGATATTTCGGCCACAGCGCGGTGGACTTGAGATTGATGTAGTAGATCGCAGGCCTGACCCCGTCGAGAGAGGCCGGATTCATGTAGCCGAGCGCCGCGCCATCCTCAATGTCCGGTGGCACGCGCTTGACCATGAGCGGCGCCTTCATGCCGAGGTTCGAGAATTTCGGAATCAGCGCACGTGTGGCTGCCATGCGATCGTTGCAGTAGTCCAATAGCTGCTGGCGGCCGCCGTCAGTGTCTGCCACCAGCTGCTTGGGGTCGGCATTGAGCGCACGGCAGCGTTCACCGACGCTTCCCTGGGTGTGTCCCTGTGACTTGAATACGGTGTCCATGCGCGCCTGGATGGCGCGATTTTGTTCCAAGCCGATCTTGTGAATCTCATCGGCGCTCATCTCGGTCGTGGTGCCGAGCTTGAGCGCCCAGCGGTAATAGGCCTCGCCGTCCGGCAATCGGTAGATGCCGGCCGTGTCGGGGGCATGCGCAGTGGCCTTGTCGAATGCGGCGATCTGCCGGTCGAGGGCGGGGTACACCTCGGCCTGCACCAGCTTGGCCACGCGCGCCTGCCAATCCCCGGCAACGCCTGCGGCTTTGGCGCGTGTCGCCAGTGATTTGACCAGGGGTTGCTCGGCCGCCGCCGTGCCCCGAAAGCGCTTTCGCACGCCGAGCGCATTGGCGGCGATGAAATTCGGCGGCATGACCCCGCGGGCCGCGTGCGCGGCGATTCTTGCCGATTCCTGGTCAAGCATGCGCGCCAGGCCGCGCACGCGCTCGAGGTAGGCTTCGGCATCGGCGCTGTCTGCGATCTGATGATGGGTGTTGAGGAACTCCGGGATCCGCGTCACGGCGCCGTTTTGCTGGCTGACCACGTAGGGCGGACCGCTCCCGTTGAAGCCACAGCCGGTGGCGCCATAAAAGAATTTTGCCCCGGCGCTGGCCATGGTTGCGGAGTAGCGAACCGACTCGTAATTGATCCGATCGACTGCCGCAAGCTGCGCGGCATCGATCTTGCTCAGACGGGCCAGCATGGAATTGATCTGGCTCACCCAGCGTGAGCGACCCGCTTCCGACTCGTCATCAAGCCGCGCTTTGAGTGACCGATGCTCGCCGCGATCGACACCCAGACCGGTCGCCGTCTCAGGCTCGAGTTGTAGGATCTCCTCGGCGAAGGCCGCCAGAGTCGCCGCAAGCGGGCTCGCGCCTGGCGCAGACGCACCGGCGGCAAGGACGTAGCGGGGCAGGGAGGCGGCGACCGCCGCGGCCAGCGACAGCGCGAGCATTTCCCGTCGATCGATCAATTCAGCATTTTTTTTCATGTTTCGCTCGTGCAGTCTCTGCGGCATGATACGCACACCACTGTGCGCGAGCCTAGTGCTGCGCAATTGAGGGAAGCTGATGAGTATTGCAGTCGTAACCGGAGCCGCGCAAGGCGTGGGTCTGGCCACCGCCACTGTCCTGGCGAATGAGGGGCACGAGGTCGTGCTGACCGACATGCAGCCCCTGGATGCAACGATCGCACGGCTGCGCTCGATGCAATGCAAGGTGCACGGCGTTTGCGGCGACGTGTCTCAGGAGTCCTTCGCGCGTCACCTGGCCTCGCAGTTGCAGGCCTCACACGGTGGCGTCGACGTGCTGGTTAACAACGCCGGCATCAGCATGATTGCTGCCGCCGAGGACACGACCAGCGATCAATGGCAACGCGTCATGGCGGTGAACCTGCTGGGACCCTTTCTCATGTGCAAATACCTGGGAGCGCTAATGCTCGCAAGGCGGCACGGCAGCATTATTAATGTGGCATCGATCGCGGGCCTGTCGGGGGTCAGCCATCGCAGCGCCTACAACGCATCCAAGCACGGCCTGATAGGCCTGACGCGCACCCTGGCCGCCGAATGGGGCGCACGAGGCGTACGCGTCAACGCGGTGTGCCCGGGATGGATCAAGACGGACATGGACGATGCCGCGCAGGCGCAAGGGTTGTATGCCGACAGCGATATCGTCAATCGCGTGCCCATGGCGCGATTTGCGCAAGCCGGTGATGTGGCGGCGACGATCGCCTTTCTGGCCGACGATGCGAGAAGCGCTTTCATAAATGGCGTGAGCCTGCCGGTCGACGGTGGCTGGACGGCCGATGGCAGCTGGGAGTCGCTGCGGCTTAAGACCCGCCCTTCCTAGGCGTCGGCCTCCAGTGAGGCGCGATACTGTTCGGCAGTACTTAAGAACTGGCGCGTATAACTGGACTGCACCCAGATCGCAAATCCGTCGGCGGCGCGCATCAAAATCGCCGGACAGTCGAACAGCGTCACCGCAGCGCAGTCCCGCTGCTCCAGCACCATATGCCAGTTGATGGTGCACGCCAGCAGGCGCGCAGCTCCCGGTCCTAAGATCCGCAGCGTGTCCCACTTGCCGGTGACCTCCACCATGATTCCGGTCCCGGCCTGCTGCGCTTCGGCCAGGAGGGAGAGCGTCCCGGCGTCCGGCGTGGGTGCCAACCAGCGGCCGGGTGCGTAGTGCATCAACACCGGTGCTGCACCCACGGTGCGCACCGTGCCCGGACTTCCCGGCCAAAGCGCGCCTTGCTGCAGCGCTGACCCATCGTAGGACGCAAATTCATAGGCGATCGCGCCTGCGGCGTGTTCGATGCGGCAATGATCGTGATTCTCGCTCATGAGTCCTCGCCTGCCTTAGATCTTCATGCGCGTGCCAGCCGGATCAAAGTGCCCCGGTGGAACCGTGCGGACCGCGGTGTCGGCTCCTCGCAGCGGGTCGCGCGCCGTAAGCATCGCGCCGTCGCCGGCGATCGTGCGCGCCACCAGCGCCAGGCCCAGCCATTCGCCGAGCGTCGGGCTGAACACGCTCGAGGTGATATGGCCGCAAAGCTGCTTTGCCGAATCCGCGCTCGTCAGTTGCGCGCCGCCGAGGAAACGCGCCTGTCCATCGAGCGCACGCACTCCCACCAGGCGTGGCCGCGTGGGCTCGTGAAAGGCCGGGCGTTCGAGCAGTTCGCGGCCGAGGCAGGGATTGCCCAGTCGCACCAGCGCCTCCATTCCCAGATCGTAGGGCGTGGTCTGGCCGTTGATCTCGGCGCTGACCAGATAACCCTTTTCGACGCGCAGAATATCGAGCGCATCGATCCCGTAGGGCTCGAGGCCTTCTGAGCGCAGAGCTTCCCAGACGCGCACGGCCGCCGCGGGCCGGCAATGCAACTCGTAGGCCAGTTCGCCCGAAAATCCCGCACGCAACACCCGCAGCTCGCCGCCGAGGAAGGTCCCGTCGGCAAAGTCCATGTGCGTGAGGCGGGTCAAGGCCTCGGCCCAGCTCTCTCCCAGCACACGTTGCAGAGTCGCGCGGCTCAAGGGTCCGGCCACAGCGATGGCGGCCCAGGCCTCGGTCACATCAGTGATCGCAACAGCGCGCCCCGCCCATTCCGTGGCTCGATAATGTTCAAAGTGGGACAGCATGTGGGTACCGTGCCCGGAGCTGGTGGTGGCGATGAAGCGGTCAGCGGCGGTACGCAACACCAGGCCATCGTCGAGCACCATGCCATCTTCCCGCAGGTTTACCATGTATTTGCTGCGGCCCACCTTGATCGTGCTCGCCCTCGTCAGATACATGAAATCAAGGAACGCGGCGGCATCCGCGCCTGCCACCTCGAGCTTGCCGAGCGTCGAACCATCGGCAATGCCTCCCTCGGTGCGCACACGCCGGGCCTCGACGACGGCGGCGCTGGCGGCCTCGCTGCCGTTCGTGGCGAAATAGCGCGGCCGCATCCAAAGGCCCATCGGCTCGAGCATCCCGCCGTGTGCCTGATGCCACTCGTGGAGCGGTGTCTGGCGAGCGAGCTTGTAGGCCGCGCCCATGTGATAGCCGGCGATCGACTGCATCGTGACCGGCTCGTAAGGCGGCCGGGGGCGGCTGATGCCGACCTGCACGAGCGTGTCGCCCTTGAGTTCCGCCACGATCGCCGCGCCCAGCAGCCCTCCGGTGCGGCCCTGATCGGTGCCCACGCCAAGCGTGGTGTAGCGCTTGAGGTGCTCGATGTCGCTGAAGCCTTCAGCCAGGGCGGTGCGCAGATCGGCGACCGTCACGTCATTTTGCATATCGATGAACTGGCGTTTTTCCTCGGCGCGATTGGCGGGCGCGCGCGTGAAACTCACCAGTTGCGGCGACGTATCGCCTCGGCCGATGGGCGCGACCCCGGCATCGCCGGCGGCGTTGGCTGCGCCCGCGGCGCGCGCGCCCGCATCGTGGCCATCTTGCAGCGCCTCGCCCAGTTCCAGCTGCCCGTTGGCGCCGCCCGCGGCGATTCGCCAGGCGGGTTGCTCCGCGGCGATGAATGCGCCGAGCGGCGGGGCGTAGCGTGCGCTGCCGCCGTGCTGCAGTCCGGCGTGCAGGATCGGCGTCCAGCCGCCGCTGACCAGCAGGGCGTCGCACTCAAGATCGCGCGCCAGCTCAGAGCGGGTCAGGGACTGCACGCGGGCGGCCCGAATCCGGTGGCGCCCCTGCGTGGCGACGATCGCATGCCCTACCAGAATCTCGACCCCGTCACTGCGCAGAGACTGGCGCAGGTGCACCAATGCGGCCTCGGCGCTGAGCTGGTCAGCCGTGCGCGTATCGACGATCGCATTCACGCGCGCGCCGGCATCGAGCAGGCGGCGCGCGGTGGCATAGACTCGCTCGTGGTTGGCAAACAGAACTAATTGTTCACCGACGCGCACGCCATAGCGCGCCAGGTAGCGGTCGGCAGCGCCCAGCAGCATCACGCCGGGCCGATCGTTGTCGCCAAACGCGATCGGGCGCTCCGCCGCACCCATGGCGATGATCACGCATCCGGCGTGAATGTAGCGCAGGGTATTGTCGCCCGGCAGTCCGCCAGGTTCGCTATGAGCGATAAGTTCGCTCCCGCCATCGAAAACAAGCGCGGTATCAGTCAGCACGCGCGCACCGCGCTCGCGCAATTCGGCGAGCGTGGCGGCAATCCATTCGCGGGCCGCCAGTCCATCGACCTGCGCCGCCTCAAATTCCAGCTCGCCGCCGCAGTAGGGTTCGCGCTCGCACAGAATTACGCGCGCGCCCGCGCGGGCCGCCGAGCGTGCGGCGGCCAGACCTGCGGCACCGGCTCCCGCAACCAGAACATCGCAGGCGCTGTGCTCGATGGCGACCTTAGGCAGTTGGCAGCGCGCGGGCGCTTCGCCTAAACCTGCCAGGTGGCGGATGGGGCTCTCGTACCAGCGCCACGAGGGCCACATGAAGGTCTTGTAGTAAAAGCCGGCGCCGAGCAGTCCGCCTCCGGCCTGCAAAAGCGAGGCGAGGTCGAAGCTCAGACTGGGCCAACGATTCTGACTGCGCAGCACCATGCCATCGCGCAGCACCAGCTGAGGCGCGGGCACGTTCGGAATGACATCCGGCCGCTCGCCCACTGAGAGCAGCGCGTTGGGCTCTTCGGGCCCCGCAGTAAGCACGCCACGAGCGCGGCGATATTTGACGCTGCGGCCCATCAGCTGCACGCCATTGGCGAGCAGCGCGGAGGCTGCCGTGTCGCCCTGCTGCCCGTGATATCGCTGCCCGTCAAAACTGAAGCTCAATGCTCCAGCCTTCAGGCGCGTGCCCTTGCGCGCATCCTGGGCTGTCACTTCGCTTTCCCTCCGAGCAAGCGCACTTCAAGGATCTCTCCAGTCGAGGGATTGCGATGCACGCGCAACCAGCCTCGGCACCCTTGCACGTGTTGCCAGTGCTCAAGGCTGCTGTCCAGTTGGGCCGCGCGTTCGTAGGTGCGCTGATAGGCGCTGCCCGAATTCGCTTCCGGCAGCGTCTTGTGGAACTCGAACTCGCGCAGCTCGCGAGGTCCGCAGAACGGGCACACCAGGCAGCTCACAGACGCACCGGGAAGGGTCCCTGTCCTGGCTCATCCAGCAGGTGGCCGGTGGCAAAGCGCGACAGGCGGTAGGCTTTGATCAGATCGGGCGCGGTGCCGGTGGCCACGAACTGAGCGAAAGCGGCGCCGGAGGCCGGAATAGCCTTGAAGCCACCGTAGCACCAGCCCGCGTTGACGAATACGTTGTCGTAACCGAGCCGGTCCATGATGGGACTGCCATCCATGGTCATATCGTTCGTGCCCGCCCAATGGCGCAGAATTTTCACGCCGCCCACGCGCGGGAACAATTCAAGTGCCCCTTGCACCACATCCTCTAACCGGTGCCAATGTCCTTCGCGCGTATAGGAGGGGAAACCGTCGAGGTGGCCGCCCATCACCAGCCCGCCGCGGTCCGATTGCAGGATGTAGGTTTCACCGTGACCGGGCGCCACGTACACGATGACCGAGTTGATCAGGGGCTTGATCGGTTCGGACACCATGGCTTGCAGCAGATGCGTTTCAATCGGCAAGCGGATCCCAAGCATGCTGCCGATCAGGCCCGTGTGGCCGGCGGTCGCGAACACGATGCGCTCGGCGCGCACCAGCCCGCGGCTGGTCTCGACGCCGGTGACACTGCGGCCGGTGGTGCGAACGCCCGTTACTTCGCAGTTTTCGATGATGTCGACACCCAGCGCACTGGCGCCGCGCGCGTACCCCCAGGCCACCGCATCGTGCCGCACGGTACCGCCGCGGCGCTGCAAGAGCGCACCGACGATCGGAAAGCGCCGTGAGCGGCGCGCCTCGAGTTCAGGAACGAAGCGCTCGAGAGCGGGCAGGTCGAGCAGCTCGGCATCAATGCCGGCCAGGCGCATCGCATTGCCGCGCCGGGCGAGCGCCGGGAGCGAGTCCTCAGTGAGCGCCAGGTCGACGACGCCGCGCGGGCTGTACATCACGTTGTAGTTGAGGTCCTTAGACAGGGTCTCCCAGCGCCGCAGAGAATCCTCGTAAAAGTAGTGATTCTCCGGCAGCAGGTAGTTGGAGCGCACGATCGTGGTGTTGCGCCCGACGTTGCCATAGCCGACCAGCCGCTTCTCGAGCACGGCGATGCGCTTGATGCCGTGATCGCGGGCCAGGTGGAACGCGGTCGCCAGGCCGTGGCCGCCGGCACCAACTACCACCACATCGTAGGCCGGCTGCAGGCTGCGACCGGTCCAGAGCCTCGACCAATAACCATCCCCTGCGAAGCGGGCGCGCAGCAGGCTCCATGCCGAGTAGCGACGCAGCTGCGGACTGTTCGATTTCATGCGCGGCGCACCCCCAACACGCTGCGCAGGAGCTGCGCAACCAGCGCGCGCCGACGCCTGACGGGGAAGCGTCCCGGCTCGAAGGTGCTCCCGAGCCATAGTCCGTCGGTACCGGCCGTCAACAGCTCGATGGCAGCACTCGCGGAGCGCGGCGCGTCCACTTGGCCGCGGCGCACGGCTTCAGCCAGGTGGCGGGCGAGGTGGCGACGCCAGCGCGTGTAGTAGTCGCGGTGCACGCGCGCCAGCGCGGCGTTGCGCACGGCACCTCCCCACAGACTCAGCCACAGCCGGATGAAGCTCGGCGAGTTGCTGGTCGGCACCATGAACACCAGCGCCGTATGCAGCCGGTCCAGCCCGGGCGCGGCAGCCGCGGTAGCCGCGTCCAACTCGGCAAACCACTCGCGCGCCACCCACCGGAATGCAAAGCCGATCATTTCATCCTTGTCCCTGAAATAGTGCGTCAGCACGCCGATGCTAAAGCCGCCCGCGCGGGCGATGCGCCGTACGCTGGCCTGCTCCGCACCCTCGCGCTGGATCACGCGCACGGTAAGGCGCGCGATTTCTTCGCGACGCCGCGCATGGTCGACAATTCTTGGCACCCAACGGTCTCCCGCAATACGCGGCAAAGAATAGCGCAAGCCTGCCGGGCGTGGCTACGAGCGCCGCGATACGGTTTAAACCTTACATGTGTTATAAATACGGCGCCCGCACAGGAGAGCGACATGGGAGAGGAAAACCGCAGCGCCCACGCCAGCCGGGGCGGGGCGCGCGAGGCGCGGCGCGCGGCTCGGGCCCAGCGCAAGGCCGTCAAGCTGCCCTATATTCGCCGGCGGCTGCCGGTAGTCGAGCTGCTGAGCAGCGAGGCCGTCGAGGTGATCGAGGCCAACGCCGAGACCATTCTCGAGGAGGTTGGCGTCGAGTTCCGGCGCGATCCGGAATCCCTGCGCCTGTGGCGTGCGGCGGGTGCGGACGTGCAGGGCGAGCGGGTACGCATTCCGCGCGGGCTGGCGCGCTCCCTGCTCAAGACCGCGCCGAGCGAATTCACCGTCCATGCCCGTAACCCCGAGCGCAACGTGCGCTTTGGCGGCGACGCCACGGTGTTCTCCCCGGTCGGCGGGCCGCCGTTCGTGACGGACCTGGACCGCGGCCGGCGTTACGGCACGCTTGAGGATCTGCATAACTTCATCAAGCTGGCGCACTCAGCGCCCGCGATCCATTTCTCCGGTGGCTCGACGGTCGAACCGATGGACATACCGGCGGGTAAACGGCACCTCGACGTGCAGTACGCGTTCTTTCGCTACAGCGACCAGGCCTGCGAGGCGACGCCGGAGACGCCGGGCCACGCGGCCGACGCGGTGCGCATGGCGGAATTGCTGTTCGGCGAAAAGTATGTCGATGGGCACGCGGTGGTGCTGGGAAACATCAATTCCAATTCGCCCCTGACTTTCGATGGCCGCATGCTTGGGGCGCTGCGGGAATTCGCGGCCCACAATCAGGGCACGATCGTAGTGCCGGCAGTGCTGGCCGGCGCAATGGGGCCAGTGACCGCCGCGGGCTGCATGGCGGAGATCCTGGCCGAGACGCTGGCCGGCATGGCGCTCACCCAGATCGTGCGGCCAGGCTCCCCGGTCATCTTGGGGTCCTTCGTCGGGGCGGTGTCGATGCGCACCGGCTCGCCGACCTTTGGGACCCCCGAAGCCACGCAGATGATCTTTGCAACCGCGCAGCTGGCACGCCGCCTGGGCGTGCCCTGCCGCAGCGGTGGGTCGCTGTGCTCATCCAAGATCGCTGATGCGCAGGCGGCCTACGAGAGCGCGCACACGCTGCTGCCGACGCTCTTGGCCGGCGTGCATCTGGTCACGCATGCCGCCGGCTGGCTCGAGGGCGGGCTGACGAGCGGCTATGAGAAGTTCATTCTGGATATCGATCAGCTGGCGATGATGCAGGTGCTGGCCTCCGGCATGGACATGAGCGAGCGCGGGCAGGCGCTGGATGCGATACGCGAAGTTGGCCCAGGCAGTCACTTCTTGGGCTGCGCGCACACGCAGGAGAATTTTGAGACCGCCTTCTACCAGTCGATCGTTGCGGACTATTCCTCTTATGAACAGTGGTCGCTCGAGGGCAGCCTCACGGCCGAGCAGCGCGCCAATGCCGTCTGGAAGAAGATGCTGGCGGAATACGAGGATCCAGGACTTGATCCTGCGCTCGATGAGGCGCTGCTGCAGTTCATGGCGCAGCGCAAGGCCGTGCTGCTGGACACGGTCGAAGAGGAATAGAGCGCATGAAGAGTCACTACCGGGTCGTCGTGATCGGCGGTGGCATCGTCGGCACGAGCATTCTTTATCACCTGACGCGACGCGGCTGGAGCGAGGTGGCACTGATCGAGCGCGCAGAACTCACGGCCGGCTCGACCTGGCACGCCGCGGCGGGCTTTCATGCGCTCAACGATGATCCGAACATCGCCGCGCTGCAGTCCTACACGATCAATCTCTATAAGGAGATCGAAAAAGAGAGCGGGCAGAGCGTCGGCATGCACATGCCCGGGGGATACAGCCTGGCCACCAGCCAGGCGCGCTGGGAGTGGCTCAAGGCCGAGTGTGCGATCTACCAGACCTTAGGGATCGGAGCGCGTCTGGCGACCGCCGAGGAAATCGTCGCCGATTGCCCCATCGTCGATCCGACCGGTCTTCTGGGAGGACTTTTCGATCCCCACGAGGGTGCGGTGGATCCGCACGGGACTACGCATGCATTTGCGCTGGCCGCCCGCAAGCGGGGGGCCGATGTCATCCTCAGAAATCGCGTGACGGCGCTGCACGCGCTTCCTAACGGGCAGTGGCGCCTTGAAACGGAGCAGGGCGCCGTCACGGCCGAGCACGTGGTCAACGCCGCCGGACTTTGGGCCCGCCGTGTCGGGCGCATGGTGGGACTGGATCTGCCCCTGACTCCCATGCAGCACCATTACCTGATCACCGAAGACCTGCCGAGCCTGGTGGCGCGGCCCGATGAGATGCCTTGCGTCACCGACCTGGAGGGATTCACCTATCTGCAGCAGGAGCGCAAGGGCGTGTTGCTCGGCGTCTACGAGCGCAACCCGAAACATTGGCAGACGGAGGGCGCCGAGTGGGATTTCGGCATGGATCTGCTGCCCGAGGACATCGAGCGCATCAGCCCGGAGCTGGCCATCGGTTTCGAAAGGTTCCCGAGCCTGCTTGAGGCCGGCATCCGCAAATGGGTCAACGGTGCCTTCACCTTCACGCCCGATGGCAATCCGCTGGTGGGTCCCATCCCCGGCCTGCGCAACCACTGGGCGGCCTGCGGCTGCATGTCCGGCTTCTCGCAGGGCGGTGCCATCGGCCTGGTACTGGCGAACTGGATCGTTGATGGAGATCCGGGCGCCGATATCTTCGGCATGGACGTGGCTCGCTACGGCGCTTTCGCGAGCAACGATCGCTACCTTCGCGAGACGACGGCGCAGTTCTACGCACGGCGCTTCGTCATCGCTTATCCGAACGAAGAATTGCCGGCGGGTCGCCCGCTCAAGATGACGCCGAGCTATGACGCCCAGCGAGCCGCCGGCGCCCGTTTCGGGGTCGTCTGGGGCATGGAAAGCCCGCAGTTCTACGCTCCGGGCGAGCCGGAGTTTGCCGACGAGCCGAGCCTGCGGCGCTCCAATGCGCACCGCTTCATCGCAGCGGAGGTGGCCGCAACGCGACAGGCTGCAGGACTCCTCGACACAGGCGTATACGGACGCTACGAAGTGTCGGGGCCCGGCGCCGAGCGCTGGCTCGATCGGTTGCTCGCCAATCGCCTGCCGGCGCTGGGCCGAATGCGGCTCGCGCCCATGCTGGCGCCGAACGGCAAGCTCATGGGAGATCTGACGGTCACGCGCTTGGGTCCCGAGCGCTTTTGGCTGGTCGGTTCCTATTACCTGCAGGAGTGGCACCTGCGATGGTTCCACGACCATATGCCAGACACGGGGGTGCGAATCGAGAACCTTTCCGAGAGCTGGCTGGGCTTCTCGCTATCAGGTCCGCGAGCACGCGACATCCTTGCTGGCCTGACACGAACGGATGTGAGCAATGCGGCCTTGCCATTCATGGGGGCCTGCACGATGGATGTGGGCTTATCCCGCGCGGTGGTGGCGCGCGTCTCGCTGACTGGAGAGCTCGGCTATGAGATCACGGTCAGGGCCTCGGAACAGCGCGCGCTGTGGGAAGCGCTGATGGCCGCAGGAACTCCGCTGGGTATGCGCCCGATCGGCATGCGGGCGCAGGACAGCCTGCGACTCGAGAAGGGGTACGGCGTGTGGTCGCTCGAGTTTGCGCAATCCTATACCGCCGCGATGGCGGGGCTGGAACGCTACATCGCCTTTGACAAGGGCGAATTCATCGGTCGGGACGCAGCCCTGGCCGAACAGGCGAGCGGGCCCAAGCAACGGCTGGTGCTGCTGAGCGTTGACAGCGACGATGCGGATGTGACCGGCTTTGAGCCCGTGCTGGCCGGAGATCGTCGGGTCGGCTTTGTCACCTCCGGCGCCTACGGTCATCATGTGCGCCAGAGCCTCGCGCTGGCCTATGTCGATGAGGAACTGGCGCGGGAGCCCAAGCCACTCCGTGTGGATGTGCTGGGCATCAGCCGGGAGGCCCGGATCCTCGCCGAGCCGCCGTATGACCCTCGCGGCCTCAATGTGCGCGCCTGAAATCTTCTTAGGGAAGGGCGAACTCTGTGGCCTATGCCCGGTCCACGGGATGGCCATGGCGGCGGTCGGCTATCATCCGCAGCTTAATACCCTGCAACGGGCCGGCATGGTCTGCCGGTTATCGGACGGTTAGGAGTTTCTTGCGCATGAGAGAGTTTTTTTCTGCTCGGCAATCTCGCTGGTCCTCAAGCCTGACGTGGGCGCTGGCGGCCGTAATGGTTCTCGTTGGCTGCACCGGCCGGCCGTCGGTCAAAAGCACGTTTGAGAAGAGCGGGGCGCGCGATCTGACGTTCAACAGGTTGCTGGTCGTTGGTGTCAGCCCGGACTACGGTCCGCGTTGTAACTTTGAGTATTGGCTGGTGCGCGATTTGCGCAGCCGCGGCGCGGCGAACACTGAGGCCAGCTGCAATTTCATGAGCAAGGAGGAGCCGCTGACCCGCGAGGGCATCGAGCGCCTGGTGGCCAAGTGGCACTTCGATGGGGTGCTGGCCACGCGCATGGTGGCCTCCAGCTGGCTGACTAAGGAAGGCGGCAGCAGCGACACGCGCAGCACCGGCTCTTATAAATACATCGCCTCAGGCTACGACACCGGGTTCTATGGCGCCTACGGCGTGCCTGTGGATTACTACGAATTCAAGACGCTGCCGTCGGTCATGAATTCCAAAGGAGCGGGCCATATCCTCACCCGGCTCTACGAGACCCAGGGCGCCGATTTGATTTACACGATCGACACCAAGGTCAAGGACGTCGAATCCAGTCAATTGGGCCTGGCGATGGTGACTCCGGCGATTGCCGATCAATTGCATCGCGATCGGCTCATTCATTAAGAGTCTGTAACCTTAGGCCGGTATCGAAGTTTTTTGCAGATCTGCCTAACGTCCTAATTCCTAAAGCGATTCCATTTTGACCCGGCCTGGGCTCCGCAGCAGGCGCGCCGGCCTCGGTTGTCAGACGCGCCTTAAGGATTCCCAAGCGGCTGGATCCCGCAGCTTTCCAAATTCTGCTCGATGCTGCGCGATCAGGACCGATGCGGGCCCGCGTCATTTGCGCGCAATCCGGTAAATTTCAGAACCGCGCTTGCCACGGTTGGCACCTACTTCGAGAGCGGATTCGTTTGGTCTGGATGTAGGAATGGCCTGTAATCCCCGGGCTTTTGTGCAGTTACATAATCTGAAACTACAGGGAATTGCCTAACTGGTAGGCCCATACCCGCTCCTATATATTGGCCCGCCTTAACTTTCGAACAATATTTACTAAGAGGGTATCTATGAAACGCACTTCAGTGGTTTCGTGCATCGCGGCTGCGCTGCTGGTCGGCGGCACTGTGTATGCCGCACAACCCCAGTCTACTTTTGCGCAGGACCTGCAGAAGATGCGCTCCAGCGACGATGGCAAACTCCATACCATGCTGCGCGCCCTGGCGACGCCCTCGGTCGCTTTCTCGGCGCAGTCCAGCACCGAAATGGAAAGCTCATTGAATCGCCTCGGGCTGGGCCGTTCGATCGCCGCGATACCCGTCAATATCGTCGCCAAGGGCGATGCCAATGTTCTCAAGGCGCAATTGCAGGCGCTGGGCGTGGCCAACGTCAAGACTTTTGGCTCGATGGTTTCGGCGCGCGTCGGCGCCAATCAGCTGCGCGCCATCGCTGCTCTGCCGGGCGTGCAGTCGGTCCGTCCGGCCATGGCCCGCACCCGCGCGGGTCTGGTCAAGACACAGGGTGACAGGGCGCAGGGGTCCTCGGTTGCGCGCGACACCTACGGGGTGAGCGGACGCGGCGTGCTCGTTGGCATTCTCTCAGACAGCTTTGGCTGCCTGAAGGGTCCCATATTCCCCGGGCAGAAGTTCACGAACACGGCGCAGGATATTGCCAATGGCGATCTGCCCTCGAGCGTCAAGATCCTGAACGATGAATCCTGCGCTGGCTCCAATGACGAGGGCCGCGCCATCGGCCAGATCGTCCATGACGTCGCGCCGGGAGCGTCGGTCGCCTTCCACACCGCCTATAACAGCGAGGCGGACTTCGCTCAGGGCATCATTGATCTGGCTAACGCCGGCGCGGACATCATTGATGACGATGTCATCTACTTTGATGAGCCGATGTTCCAGGACGGCATCCTTGCCCAGGCTGTCGACGCCGTGCACAAGCGCGGAGTCGCTTACTTTTCTTCGTCCGGTAACGACGCCCGGCAGTCCTATGAGTCTGCGTGGCGCAAGTCCGGCAGCATGGGAGTGAGCGGCGTGCGCCACAACTTTGGCACCGCCCAGAACCCGGACCCGATGCAGACCATCACCGTGACCGATCAGGCTTTCGAACTGCTGGTGCTGAACTGGGATGAGCCCTTCAAGTCGGCCGGCCCGAAAGGCTCGCGTTCTGACGTGGACCTGATTTTTTACCGTATGAACGGCCAGCCGATTCCGCCCTGCAACGACAACCTGAAGCCGGTGGTCTGCCAGTACGCGGGCGCCAGCCCCAATATTGGCGGTGATGCGCTGGAAGAGGCCGTGATTTCCAACACCAGTGGCGCCGACGTGCAGGTCCAGGTCAGCATCGAGCTGTACAAGGGTCCTGCGCCGACCTACCTCAAGTACGTGTACTTCGCTCTGGGTGGCGGAACGATCTTTATTGACGAGCACGATACCTTAAGCGGTGCTTCGTACGGCCACGCGATGGCGCAGGGCGCGATGTCGGTCGGTGCCGCGCCCTGGTACAACACCGCGGCCTGGAATACGCCCTTCTGGTCCGATTGCAAACCGGCCTGCCTGGAGTATTTCTCCTCAGCAGCGGGCTATCCGATGTTCTTCAACACCGCGGGCAATCGCCTGGCTACTCCGCAGACACGGCAGAAGCCGCAGGTGACCGGGCCGGACGGTGGCAACACCTCGTTCTTCTATTCCATCTACACCGCTACGGTTCCGGGTTCGACCGAGCCGGACCGGTTCCCGAACTTCTTCGGCACCTCGGCTTCGGCGCCCCACGTGGCGGCGGTGGCCGCGTTGATGATGGACAAGCAGGCACGAGCGAATAAGCCGCCGATGACGCCGGACAAGATCTACGGGATCCTGGAGGACACCGCGCGCGATATGAAGCTGGCGGCGGCCCGTACCATCCCCCCGTATCCGTTCCCGTACGGCACGAAGGGCTTTGACTATGACTCGGGCTTCGGCTTCGTGGACGCACAGGCGGCGGTCGGCGCAGCCGGCCACTAAGTCCTAAGTACGTGTCTTCGAGTTAGGAAATACAAAGGCCCCGGGTAACACCGGGGCCTTTGTGCTTGTAGCCGCGTTCATCAGGGATTTCGCGGCTTATTTAGAACCAGCAGTCGCACAGCAAAGCAAGCCAGCAACCCGAGTTCCTCAGGCCATAAAAAAAGGGGGTGACGCATGCCTAATCATTCAGGTGGTCACAGAACCACGATCGGATACGCCAAAGACTAGCGGCCAATACGCTGGCGCGAGGTCGCTTCCAACGTTGAGCGGTGCGGTAAACACCTACAGCTAAGTCGCGGCCGGTGCGGTATATAGGTCCGCCTAAAGGTGCGTCCGCCGTCCGCCAATCCATGCAAGTATTGATCTCTCGCGCGGACCCGCACCACCGACCGGAGGGGGATGGTGTACTCATGATCATTCGCCGTGCACGCGGAGGCTCTTGGTCGCACCTCGCGGTCGCGGCCGTTGCCTGCTTGGCGCTTGGTCTGGCGCAGTCATCCGCCATGGGCGAAGGGCGGGCGCCGGCCGCTTCAGCGAGTGATGTGTGCGGGGCACCGTCCATCAATGCCAAGACTGAACGGGCTGCGTTTCTCTGGGAGGATTGCGACGGATCGCAGCGCTGGCACCTGCGCGTTACCGGCGGGGGTACCACCGTTACGTTGATTGTCAGCGGCGCGATTGAGTCCGCCGGTGGCGTCACCGGATTGACTCCGGTGAGCATCGAATCGGACGATGTCCTTGATTCGACCACCACCGCGGGCAAGCTCAAATACGCGCT
>Ga0157379_10001379_pt1 | contig 19872 bp, 16 predicted proteins | sample S25metaG_FD_121802 | JGI IMG/M metagenome (GOLD analysis project Ga0157379, IMG submission 121802) | Switchgrass rhizosphere microbial communities from Kellogg Biological Station, Michigan, USA - S2-5 metaG | ecosystem: Host-associated > Plants > Roots > Rhizosphere > Soil | place: USA... | reverse complement strand
TCCCACCAGCACCACGCGCCGCCGGCCGATGGCATCCGAAAGCGATCCGTGGACCAGCGACATGCAGGCGTAAGGCACGAGGTAGACGGTCAGCGTCTGCTGCACCTGCCAGTAGCTGATGTGGAACTCTTCGGCCATCGCCCGCATTGACGGGAAGAAGGCATCGATGGTGTAGGAGCCGAGCGTGGCCAGAAGCGCCAGAATCAGCGCCAGGCGCGGGGCGGCCGGCGCTGTGGTTTGCGCCTCGCTCACCGGGTAGCGGAACGCAGGGAGGCGAGCCAGGCTTGCGCCGGCTCGCCGCGTTCGAGCACCTCGACTAATGCGGAGCCGACGATGACGCCATCGACCGCGCCGCTCAAGGCCGCGACCTGCTCGCGCGTGCGTATGCCAAAGCCCGCGCACACCGGAACCTTGGCCGCCGCGCGCACGCGCGCCAGGTACTGCAGCGTGTCGGTGGGCATCGCGGCGCTCTTGCCGGTGGTGCCCGTCATCGTCACGGCATACACGAACCCCTGGCTGGCCGAGCACAGGCGGGCAAGCCGCTCGGGCGGGGTGACTGGAGTGACCATCTGCACCAGGGCCATGCCCACAGGCTCGAGCGCCGCGCGCAGCGCCGCGCTCTCGTCCAGCGGCAAGTCCGGAACAATGAAGCCGCACACGCCCGCGGCCGCGGCGGCCTTGGCGAGGGGCTCATAGCCGTAGTTGTGCAGCGGGTTGAGGTAGCTCATCAAAAGGAGCGGCGCCTTGGGGCGGGACATCGCGCCAAGTTCGTCCAGTATCCACTGCAGGCTCACGCCCTGGCGCAGCGCCTCGCGGCTCGAGCGCTGGATGGTCATGCCATCGGCCATCGGATCGGTGAACGGCACGCCGATCTCCACCACGTCGGCACCCGCGGCGACCGCCGTCAGCTGCTCGCGGAACTGCTCGCGCTTCGGGTAGCCCGCGGTCATGAAGGCGACCAGCGCCGGCCCGCCCTCGCGCGCGCCGGCCAGGAGCGCGGCCGAAATCCGCTCACGAGGCAGCATCAGCGCGCGCCTTCGGCCGGCTCGTGCAGGAGCTTGCGCGAGAGTGTCGACATGTCCTTGTCGCCCCTCCCGGAAAGTCCGATCAGGATGCGCTTGCCCGGGTTGGCTTGCGCGTAGCGGCGCGCGCCGGCGAGCGCGTGCGCGCTCTCGATAGCCGGGAGGATCCCCTCGCATTCGCAGCACTCCTCCACCGCTATGAGCGCTTCCTCATCGCTTGCGACGTCGTAACGCGCGCGCCCGCAGTACTGGAGGAAGGCGTGTTCGGGACCGACCCCCGGGTAATCGAGCCCCGCGGACACCGAGTCGGTCTCCTGAATCTGCCCATCGCCATCCTGCAGCAGCATCGAATAGCTGCCGTGCAGGATGCCGGGACGGCCATAGCTGAGCGGCGCGGCGTTCTCGCCTAGCCCTGAGCCGCGTCCGCCGGCCTCCACGCCGATGATCTCAACCTTGGAGTCGGCGATGAAGGGAAAGAACAAGCCGATGGCATTCGACCCGCCGCCCACGCAGGCGATCACGGCATCGGGCAATCCGCCGCACTGCTTATGCATCTGTGCACGCGCCTCGCGGCCGATGATGCTTTGCAGTTCGCGCACCAGGTAAGGGTACGGGTGCGCACCGACGGCCGAGCCCAGCAGGTAGTAGCTGCCTTCCGGGTCGGTTACCCAGTCGCGCATCGCCTCATCGATCGCGGCGCGCAACGTCTGATCGCCGCTGGTGACGCTCACCACGGTAGCACCCAGAAGCCGCATGCGACCGACGTTGGGCGCCTGCCGCTCCATGTCCACGGCGCCCATGTACACCGTGCACGGGAGCCCGGCGCGCGCGCAGGCCGCAGCGCTCGCCACGCCGTGTTGCCCGGCGCCGGTTTCCGCCACCACGCGCTTGGCGCCCAGGCGCCGGGCCAGCAGCGCCTGGCCCAAGGCGTTGTTGATTTTGTGCGCACCGGTGTGCGCCAGGTCCTCGCGCTTGAGGTAGACCTCCGCGCCCCAGCGGCAGGAAAGTTCCGGCGCGTGGCTTAAGGCTGTCGGCCGGCCCGCCCATTCGCAAAGCTCCCGATGCAGCTCCTTGCGGAAGTCCTCATCGGCGAGCCAGTGCCTGACCCCCTGCTCGAGCCGCTCGTGCGCCGGCACCAGCGTCTCGGGAACGAAGCGCCCGCCGAAGGGCCCGTAGCGCCCATTGCGATCCGGGAACTCACCGGCAATGAGCTGCAAGAGCAGCTTGGCACGCTCGGCTTTGGAGATTTCGGCGGACATGTGTCTAGAGCTCCCCGAATGCGGCGCGGGCCGCCCGCACGAATTCAGCGATCTTGTTTGCGCACTTGACGCCTGGTGATGATTCCACGCCGCTTGAGGTGTCGACCCCGAAGGGCCGCACCGCGCGAATCGCTTCGGCAACGTTGCCGGCGTGCAATCCGCCCGCCAGGATGAGGCGCGTGCGCCTCGCCAGTTCAGCGGCCCGCGACCAGTCACCGACCGCTCCGGTCCCGCTGTGTGCGCCCTCGAACAGGAGCCGCGCGGGATAGTCGCTGATTGTGAGCGTCGAATTGCGGACCACCGGCAGGCGCGCCAGCCGCTGCGGCAGGTGGAGCGCTGCGAAGTCGGCAAGGTCGGTCTGCAGCAAATCGGGCCTAAGCTCGTTCACGATCTCATCGACCAGGGATTGTTCGGGGTGCTGCGTGACCGCCACGCAGGTGACCTGCCGGCGCACGGCCAGCGAGAGTTCCGCGGCGCGCTCGGGTGCCACGCGACGCACCGAGGGCGCGAACACGAAGCCGATCGCATCCACGCCCGCACCGACGGCAGCGTCGATGCCTTCCGCGGAAGTCATGCCGCAGATCTTGATCCAGCCGCTCAAGAGGAACTCTGTAATGCTCGTTTATGGCCATTGCTGCTCATGAGCGGCGCGCGCGCTCGGCGCGCGCCGTCGACAGCATCGAGCGCACCAGCGGCAGCGGCTCGAGCGCATCCATCAGGGCGCTCCCCACGAGCGCCACGTCATAACCGGCAATCGCCAGCCGCCCGGCATCCTGGGCGGTGGTCACGCCGCTCTCGGCGACGCGCGGCACGTTGTCGGGGAGCGCCTTGACTAGCTCCTCGAGCCGCCCGGGCACCACTTCCAGCGTTGCCAGATCGCGGCAGTTCACGCCCACCAGCAGCTGGGCGCTCTGGCGGTATTGCTTGACGATCGCGCTGCCCCGCTTGATGTCCGCCTCGTCAAAGCACTCGAGCAGCACGAACATCTTGAGGCGCACGGCGCATTCGATCAGGGCCGCGCACTGGGCATCGTCCAGCAGGCGCATGATCAGCAGCACGCCGCCGGCGCCGAACAGACGCGCCTCGCACACCTGGTAGGGATCCACGAGGAAATCCTTGCGCATGGCGGGGATGCGACCGGCCAGCGCCCGCACCGCGGTCTTGAGGTGCGCGAGCGTGCCATCGAAGCGGCTGGGCTCGGTCAGCACGGAGACTGCCGCGGCACCCGCCTCGGCGTAGCCGGCGACACGCGCATTGACGTGCTCCTCGCTCCCCGCTCGCAGCTGGCCTGCGGCGGGCGAGCGGAATTTCACCTCGGCGATCACATCGAACCGTCGCGATGAGAGCTGCAGGCGCGGGGGCACCGGCGTGTCCTCGGCGCGCGCAAGGATCTCGGCGTCTGCAAGCTGGGCGCGCGCCAGGGATACCCGCTGGCGGCTGCTCTCGCCCATGGCGGCCAGAAAATCGCCCGAATTCGCCGGATCATTCATGCGGCATCTCCTTTATGCGGCCTGCGTCTCGTGGAATTTGACCAGCTTACCCAAGAGGCCGCTGGCGCGGCCCGAATCGATCGCCTCGGCCGCGCGCGCGACGCCTAAGCGCGGAGCGGATTCGAGCCCGAACACCTCAAGCGCCAGCGCTGCGCCCAGGAGCAGCGCCTCGCGCGTGGCCCCCTTTTCGCTCCCCGACAAGGTGCGCTGTAGCACGCGCGCATTGTGCGCGGCATCGCCGCCTTCCAGCTCGGCCGGCTCGCAGGGCGAAAGCCCGTAGTCGCGCGGATCGCGCCGTTCGCGGCGCACGGCACCATCGCGCACGTCGAACACCTCGAAGGGCCCGATGGGGGTGGCTTCGTCCCAGCCGGCGGCGCCGTGTATGACCAGCGCACGCTCGATGTTCATGCCGGCGAGCGCCTGCGCCATCAGCTCCGCGGTGGCCACATCGAAGGCGCCCACCACCAGACAGGAGGGCTCGGCGGGATTGGCCAGGGGACCTAAGATGTTGAAAATCGTGCGCACGCCCAGCGATGCGCGCACCGGCGCGATGGATTTCATCGCCGGATGGTAATGCGGCGCAAACAGAAAAGTGAAACCGGTGGAGTTAAAGCACTCCGCCGCGCGCCGCTCGTCCAGCGCGATCACCAGCCCTAAGGCCTCGAGCACGTCGGCACTGCCGGCGCGGCTGGAAACCGCGCGATTGCCGTGCTTGACGATGGGTACGCCGCAGGCTGCGGCGAGCAAGGCCGCCCCGGTCGACAGATTCAGGCTCGAGGACTTATCCCCGCCCGTGCCGACGATGTCTACCGCCCGCAGGGGCGATGCCAGCTGCGGCTTGCGCGCCAGCGCGCGCATGCTCAAGGCGAAGCCGCGAAGTTCCGCGGCCGTCACGCCTTTGGCGCGCAGCGCGGCCAGCACCGCACCGGCCAGGGCCGGCGGCAGGTCGGGGGCTGCGAGCCCCGCCATAAGCTCGCCCGCTTCCCTTTCGGTGAGGCTCTGTCCTTCCAGCAGGCGCTCGAGGATGTCGTTCATGCTCGCGGGCACGCGCTTAGTGACTCCTTCAATCGGCCGCCTTGGCCTGGTGCCCACCGCGGGCGGCCAGGAAATTCTTCATCATCGCAGGCCCCTCGGGCGTCAGCACGCTTTCGGGATGAAACTGCACTCCCTCGAGGTTGAGCGTCAGGTGCCTTAAGGCCATGACTTCCCCTTCCGCGGTGCGCGCGGTCACGGTGAGCTCGACCGGGAGCGTATCGCGCTCGGCGATCAGCGAATGATAGCGGCCAACCTCCAGGGGACTTACCAGCCCCGCAAACACGCCGCGCCCGTCATGCTCGATGGGGGAAGTCTTGCCGTGCATCAGGCGCGGCGCGCGCACCACCTTGCCGCCGAAGGCCTCGGCGATCGCCTGGTGGCCGAGACACACGCCCAAGACCGGGATCCGGCCCGCAAAGGCGCGGATCATCTCGATCGAAGTGCCCGCCTGCTGAGGCGTTCCGGGCCCGGGTGAAATGCAAAGATGGGTCGGATCGAGCTCTGCGGCCGCGGCCACCGACAGAGCATCGTTCCGGTGCACGATCACCTCGGCTCCCAGCACCATGAAGGCCTGCACCAGGTTGTAGGTGAAAGAATCGTAATTATCGATCAGCAGCAAGCGCGTGCTCACAGTCCATCCTCCGCGAGCTTGAGCGCCTGCACGGCCGCAGCGCTCTTGGCGAGCACTTCGTCGTGCTCGGCCTCGGGGTTACTGTCCGCCACGATGCCGGCGCCCGCCTGGTAGCTGTACTCATCGCCGTGGAAGACCAGCGTGCGTATGGTGATGGCCTGGTCCATGTCGCCGCGCGCGCCGAAATAGCCGACCGTGCCGCCGTACAGGCCGCGGCGCACCGGTTCGAGCTCATCGATGATCTGCATGGCGCGCACCTTGGGCGCTCCGACCAGCGTGCCGGCCGGAAATGCGGCCGCGAACAGGTCGAAGGCATCCCGCCCGGGGGCCAGCAGGCCCTGCACGCCGCTGACGATGTGCATCACGTGGCTGTAGCGCTCGATGGCGCGGTAAGGCTCGACCCGCACGCTCCCGGCGCAGGCGACACGCCCCAGATCGTTGCGCGCCAGGTCGACCAGCATGACGTGTTCGGCGTTTTCCTTAGGGTCGGCCAAAAGCTCGGCGGCGCGTGCCTCATCGAGGGCCAGCTCGCCCGAGCGCGGGCGGGTGCCCGCGATCGGCCGCAACTCGGCCACGCCCCCGCCAAGTTTCACCAACGCCTCGGGCGAGGAGCCAACCACCGTGAGCGCTCCGAGTTCGCAATAGAACATGTACGGCGAAGGGTTGATGAGCCTGAGGGCCCGATAGGCCTGGAACGGATCAAGATCGTGGAGGCCGGAGAAGCGCGAGGACAAGACCAGCTGATAGGCATCGCCTGCGGCAATGTAGGCCTGCGCGCGCCGCACGGCTGAAACGTAGTCCGCGCGCGATAGCGCCGCGGCCGGTGGCCGGTAGCTCCCGCCTCGCCCGGGGGCCGAGGGCATCGGACCGCGCAGCGCGCGGATGACCTCGCTCCGCAATGCGGCGCGTTCGGACTCGCTCCCCGCGTGCAACAGTGCGATTGCGCGCGTCAGGTGGTCGAACACCAATAGTGAGTGGGGCGCCAGGTAGTGCAGGAGCGGTGGCGCGTTCGGCAGCGGTGATGCCAGCTCGGGCAGGCGCTCGAAGTAGCGCACTACGTCATAGGCGGTGTAACCCACAAGTCCACCGGCGAGCGGCACGGTGGTGAGTTCGGGCTGCGGACGGGGAGCGGCGGATAGCGCCTGGCGAAGTCCTGCGAGCAGCTCCTCCGCGGTACGCGGCACGGGCAGCTGCTTGGTGCCGATGCGAAAGCCCGTGGCATCGAGCCGCACTTCCAGGGCATCGCCAAACCCGATGAACGAGTAGCGGGCTAAGCGCTCGCCGCCTTCCACGCTCTCCAGCAGAAAGCGCGGGCGGAACGAGGCAAGCTTCGCGTACGCCGAAACCGGCGTGTCGAGATCCCCGGCAATGTCAAAAGGTGCCTTCATTCAATAACTTACAGCAACAATAGACCCACCCCGGCGCGGTTCCGGAGAGGGGTCTGCAGGGTATCGGAAAATTTAGGAAAAGATCGGAAAACAGCCCAGCACCCACTCCGTGTCAGGAGCAGGGCCACCACCAATGATTTGCGGTGCGACGGGCTGAAGTATTCATGCGAAGCCAGTATGGCGATTGCCCGCGGCGGGCGTCAAGCGAGGATCGCCGCCATCGTGCGCTCTCGCACGCTTCGGCCTTGGCAGTGCGATAACGGCGGGCGGTTCTGTCTTTCACAGCGGCGCTTTGGTTCCGCTCGCGAGCAGCGTGCAAAGCGCTTCCGTCGCGCTGACCACTTCCGGTCCCATCCTGCTCAGGCGTGCGTCGATGAAGCTGATGACGCGGTGGTCCCTGACCGCGCGCAGCGCCGGGAGCGCCTGCCATTGCTCGGTCCAGCGCTGCGCGGTCGGGGCATCCGAGGCCAGCACCAGGATCGCATCCGGATTGCGCGCGGCGATCGATTCAAGCGACACGGCGGGGGCGGCGTCGCGAAGTTCCGCGTACACGTTGCTGTAGCCGCAGGCCTCGGCGGCATCCGAGATGATCTGTCCGCCCCCGAGTGTGTACACCGGGCGATCCCACACCTGGATCAGCAAGCGCGGTGCATCCGCCCGCCCGTAGCGCGCACGCAGCGCCGCGATCCGCCCGGCCAGCTCGGCGGAGGCGGCGCGGGCCGTGGGCTCAGTGCGCAAGAGCGCCCCGAGCCGTTCGATCGCGCGCGGCAGATCATCGAGCCGCGCGACCTTGTGGTGATAGACCGGGACCTTGGCCCGCAAGAAAGGCTGGAGCGAGGCCGCGGACGCGCCTCCGGTCCAGGCGACGATCAGGTCCGGATGGAGCGCGAGAATGCGCTCGACATCGAAGCCGTGGCTGTCCCCAATCCTAGCGATAGCGCGCGCGGACTCGGGCTCGACCGAGAATTCCGGGGTGCCGACGATGCGCGCACCGCCCCCGGCGGCAAACAGCATGGCCGTGGCCCCGGGCGAGAGGCTGACGATGCGCTGCGGGGACGATGCCAGTGAAAGCCGCTGCCCCTCGTCATCACGTACCTGCCACTCGGCAGCGAGGGATGGTGCGGTCAGCACCAGGAACGCCAGGGCCAGCAGTGCCATTCCCGGGCAGCTTTTGATTGCTGTTGAGTTCATGTCGGATGGAGCGCGGCCGGCAAACAACCCAGAAGCGCGCTGAGGCGGTGAGTCTACGAGACTAGGCCGCGGCGGCAAAGCTGCAGCACACGCGCAAGCCGGGCTCCGCGCTCTGCAGTTCAAGCTGACCATGATGGAGGCGCACCACCGCGGCTACCAGGCTTAAGCCCAGTCCGCTCCCCGGAGCGCTCTGGTCGCGCTCCAGTCGCCTAAACGGCAGCAGCATGGCGCCGTGTGCCGTGGACGGAATCCCAGGTCCGTCATCCGCCACGCTCAAGGTGATCTGCGTCCCGCTGCTTGCCACCTGCAAATCAACGTTGCCGCCCTTGGGCACGTACTTGATGGCGTTCTCAAGCAGGTTGGTGAGCAGCTGTGCCAGCAGTTGCCGGTGGCCGCGGATGTTGGCCGGGGCGATCGCCCGCACGCGCAGGTTCAGACCGCGCTCGCGCGCCTCGAGCGCGTAGAGCTCTCCCAGTTCGGTGGCCATCTGCGCCAGGTCCACGCTCTCGGGCGGCACGCCACCCCCGCCCGCTTCCGCCTGGGCGATCTGCAGGAGCGTGGCGAGCGTGCGCTGCACGCGCTCTAAGTCCTCGAGCGTCGCCTGCACGGCGCGGCCGGCCGGGCTTGCGGCGTCCTCGGCCTGCAAACTGGTCTCCAGCCGCGCCCGGATCCGGTACAGCGGTGCGCGCAGATCGTGCGCGGCGCTGTTGAAAGTCACGCGCACCGCGCCGGTCTGCTGCTCGATGCGATCGAGCATGCCATTGACCGTGTTTGAAAGCTGGCTGAACTCATCGGCGCTCGTGCCCAGCGGCAGGCGGCGCGTCAGATCGCCCGAGATGATGCTGTCGCAGGCTTCGGCGATCTCGCGCACGCGCGCGGCGAGCTGGCGCGTGAACCACCAGCCGGTGACCGCGATCAGCGCGGCGGTGAGCCCCATGCCCCAGAAGGTCATCGCCCGCAGGCGCTGCGTGAAGCGGCGCCGCTCGGAAATATCGGTGCCGACCAGCAGCCGGTTGCCATCGAGCGCCACCACGGCGGCGCGCACCGGATGGTTGATCGAGCTGCCCTGATCGTTGACGGTGATTTCGAACTCGCGCCACGCCCCCTCCGGGTTGGACATGGTGGGCCAGGCCGGCAGGTTTCCCGCCAGCGGCACACCCTGCTTGTCGATCAGGAGGTAGGCGGCGCCCAGGCGCCCCCAGTCATCGGTGCGCCGGTCCAGCACCTCGATCAGCCGCTTGCGCCCGCCGCTCCGATAGTCCTCGCGCAGCGATTCGATCTCGGTTTCGACCACCAGGTCGACCTGCCGCTCCATGGCGCGTTGCGTGAGCAGGTACACGCTGAGCAGCAGCGCGCTGACGCCCACCGTGACGCCGCACATGTACCAGATTGCCAGTCGCGCGCTGGAGGGAAACAGGCGCGGTGGCTTCAAGCCGTCTCCCCGGGATCCCGGATGCAGTAACCCGAGCCGCGCACCGTATGCAGCAAGGGCGGGCTGAAGTCACGATCGATTGCCTGCCGCAGCCTGCTCATGTGCACGTCGATGAGGTTGGTCTGCGGGTCGAACTGCAGGTTCCAGACCGACTCAAGCAGCATGGTGCGTGTGACGATCTGGCCCACGCGGCGCGCCAGGTATTCGAGCAGCTGGAATTCCTTAGTGGTCAGATCGATAGTGCGACCGGCGCGCGTGACGCGGCGCGCGAGCGTGTTGATCTCAAGGTCGGCCACCTTGAGCGTGCCGACGTGGCGGTTGTCACCCGACGCGCGGCGCAGCAGCGCCTCGACGCGCGCCAGCAGTTCCGCGAACGCGAACGGCTTGACCAGGTAGTCATCGCCACCGGCGCGCAAACCCTCGACGCGATCATCGATCGTGCCGAGTGCGCTGAGCACCAGCACCGGCGTGGGCACCTCGGCCCGACGGAGCTGTGCCACCAGTTCCAGGCCATCCAGCTGCGGCAGCATCCGATCCACGATCAAAAGGTCGTAGCGCGCCGCGCGCGCCGCGGCCAGGCCCGAGGCGCCGTCCTCGCAGTGCTTGACGGTGTAGCCGGCCTCGCGCAAGCCGCCGCTCACGTGACTGGCGGCCTCGACGTCGTCCTCGATCAGCAATATCTGCACAGGCGCTCCCGCGTGTAGGAAGATCGTAACTCTGACGACGGCGATACGCGAATGTTCCCGTGCCGCGCGCGTGTGGCAATTATTGCCCATTCCGGTAGCGACCATGGCCCGCCGCAGTTGAATCTATAATCGGCTTAAAGGCGTTTTACGGGGCGATCCGCGTGGCCGATCACGAGCTTGCAGCAACGCGAACTTCCGGGCGGGCGGAGTGCCTGCGGCAGCCGCAGCGCGCTGCGGACCGCGGCAGGCGCTCAGGCATGAGGCGAGCCGAATGAGCCTGCCCGCGCCCGATGCGCCGTCCATTTACGATCGCCTGCGGCGCACGGACGAGGAGCTCTTTGCGCTTTTCATAAGCGGCAAGGCGCGGCGCGAACTGAGTGCGGTATTCGGGGCGGCCGAGTACGCGCTGCTTGCGCAGCTTGCCCGCCAGGCACAGCGCGTCAAGCGGCAGCGCGCGGAAGCGGTGTACCTCCTGCCTGGGATCATGGGCACGCAACTGGGCTCGACGCGCGCCGCCCCGACTCCTGATGATCTGCTGTGGCTGGATCCGCAGGATGTCATCGGCGGCGGGCTCGAGCGGCTCCGGCTCCCCGATAGCGCCGGGCTCCGGCCGCTCGGTGCGATTCCTTACAGCTACCTGCCGCTGCAGTTGCGGCTGCGCGCCGCCGGCTACCGCGTGATCGTGCATGAGTATGACTGGCGCTGCGATCTTGGCGAGCCGGCGCGGGCGCTGGCCGCGCGCCTTGGCGAAGAGAGCGCGCCGAGCGTGGCGATCATCGCGCACAGCATGGGCGGACTCATTGCACGGCGCGCCATGGCGCTTGCCGGCTCCGAACGCGTGCGTTGCTTCATCGCGCTCGGTGTCCCCCACTACGGTTCATTTGGTGCCGTGCAGGCCATCCGCGGAACTTATCCGGTGGTTCGGCGCCTGGCCGCGCTCGATCGGCTCCACGATGCCGAAGCGCTCGCCACCCGGGTGTTCAGCACTTTTCCGAGCATCCACCAGCTGCTGCCCACGCGCAGCTTGAGTCCCTCGGCGGATTTGTTCGACGGTGATCAGTGGCCCCGCTCGGGGCCGCAGCCCATCGCCGAGCTGCTGCGCGGCGCGCGCTCATTTACCGATGAGCTGCCGGCGTGCGATGCACGCTGCATCGCCATCTGCGGCACGCATCAGCGCACCGTGGTCAGCATTCGGCTCAAGGATGATGACTTCCACTACGAGATCAGCGATGAGGGCGATGGCACCGTGCCGCTGGCCAGCGCGCAGCCCGGTGAGTGCGATAAGTACTACGTGCGCTGCGAGCACAGCGAACTGCCCCGCAGCGTGAGCGTGGCGCGCGCAATCATTGAGCTGCTGCGCCACGGCCGCACCACCCGCCTGGCGGCACAGCGCGGCCCGGCGCTCGGTCGCCACGTCACGGTCTGCGACCTTGAGCTTCGGAGCACGTGGAACGAGAAGATCGACTGGGCGGCGCTCTCACCTGCCGCGCATCGCAGCTACCTCAATCGCCTCAATCAGCCCCCACCGCATTACGCGGCGCGCCGCGCACGCAAGCGCCAGCGGCATTGATTCGCGCCGGTCGCGGGCGCTGCATCGAGCACGTTGCGGCCGTGCTGGCCAAGCTCATCAATTCGGATTTCGCAGGTGAGCGCTTGGCCGTTTAGGCGAGCAGCGCGTCGTCCGAGGGCGTGCTGCTAATCATCGCAGCGAAGGCTGGCCGGCCGCCCTGCTGGGCACGCATTTGCGCCAGGAGTTCGTGGATGCCGACCGGGTCGCCAAACAGCCGGCCCTGCGCCACATCGCACCCCCACATCTTAAGCGCCTGCACCTGGCTGAGCTTTTCGACGCCTTCCGCCACCACCTGCAGGCCCAGGCCGTGGCCCATGTCGATGATGGTGCGCACCAAGGTCGCATTGGCCGGATCGTCGGTCAGGTCGCGGATGAATGACTGGTCGATCTTAAGTGAGCCGATCGGGAATTGCTGCAGCGCTGAAAGCGAGGAGTAGCCGGTGCCGAAATCGTCGATCGACAAATGCATGCCCATCGCCGCCAGCTGATCGAGCAGGTGCACGGTGCGGCGCGGGTCGGCCATCAACGTGCTCTCGGTGATCTCGAGCTCGATGCTCTGCGGCGAGACGTTGTGCCGCTCGAACAGCGAGCGGCAATTGAGGATGAAGCCGGCGTGGCGCAGCTGCTTGAGCGAGAGGTTGAGCGCAATGCGCCCCGGGTCGCTGACCGCGCCGCGCAGCAGCGTCAGGTCCAGACACACGCGCTCGAGCACCCACTCGCCGATGGCGCTGATGAGGTTGTTCTCCTCGGCCATCGGGATGAACTGCGAGGGCGGGATGTCCCCGTGCCCCGGCAGCCGCCAGCGCAGCAGGCCCTCGGCGCCGACGATGCGCCCGTCGCGCAGATTGATCTTGGGCTGGTAGTGCACCATGAACTCGTCCCGCTCAACCGCGCGCCTGAGCTTGCTGCGCAGCATGAGCCGCTCGACCGCCGCGGCGTTCATCTCCTGCGAGTAGTGGGCGTAGGTGTTGCCGCCGTTCTGCTTCGAGTGGTACATGGCGGCATCGGCGTTGCGGATCAGGTCGATCACGTTGTCGGCATCGCGCGGACACATCGCGATACCGATGCTCACGGTCAGGAACACTTCCTGCTGGTTGATGTGGAAGGCGGCCCCGGCGGTATCGAGCACGGTGCGCGCCAGCTGCGTCACCTGCTCGCGGGTCTCCTGCGGATCGTTGCCGAGCCCGTCGACGAACAGCGCGAACTCATCGCCCGCCAGTCGTCCCAGCACCGACTCGCTGCTCAACACCCGTGTCAAGCGCTCGGTGAGGGCCTCGAGCACCCGATCGCCCGAGGCGTGGCCGAAGGTGTCGTTCACTTCCTTGAAATGGTCCATGTCGATGTACAGCAGCGCCACGCCCTGGCCGACGCGCCGCGCGCGCGCAATCGCTTGCTGCAGCAGGTGCTGGAACTGCATGCGGTTGGGAATCTTGGTGAGCGCGTCGTAGCGCGCCAGGTAGCGGATGCGCCGCTCGGCGCGCTTGCGCTCGGTGATGTCGCGCGCCACGTAGATGTCGCCCGCGAACTGCGCATCGGTGCTGGCGACCTGCGAGACCACGAAGGACACCGGTATCGTCTGGCCGGCGCGCGTGCGCAACACAGTCTCGCCGGCATCGCGGGCCGCGGCCAGCGGATCCCCGCCGCCCTCACCGGCCGAGGCTAGGAGGGATGAGATATGCGTGCCGATCAGTTCCTCGGCGGCAAAACCGGTCATGCGCCGTGCCGCCTCGTTGGTGAGCCGGATCACACCATCGGTGGCCGCCACGAACACGCTGTCGCTCATGCTGTTGAGCACGCTGTTGAGGTAGTCGCGGCTGTAGGTGGTCTCGTTCAGCGCCACGCGCGTGCGATCGAAGGCGCGCTGCAGTCTTCCCAAGTGCCCGGCCAGCCCGCCGTCGGCGGGCTGCGAGAACTCCCCACGGCCCAAGCGCTCGAAGGCGCCGATCAGCTGCTCGACACCATCCTGCAGACGTTGCCGTTCGCGCCACGACCAGAAGGCGGCCGCCGAGGCGCCGGCGAGCGTCAAAAGGCCCGCGAGCCACATCATCGGTCCAGGATCGAGCGGGCGCACCAACGCAATCGCCACCCATCCCCCGAGCGCTAGGGCTAGGGACATGGCAGCAACGTGTCGGCTAGTAAGTTGCAGACGGCGCACGCGTCTCCCCCGAAATGCGGCATAGAATCATGCCCCATGACCGAGTCATCCGCCAACCCCGTTTCCGGCGCAATCGCCCTGTCGCCTCTGGAGCTCACCGGGCGGGCGCGCACGCACGTGCAGCAGGTGGATGAACTCGGCTGCGCGTTGCACCCACAGGCCGCCAGCGCCCTGCTGGCGATGCGCACGGCAGCGCAGCGCGACGGGATCGCGCTGCAGGCGGTCTCGGGTTTCCGGGATTTCGAGCGGCAGCTTACGATCTGGAACGGCAAATATTCGGGCGCGCGCGCGCTGCTCGATGCGCAAAACAAGCCGCTTGAGGCCGCAACGCTCAATGAACACGAGCGCGTAGCGGCGATCCTGGTGTGGTCGGCATTGCCGGGAGCCAGCCGTCACCACTGGGGAAGCGATTTCGACCTCATCGATCGCAATGCGCTTGAGCAGGGAGCGCCCATCGAGTTGCTCAGCACCGACTACGGTCCCGGGGGCCGCTACGCAAAATTGTCTGGATGGCTCTCAAGCCACGCCCGGCACTACGGGTTTTTCCTACCCTATGACCGCGATCGCGGCGGCGTGCAGCCGGAGCCCTGGCACTTGAGCTTCGCGCCGGTGGCCGCACCTGCCCTGCGCGCCATGAGCGCCGAACTGCTCGAGGAGGCGCTCGCGGACGCAGAACTTCAGGGGCGCAAAGCGGTGATGGCGGTGCTTCCGCAGCTTTACGATCGTTACGTGACGGCGATTGCGACGCCGCCGGCGGCGGCGCTCGCGGCGCGCGAGCTCAGTCGCGCAACCAGGCTCGCTTGAAGTAGCCCAGCATCTGCCCGCGCACGTCGGCGAGCGCGTTGGGATCGGCGGCGTACAGGGGCGGATTGCGACGCAGCATCCGCCAGCTCTCGCTGCGCAAGATCTGCGCCAGGAAGCTCAGGTTGCGCTCGATGGACTCCATATAAGGATTGCGGCCATCGAAGAGCACCTCGAGGTAGCGGTAGGCCCGGTTAAATTCCCCATCGAGCCGCTTGGCCTTGGTCTCGGCCACGAACACAGGCGTGTGGCGCAGCAGATCCACTCCCGAGGCATAGCGCACCTTCTCCGCGCTGGCGTTGCTGTAGGGCAGCGCCATGCCGGCGAGCACGAATTCCGGGTAGAGCCGGTCGCGGCACTTTTCCAGGTAACAGCGATCGGCCATCTGCGTGATCATGTCTGCGGTGCCAAGGAGGTGTCCGAGCCTGACGTCGCGCGCATCCTTCAATACCAGTTCGCTGAAGGGGACCTCGTAGCCGGTGAAGTGCAGTATCTGCCCGGCGGGCTCTACCCATTCCTCCAGCCCGATCTGCGGCAGGTAGCCACGCAGGAACTCGATGCCGCGCGAGACATGCGTGCTGGTGAATTCGGCACCATTGCGTTGCGTGGTGTCCGAATCGCGCCTGAGATACCCCACGTCGTGAAACAGCGCCAGGATCACACCGGCCACGGCCCGCGGCGCCCCGAGCTTCCACAGCGGATCCATCTGCCGTTCGTAGCCTGCACACAGCCGCGCCATCGTGAGGGTCACATCGAGCGTGTGCTGACGGTCGTGATACACGGTGTCGACGCCAGCGTAGCCGGGCGTGCGTCCCGAAAACATGTCATCGAACTGCGCGAACGCATGGCGCAGGGCTTCGGTCGAGGCCTCGGGCCAGGTGCTCGCGAACAGCTGCTCAATGGCCTGCAAAACCGCGGGCGGCGAGCTGACGCGGACCGTGTTGGTGATGTCGAAATCGCTGCGGCGGGTGCTGGCCATGCCGGAACCTGCCGGCGGCGCTACCGGCCGCTCATTTGCCGCGGATGCCATGGAATCGGCAGTGTAAGCGAGGGGCCATGAGGGTGCCAGCGACCTGCCGCACAGTTATTTGCCCACTGTGAACCAGTCCGCAAACCGCTCGCGATCTATATGTCAAAAGTCGCCATCACGGGTGTGTGGTCCGACGCACGCTCCACACGCCGCGGTTCGCGGTCGATCGTGCAGGCGCTGCAGCGCTCGGCCAGTGCCGCTGAGGCCAGCACCAGATCGATGCGCAAGCCGTTGTTGCGCTGGAAGGCGCCGGCACGGTAATCCCACCAGCTGTAGGAGCGCGGCGGCTGCTCGAAGCTGCGGAATACATCAATGAGCCCCAGGCTCATGGCTGCTTGCAGGGCGGCGCGTTCCTCAGGGCTGACCAGCACCGAACCCACCCACGCGGCAGGATCGTGCACGTCGCGGTCCTCGGGCGCGATGTTGAAGTCACCCAGCACCACCAGTCGCGGATATGCGACAAGCTCATCGCGCAGCCAGGCGCGCAGCGCGCGCAGCCAGCCGAGCTTGTAGTAGTACTTGTCAGATCCGACGCTCTGCCCGTTGGGCACGTACAGGTTGATCACCCGAACACCATCAACGCTGGCCGCTAGGATGCGTCGCTGCGGATCATCGTAAGAAGGCATGTCGCGCACGATCTCGCCGGCGATGCTGCGCGTCAGCAGTGCCACGCCGTTGTAGGTCAGCTGGCCCGAAAAGACGCTCCGGTAGCCGGCCTCCTGCAACTCGGTGATCGGGAAAGTCTCGTCGGTGAGCTTGGTTTCCTGGAGCGCCACCACGTCCGGGGAAGTAGCGCCGAGCCAGCCTAGGAGCTGGGGCAGCCGCACCCGCAGCGAATTGACGTTCCAGGTGGCGATGCGCACGAGTGTGTGCGGCGGCTCAAGCCGCCTTGGGGGGTGCGATCCCGTGCAGTTCCAGGAGCGGTCCGATCTCAGGCTTGCGGCCGCGAAACTCGATGAAGGCCTCAAGCGCGTCGCGGCTGCCGCCGCGCGCCAGAATGCTGTCCAGGAAGCGCCGCGCCGTGGCCTTGTCGAAGGCCCCGGGGCCCCGGAAGGCCGCGAACGCGTCGGCCGCGAGCACCTCGGCCCACTTGTAGCTGTAGTAGCCCGCCGCGTAGCCGCCGGCAAAGATGTGCGCAAAGCTGTGCGGGTAGCGGTTCCATTCCGGAATGCGCGTGACGGCCACCTCGCCCCGCACTTCGGCCAGCAGCGGATAGACATTCGCGCCGCGCGCCGGATCGTACTCGGCGTGCAGCCGGATATCGAACAGCGCAAATTCCACCTGGCGCAGGGTCTGGAGTCCGGCGTGGAAGCTGCGGGTGGCGATGAGCTGGCGCCGCTTTTCCTCCGGAATGGGCTCCCCGCTCACCGCGTGCGCGCCGATGCGCGCGAGCACCTCGGGCAGCCAGGCGTAGTTTTCCATGAACTGGCTGGGCAGTTCGACCGCGTCCCAGGCCACGCCGTTGATGCCGGCGATGCTCGGATAGCCGATGCGGGTGAGCATGTGATGCAGGCCATGGCCGAATTCGTGGAACAGCGTCACCACGTCATCGTGCGTGAGGAGCGCGGGCTTGCCGTCCTGCGGCGGCAGTGAGTTGCAGTTCAGGTAGGCGACCGGCAGGGTAAGGGCGCCACGTAGCTGCATGCGCCCGACGCACTCGTCCATCCACGCACCGCTCCGCTTGTTGGCGCGCGCGTAGGCATCCAGATAGAAACCGGCCAGCGGCTCCCCGGCGGGCGACTGGACTTCGAAGTAGCGCACGTCCTTGTGCCATACCGGCACGCCGCTTTGCTCCTGCATGCGCACTCCGTAGAGGCGCTCGGCCACCTCAAACAAAGTGTCGAGCACGCGCGGCAACGGCAGGTATTCGCGCAGTTCCTCCTGCGAGACCTCAAAGCGGCTCTGCTGCAGCCGCTCCGAGTAGTAGGTGATGTCCCAGGCATCGAGCGGGCGGCCCGCGTAGGCCGTAAGCTCGGCGAGTTCAGCCTCGGCGCTGGCACGCGCCGCGGCGGCGAGCTGACGGAGGAACCCCACGACTTCCGAGACTGTATGCGCCATGCGATCGGCGAGCGCGTACTCGGCGAACGACCTGAAATCGAGCAGACGCGCCGCTTCGTGGCGCAGTCGTAAGATCTCCTCAAGGGCGCTGGTGTTGTCGAAGCGGCCGGCGCTCGGCCCGCGATCGGAGGCGCGGGTGTTCCAGGCCTCGTAGAAAACGCGCCGGAGCGGGGCGGACTTCGCATCGGTGATCACCGCCACATAGGTCGGCTGATCGAGCCCGAAGACCCAGCCCTCGAGGCCCTGCTCCTTGGCGCGCCGCGCCGCCTCGGCGACGATGCTCTGATTGATGCCCTCGAGTTCACCGGCCTCGAGCACATGGTGCGAGAAGCTGTTGGTGGCATCGAGCACCTGCTCCTCGAATTTCGCCTGCAGCAGCGCAAGTTCGCTCATGAGCGCCTTGAAGCGCGTCTTGCGCTCCGGCGGGAGCGCCACTCCGGCGAGCCTGAAATCGCGCAGCGCTCGATCGAGCACCGCCAGCTGCACAGCATCTAGAGTGCCGAGCTCGTGCTCGCGGATGTACTGATACGCCAGGTACAGCGGCTCGCTCTGCGACAGGTCGGTGTAGTACTCTGACAGCAGCGGCAGGCAGGCGTTATAGGCCGCGCGCAGCTCCTCGGAATTCATCACTGCATTCAGATGGCCGATGGGCGACCAGATCCTTGCCAGCCGGTGACGCAGCTCCTCGAGCGGCACGACCACGGTGGCAAAACTCGGCGGCCGGAGCGCGGCGATGGCCTCCACGTGCGCCCGGCCCTCGCTGAGCAGCTGGCGGATCGCCGGTTCCACGTGCGCGGGCTGGATTTCCGCGAAGCGCGGGAGCCGTGCCTCGGCAAGCAGTGGGTTGGGGGACGCGGGGGCTGTGGGGCTGGCAACTGTCATCCGGCTAGACTGCCAGAGGCCGTAGTTAATAGAAACATCCCGCGGGGTGGACAGGCCATGGTGACAATATGACGACGGACGCGGACTACGACCTGATTGTCATAGGCGGCGGGAGCGGCGGGCTGGCCTGCGCGCAGCGCGCCGCAGCCCACGGGGCGCGCGTACTGGTCATCGAGTCTCACCGGCTCGGCGGCACCTGCGTCAATGTCGGCTGCGTGCCCAAGAAAGTGATGTGGAACGCCGCGCAGCTGGCGCACGCCGCGCACGATGCGCACGACTACGGATTTGAACTCACCCTCGCGCGCCATGACTGGGCGCTGCTCAAGCGCAAGCGCGACGCCTACATCGAGCGGCTCAACGGCATCTACGCGGGTAATTTGGAAAAGCGCGGCGTGGCCTTGCTGCAGGCGCGCGCCAGCCTGACGGCGGACAAGGCGGTGCACGCGGCGGGCCGGGAATATCGCGCCGCGCACATCGTGGTGGCGACCGGCGGGCACCCGGTGGTGCCCTCCTGCCCGGGCTCCGAGTACGGGATCACTTCCGATGGCTTCTTCGAGCTGCCGGAACGGCCGGAGAGCATTGCCATCATCGGCAGCGGCTATGTCGCCTCGGAGCTGGCCGGCGTGTTCTCGGCGCTCGGCTCAAAGTTGAGTCTGCTGATTCGCGGCGAGCGTCTGCTGCGCTCCTTTGAACCCTTCCTCGGCGAGCATCTGCGCGAAACGCTGTGCGAAGAGGGCGCCGAGATCGGCACGCAGGTGGTGCCCAGGGGTCTGACGCGCGATGCGGCCGGGCTTTTGACGGTGCAGGCCGCCGACGGGCGCAGCTTTGGCCCGTTCCACTGCGTGCTGTGGGCGATCAGCCGCATCGCCGCGGTCTCGGGCTTAGGTCTCGAACAGCTGCACGTCGAGCGCAACAGCGCCGGCTTCGTGCGCACCGATGCCTACCAGCAAACCAACGTGCCGGGCCTGTATGCCATCGGCGATGTAACCGGACGCGAGCCGCTCACTCCCGTGGCGATCGCCGCCGGGCGCCGGCTTTCCGACCGGTTGTTCGGCGGGCAGAGCGATCGGCACCTGGACTACGAGAATATTCCGACCGTGATCTTCAGCCACCCGCCCATCGGCACCGTGGGCTTGACCGAGGCCGCCGCCGCGCAGCGCCACGGCGCGGCAGTCAAGGTGCACACCCGAAGCTTCGTGCCGCTGTATCACGCGATCACCACGCGCAAGCCCAAGACAATGA
>Ga0157379_10001376_pt1 | contig 19905 bp, 14 predicted proteins | sample S25metaG_FD_121802 | JGI IMG/M metagenome (GOLD analysis project Ga0157379, IMG submission 121802) | Switchgrass rhizosphere microbial communities from Kellogg Biological Station, Michigan, USA - S2-5 metaG | ecosystem: Host-associated > Plants > Roots > Rhizosphere > Soil | place: USA... | reverse complement strand
CGCGCTTTGGGCGAGCTGCTCGCCGGTCTGGGCGGCGATGGTGATCGGCACGTCCTGCACGCGTTCGGCGCGCTTCCGTGCCGTGACCACCACTTCTTGCAGCGCTGCGCTCCCCGACGGCGCGGTTTGCGCCTGGACTGTCGTCACCGACCCCAAGGCGATGACGCTCGCGGCCGCCATCAGCGCCCAAACGCGTCCGTGATTCGGTTCACTCATCAGGCTTCCTCCCCTAAAAGGTCTTTTCCGGATTTAGAGCGAATATTCCAAATAGGGCAAATCATTAGTCAGATCAGCTTCCCAATTTTGAGCCTTATGGTTCGCGAACTTCAAATGTTCGACGCGCCGACATTCGGACGTGAACGGGGGTACTGGCGCTTAACCCGGTCGAGCCTCGGAAGCGCCTTACCCTTGCCCCGGCCACGCCGCGATGGTCGCCTCCGCCCGTGTCTTATGGGCGGGCCCGAAAGTGCGCAGGGTGGAAGCGGCCAAGGCCGACCCGGTCAGATCTTGAACAGCCGGGCGGCGGTCCCGCCCAGGATGTCGCGCGCGGCGGCCGTTTCAACCATCCGCACCACCGTATCCGTGGCCTGACCCGTGTCGCCCAAAGTGCTCTTCGTGTGGGGGAGTCCTGCCCCCCACATCACCCGGTTGTCGCAGGTCGTGTCTCAGTTTGAATTGAAACGGGCGCTGCTTGATGCAGATCAGGCGCGAGTCTTCACGCTTGGAAGTTGTGGTAGCTGGGGGCGGGATCGAACCGCCGACCTGTGGGTTATGAATCCACCGCTCTAACCATCTGAGCTACCCAGCCACGGGTCTCGCGAGAGGCGCGGGTTATAGGGTCGGACGCCCGAGCCTTCAAGCGGCTTGGGCGCAGGCGCGGGAGCGGCTAGGTTGCCCCTCCTCATGAGCGTGCTGCACCTCCTTGGGACGTCCGGCGACGGCGGAGCGGAGACCTATTTCCTCGACCTCGTGCGGGCGCTGGCGCCGGCCGGCGCATCGCAGGCCGCGGCGATACGTCGGCATGCGGGCCGCGAGGCCGCGCTGAAGGCCGCGGGCGTGCCGGTGAAGGTGCTGGGCTTCGGCGGGCCGCTCGACGTGTTGACCCGTCCGGCTGCGGCCGGCTACGCCAAGCTGCAGGGAGCGAAGCTCGCCCTGGCCTGGATGAACCGGGCGGCGCGGCACACCCCGAAGGGGCCGTGGGCGCGGGTGGGCCGGCTCGGCGGCTATTACAATCTCAAGTATTACGCGGGCTTCGACGAGCTGGTGGCGAACACCGAGGACATCGCCGAATGGATCGTGGGCCAGGGCTGGCCGGCGGGCCGGGTGCGGGTGATCCCCAACTTCGCCGCCGCGCCCGCCGACGCCGCGCCGCTGGACCGCGCGAGCCTGGCGACGCCGGCCGATGCGCCGCTGCTGCTGGCCATGGGCCGGCTGCACGAGGCCAAGGCCCACGACGTCGCCCTGCAGGCGCTGGCCCGCCTTCCCGACGCCTGTCTGTGGATCGCCGGCGTCGGCCCCGAGGAGGGGCGGCTGAAGGCCATGGCCGAGGCGCTGGGCGTGGCGGGGCGCGTGCGCTTCCTGGGCTGGCGCACGGACGCCTCGGCCCTGTACCGAACCGCCGACGTCTGCGTCTTCCCTTCGCGCTACGAGCCGCTGGGCAATGTGGTGATCCAGGCCTGGGCGCACGGCCTGCCGGTCATCGCGGCCGCCAGCCAGGGGCCCCGCGCCCTGATCGAGCCCGAAAAGGACGGCCTGCTGGTCCCCATCGACGACCCCGAAGCGTTGGCCGCGGCGACCGCGCGACTGATCGCGGACTCCGCCCTGGGTCGGCGGCTCGCCCGTCGCGGCGCCCAGCGCGTGGAGCTGGAGTTCTCCAAGGCCGCGATCGTCGCCCAGTGGATGGCCCTGTTCGAAGACCACGGGGCCGCCTGATGTGCGGGATCGCGGGGCTTCTTCCGGCCGGGCCGGCGGACGGCGAGGCGGCCGGGCGTATGATCGCGGCCCTGGGCCACCGCGGCCCCGATGGCGTTCGAACGGAACGGACCGCCCGGGCGTCCCTGGCCCACGCCCGGCTGTCGATCATCGACCTGGAGGGCGGTTGGCAGCCGCTGCACGCCGCCGGCTCCACGGTGATCGGCAACGGCGAGATCTACAACTATCTGGAGCTGGCGCGCGATTTCGGCCTGGACGGCGAGCTGGCCACCGGCTCCGACTTCGAGCCGCTGCTGCATCTCTATGCGCGCGAGGGGCGGGCGGCCTTCGAGCGGCTGCGCGGGATGTACGCCTTCTGCCTGCTGGGCGACGACGGGCGCGTCTGGCTGGTTCGCGACCCTTTCGGCATCAAGCCGCTGTACCTGCTGGAGCACGAGACCGGCCTCGCCTTCGCCTCCGAGCCCCGCGCCTTCGCCGCGGCCGGGCTGATCGCGCCGGAGCTGGACCGCGACGCCGCCGAGGAGCTTCTCGGCTTCAGCTACGCGCTGACAGGCTCCAGCCTCTGGAAGGGGGTGCGCAAGCTCCGGCCCGGAGAGGTTGTCGAGGTGCGTGACGGTCGGGTGGCGGAGGCGTCGAGCGCCTGCGCGTTCGCTCGGCCGGCGGTGGGTTCCACGGACGCCGACGAGGCGGCGCTGATCGCGCGGCTGGACGCCGTGCTGGAGGACAGCGTCGCCGTCCATCAGCGGTCGGACGTCCCTTACGGCCTGTTCCTGTCCGGCGGCATCGACTCGGCCTCGATCGCGACCCTGATGGCCGGGCTCAACACGCGCCCGGTCACCGCCTTCACCTGCGGCTTCGACGCGCCGGGCGCCGCCGACGAGCGGGCTCAGGCCGAACGCGTCGCGCGCGCTCTGGGCCTCGACTGGCGCGAGACCCGCTTCGGCGAGGCTGACTTCTGGCGGGTGCTTCCCCAGGCCGCCTGGGCGCTGGACGACCCGACCGCCGACTACGCCGCCCTGCCCACCTGGAAGCTGGCCGAGGCCGCCAAGGGAACCCTGACCGTGGTGCTGACCGGCGAAGGGGGCGACGAGCTGTTCGGCGGCTATGGCCGCTACAGGCGGGCGCTCAGGCCGGCGTGGCTGGGCGGTCGGCCTGCCGAGCCGCGCGGCGCGAGCGCGGCGTCCCTGGCCCGGTGGCGTCAGGCCGCCCAAGCCCCCTCCGGCCTCACCCCGCTGCAGCAGGCGCAGTGGGCCGACATGGCCACCTGGCTTCCCAACGACCTGCTCCTCAAGCTGGACCGCTGCCTGATGGCCCACGGTCTGGAGGGGCGGACGCCCTTCCTCGACCCGCAGGTGGCGGCCTTCGCCTTCCCCCTGCCCGACCGCTTCAAGGTGCGGGGGCGCTACGGCAAGTGGCTGCTGCGCAAGTGGCTGGAGCAGCGCTGCCCGGCGGCCCAGCCCTGGGCGCGCAAGCAGGGCTTCACCGTGCCGGTCGAGGCCTGGATCACGCCCCGCGCCGGCGACATCGCCGGGCGGATCGGCGACGTCGCCGCGGTTCGCCGCGTGCTGGAACCGGACGCCGCGGCGAACGTCTTCGCTAGCGGCCTGGGCGGGCGCCGGTGGCCGCTGCTGTTCTTCGCGGTCTGGTCGCGCATCCACCTTGAGGGCGCCGCACCGGACGAGGCGTTGGAGAGCATCGTCGGACCGATCTGAGACGGAGGTCCTCAGATGCTGCGGGTGATGACGCTGGTGAGCGTGGCCGCCCTCCTCGCGGCCTGCGGCGGAAGCGATGGCCAGGCCGAGACGCATGGCGCGGCGCGCGCCACCCCGCGCGCGGTGCGCACGGACCCGCCGAACGCCCCGAACCTGAAGCCAGCCTTCGCCGGCCAGACCCGTGCGCCGGAAGTCCGGTCCGGCGTCGCCTACGAGGCGCAGACCTATGTGGGGGGCCTGGAGAAGCCCTGGGGGCTCGCCTTCCTGCCGGGCGGCGGCCTGCTCATCAGCGAGAAAGCGGGCCGCCTTCGCCTATTCCAGAACGGCCGGTTGTCGGCTCCTGCGCGCGGCATGCCCAGGGTGGACTCGCGCCAGCAAGGCGGCCTGCTCGGACTGGCGGTCGATCCCGACTACGCCCGCACCGGCCTGATCTACTTCGCCTTCTCCGAGCCCGACGGACGCGCGAACCGCACCGCGGTCGGCCGCGGTCGGCTGGTCCTGCCGGCGGGCGCCCCGCCCAGGCTGGAACAGGTGCAGGTCATCTGGCGCCAGAGGCCCTCGCTGGAATCCCCCGGGCACTTCGGCTCCCGCCTGGTGTTCGCCCACGACGGAACGCTGTTCGTCACCACCGGCGAGCGGATGATCATGGAAGGCCGGATGCAGGCGCAACGCCTGGACTCCACGCTCGGCAAGGTGATCCGCATCAACCGCGACGGATCGGCGCCGCGCGACAACCCATTCATCGGCCGGCCGGGCGCGCTGCCGGAGATCTTCTCGCTTGGCCACCGCAACATCCAGGCAGCGGCGCTGAACCCGCGCACCGGCGAGCTGTGGGAGGTGGAGCACGGCGCTCGCGGCGGCGACGAGCTGAACGTGATCCGGGCGGGCCGGGACTACGGCTGGCCGACCATCACCTACGGGATCGAATATGCGGGCGGCCCCGTCGGGGCTGGCATCACTCGAAAGGCGGGCATGGAGCAGCCGCTCTATTATTGGGACCCGGTGATCGCGCCTTCCGGCATGGCCTTCTACGAGGCGGCGCTCTTCCCGGCGTGGAAGGGCGGGCTGTTCATCGGCGGGCTGAAGGACAAGCGGCTGACGCGGCTGGTTCTCGATGGCGAGAAGGTCGTCGGCGAGGAGCGGCTGTTGGGCGAGTTGGGCGAGCGCATCCGCGATGTGGTGGTGGGGCCCGACGGCGCTCTCTATGTCGCCACCGACAACGCCCGCGGCCGGGTGCTGCGGATCGCGCCAAAGTAGGTCGCGCGATCAGAGCCCCAGGCGCGCCGCCACCTCCTCACCGATCGCCAGGGACGCGGTGAGGCCGGGGCTCTCGATGCCGAACAGGGCGACCAGTCCCGGCAGGCCGTGGGCGGCCTCGCCGTCGAGACGGAAGTCGGGCTGCGGCTCGTCCGGCCCATGGATCTTCGGCCGCACGCCGGCGTAGTCCGGGCTCAAGGCGCCGTCCGGCAGGCTTGGCCAGAACTTGCGGATGTAGCGATAGAACTCCGCCGCGGCGGAAGGGTCGATCGTGTAGTCCGGCTCCTCCACATAGTGCAGGTCCGGCCCGAACACCCCCTGGCCGCCCAGGTCGCGGCGATAGTGGGTGCCAAGCGCGCCCGGGATGGGCGGCGGATAGATCAACCGCGCGAAGGGCGCCTTGCCGGCCAGTCGGAAATACATCCCCTTGCCGTAGTGCGCGGGAGGGATGTCCTCGGCGGGGAATCCTTCGATGTGCGCCGCCACGCCTTGCGCCGATAGCCCAGGCGCGGTCACCAGATAACGACAGGCGAGCTGCGTCGGCTCGGCGCCGCCGGCCCGCACCGTGAAACCGCCCTTCGCCATCGGCTCAGCGCCCTCGAAGGGCGTGCCCACCACCACCGCGCCGCCCGCAGCCTCGATCTCGCCTTGCAGGGCCAGCATGTAGCCGTGGCTGTCGAAGACGCCGCTCTCGGGCGACAGCAGGGCGCCCTCGCAGGCCAGTTGCGGCTCCATCCCCAGCGCCTCGGCCTTGGAGAGCTTCCGCATGCCCTCGACCTCGTTGGTCACCGCCTGGTCGAAGATGGCGTCGAGCCGGCCGATCTCGTCGGGCGTCGTCGCCACCACCAGCTTGCCGCATCGGTCGAAGGCGACGTTGTGCGCCTCCAGGAACCCGTAGAGCGCGCGCCGTCCCGCCACGCACAGCCGGGCCTTCAACGAGCCGGTGGGATAGTAGAGCCCGCCGTGGATCACCTCGGAGTTGCGCGAGGACACCCCCTGGCCGATCGCCATCTCCCGCTCCAGCACCGCCACGGCCAGCCCGCGCCTCGCCAGCGCGTAGCCGCAAGCCAGCCCCACGGCGCCCGCCCCAACGACCAACGCGTCGAAATCGAACTCAGCCATACGGCAGGCTTAACGCGCCGCGGGCGGAGGTGGAACCGTGGCCCGGACAAGCCGCGCCATGACGGAGGTATATGAAACCGTCGGAGGTTAGCGTGCTTCCTCCCACGCTCCCCACAGCTTGGCCTCATCCGCCTTCGCGGGCGCGACGGACGCCGCCTTCACATGCCCAAAGCCGCGGATCTGCTCGGGGATGGCGGCGATGCGCGTCGCGAGCGGCAACCGCTCCAGCGTCAGCTCACGCGCGATGCGGTCCAGGCCGGCTTCGTAGTCGGCCAGCAGGCGGCGCTCCATCTTGCGGTCGGCGGTCCAGCCGAAGGGGTCGAGCGGCGTGCCGCGCAGGCCTTTCAGCTTCGCCAGGGCGGGAAAGCCCCAGTCCAGCATCCAACCGCCGAACGCCATCTTCTTGGGCCGGCCCTCCGCATCCTTGCGGGCCAGCAGCGGCGGGCTCAGCATCACCTTGGCTTGGCCGCCCTTGAAGGTCTCGGCGCGGTAGGCGGCGAAGCGGCCGTCGGCATACAGACGCGCCACCTCGTACTCGTCCTTGTAGGCCATCAGCTTGTAGAGGTTGGCCGCCGCGGCCCGCGTCAGGGCCTCCGACCCCAACGGCGCCTCGGCGGCGCGCACCGAAGCGATGCGATCGAGGTAGCGGCGGGCGTAAGGCCGGTTCTGGTAGGCGGCGAGGTCCTCGGCCCTGCGCGCGATCAGGTCGGCCAGGCTCGGCTCCGCCGCCGCAGGCTTGGACGCTGCGGACGCCGGGTCGAACGCAGCCTGACGCCCAAGCTCGAAGGCCTGCAGATTGGCCTCCGCATCGACGCCGTTCAGCTGGATCGCCCGGTACAGGGCGCGGCTGGAGACCGGGATCACGCCCGTCTGCCAGGCGAAGCCGAGCATGATCATGTTGGCGTAGATCGCGTCGCCAAGCCGGCTCTCGGCCAGTTGATGGGCGGGCGCGCCTTTGTAGGACTTCACCGCCGCCGCGATGCGGCGGGCCTGGGCCTCGGCGTCGAAGCGGACGTCCGGGTCGGCGACGAAGTCCGCCGTCGGGGCGAAGTCGCCGTTGCCCACCGCCGCCGTGCGGTCCTTGGCGTAGAGCGACAGGGCGTCTGCGCCGGCGGCCACCAGCAGGTCGCAGGCGATCAACACATGGGCGCTGGCCGCGGGCGTCCTGCCCCCGACGACCGCGTCCGCCTCGCCGATACGCACGTGGCTGAGCACGGCTCCGCCCTTTTGGGCCAGGCCCGTCATGTCCACCACCGAGGCCGCGCGCCCGTCCACGTGGGCGGCCATGGCCAGGATCGAGGCGACCGTGGTCACGCCCGTGCCGCCGACGCCGGTGAAGACGATATTCTTCACCCCGCTAAGGGGTTCGAACGCCGGCAGCGGCGTGGAGTCGGCGGTCAGCGCCGGCATGGCGTCGCGATGGGCGTTCGCCACGCCTTCCAGGGTGACGAACGAAGGGCAGAAGCCTTCCAGGCAGGTGTAATCCTGGTTGCAGCTCGACTGGTTGATGGTCCGCTTGCGGCCGAACTCGGTCTCCAGCGGCTCGACCGAGACGCAGTGCGAGGCGCGCGAACAGTCGCCGCAGCCCTCGCAGACCAGCGGATTGATCATCACCCGCTTCGTCGCCGCCGGCAGGGTCCCGCGTTTCCGCCGCCGCCGCTTCTCCGTGGCGCAGACCTGGTCGTAGATCAGCACCGTGACGCCGGGGACGTCGCGCAGCTCGCGCTGGGTCTTCATCAGTTCGCTGCGCGGCCGCACCTCGACGCCGGGCGCCAGGTCGGTCACGCCGTCGTAGCGCTCGGGCTCGGCGGCCACGACCACCGTCCTCGCCACCCCCTCGGCGGCCAGCTGGCGGGTGATCTGCGGAACGGTGAAGCCGCTCTCGGTGCCCTGGCCGCCGGTCATGGCCACGGCGTCGTTGAACAGCAGCTTGTAGGTGACGTTGGCGCCCATCGCGATGGAGCCGCGGATCGCCAGCGAGCCGGAGTGATTGTAGGTCCCATCGCCCAGGTTGACGAAGACGTGCTTCTCCTCGGTGAAGGGGGCGGCCCCGGCCCAGGTCAGCCCCTCTCCGCCCATATGGGTAGACAGGTCGGTGGCCGGGTCCGAGAAGCTGGCCATGTAGTGGCACCCGATGCCCGCCAGCGCCCGCGAGCCGTCCGGCAACCGCGTCGAGGCGTTGTGCGGGCAGCCCGAGCAGAAGAAGGGCTTGCGCTGCTGGTCGGACGACAGGGTCACCGCGGCCATGGAGGCGGCCGAGACCCGGGCCAGATAGTCGTGCACCCGCGCCATGTGCGGCCCGGGCGGCAAGCGGTCGGCGATGGCCAGCGCGATCTCGGCCACCGACAGCGAGGTCAGTTCGGAGAGCAGCGGATGGCCGTGCTCGTCGGTCTTGCCGATGATCCGCGGCCGGGCGTGGGCGGGCAGGTCGTAGAGCGCCGACCGAGCCTGGGCCTCCATCAAACCGCGCTTGTGTTCGATCACCATGAGGGTCTCGCACCCGGCGGCGAAGGCGCGCAGGCCCGTCGGCTCCAGCGGCCAGGGCATCCCCACCTTGTAGATCGCCACGCCCAAGCTCGCGGCCTCGGCGGCGCCGATCCCCATGGCCGCGAAGGCCTCCAGCACGTCCTTGTAGGCGCCGCCGTGGCAGACCAGGCCCAGCCTGGGCTGCGCGGCCCCCAGCGTCACCCGGTCGATGCGGTTGGCGCGGGCGAAGGCCAGGGCGGCCGGAAGCTTCAGCGTCCGCATCCGCCGCTCCTTCTCGAGCGGCGGGTCCTTGAGCCGGATGCCCGGCCCCTCCGGCGGCATGCGGAAACCCAGCGGCGTCACGAAGCGGCGGCGCTTCGCTCCCACCTCGATGGTCATGCCGCAGTCCATGGTGTCGGAGACCGCCAGCAGGGCCACCCACAGGCCGGAAAAGCGCGAAAGCGCATAGCCGAGCAGGCCGTAGTCCAGCACCTCCTGCACGTCGGCCGGCGACAGGATCGGCATCTCAAGGTCCTGGAAGGCGTACTCCGACTGCGACGGCAGGGTGGAGGACTTGCAGTTGTGGTCGTCGCCGGCCACCGCCAGCACCCCGCCCTTGGGCCAGACGCCCGCGAAGTTGGCGTGTCGCAAGGCGTCGCCGCTTCGGTCCACGCCGGGCGCCTTGCCGTACCACATGCCGAAGACGCCGTCGTAGCGCGCGCCGGGGAACAGGTTCGCCTGCTGGCTGCCCCACACCGCCGTGGCGGCGAGGTCCTCGTTGACGCCTTCCTTGAAGACGATGTCGGCGTCCTTCAGCAGGGCTTCGGCGCGGTGGGCCTGTTGGTCGAGGCCGCCCAGCGGGGAGCCCCGGTAGCCCGAGAGGAAGCCGGCGGTCCTCAGTCCCGCCGCCGCGTCCTGGCGATGCTGGTCGAGCAGCACCCGAACCAGCGCCTGTACGCCGGTGATGAACACCCGTCCCTCCGGCAGGAGGAACTTGTCGTCGAGCGTCACATCGAAGTGCCGCATCGCGGTTTCTTTCCCTATGGCCTCCCCGCGGCCCTTAGAAGATCATATATGTCGTCGGCAATTGCTTGCCAAAAGCATGCCCCCCCTGTCCGGTTCCAGGGCACATTGTCGCCGGACCTTCAGGGCCTATGGAGGAAAAATTGTCCGAGCCCCTCGATACGGTGGACGCCAAGATCCTCGACCTGATCCAGCATGACGCCGGCCTTTCGGTCGCCGAAATCTCCGAGCGCGTCGGCCTGTCCTCCAGCCCTTGCTGGCGGCGGATAAAACGCCTGGAGGACGTGGGCGTGATCCAGCGGCGGGTGACCATCCTGGATCGCGAGCGGCTGGGTCTGGGCTTCGAGGTCTATTGCACCGTCAAGCTCAGCCTGCCGACCAAGGAGAACCTGGAGGCCTTCGAGCAGGCCATCGCCAAGATGCCGGAGGTGATGCAGTGCGCCACGGTCACCGGGGCGGCGGACTACGAGCTGCGGGTCGTCACGCGCGACATGCACAGCTTCGACGACTTCCTGCGCAGCAAGCTGCTGTCGCTTGGCCTGGTCTCCAACATCGAGAGCCGCATCGTCGTCCGGTCGGTGAAGAACACCACCGCCGCCCCGCTCGGCCTCGTCAGCGCCTACGTGAGCGCCCAGTGATCGAGTTCGTCATCGACCAGCGCCGCAAGGACCTGGGCGGCTTCGAGGTGGGCCGGGTTCTGCCCTATGCGCAGAAGCGGATGGTGGGGCCCTTCATCTTCTTCGACCACATGGGGCCGGCCGAGTTCGCGCCCGGCTTCGGCCGCGAGGTGGACGTGCGTCCGCATCCGCACATCGGCCTCTCCACCCTTTCCTACCTTTTCGAAGGCGAGATGACCCACCGGGATTCCACCGGCGCCTTCCAGCCGGTGCGGCCCGGCGAGGTGAACTGGATGACCGCCGGGCGGGGCGTGACGCACTCCGAGCGCTTCGAGACCCTGCGCGCCCGTGGCGGGCGGATGAACGGCATCCAGACCTGGATCGCGCTGCCGACCGAGGACGAGGAGATCGAGCCCAGCTTCGCCCACTACGACGCCGGCGATCTTCCGGCCTACGAGGCCGAGGGCCTGTCGGCGCGGCTGATCGCCGGCGAGGCGTTCGGCGCCAAGTCGCCCGTCGCCGCCCGCTCGCCGATGTTCTACGCCCATTGGTTCCTGGCGGCCGGCGCGCAGGCCGCGCTCAGCCCCGAATATCCGGAGCGGGCGGCGTATGTGGCTCAGGGCGTGGTGGAGGTGGAGGGCCGCGCCCTCCACGAGGGCCAGATGGCGGTGTTCGGCGGGAAGGACCCCGTCGTCATCACCGCCCAGACGGCCGCCATGGTCATGCTGCTGGGCGGCGAGCCGGTGGGGGAGCGCTTCATCGAATGGAACTTCGTCGCCTCGTCAAAAGCCCGCATCGAGGCGGCCAAGGCGGACTGGCGCGCCGGCCGGATGAAGCTTCCGCCCGCCGACGACAAGGAATGGATTCCGCTTCCGGGCGATCCGCCGCCGCCGGCCAACCCCATGAGCTGACGGTTCAGCCGCCCTGGGCGTAGCTCCAGGCCATGAGGCCGACGGCCACGGCCATGACCGCGGTCGCCAGCCAGCCCAGGACGGTCATCAGCTTGCCGGCGGTCAGCGAACCCATCTGGGTGCGCCGCGTCGCCACCACCATCATGGCCGCCATGATGGGCACGGCGATCACCCCGTTGATCACCGCGCTGAGGAACAGGGCCTTCATGGGATCGACCTTCGCCCAGGTCAGCGCCAGGCCGAAGAGCACGGCGGCGGCGATCACGCCATAAAAGCCGATGGCCTGGCCCGGCTTCTCCTCCAGGCCCGCCCGCCAGCCCTGCAACTCGCCGATCGCATAGCCGGCCGATCCCGCCAGCACCGGCGCGGCCAGCAGCCCTGTCCCGATGATGCCCACGCTGAACAACAGGAAGGCGAATGGCCCGGCGAACGGCCGCAGCGCCGAAGCGGCCTGTTCCGCGGTCTGGACATCGGTGACGCCGTGGGCGTGCAGGGCGACGGCCGCGGTCAGGATCACGAAGAAGGCGATGAGGTTGGAGACCCCCATCCCCACGACGTTGTCGAACAGGATGCGCCGCAGCGCCGGCTGCGCCAGGCGCGGGCGGCTCCGCAAGGGAGGCTTGCCCGCGGCCTCCTCCACCTCCTCCGAGCTCTCCCAGAAGAACAGGTAGGGGCTGATGGTGGTGCCCAGCACCGCCACCACCGTGACCACGGCGTCGGTCCCCGAAAGGTGCGGCCAGACTGTGCGGAGAGCCACCTCGCGCCAGTCGATATGCACGGTGAAAACCACGCCGACATAGGTGAACAACGACAGCGTCATCCACTTCAACACCGCGACGTAGCGGTGATAGGGCACGAAGATCTGCAGCCCCAGCGAGAGCAAGGCGAAGCCCAGGGTGAAGTAGCGCGCCTGTCCCCCCGTCAAGAGTTCCCCGACCGCGCCCATCGCCTCGAGGTCGGCGCCGATGTTGATGGTGTTCGCGACGAACAGAAGGGCCACCAGTCCCAGCACCAGGGGGCGCGGAAACACCTCCAGCAGGTTGGCCGTCAGGCCCTTGCCCGTGACCCGCCCGATACGGGCGCAGATCGCCTGCACCGCGGTCATCAGTGGATAGGTCAGCACCACCGTCCAGAGCAGGTTAAGCCCGAAGGCGGCGCCGGCTTGGGAATAGGTGGCGATGCCGCTGGGGTCGTCGTCGGCCGCGCCGGTGATCAGGCCCGGCCCCAGCCGGCGCAGGAGCTGCGGCTTAGCCAGGCGTCGAAGAAGCGAGCCGCCGTTCAAGGTTCAGGCCTGAAGCGCCTTGCGCGTCTGGTCCCAGTACTGCGCGCCGGTGACCACGGTGATCAGGGCGGCCAGCCAGAAGAGGCCGTGAGCTGCGATCTCCACCGGGGCCTTGGCCGCCGGGTCGTCGGGTAGGCCGAACGCGCCCCAGGCCGAGACGAAGAGCTCCAGCGCAAGCGCGACGAGCTGCAGGGTCGTCTTCCACTTGGCGAGCTGGGTCACCGGAAGCTTCAGGCCCTTGCCCGCGCCCACCTCGCGCAGGGCGCTGACCGTGAACTCCCGGAACAGGATCAGGCCGGCGGGCAGCACGACCATCGGCTGAGGCCCCAGCGCCAGCAGCCCCAGCACCGCCCCGCAGACCAGCACCTTGTCGCCGATCGGGTCCAGGATCGCGCCCCAGACCGTAACGGCGCCCAGCTTGCGCGCCAGCCAGCCATCGAAGAAATCCGTCACCGCGGCCACGACAAAGGCATAGAGCGCCCAGCGCTGCAGGGCGAACTGCTGGTCGGGAGTCAGGCGCTCGCTGAGCCAGGGCGCCGCGCCTGCCGCCGCGGCAAGGGCCACGAACATGAACAGCGCCAGCACCAGGCGCATCGAGGTCAGGAGGTTCGGCAGGGCCTTCATGGCCGGCACCTTGGCAGGGATCGCGCGGCGGTCAACGCGGTTGCGGAGCCCGCTCGCGGGATCTCGCCGCCTCAGCAGACGCCGGCCGCCGTCCGGCCGACCAGGCTGCCGGGGTCGTAAGCGCTCGGATGTTCGGCGCTGTCGGGGTCAAACCAGGTCCCGATCCTGGCCGAGTTCTGGCGGAACAGGTGCATCGTGTGGATGCGGCTCGTGTGGTCGGCGCAGTTGATCGTGACCTCGACGTATTCGTCGCTCATCGGGCCGGGGCCGGGCAGCTCCGGCGGCGAGACCGGGGGATCGTAGTGGTAGTGCATGAAGGCGCCGACCTCCGAGTCTTTGCGCCAGGCGACGGCGTATTTGACCCAGGCTGCGACGCCGACCCCCATGCTGTGGTTCTGGTCGACCAGCCGCCAGTCGCTCTCGGTCAGGTCGTCGGGGCCGCCATCGTCGATGAACATCTCCCATAGATAGGCGGGGTCGGCCCGGGCGCTTCCAACCGCGAAGACGCCTTGCGCCGCGAGCGCGAGAACAACGCCAGCCACAAGCCCACACCGCATGCCACGCCCCCCAGCTTGACCGTGGCACGGTGCGCTGCGGTTTCCGTCCGGTCAATGGCCGGGCGGCGCAGGGCGGCCTACTTCCGGAAGTGGTCGTGGATGCGCTGGGCCAGGGCTTCGCTGACGCCCTCCACCTTCGCCAGGTCCTCCACCGAGGCGCGGGCGACGCCGCGGGCGGAGCCGAAGGCATGCAGCAGGGCGCGCTTGCGGGACGCGCCCACCCCCTCGATCTCGTCCAGCGGGTTGCGCTTCAGGTCCATGGCGCGCCGGGTGCGGTGGCTGCCGATCGCGAAGCGGTGGGCCTCGTCGCGCAGACGCTGGAGATAGTAGAGCACCGGCGACTTGGGCTCGAGCATGAAGGGCTCCTTGCCGGGCAGGAAGAAGCGCTCCAGCCCGGCGTCACGGTCCGGGCCCTTGGCCACGCCGACCACCGGGATGTCGTCCACGCCCAGGTCGGCCATGATCTCGCTCGCCGCCGCCAGTTGGCCGGCGCCGCCGTCGATCAGCACCAGATCGGGACGCACCGGGTTTTCGCCGGCTTCTTCCTCCTTCGCCAGGCGGGCGAAGCGTCGGCGCAGCACCTCGCGCATCATGCCGTAGTCATCCCCGGGCGTGAGGTCCGAGGCCCGGATGTTGAACTTGCGGTACTGGCTTTTCTGGAAGCCCTCCGGCCCGGCGACGACCATCCCGCCGACCGCGTTCGTGCCCATGATGTGGCTGTTGTCGTAGACCTCGATGCGCTCCGGCTGCGCCTCCAGGCCGAAAGCTTCGCAGACCCCGGCGAGCAGCTTGGCCTGGGCCGAGCTCTCCGCCAGCTTGCGTCCCAGCGCCTCGCGGGCGTTGGTCAGGGCGTGCTCCACCAGCCGGCACTTCTCGCCGCGCTGGGGGCGGGCGATCTCGACCTTGCGCCCGGCCTTCAGGCAGAAGGCGTCGGCGAGCAGGGCCTTCTCGGCGGGCTCGACGTTGAGCAGGATCAGGCGGGGGATCGGCTTGTCGTCGTAGAACTGGCCAAGGAAGGCCCCCATCACCTCCGCATCCTCGCCGCTGCGGTCCCCTCCGCCCTGCGGCAGCTTCGGGAAGTATGCGCGGTTTCCCCAGTTCTGGCCGGCGCGGAAGAAGAACACCTGCACGCAGGCCTGCCCGCCCTCCGCGTGCAGGGCGAAGACGTCGGCCTCCTCGACCGTCTCGGGGTTGATCTGCTGATCCTGGGCGATCGAGGCGAGCGCGCGGATGCGGTCGCGAAGCCGGGCGGCGCGCTCGAACTCCAGGTCCTCCGAGGCGGCCTGCATCTCCTGGGCCATCCGCGCCATGACGGCCCGGCTCTTGCCGCGCAGGAACTGCCCCGCCTCCTCCACCAGCGCCCCATAGTCCTCCAGGCCGATCAGGCCGGTGCAGGGCGCCGAGCAGCGGCGGATCTGATGCAACATGCAGGGGCGCGTGCGCGTCTCGTAGACGCTGTCCGAGCAGGAGCGGAGCAGGAAGGCCTTCTGCAGGGTGTTCAACGTCCGGTTCACCGCCCAGGCCGAGGCGAAGGGGCCGAAATAGTCGCCCTGGGTCGCATGCGCGCCGCGATGCTTGCGGAGCTGCGGCGCCCTGTGGTCGCGGCGGATCAGTATCTCCGGGAAGCTCTTGTCGTCGCGCAGCAGCACGTTGAAGCGCGGCTTGAGCTGCTTGATCAGGTTGATCTCGAGCAGCAGGGCGTCGGTCTCGGTCCGCGTGACCACGAACTCCATCGACCGCGTCAGATCCACCATATGGGCGATCCGCTGGGTATGGAAACGCCCCTGGGCATACTGCAGCACGCGCTTCTGGAGGCTCCGCGCCTTGCCCACGTAGAGCGCCTCGCCGCCCTCGCCCAGCATCCGGTAGACCCCCGGCCGGTCCGGCAGGCGTTTGACTTCGTCCTTGATCAGGGCGGCGCCCTTCAGGGGCGCGGCCGGCGTTTCCAGCATGGCCGCACATATAGGCCGCCGGCGCGCGATGAGCAGGCCTTTTGCGGTCTCCGGGTTCGGAACCGAACCCGTCTCCCGCAGTTAAGCTCGGCGTGCGATGGAGGCCCACGCCTCCGCCGCCTGCGTCGCCAGTCTGGGTCCGACCGGGGGTCGAATATGGTTGCGAGCGCCGCGTCGTCCCAGCCGGCCATGCCAGCCAGCCGGCCCAAGGACCTGGCCTTCATCCAGTACCTGCGCGGCTTCGCCGCCACGGCGGTGCTGGTTTTCCACGCCTGCCAGCGGGCCCAGGCCGACTTCGGCGTCGGCGCGGCCGGCGTCGATCTGTTCTTTGTCATCTCGGGCTTCATCATGTGGGTGGTCAGCGACGCCCGCCCGCTCACGCCGCGGCAGTTCATCACGCGGCGGATCGAACGCATCGTGCCGCTGTACTGGGCCGTGACCCTGGCGGCGGCGGCGGTGGCGATCGTCGCGCCGGCCGTCTTTCCGAACATGACCCCGACCGCCGCCCACGTGCTGGGCTCGATCTTCTTCGTCCCGCACCGAGACGCCACCGGCGAGATCTACCCCCTGATCGTGCCCGGCTGGTCGCTGAACTACGAGATGTTCTTCTACGCCATCTTCGCCGTGGCCCTGGGCCTTTCCGCCCGCCTGCGGCTGCCCTTCCTCATCGTGACCTTCGCGGCCTTGGCCGCGGCCGGGCGGATGGTGAGTTCCGACTCGCCCGCGTGGCTCACCTACACCGACCCCCTGTTGCTGGAGTTCCTGGCCGGCGTGCTGCTGGGCGTCGCCTACACGCGCGGCGCGCGCCTGCCTTCGGCCTTGAGCGTCCTGCTGATCCTGGCGGGCCTGGCCGCCTATGCCGGGACCCCCTGGTACGGCCAATACGTCGAGGCGTGGCGCCCGGCGCTGTGGGGCCTGCCGGCGCTGGCCATCGTCAGCGGCGCCGTCTTCCTCGAGCGCGCGGGCAAGGTCCCATACCTGCGGCTGCCCCACTTCATCGGCGACGCGTCCTATTCGGTCTACCTGGTGCATGGCTTCGCCGTCTCGGCGGTGTTCCGCCTGTTCGGCGAGGGCCGCCTGCCGATGGGCGTCGAAATCGCGCTATCGGTGCTGGCCGGCCTCGCGGTCGGATCGGCGACCTACCTGCTGGTTGAGCGGCCGCTGCTGCGCCTGGTCAAGTATCGCGGCGGCCGCCGTCTTTCCACGCCAGCCCCTGACGCCCCCGCCGCCGCCGTGAGCCGCCCCGCATGACCGCCGTCACGGACACGCCGCACAGGCCGCCGGCGTTGCGCCGCATCCGCGGCGACGAGATCCCGCCCGCCGATCCCGTGCCCTGGCGTCGCCGGCGCGCCGCCGCCCAGGCCCAGCTGGCGAGCGCCAGGATGGCGCGCGTGCGCCCCGCGGATCTCGATGGCGTCGGAGCGCCGACGCTGCGCCTGCTCGGTGCGGACGTCGACGTGGACGCTGTCTTCGCCTTCGGCGTCATGGTCTCCATGCTGTCCATCTCGACCTTGGGGACCAAGGCCGCGGCGGTGATCGCGGCGCTGACGCCGCTGTACCTCTTCGTGCGGCGCCGCGACGCCCTGCCCAGCTTCGGCCGACGCGCCTTCCTCCTGCCCTTCCCGGCGCTTGCGCTGGCCTCGACCCTCTGGTCCGCCGCCCCGGGCGAGACCCTCAAATACGCCGTCGAGCTGGCGATTACGGTGATCGCGGCGCTGCTGATCTCGTCGGCCGCGAACAAGACCGCCATGGTGCGCGCCATCGCCCTGGCCTTCCTGGTCTATGTGGCGAACGCCGTGGCGCTCGGCGGACAGGTCAAGGTGGGCGTCGGGCTGGGCGGCTACGCCTTTTCGGGCCTGACCGAGAGCAAGAACCTGATCGCCGACATCGCCGGTACCGGCCTTGTGTTCTCCCTCAGCGCCATCGCCATCGGGCTCGCCCGGCGACAATTGCTGTGGGCCGGCTTGTTCGTGATGGGCGCCCTTGTCGAGGGTTACGCCCTCGTCGCGGCCCGGTCCGCCGGGGCGCTGATGGCGGTGCTGCTGGCCTGCGTCGCCCTGGGCGGCCTTCTGCTGCTGACCCGCGTCGGGCGGGCGGCCCGCGGCTGGATCACCAGCATGATGCTGTTGGTGGTGGTGACGGCGGGGCTCAACTTCCGAGCCCTGGCCGAGGCCCTGATCCGCTTCGGAGCCGACGTTTTCGACAAGGACCCGACGCTCACGGGCCGGACCTACCTCTGGTATCGCGCGGGCGAGCTGATGCACGACACTCCGCTGCTGGGGCGCGGCTACTCCGCCTTCTGGCTGCAGGGGAACACCGACGCCGAGGGCCTGTGGCAGTTCGCCGGCATCGCCGCGCGCGGGGGCTTCAACTTCCACAACACCTTCATCGAGCTGCGCGTGGTGTTGGGCTGGGTCGGGGCCGCGGTCTTCTTCGGCATGGTCGCGCTCGGCCTCGTCCTGCTGATCCGCCGCTACGTCTCGCGGCCTACCCTGCCCCTGGTCTGCTGGATGAGCGTCGCCCTGTACGAGGTCTCCCGCATGGCGCTGGAATCCATCGCCTTCCAGCAATTCTACCACCCGACCCTGCTGTTGTTCGCCGCGCTTGGCATGGGCGTGGGCCTGCAGGCGCGCGAGGCCGTACGCAAGCCGATGCGCCATCGCACCCTGCCCGCGCTCCCGGCGGTGGACTACGTCCGCACCCAAGACGGCTGGGGCGCGCTCGCCCGGCGTTAGGCTGTAAGCGCGCCCCCAGGCGGCCTTTCAGAAGATCCAGTCGCTGCTGGTGACCTGCGCGGGCGCGACGTGCTCCAGATCGATGATCGTGTTCGGCCACTGCGGGTTGGGGCCCGGGCCGTCGTGGTCGAACCGCAGGATCGAGCCGCCGGCGCCGTCGCTGTACACATACATCCAATGGTCGCCGATCGGGTCGCGCCCGGTATAGCCGAACGTCCGGAACAGGGCGGTGAAGTCGAGCTTGTCCTGGCCCGCCGTGAAGTCGGTGACGTGGATCGGCGACCAGGGCTCCTGCGAGAGCACGAAGACGTCGTTGCCGCCGCCCCCGGGCAGGGTGTCGTTGGCCACGCTGGCGTTGAAGGTGTCGTTCCCCGCCCCGCCGGTCAGCACCGAGCCCGGTCCCGTGGCGGTGTAGACCTGCCCGCTCGTCGTCGAGCCGCCGCCGCCGGAGCTTCCGTCGTCGTTGGTGATCTGCCCGCTCGCCGTCGCCGTACCGAGCGTCGCGCCCGTCGGGTTTGAGAGCGTCAGGGTGAAGGTCTCGTTCGGCTCGACGGTGGTGTCGCCCACCACATTGACGACGATGGACTTGCTGGTCTCGCCGGCGGCGAAGGTCAGGGTCCCGGACGGCAGCAAGCTGTTCTGGAAATCCGCCGCGATGGCCGGGTTGGCGCCCGAGCCCGCCACGGACCAGGCGACGGTGGAGCTCGCCGACGCATCGCCGGTGCGACCCACCAGATAGGTGAAGGCCGTCAGCCCGCTGTTGCCTTCCGCCAGGGCCAGGCTGGTGGTGGTCAGGCTCACGCTCGGCGGCGTCGGCGTTCCGCCCCCACCTCCGGTCCCGCCGCCATCCTGGATGGTTCCGGTCGCCGCGACGGCGCCCAGGGTGACCCCCACCGGATTGAACAGCTGGACCGTGAACTGCTCGTTCGGCTCGGCGACGGTGTCGCCTTGCACCTGCACCGTGATGGTGGCGGTGGTCTGGTCGCCTTGAAGGCTGACGACGCCGCTCGGCAGATAGCCGCCCACGAAGTCCTGGGCGGTGGCCGGGTTGGCGCCGGAGCCCACCACCTTCCAGGCGACGGTCCCGCGCTGCCACTCCCATTCCGAACGCGACACGGTGAAGGTGAAGGTGCTGACGCCCGAGGTCCCTTCGGGCTTCGACACCGAAGACGGGCCGATCGAAACCGAGCCCATGTTCGAGATCGCATAGGGCGCGATGTCGTAGACGGTCTTGGCGCCCGAGCCGGCGGCGACGATCAGGTCGCCCTGCGAGGTGACTCCGCTGACGTCTCCGGCGAGGTCCGTAGGCAGCCCCCACCAGCCCTTGCTGTCGTAGGCGAAGGCGTCGAAGGTGCGGCCGTCCACGCCGCCCGTGGGCGTATGCCAGCTCGCGGCGAAGCCCCCGTTGTCCAGCGGCGTGAACTTCACCTGGCCGGACGACGGGCCCAGCTCGTGCTGCATGAAGGTGCGCGTAGAGGGGTCGAACAGCACAGCCCACGCAGAGGCGTGGCCCTGGTTGTCGGTCCCCATGTAGCTGGTGACTACGCGGCCGTCGGTCAGGAAGGTCCCCGCGCCGCTGAAGGCGCTGGAGCCGCCGGCCGACAAGATGGTGTATGGGTCCAGTTGGCCATTGTTCGCCACCGCCGCGCGGACCTGGCCCGAGCTCTGCCAGATCAGGAAGGCCCGGCCCGACGGGATGTCGGCCGCCGTCGGCG
>Ga0157379_10001373_pt1 | contig 19923 bp, 9 predicted proteins | sample S25metaG_FD_121802 | JGI IMG/M metagenome (GOLD analysis project Ga0157379, IMG submission 121802) | Switchgrass rhizosphere microbial communities from Kellogg Biological Station, Michigan, USA - S2-5 metaG | ecosystem: Host-associated > Plants > Roots > Rhizosphere > Soil | place: USA: Michigan... | reverse complement strand
TTCTCTTTCTTTTCTTCTTTCTTTCTTCGTTTGAGAGCAATTTCCGGATGCAATTCATTTATAGTTTTCAACTTGTTACAGTAATAATAAAAATTTACTTCATGACCCTATGACGTTTGATGCGATATTGAACAACCCCTTCCGCCGAGCATCATCTGACGTTGACTCCGCTGTATCACTGTTGCTTTGTCTATCTATAGGGATGCTCCCGGAAATAACTCATGTTTCTATTTTTTTTTCGTTGGAATTACTGGATTCCCGAGTCCTTGATAGGCTACTCCACCCTCAGGTCACACGTGACATGCGTCATCCCATAATGCTCCTCTCCTGGTCAGGCTCCGCAAATTATCTGAAAAATGGGTTGATACCCCACAAGCCTTGTGTCATACCATGTCATTGTGGGTTGCGGATCGACTATAAGAAACGCTTCGTGGACCCTTTCAATTACAGAAACAACCGCATATCAACTCATTGAACTTATCTAACTAAAAAAAATGTCACTTTTCGGAAGCAAGGTGAGTTGCATTCGCTGTGATGAATCCAATCTGATTTTACTTTTTATGCGCAGAATAACGACGTTAACGGAACAACCACCGCTACTGGCCACCACGGTCACACTGGACCTGGACCCGTCGTTGGCGGCGCCACAGGAGGTCTCGCGGGTCACGAAGCGGGTCATACTGCTCTTGGAACTGCTGCTGGAGCTGCAGCTGGTGAACATCACGCCCACACTCATCCTGCTGGTATGAACGCCTACGATACTACCGCTACCACTACTGGCCACCATGGTCATACTGGTCCTGGACCAATCGCCGGGGGCGCTGTTGGTGGGGTTGCAGGACACGGTGTTGGTCATACTGCTGCCGGTACTGCTCTTGGTGCCGCAGCAGGTCAACATCACGCCCACACGCATCCCGCTGGTACTGCCGGTATGGACGGTATGGCCGGTACGGGCGCTGGAGCCGGAATGGGTCCTGGAGCCACCAACGGAACAGGTATGGGCGGAGGCAGTGCAACTGAGAAGAAGATCGTCGGGAAGATTGAACAAGTTGCAGGTACTGCTCTTTGTTCAAGCACTCTCCGTGCCAAAGGACTCGAGAAAGAACGGTTAGTAATATCCAAATAAGCCTATCGTATTACATTTAATTAAGTCGCCTTTATGCTTACAGTGAGGCCCAAGCCATGAAGGTTCAAGCCGCAGAACTAGGACAAGCAGAAGGTCTCGAGGCCGAAGCGAAAGCGAGAAGAGAACGTGCCGTTGCTCATGGAGCGCACCCCGGACATCTCAACGCTACCGGTGTTCCTACCAACAACATTGGGGCTGGTGCTGCTCCAACACATGGTGTTGCTACCGGACTTGTCTAAATCAATCATCCTTGCAGAGTTTCGGACCTTCGTTCTTATTTACTGTAAACTATAATATGCTGTGATAACCAAGTTGTGTCCTTGCTAATGCAATATGAATAAATGTAACATATATTAACCATTGAATATTTAGTGTATCCAATTCAACAGTCTAGTTCAGCAAAATAGTCACTTAGATAAACATTTGCAAAGTTTTACTCAGGATGAAAACTATTACCGTAGAAGAAAGTCAAGATTGAGGTAGAGCTGTTTCCCCATCCCAAAGCCTTCGTACGCCGAACGGAAACAGAATGGAAAGGATTCTACAGATGCTTGAAATATCTTACAATATCTCAGGGCCTTTCAGCATTAATATTATCTAGTAGGTTAGAGCTCCACAGCCAGCCATAGTGCGTTAGCCGTCTAAGTAATCTAATCGCGGAAGACCCTATTTGAGGCAAGTAGTTGAAGAACAAAACTGCAGAGCGTGAATGTGAATCTCACCAGAAAGAAAGTAAACAAAACCCGACACTATTATTATTGGCTAAAGCCTGCTATGCCTCTAAGCATTCCACCCGAGTCCGAAGAACGTCTTAGAAGTGAGAACTGTGAAAACCAAAAAGATTCCTACTCAGAGGAAAGTCAATACCGTTCGATTTGTTGCTTCTATAATATTTCCGAATCGGGTAGCCAGTCCCATCGCTAAGTAACTCAAGGGCTGGAACATCAGAGTGGTTAACTAACCGCGGCACACCTTATGCGCTTGCCATCATAGCCCCTGAATCAAAATCTCATGGTATATTGTCAGAAGCATCCGAAGTCGGGAGATTCGCTACAGTCCTAAATAGTATTATGTATATGATGCTCTTGCCAAGCCCATCGAAATTTCCTTCTATAATTGTAATGAAATGTGTTACCTACTACTGGGTAACACGATAAGGAACGCTACTATACAACCCCTCGATTTATCCCAGGTAAACAATCTAGGCGTGTGTTGGAAGGCCCCCGCAGCGCCAAACTCGAGATTCAAGTCATGCCCCTGACCTGGGAAGATAACATGATAATCTAGCCCATTATTCAAGTTGTGTAAATACTCTAAAAATCGGCAGAGAAATGTGCACCAGGTTAGGAGAAAAATTTGGGAAGAAGAGTTTTTGGGTTTCGTTAAGGGCCCAAGATCACAAGGGCAGATTATGCTATCCCACTCACCATTAATTATCGCTATGGTCTCTTGACGCGGATAGCTAGAGTTATGTTTCCACAGAAGCTCTGACGTAGCGTCCAGATGTGTCCCACGTCTTCCGTTAGGGTATCTTACTCGAAAACCGTGAGATCTTCCATTGGGACCTCAGAAAGTGAAAGTGTTCCCGGAGCTATAGTGACAAAATCGTCATCTAATCATCCCTATCTTTCAGGCTTGGCCAACTGTGCAGCAATATAAAAGATACTGAGGAAGAACAAGAACTCCCATAAATAGGCGGGAGTATCTCGGAAACCACTGGATAGTACTGTAGGTTCGGACGAATAACTATATGGGTGAGTGAAGAAGTAATTTACTCTTACTTAGTTGGCTTAGGTGTTAGGATTATGTTCGAAATGGGCTAAACCTAGAATCCTGAGGGTGGAATAACACAAGAGGAAGGGCCTCAGATAATGACCGATGCAAAATATTACGTCTGGAAAAGGACTTAACGCTCGAGTCGGTCGTGTCGCAAACTGAAACATTCTCGGACATGTGTGGCTGGAACCTGAAATCCTCTGAGGCTTGGGAGGAAGGCTTCTATCGACGCCCCTGTGTGTTTCCGGAAAAATTTAGGACCTGACAGTAACTTACATCGGATACAAGACCAACAGATGTCCCAATAGCCAAAGGATGACACACCGTGGAAAGCTCCTGTTAGGAGTAATTCTGGAAACTCGACCATTATGGATTCCAATGCTGACTGTTTATTCAAATCCTGAATCTTTATTTGCGCTGCAATTAGATAAATTAGACTAAAAGTATATACTCGCTCCAAGTTGTCAGACTCACCAACGCCGCTTTGTTTGGATCATATCGGTCGACATAAGCTTTCCAAGATTTAGGAAGTTGTCTCTTCACGTCCTAATTTGGTCCAATTAAGGGGAACGGGTGGGGTGGGTCTACTGCCACTTCAACATGAACACGTCAATTAATCTAGACCTGAGGCTGCAAGCGTTGATTGTCAGGTTGCCCGCACCCGCAAGACAGGATGTCCCGATCCAGAGGAGGAAATCAAAAACACAAAACATGCTGAATTTTCGTCTTCCGAAGGATTAAGCGATGTACCTCGAAATTACTCCAAATATATTTAAGATCACTTCTATTCTCAACGTTACCAGGTATGCGGATGGTTTCATCCGATCAGAGCGAAGCCTAACTCGGCATCACTAGAATGACCAAGTTGAATAGTACGGGGCACCGCTTCTAATTACAAATCGCCATCTATCAATCATTCATCCAGGAAGCTCGTATCCCCTGAGAACCCTTACCAGGTATGCGGCTGCTTTTATCCGGTCGAGGAGAAGCATAAGATTGCTGTAAATACAATAAGTGGGTATATATTATTCGACTCCGTTATTTTCTTACTTCAATAAGAATCAAGGGGGATTTGATTCCAGAGGACACTGGGCCAACAAAGTGGACAGCCGACTTACACTGTTATGGTACTAAGCTCTATTAAGATGACATGTGTCACATTGAATATCCTTGAGAACTCCGTCTCCTGTACCCATTTACTTAGATGGAGCGAATCATATAGCAGACAAATTAGACGAAGAGAAATCAACTCTGGCTTGTCTCTAAGGAACCGCTTGAAGAGAGTTTGCCAACAAATGAGTAGAAGACCTTACGTATAGATTGGTTCTTCAACTTCGCATTTGCGATATGTATGACCTTCTAAGCGGCACCAATTTATATTGATTGAATTAATCTCTATCCAAAAATGTCAATGGGATTGAAAACTAATCCGGCGCTAGGATGTGAGTCTGATCACCCTGCGAAACCAACGCAGAATCACAGGTAACCTAACAGGTACTATATAGTAGAAACAGGCCAACTAACTATGTGACATAATAGCTAGTTGTTCGCCATGTCATGAATTAAGTCAGTAATTAGGGGGGGGATCGTAAATAAGACCATAAGACCGAAACGTAGCCGACAAAGAAATGAGAGACCCTTCCGTTTTAAGATCGCACAATGACTCAAGGATAAAAAGCCACAAATACTTGAGTAAGTATGAAGGCTGTGTGAGTGAGACCTCAAGGCATATATCTATGTGGCAGGTGAGCAACCCGGTTTTAGATGAAGTCAAATAGTCCAGCACTCACCTAAAAGCAGGATGCTTATCGCCTAAAGCGAGGATCTCCATCTTGGTCATCCCATCAAGTCCCAATCTCTTCTTTCTTTCTGGTTCGTCACAGTATAGAGGGTTGCAATCTTTCTCCTCAGGAATGCCATACTTCTGATCCCTTCTTGCGTTTTCTGTTTTATTGTACCAAGAAATAAATGCGCCCAGAACAACGGCAAGAAGCTGATATTACAATATGTTAACATTCGACAGAGGCAATGGGAGAGCAAAGACGCACAGAAAAGCCCAAGGAAATCGCGTGACCTTTATGGTATTTCGGCGCCTGTTTGCTAGGGTAAATGTTGGAGGCAACGAGTCCACCACAAACTCCTATTGTAGTGACAAGAGCCAGGACCACGGCTCGAGTGTACATAGGACCGAAGCTGCAATGGCGATTTTAGTTGTCTATACAAGTGCAGGGTAAATTAGAGAAACACACTTATTTCCCTAAACATGTGGTAAGAATAAGGTAGGAGGTAACTGAAATGCGCCTACTTACTACGAACGTGAGTGCAGTAGCATCACCGGGACAAACGCCAGCTACTGCCAGGAAAACGGCGAGGAATTTGGCGCCGTTCGAAACATTACACAATAAGATGATATACCCAATACAAGAGAGCAACATTGAGCCGCAAAGGTAAGGTCCACGTATACCATGTCTGTCACTGAAGTAAGCCACGACCACGGTTGTTATTGTGCCAAGTATAAAAGGTGCGGCTGAGAGCAGATTTGCTTGAGCATTTGTAAAACCCAAAGAAGCGACTACAGGATAAAAATATTATTATCTAGTTGGTGAAGAACACGAAATTACTCACTGATTGTTGGAAGGAACAAGCTCAATGAGAAAAATGGGACCACAATTCCTACACAGGGGTGGGTGTTTGTTAGCCAAACATTTGAAATTGTTATTGTACGCACCCATAGCTGTGAAACTATAAATGTATCCTCTCCAGTCAAGTAAGCCACGGTAAACTTGTTCTTTGTTTAAAGGTAAGGATGCATTTGTGATGCCTTGCGAACGGCTGAGGCGGGATAACCATTTCTGCCTTTCCTCGGGTGAAAGTAATTTGCTATCTTCTGGGAAGTCAGGAATCATCCATGGAGCCGGAAGTGCGCAGGCCAATGTAATTATTCCTTCAATAATGAAGCTACAAAAAATAAATGAGGACTGTTACATTATGGATTTGCAAGAAAGAAATCTCACATCCATTGCCATCCATCCTTGCCTTCAGTACCTGCCATATGTCGAATTCCAAATGCCAGTATCCCACTAAACGCCCCTGAATTAAATATATTTATGTAAGGTCGTTAATATGATGTAATGCATGGGAACTCATACCTGCAATCGTGGAGCCAGTGAAGAATATCGCTATTCTCCAGTTGAGTTCTTTCCGTGTGTACCAAGCTGAAAGCAGCCACGTGATTCCTGGAAACAGTCCAGCCTATAGGGTGTCCGTCAACCGTAAGATCAATACGCTTAGGAACCATTTACCTCGAACATCCCCAACAAAAATCGCATGGCGTATAACCCAGCCGCGTTGGTAATCAGACCCATTCCTCTACGTTTTATGAGTACAGAATTAGCTTATCCAATACTTCGCCTCACATCTGGGCAAGACTCCAACAGATCATAGTAAAACAGATCCATCTCTGAGGTCTGAATTTCTTGAGAACAAGGTTGCTAGGAACTTCGAAGCTATCGGATAATCAGATGTTGAAGAAGGGATCGAGGAAATTTCCCTACATGATGTATGATACGTAGCCTAGAGATAAAGCGATAGGGTACTTGAGAGGAAAGTGAGGCCTAGATGGGTTACATAGAGACTGAGCGACTCACTTGACTTCCTGTAAGTTTCAGATCTTTCTCCAGGCCTGCGAGCCGTGCTTGCCCGATGTTTCCTCGATCCATATAACCTAGAGTACCCCATTAGACACGTCCCATAAACAAGAGAGAACCGTACTAAGCAGGTATAACCTGTTTTCCCACAAAAAAATAAGCTGTTTGGCAGAAGTCTGGTTCGGATAGGGACGCACAAAGAGACATAGGGTAAAAACCAAAGGTCAATCCTACGAAGTAGCTTCTTCTCTTCCTCTGGCGAGAGCTCGTATTGTGGATCGAGCTCCACTTCACTTTCAGCTTTCTCGAGCTTTTCAGTTGACATTTCTGAAGGTCTGAACTGAGGGGAAATGGCAGTACTGCCAGTGAGGGTTAAGAGGAGAAACCATCAAGGTTCCAAGTCGTTGTATTTAAAATCTCTCAGGGAGGCACATGCTTTGCTTCGGTAAAAATAGCGTATTGCAAACCTCGCAGTTTAGAATATCGTAGAGGATTGCAAATACCCATGGGAGGGAGAATGCTCGCCAAACAGATATCAACCGAATCCTTTGCCAATTTGGGCATGCCAGGGAGCCGCAACTGACATGAGAAGACTATCTGCTCATTCCGTGTTAGACGAAGATCATAGGGTCTTTGTTTGGTCCTGACATATTTCGTAAGGGTGAGGGGAAACGCTCTTATTTTTCAATCCTATTGTCTTCAGTAGAGAGATATATATGCCTTAAACACCACCCTTACGCTCAAGAATAGCATGGTGCGAGTAATATCTCTTTTTTAAAACGGACGGAGGAAGGTTCCTAATCTTTCAAGCTTCCCAAACCTATCCATTTCAGTTGGGAGTAATATATATGCCCCAAGAGCCGAAATTAATCTTAGACGGATGGCTCTCACCCTCCTTATACTTAACTCCGAACAGGAGACGTCTGTGATCAGACAATATACTATATGTAACTCCGAACAGGAGACGTCTGTGATCAGACAATACACTATTAGCTGCACTCCAGACATGTGGTGCACCGTGTGAGTAGAAGGTCTGTTACCGTATACATTGGAAGCCATAATATAACGAGAGGCACTGGGATATTTTTACAGCGCTCTGTTAGCCGTTGAGGGACGTTCTTACGCCACATCAAAAAGTGATCACCCCATCAAGCGGGTGTCCTTTATTAGCACCCATCACTCCACCGCAAGAAATGATAGACTTATATGGTTCTTGTCTGCATTCTTGCCCTACACTTCGGGGTTAGCAAACTTTAAACCCCGCTTACATGTTGATTTCTAGGAAAAGGTTGACATGCAAACCTGGTTTGCAGCTAAGATTAGCCTGGAAATCACCAGTGTAAGCGGGGTTTTAAAGTTCGTTAACCCCGAAGTGCTAGTAATTTCATTATTTGAGAGGTCTATAATAAAGTGCTCTCTCCAATTTAAACAAATATCGATTATAACCGGCCTTTCGACGAAACTCCAGTTATTCAGACTGATAAGTGAATATGATGGACAGAGCGTAACTTTCCATAGAGTTATCTGCGAATATATCCATTATCTTTCTTTTCTGCTTCTTTCAAAGTTTCAGTGGATATACGCGACCTCGTACAAACCCCCGGAAGTTTTGACGATATCAGTATGAGGGGCCTATCTGAGTTGTTCGCGGCTCCTGCCAGAGTTAGGATTTGCCATCGTACCCGTACAGAGCGTTTGTACGGCAGTCGCATCCGTTTTGATGAACATTCAAATGCACCTACCGTAAGACGGCACAACCCGTAACTGCAGCCGTATTCCTTGTACAAAAAACGGCTGTTACGGCCGTAAATATGGATGTACGGATTTTCGCTCTTCCCTCATTAATTTGGAAGCTTGGGGTAGATTTCAGACACTCTGCATATTTCTAAATCCTCCGGAATACATCTCCCGCCATTTACTCCCCTTATATGTACTTCTGTGGTCTGAAAAGTGACGTCAAATAACAGTGGGTCACATATGGGCGCTTGACAGTCTCAGGCCAGGTGTGTTCCTGCCGTTTGTCTAAGATGATAAGAGCTTGCATTCGAATCAAGAATAATTAAGACGCATGAATAACTCCGAATATAACCCTTTAAACAGTCAAGGTATGTCGTACACCCCGTAATGGCCGTTTACGGTCCGTATCCGTTCCGATTGGACCTTGCTCAGCTTACCACACGGCACAATGACGGCACGGAGATTACCCATAAAGTGGCGCACGGTGTCCGTATACGGTACGGTGGTGATCCCTAGCCAGAGTAGGGACTAGTTGCACCGATTTAGGTTGGAGCCCTAGATCAAAATTAACTCCATTTTGATGGTGTATCGAGTGGCTGCTGACAAATTGCCAGCTATCAAATCCAATTTAGGTGGGCAGCAAATTGTCCTTAGTATGTGAAGTCTAGCATCTGGGGTTTCATAAAACACGCGAGTGCGAACGACTTGCTTATTCCCATCAGGTCGCACAATGTCTAGTTACCCGTCTTTGGATAGTTTTCCGCGTTGCTCGACATAAACATATAGTTTGATCGATGTTGAATTTATCGAAGCACCCAAGACTAGCGTCAACGGGGGCCACCAAACTCCAGGGCCAAAATACCCACGTTTCCAAAAATACCATCCAATCCAGGCTAGAGAAGCGCTCTTTGTATCTGCCTCATCAGAGAAGGTGGCCACCTCAGTTTCCCGATCACCTTGCTGCCATAGGATCGTTCCGAAATATAATCATCAAATATCCTGAGAAGTTCTCAGGATATTTGATCATTTTATAGAGCGGCCAAATTTATTTTTGGTGCAGGACTGACATGGCGAATTGACCGAATGTACACCATACGGTCCAAGTGCTTCCACGGTTACAGTTTGCTTCTCATCGAAATTTGACGCTGCAAGAACAAATTGAAATAGGCAAATCCCAGCGCCGGCTAAAGCGCGTCAGATTGATAGGAACTGATTCCTCACTCACTCTCGTTTAAAAGCTGTAGGTGGAAACCCATGTCAGACGTATCCTCATCCAGCTTATCGCCAGACTCAGAAACATGCCCGCCATTCTAGCAGCTGTTGGAGAGACCGTAACCATCACTATCCCGGACAATCTAAACAGAATGTAAGTGCCTATGTCCATTATACTGCAACTCATTTAATAGCCTCTTAATAGCCTAGGGCCGATCGTGAGTGGCAGTACCAATTACGCGGAATACAACCTCACCTTAGATATATTATCAGCTCGTAGGACTCTTCATTAATTGGGCACTACTTGGTGTATTGAGTACTCAAGTCTGTGAGTTATTATTAATTATTCATTGGTTTGCTCTGAGAAAGCCGCAAAGATATCTACTATCTCTGTTTCCCCAGAGATTCGAAATACATCAAGACTGTGGGTAAGTCGGTATGACCTCACTTCTAGGGTGGAGATCGACCTATTGGGTTTCTAGTCTATACGTTATACGTTTTGGAATGGGTCCAAACTTTGATGCTTTCAACGGACGCATGGAAATGGTTTATTGAGGCATGGGGTAAACCCGACCAACTACTTGAGTATCATTTGGAATGGTTCGATGTCCCCATATTGGCCGGAACAATTGCAAGCACGGTTCAGATATTCTTTGCCTGGAGGGTTTATATCCTTAGCCAGTCACGAATATTAGCCGGAGTCATCATACTAGTAGGTCTTCTGCCACCTATGAATTACTTGGAATAACACTCTCCCGCACAGCTCGCCCTTATGCAAGGTGCTTCTGGCATTGCAGCTGGCATTAGTGTACAGACATTTGACATTTAACTCCACATAATAACTGACTATATTTACAGCTCCGTTTACTTCCGAGCTTTGCCAAAATTGAGACCATCTTCCCAGTAATATCTGTAGGTTCTGCACCATACTGATAAGTCAAAGCTTCATTCCAACATGCCTACAGGTTTGGCTTGCGGGAAGTGCAGGGGTAGATATAGTAATTGCTGTTGCAATGGTTACTTTGGTGGGCTTCGTTTCGCTTTTGTAGAAAATGTGTATCTCAAAAAACACTCCATACAGCTCTATCGCCGAAAGTCACCGTTCGCCCGGACACAATACCTTGTTTCTCGGCTCATTAGACTCACTATAGAGACAGGATTCCTCACAGGTACGTCGCGGTGTCTATCTTGTCGTTTGTTGGGTTTAACTATCCCCCAAGCCGCCGTTGCTTCTGTCGATCTGATTTTAGATGCATTGAAAGAAGTACGATGGTCATGTTTATATCTCAATGAGGTTTACTAATTTGTGTAATAGCATGACAATAAGCACCTCACACCGTATGTTAAGCCCCCTTCTTCGCTCTACTCTTTATTCATACAGCTTCAGAGCCATCGTACTTGCAAAGATGTAGGTATAATATCTAGTCCCTGACACCTAATTTCATGTCTTTCTAGGTACACAAATTCGCTTATGGTGGTATTCAATAATCGGGTCTTCACCAACCAGGAAGGAGGCGTCGCCACAGCGTCCGGAACTGGAAGTATCTCTGCCTCCAAGAACGTCTTTAATAACCGCTTTAGAGAGGCCATGACTCGTGGTAATGTGGGGGACCCTCATGAAGTTTCTCAAGGGGTTTCAAGGATGAGCCTTCCCCTTCAGAAACTGGGTGTACGTCTTCCCCTTCTGAAGTCACCTGAGGAAAATTTGACGATTTTAATCCTTTCAGGATTCAAATGATGACTCCCGTGATGTGAAAGCCTCCGGTACAGTTGTTTGGATGGAACGAGAAGAATATAGTTCATGAGTTGCATGCGTTGATAGTCATGGCTCGCTACGCCGTTATTTTTAGGAACTCTGCGTTATTCACCATCTCTCCTTTCTTTACACTCATTTCCTGGTGATTTATTTCCTAGAAAATCGTGCCCTGTTATTTACCTCCAATCATATACCCTATCTCTTCTCTCAAACAATCTAATGCCACCACTGTACGTCCTCAACTTGTACTCGCTTTACATCGCCAGTCTCCTATTTCGAAGTTGTTATATATGACCTTCTCCCATTCGTAGTGAACAGTAATCTCTTGTTTTTCTGTTTATATAAGGCCATAAAGCAGGGGCTGAATAAACGAGACTCTGGTTGACGGGGAACATTGCAACAAGGTCTCAGGTACATAGCACTGCGAAGTGTAAAACAGTACTGGAAAGGGTTTGGGATAATCAGCAATTCAGAATTTAATGTATCCTGGAGCATGTTGCAGTAACTACAGATGTGATGTCGACAGAACAGGGCATGATACTTACTCAGACTAACTAACGCCTGCTAATTATCTTTGTTGCCGAGAGGGAAAGAGTCTTTAGAAATTGCGTGAATATGAAAAATATCCTCAAATGCAACTGGAAGTTCCTTCAGGATGTCCGAAGTTATCATGCCTCGACCGTGTTTTTGGAATGCTTTCATACTTGCACATCGAGTAAGCTTGGCGCCACTGATGGCCGCTAACGCGACCTGCTGCGACGAGTTTTCTAATCTTTTGCGTTTTCGATTTTAGTGTTGAAGTGTACTGAGGCGAATAATTACATACCTATAACCCGGGGATTGGTCGTATTTCCGCAACCAAACCCAAACAGTCGCAATGGCACCACACAAAATTCCCCCCTGTCCGTTACTTCGCTTGGGACAGGTAGGATTGGAAAGCCTCCATTCTACAGGAGTCTCACCAGAAAACCCTATAGCATCGGCTTCACCCTTTATTAAGATGCACACACCGCCTAATTCTTCGGAAAGAAAGGTTACTTGGGGTAACGAAGTGGTTTCTATGCCAGCTCGAGATTCCTATGCTGTGTTAGAAGTTTTTCTTGGACATGAAACGAAGAGATAGCTACTGGGGTAAACCATGTTGTGAGCATTTCCGACTCATGCATGTTTGGTGTAAGAATGACATCCTTCCATCCGCGGATTAGGTTTGACTCTTGCTCTAGGAGGTGTAAAGCGTGACCATCAACGATGGTGGGAAGATCCAGTTTGCGGGCCAAGACTAACGAAACCCTCGCTATATCTTGCATCTCCTCCAAACTGGTGCTGATGACAAGCACAACAAAACGGCGGAAAAGAGGAATAAGAATAGACTCCAGCTCTTCAGAAGAGCTGCAAAGTAACCTTTGTGGGTGAAAAAATATTTAGAGATTAATGCTACCTACTACTCTTGACGAAGAATGGGGTGCACTACCAAATCTGGACCATAAATCTTGAGAGCATCGCCTGCCTCTGGAGGACATATTATGTGGGAAATGTCCGCACCCTATAATTGTCAGAAGGCAGTTTAGCCCTTCCCTGGCACACCTACCACACGTTGTGCGGCCAGAGCAACGAAGAATGCGGCCCCACTGTGAATGTATGAGCTCCAAATTCATATGAAAAGCCTGCTGAATTAGGACTTACTCTTCATGTCCACCAACAACCCCGACCCGACCTGTGAATTAGGAAGCGCTTGAGCCGTATTTCTTCTGAAAGATATCATAGTTGCCTTGACCTGCTTGGCCCTTGTAATTTGTCGGTGATAAAGTAGGAATGGCCAGACGGACTCGGGAGAGAACTTCGTCGATGCCGGCCATGAGGGTGTATGCCACTTCTGGCAGAATGTCGTGGGGAAATATGACTGGAGCAGTAGTTCATAAGGATCAACAAGAGTCGTACTTTATTGACTCCGGGTGAGAAGCCTAATCCCACCAGTATATTCAGCGGCAAGCCATTTGCTCTCGGAGCCCGCCGAATCCCTACATCAGTAAACGGATCTCATCTAATAATAGTCTCGTGAGATTAGTCTAATTATCGCGGACTTTATGTGATATTCCGGATTGCCCTCTTCGATTTAGAGATGACGAGTGGGTTCTCACCATGGCATACTGAGTCCACCACTCAACCAGCGTACTGATATGATCTGAAGAAATGGATAAAGGCTCAGTCTGCTCAGAACACTCTCACGCACAGTTTCTTCTCACCTCGTGTAGGGGACAGTAGATAATGCATGACTTTCTTTCTTCTTACGAGGTAAGTATCCCTAGACAATGCATTCGGCGTAGATCAGCTGCTTCCATGGACACAGCACAACATCTCCCCCCCACCAGGCGATGGGGTGGTACAATGTAACGGAGCGTGGAAAAGTACCAAATATGGAACATAAGGAGTCACACCCTTGCTGACAACTGATCCATCTGTCCCTTGGTATTCCCTTTGCTCGTTACAGGCCAAGTCACGCCCCAGGCGGAGCACCCATAAACTCCCAGGAGCCTGTGACACTGTCAGGATACCCGAATCCTTACAAAGAAGCCAAGCAAAAGTGAGGACAGCTTAGCACTGGCACTGATTTAACTTGGGTGAGAGGCCATTGGCTTTGCACGGCAGTACTGATTCTCCGTTTGATATCCCCTTCCTTCCCTCTTTCTTTCTTTTCAATCTGCCAACCCTATTCTTGACATCGATGTTATGTAACCCCCACTAGAAGAATAGCTGTTGGAACAGCATGTCCAAGCTTGAGTTAAGGCCAGACAGTGAGCTATCAAAGGTGAACTCAATATTTAATGTGAAGTGAAATATTTCATATAGAGAAAATACTTGCTAGGTACATATATCATGGGGGTTTAATATATTTGCAGTTGTATGCTGGGACTGCACATATGTCAGCATAATTAATTCCAACATCATTATCATAAAATGATACTGTAAGATTTTGACTGTAGCTTCAAAGGTCTGGACCATGACTCTGTTTGATCTGGTTTCATAGCTTCAGTGGATTGTGTGAGATATACCAAAAAGGGAAATAGCTTTATGAAAGAAAGAAAAAACCACAGCTTCACTGTGCCTCAATCAGACGACCTGCTACCTTTCAAGATGTGATAGTAGACAGTATTACCATTAAACTATAGAAGCATTAACAGTCAACCCCTGGCTCATTGCCATACTCCACCTCTAGCTGTAGTTATGCAGTCAATGGGGATTTAGTGATCAATCATGCTGGAGATTGACCAACTTCACTTTTAAGCTCAAATTAAACAAAGAATATATCTACTGTAGGTGTATATGAGTGCAAGGGAGACTGTGCCGAAATTTATATAATTTATATACAAATTCTGAATTTTCATGACAGTTTTACTCCAGCTTCATGAGGTATTGTGATGCCTGACAAACTGCCATTTAGCTTCACCTTTAGCAAGGTCTGTGATGCACAATATGGGTACCCCTGATGAGATACCTAGTAGGTACATACACATCAAGTCAATGAATGGAGTTCCCCATCTCATCCTTGTATCTCTGTTTGCATCTGCAGCAGAGTGCATTCTTATGGTGCAAGAAGAAAAACTGTGTGTTCTGTGACGCTGGCTTTAGCATGAGTAACAGTCGTCCCTAGCACACCAGATATACTTGAAGTTGAAAAAAAAGCCAATGACAAATGGTAATAGTCTAAACTGGAATCTGATGATTTGGATGAGACACATAGTCCAGGATGTCCTTCATAATGATTCACATAGTAATTTGAGCACAGGTACTTAACACACTCCATGTAATAGAGCTACAAGAAATATCCTCAGATTGACCTCCCACAACCACAGTTCTGATTCCCCATGGGACAAGGAAAGGAATCAGTCCCATTAGCAATCACTTTGTCCAACCAGTAGGATCCATTTTGTCTGACAATGTTCTTCAAATCATATCCTATCAGTTACAAAAGAACAAGTCGTTTCAGGTCTCCTATGATTTAAGTTCTGAATTCTGAGTTTATGCCAACAGGAACACCTAATGACACTAGCCAGAGGGCAGTTGCTTCTCCTGGCAAAACAGCTCCGTTTGTTTTTTTATCTGCTCTTCAGGTTTCTAAAATACTCCATATTTAGATACCCGAAAGAATATTTCTAAATATATGTATGAGTTAGAGTGGGGCGATCAGACACCATTGTGCAATAGGTAGGGAACCAAGTTGAGTTTTAAAGCTTATAATAGCAGAATGATAAAGGGTGGAAGCCCGAAATATAGAGAGAAAGAGACTGTAGATATGCAAAGGAGAAATAGTGACACCAGAGGCAGATTCATAGCATATGTATATGCCCAGTGTAGAAATTATCCATACAGATTCTCCTCTAAAAAACCAAACTTTATTCATTGCTGTAGCATGCTCAGCAGCCTTGTCTTCCTCCACTTGCCTAATTTTAGCCTGTGACAGGTCACACTCATGCTCAAGTGAGCACCAGTGACCCCCATTTAGCACATGTTGTTCTTTTGAACAAGCTACACACTCTACAACATAAGACTTGCTGCCATTGGAAGTCTTTTTTGAAAAAAAAAAAAAAGCCTGAGTTACCAATGACTTTCCTCCACTGAATATTTTCTTCTGTGTCTTGATAACACATTTTCTTTGTTGTTGAATAACACCATCTTCCTGTGTAAACTCCACAACATTGCATACATTGCAACAAAATTTGGGTCTGTGAGTCACATGAGCTTCCATGTGACCAAGTAGGTTTGAGTGTCTTTTAATGGTTTTAGACAAATTGGACATGCACTTCACTGTCCTAGAAGGAACTTGAGTTAAAAATTAATTTGAGCATTCCACATGATGTATGGAGGAAGTTTCTTTCATTGTTTTGATCTAGTGGTAAAGAGGCCTATTGTGATGGTAGTGACAATGTGCCCACAGTTGTTCTCCACAACTTGTAAGTAGCTTGAGAAACCCAGACCATTCTGAATTCCTGATGACAAATTCAGATGAAATGACTTACCCAGATCTGTCAGATTCTCAGAGTGTCCAAGAGGGTCCACAACACATCCACAACCAGATCCCCAGAATACCAGAGATTTGTTGTAGCAGAACACTGGTAGCCAATTCAGAAAACAGTATTTTAGCAGAGTGGAGTTTGTATGATATGAAATACATATTGCAATATAAGCTCTAATTCAAGCAATGGTGCAATATAATCCAAGTTTGCTGTTTCAGTCAGCCCTATCCTTGGGCCAGTAAATTCTTTTCCCTTCCCTACTTTCCCCCTGAAATTATTTCTCTGTCGGAGGATACTCAGGTATATAGATTCTAGCTACTGTAACTTGAAATCCCTGGGCAATTGTGATAGTCCTCAGCCACTGCTGGGTATGTGACAGAGACTTGACATGTGTAAGTATCTCAACAAGCTCCCCTTTATATTACTATATTAATCACTTTCCATTATAAGAAAGTACCAGTATTATTGCTTCCTGACTGGGGGTGGAGAGGGTGAAGTTGGCAGAGAAACCCATAGAAATATGTTGAGGTAGATGCACTGATGAAGCATATCATACCCCCCCTCTCCTGTATCAAGTTTTTTGTTGGATAGATACTTTCCAATCACCGCCTACTGCTCTTCTCATGTGCATTAGAGATAGGAATGGTTAGGTAAAGCTGTAGAAATAAGGTACAGGCCCTTGTCAACCTATCCCTGACAGAATGCTGACAGAGGATGACTATAGCATTTAGTCGACTACAGGTATGATATATTCACCCTATATCAGCCAGCTGAAGCAGTTCTGAAGTACATAGACTGGTCATCAGGGGGTGAACAATCACACAGGTTCTTCCAGAGTGCAGAAATTCTCCCATTTGGGCCTTAAAACCTGTCAGGATAAGATATAATTAACCAGTGATATTTTAATTCATTTCATATCCATTAAAACTCTGTAAACTGCCTATATTTCAGTAATCAGTGGGGAACCCCTTATGTGCATCTAAGGAGTCAGTGACTTAGGAAAGAGAAGCCGCCCACTGATTGCAGAGGAACTCCTTGAAGGCCAACAAGTGACTGACTAGTGCAACTGAAATATTTGATCAGCACTGGAGAGGACTTCTTTAATGCTGCTATGGGGCTACTCAACTAGGGCTGAGGAGCTCCTCACTTCTGGCTAAAGAATTTGTCAATTGTAATGAGAAGTTCTTCACTTCTGATAGAGGAACTCCTTATATCCACCTAAGTAACTCCTGGAGGCATTGGGGAGTTACTCACTTATGGCAGCGGAGGTACTCAACATATGAGGGCATCCTCAACCAGGGCAGCAGAGTTCCTCAAATTCTGTTGATAGCCTCCTCATCTTGATTGGTGACTATGCAGAGAAGGGGACAGGAGCTCCTTCAATCAGATGACCTATTAGGATCTTCCATGTAATAGAGGAGCACCAGAGTTTACAGTGCTTTTGGGTACTGATGGCAGAGTCCAAATTTTGCTCAAATTGTTCAAAGACTCAAAGAATGTAGAATATCTCCACCGCAGGGGTGACTTAAGGTCTCCGGCTTGTTGCAATAGTTTACTATATGTATATTCTCGAAGGGACAGCTTAGCTGTGGCTTAAAACACGCTATATATCAGACTTGGGCTGAACCAACCTAAAAAGGGCCAAAAATCGAATAATTATTTACGGCGAGTTAAAGAGATCTGAGAGTCACAACCAAATGTATGTATGTAATAGTTTACTACCTAACAGAATTGGATCTTAATACGCGTCTGTGGTTGAGCTACAACGGATTCTTTGCCCCAACGACTTTTTGAGCAAATTCGGACTCCGCCAACGGTACCCGAAAGCACTGTAAATACATGAAAGAACAAATGTATTCCAAAAGTTGCACAAACGCTAGAGGCTTTATCAACGTAATAGCAGTGCAAGGAGCTATGTTCCGTACGGCGCTCTTGAGACTTACCCAGCCACGTAGACTTCAGTCTGGAGTTTCGGTGTCGATTGTTCCGTTCCTAATTGAGCCAGGACGTTCAATTTCAATGCCAAGCACATTTATCAAAGTTATGAATGTTCAGCATATTTACGTCTCTGGAAGCATGGCAGAGCAGAACTTGGAGGAGATACTGGTCAAGGATGCCCAGTTGCACTTTCGCATGCGTAAGATGTCCGCCTTCGGCACCATCCTAACAAACTAACCCCAGCCGATGATTGTCGAAGGATTCGGGGGAGCCGATTGACAATCTTTGGCTGTAATATTACACTCTGGAGGTATGGCCCATTTGGCACCACCAATGTTAGATCAGTCCTGTTACGATGGGTTCCCCGTGGTCCACGTCTAGTCCTAAACCCATTCGACTAAGGCATAGTACACTTATTCAATGGACAAATTTCCTAGGCGAATCCTTATTTCACCCAGAGCATTTGCTATATTTATCCCTCTCTCCTATTTCATTGATATATTAGGATATGATGGGTTCTGGACAGAATTCGCTGGATAGAAATACAGTATGCTGGGGCAGCGCTCTCTAAGGAGGCAGACACAAAGCTTTATGCAAGAGGAGTGGATCTTCGCTGTTCTGTTGAGGCATAAACCTCGTTCTCTCCTACAAACATATCAATGAAGAAAATCTTCCTAGAGCCGAAATATGAACAAGTGGACCACTTTCTACGTACGCATAGTTGTAACTTTCAGCTGAAACAAAGCCCTCATTTGTCAATCAACACGCGAATTTGCCGAAGGTTATGGTGGTTTGGGATTTATACTCGTTTCGTTCACTAATCCCCACTACGAGCCTCATGCAGACCCAAACGTGTTTGAAATTATCTTCAAGATGGGGAAGTTTCTCACCTTTGATATGTGAATTTTTATACTCATTTTCGGTGTAGCAAGGACCATGTTCATGCTTTGGCTGTCAGAAAATGGACGGTGTTCCTACTTACCAAAGTGGGACATTGTTGAAGGACATCCCAAAAAAATTCGGCGCCAATGCTCCGAGGGAAGAAGGATGACCAAATGGCTCTCAGAATTGGAAAGAAAGAAAGTATTCTAATTAGTTTCCGAGGAATCCAGCATATTAATGAAATGCATCCGGTTCCTGCAGACAACTTATGCAGTCTTTTGTTACGTGTTTTGGATCTCCTCGGATCCCACTTCGGAGCAATCTTCGCTTCAAAGAGGGGATAAGCGGTGCTCATATTCGGGACCAGCCAGAGGAAGTCCGGTGTTCTCATGGAACCTGTTCAATCTGGGGCTACAATGGAAGATCAGTACGAAATTATTTACGAGTTCATAGTCGATGGGTACGATTCGGCAATCGGGTTTGATCGCCTCACTCACGGCACGCCCCCGTCATACTAAGTGATTTCCGACTCCCCTGGCTACTTTGAGGGTAGGGGGAAGAAGTTCTGGATATTCTCTGGTGTGAACTAATAATAATAAATTGAAATAATATCAGATAAATACGAATTAAAGCGGAGGGAAATAATTTTAATCCAAATGCAGCATGAAATGCGCACCACCCTTTATGGAGAGAATGGGCGCCGCAAGGTGTTGCCTCATCCCCTTACAGCTTGAAGGTAAGGCTATAATAAAAAAAGTGGGAGTAAACTTGTATAGGAAATTGGGTAATTGCCAATAAATAAATAAGATATTATATAGTTGTCACTAAATAGGATCT
>Ga0157379_10001369_pt1 | contig 19960 bp, 7 predicted proteins | sample S25metaG_FD_121802 | JGI IMG/M metagenome (GOLD analysis project Ga0157379, IMG submission 121802) | Switchgrass rhizosphere microbial communities from Kellogg Biological Station, Michigan, USA - S2-5 metaG | ecosystem: Host-associated > Plants > Roots > Rhizosphere > Soil | place: USA: Michigan... | reverse complement strand
CCGCGACGCGCAGCATCGACGGCGTCGCCGTGGACCAGGAAGGCGACGCGCTGTTCTGGCGCGTGACCGGCGCCGAACATGGCAACGCACGCCTCGCGGCTGACGGCGCGACCCTGCTCTTCACGCCCGACGCCGGCTTCATCGGCCAGGCGCGGATCGTGGTCCAGGCCGACGACGGCTATGCGCTCGGCGCGCCGATCGTGCTGAGCGTCGACGTCAGCGGCGCGCGACTGATCGCGATCCACGTCGATCGCATCGCCGCCATCGCCACCGGCAGGACGGCGCAGCTCGTCGTGACCGGCGACTTCGAGGACGAGGCCGGAGTGAGCCTGGCGGGGAGGTATGCGCAGTTCACTTCATCCGATGCCGGCGTCTTGAGCGTCGGCGCGTCAGGGCTCGTGCGTGCCGTTTCGGCGGGGCGGGCGCTCGTCGAGGTCCGCGCTCGCGGCATCGAGGGCGTCAACATGTTCACGGTGTCGGTCGACGGCCACGAGCCCGACCTTGACGACAACGGTTTCGAGGTGGACGTCTATCCGCGCGCGATCACCCTGCCGCTGGCCGGGCAGCGGCAACTGAGGGTCACGCTGCCCGACCACACGTCGATCACGGCAGGGTCCGCGGGTACACGATATCTCGTGAGCGATCCCAGCGTGGTCACGGTCAGCGCAGACGGGCTCATTCAGGCCCGAGCAGCTGGCCTCGGCGTCATCTCGGTCATCAACGAAGGCCGACAGCACGACATCGTGGTCCGCGTACAGGAAGCGATCATCGGGACAGGAGTGATCCGCGGCGAGTCGGGTGTGGCCGTGCAGGACGCACAGGGGAACCAATTGATGGTGGCACCCGGAGCGCTGCCCGCCGGAACGGAGGTGTCGATCAACAGCCGGTCGCTTGACCAACTCGGCATGCCCCTGCCGGCGCCCGACGTGCTGGACGCCCTCGCTGCCGTCGACCTGAACGTGGGCGGCGGCCTCGCCTCGCTGCCCTTGCAGTTGGCCGTGCACGTTCCTGCGGACATCGCGGCGGGCACCGAGGTTCAGTTCTGGCGCAAGGGAACCATCCTCGATACCGATGGCACCCTGCACGACACCTGGTGGCTGGTCGACAACGGCTTCGTCGGCAGCGACGGTGTTGCCCGCACCGCAAGCCCGCCGTATTCGGGGGTTTACGGCAGCGGAACGACTTTGATCACGAAGAGCAAGGTCACGAATCCGAACACCGGCGAGATCAAGGTGTCGGCTGCGATGATCAACTGGGACGCGATCTGGGCCCAGACCGCATCCATCGCGATGGCGCCATCGCCGTTCATGGCGGTGGCCGCCATCAGCATCTTCGCCACGTCTGCGCTCTCCATGGCGGCCGTCAGCTACACGCTGGCGGGCTCGTACAAGTTGTCGTTCGCGTCCTCCGAGCTCGACTTGGCGAAGCTCTCGTTGACGTTCCCCGCCGCACCGCCGACCGCGAACTTCGCGCCTGACATCACGGGCATCGACTTCGATCCAGCAACACGCAAGGTCACCGTCACCGGCACGAATTTCATTCCGCCTGCACAGGCGGCAAACGGTTTTCAGGTTCGGGTCTGGCTGGTGCCCCGCGGCGAACAACTCAAGAACCCCGGCTCGGGTGCAGCACCCGATCGAGGGCTGGTCTGGCAGGGTTACGACGCGACGCCGGCGGCAGATGGCTCGCTCTCGTTCATCTTGCCGGACGGTGTCGCGCTTTCGATGCACTACATCTACGTCGAGCGGGTGGCCAGGAGTTCGAGCAGCACCGGGCCGTCCGTCGTCGGCTTCCCCGTTCGGAGCGCGCCTGTCCAGGCTTGGGCGCCTGGCACGGAGAGCACCCTGATCACGACCGCGCATGCGATCGATGTCTTCCAGATCACCGGGCCCGATCAGCAACTCGGCTTTCTGAAAGAAGTCGCCGTCAACGAACGGGGCGAGCCATTGAACCTGTTCGGTCGATACACCGATCAGATCGTGTTCAGCGAGGACGGCACGTTGGCCTACGTCGCGGGTACTGGAAGCAAGATCTACGTCTTCGATACGCAGATCCAGGCGGTCGTCTACACCCTCGACGTGGCGAATTCGACCACCGGGCTGACGAGTCTCGCGTTGGTGGACGGATGGCTGTACGTCACTGAAGGGAACTACTCGGGCGCCGCGGCAAGTCGGCTGGTGCGGATCAACGTCGATCAGGAGAGCGTCGGCTTCCTTCGCGATCAGCAGGTGATCAACCTCGGCGTACTCGCGCCGATGGGCTTCCAGGACATGGCCGTCAGCGCCGACACCTACATGGCTTTGACGGCGCCGGCGACGCCTGGCTCGTTGTCGAGGGGAGGTGTGAACACGTCGGGATTGGTCTTCGTCATCGATCTAGCGAAGATCGACAAGGATGGCAACCTTGTGCCGAGCGCGGTGGTCGTTCTGGACGACAGCAAGTTCCCTGTTCCCGATCGCGGTCGATGGCCGCAATACATCTCGAACGGGGAGAACGACGGCGAATTCATCTTGTCGAGCGCGAAGGACTTTCAGTCCGGCGTCGTCGCCATCTCGGTCTCCAGGGATGAGCAGGGCAACCTGAAGGGCACGGCGACGGGGCTGAACGTCAGGCTGACGCCCGCGCTCTCCGACTCCGCGTGGCTTCAGAAGCGGTTCCAGCAGAACATCCAGCGCGCCGCCGGCAACGTCATCGTCGAGTACAACGGAAAGGAGTACGCGCTCGTCGCGGACTACAACTTCCTCTTCAACGACGTCCACTTCACCTCGGACGACGGTTTCGGGTTCGGCAAGCAGATCGGCGGCAAGATCGGCGTGATCGAGGATCCGTTCGGGAAGTCTGGACCTCCCCGTTACCTCGGGGCGACCACGCCGATTGTCGGTGGCGCTGTCGACCACTTGTCGTTGAGCGCGGACGGAAAGCTGTACGCGGACGTCTTCATCGAAGAGATCACGTCGGAAACCGACAGGATGTACAAATCGGTCTTCGTCTGGGACGCGGCCGAGATCGTGCACGCTGCCGTCGAGGCCGATGCGCGACATCAGCTCTTGTCGACACCCATCGATCGGGCCCCGAACTTCAGCGGGCAGGTCGCGGTGCCGGCACGCTACGACGGCAAGTCCGCCGGCGAATATTTCGGCTGGACGTACGGCATCGGCACGTACCGTGACACCGGCGAGCGGGTCATCCTGAGCGGCGACCATCTGCCCGATCCGATCATCACGCTCACGGCGCTTCAGGTGCCGGACGTGAAGCTCGAAACCTTCGCCGAGCGCCTCAACCCCGACGACGCCTTGATCGCCAGGTACATCCTCGGCGGCCTCGACCTTCTCGTTACGGGAGGGTACTTCCAGCGTTACGACGAGCGCGTGCGCCTTTACAACCAAGGCAAGGGCGGAACCTACGACGATTTCGTTCGCGCCAACGTCACCGACGCTTTCGCCACCGCGTTTGCAACGATCGTGACGTTCGGGGTCGGCAACAAGATCTCCGTCGTGGCTTCCGGCGCTAGTACGCTGTACGGAAAGATCCTCGGCAACGTCGCCGGCGGCTTCGCGGCAGGCGTGACGTTCGAGACCCTGCTTCAGGCGGGTCTCGTCGAGATCGCCCGTATCACGAACGGCGCCTACGGCGAGGCCGAGTTCTCGGTATCGAAGGTCTTCACGGCGGGCGGTTTCGGTGCCGTGCTAGGGGGAGCGTTCGCGACGCTCGGCGCGCGCGCCCAGCTCTACGAGTTCGCGCCACAGATGGTGCAGGACCTGCTGCAAAAGATGGGTCGCCTCGTTGGCCTCGACGCGGCCCGAAGCAAGCTGGTCAGGTCGGAAGCGCCGACCAGCGAGATCTCGTTGGTCCCCGAACTCGTGGAGGCTCAGGCGCCACGCAGCGAGATTCGCCCCGGCAGCCAAGTCCTGCCGTCGATTCAAGGCCAAACCGAGATTCGAGTCAACGGCAGGCTCGTCGCAGTCACGCCAAGGGCGGAGTCCATGACCATCGCCCAAGCCAGCGAATGGTATCGCGCGCAGGTGAATCAGCTCGCGACGATGCTCGACAAGCGCTTGCCGGTGGAGATCCAGGCCCGCCAGGCCGAGCAGCTGAAGAAGGAGCTGATGAACGGCGCGACGGCAGCCTTGCTCGACCAGGAGCTCGCCTTCATCCTGCGCGAGGCGTTCGCGGGCGACAGCCTCGAGCGCATCGCCGCACAGCTGTCGAGCACGGCCTCAGGAACAAAACTGGACGAACTGGTCTTGGCCAAGGTCGTCGCGCCCATCGATAAGCCGCGCTTCGCCTTCGAATCCGGCGCTTGTTTCGTCGCCGGCACGCTTGTGCACACCAAGCAGGGTCTGGTACCGATCGAGCAATTGAAGGTCGGCGATCTCGTACTGTCGAGTCCGGAGAGTGGCGAGGGCGCGCAGGAGTACAAGCGGGTCGTCAAGACGATGCAGCGTCACGATCAGCCGATCATGAAGGTCGTCTACAAGGCCGATCGAGAACCCGACCGCTACAAGGCGAAGTACGCCAGCCTCACGACGACCTACGACCATCCGTTCTGGGCAGAAGGTGAAGGCTGGACTGCGGCAAGAAATCTACAGGGCGACTACCTCGGACCGTCGAAGCTGCGTCTGGTCGACGGCGCGATCGTCGATCTGCAGGGACCGACCTACATCTACGCAACTGATCGGGCCTCAGTTGGCTGGGTTGCGTCGAACGGACCGGAAGAACCTGGCTGGCTCGTCGATTACGGCACGGGGCAGAACCTGCCGGGGCCCGTGGGGTACGACTGGGAGAACTGGAACCTCACTGGCGATGATGACGTCCTGCAGCCCGTCTTTCGGACGACGGTCTTCAACATCGAGGTCGAGGACTTCCACACTTACTACGTCGGCGAGCACGGCGTCTGGGTGCACAACGCCAACTGCGACGGCATCACGCTGTTCGCAGGCGGCGTGCCCGGTCCCTTGCTACCGAAGGGGACCAAGCTTTTCGCCAGCGAAAAGGAACTGATCGCGTTCACCAAAGCGAACCCCGGCCTCACCGGCTTTGCCGTGGTCAAGATGCCCGGCGCGCAAAACTACGCGGGAGTTCCATCGACCGAATTGACAAACTGGCTCCAGTTCGAGGACCTCGTGGCCGGGCGCCTGCTCAAGGAAGAAGTTAGGCAGGAGTTTGCAGTCCTCTATTCCAACGCCAACGAGGCTGGACGCAACTATGTCCGGGTCGAAGGGCAACAGATCTCCCCCAGCGGGACCCGGGTGTTCGTCGACCGCAAGCTTCAGTTCCCGAACCTCAACGATTTGGGAAGGCAGCAGGACGTTCTCAACCTGCTGTGGCGCGTGACTCAGGCGCTGGAGCAGAACCCATCGTACCGGTGGGCGTTCGAATTCAAGGCGCGGCTGAACGGCGATGAGCGCGTGGCGCTGCAAAAGGCACGAGACCTGTTCGAGTCGATCAAGCGAAACGACGCCAGCACACCGAAGTTCTTCCTGAAGGACGTCGAGGGCAATTACACGATTCCCGATCCGGACAGCGCCAGCAAGATAGCGCGTGTGAGAGCGATGCTCGGCGTCGGCGCGGACGGTCGTCCGATTCCCGCGAAGATCGAGATTCGAAACGAGGGCACGGCAACCGCGTTCCCGCAGAACGTTGTCGACGAAGGAACTGCCGGGCTTCCGCCACTGACCTTGTCGGACGTCGGCGCCCTCCTGGCACGCGCGCGCACACTCTGGATCGACGCTGGCGCGTCCCCTGCCGTGGTCTACAGCGCCACCGTGCGCATCGCCGACCTGCCGCTCGGGTTCGCGGGCCAGACGGTCGGCAGCGAAATCACGCTCGACATCGCCGGCGCCGGATGGGGGTGGTACGTCGATGCTGGCGACGGTGACTCGACAGCGTTCGAGCCGACGTCGTCCGATTCGAACTTCCGCGCCCGCCCCGGCAGCGATGCGGAGAGCAAGCTCGATCTTCTGACCGTCCTGATTCACGAGATCGGGCACGTGCTCGGGTTGCCGAGCAACACCGACGGGACGGGCGTCATGAGCCAGTTCCTCGCGCCGGGCGAGCGGCGCGTCCCCGCGCACACGGATGTGTCCGCTTTGGGAGCGGAAGGCATGCCGTATTTCACAGGCGGCACGGGTGTCACGCTGGTCATCGGGACTTCATCGCTTCCCAGAAGCGGAATCAGCGACGTTGGCGACTTCGACACCCTCGGTGACCGCCTCTGGCCCAACGCCGTCGAAGTTGTCGAGGACGGCGACAGCGTCACGTTGCTTGAATCGCTAGCCCGCCAGAGCCACTTCTCGAAAGAGTTCGCCGTCTCACCGAGCGATCGAGCGCTGAGCTTCACCGTCACGAGGGAAAGTCTCGTCGCCAACGGTTCCGGACCGAACGACGCCTTCGAAGTCGCGCTGCTGGACTCTCACACCGGCCTGTCCGTGATCGACGCGCTCGGACTGACGCACACGGACGCGTTGCTGAACGTTCAGGGCGGCGGTCAAACGCGTCGGCTGCTCGCCGATGCTGTCCGCGTCGTCGACAACGCAGACGGGTCGAGGACCTATCTCATCGATCTTCGCGGTGTTCCGCCAGGCGCCACGGCGCAGCTTTCGTTCGACCTGGTCGGCTTTGGTGCCGCGCAAAGCCAGGTCACCGTGAGCGACATTCACGCCGTACAAGGGTCACTCGCAAACGCCGACTCCTTCAGCACGGACGAAGACGCGAGCCTCGCAGGCAACGTACTCGACAACGACGTGACGCTGAGTGCCTCCGCACGTGCGCAACTGGTCGTCGGCGCCGCGCACGGCGCGCTTCGGCTGGACGAGGACGGGAGCTTCATCTACCAGCCCGATGCGAACTACTATGGGCAGGACACGTTCACCTACCAGTTCGCCGAGGACGACGGCTCGCTGTCTGCCGAAGTGTCGGTTCGGCTTGTCATCCGACCCGTCAACGATGCGCCTGTCGCGCCGGCCGCGCGCGACTTCACGGTACGCGCCGGCGAGCTCTTCGTCTTCGACCCTGTCCTAGGCGCATTCGATGTCGAGGCGTCCGCGTTGTCAGCCGTACTCGCCTCCGCACCTTCCCATGGAACGGTCGAGTTCAACAGCGACGGCACCTACTCATACATTCCGCGGCGCAGCTACGCAGGCTCCGATACCTTCACCTACCGCGTCACGGACGGTGACCTGTCGTCGCCGCTCGTCACCGTCACAGCGACTGTATTGCCCTCGATCGGCGGCCCTGGCGCTCGCGATCTGACGCTGCAACTCGACGAGGACACGAGCCTGCAGATCGACCCGAGCGCACTCGGGATCGGCACTCTCGGTGAGGTCGTCGCCGGCGACATATCGCTCCTGCCGACGCACGGGACGTTGGAGACTGTCGCCAACGGCACGTGGCGTTATCGGCCGGCGGCGGATTTCAACGGAATCGATACCCTGCGCTACCGCCTGATCCAGGACGGAGAGACATCGAACGAGGCGACGTTGACGCTGCGAATCGTCGCGATCAACGATGCTCCGATCCTTGCGGACCAGACGCTTCGGCTCGAGGAAGACACGGAGTCAACCTTCGATCCCTTTGCGGGGGCGCGCGACGTCGACGCCGACTCGCTCGTCGCCGAAATCGTCACGGGCGCGACGCACGGCAAGGTCAGTTTCGACGAAACGGGCGCGTTCAGCTACGCGCCTGCGGCCAACTACGTCGGTGGCGACTCATTCACGTACCGCGTCAGCGACGGGAGGCTGTTCTCCGGGACTGCCGCCGTGACGATCGTGGTGACGCCCGTGAACGACGCCCCAGTCGCGAGCGACGGCGCGCTTGCCTTGAATGAAGGCGGATCGTTGGTCATCGATCTGCGTTCATTCGGGTCGGACATCGACAGCACCGACGTTCGGGCAATCATCACGGCGCCCACCGAGCACGGCAGCCTCGATGCAAACAGCGATGGAACGTTCACGTATCGCCCGGCAACCGGCTACCGCGGCAGGGATGCATTGCGCTTCCAGCTCAGCGACGGCGCCTCATCGTCCCGAGAGGCGACGCTGACGCTCACGATCGGCGCTGCCAATCAAGCGCCCACGCTCCTCGATCAGGCGTATTCGGTCGCGGCAGGCAACGCCCTGCTGATCGACCCGCTCGCCTCGGCGGCCGACGGCGATGGCGATCGGTTGTTCGCCCTGCTTGTCGATCCCCCGATCCACGGCGTTCTGGTGGTTCGCTCGGACGGCAAGTTCAGCTATGTCGCTGCCGGCGGTTACCTGGGCCCGGACAGCTTCACCTATCGAGTGAGCGACGGGAAAGCCGCATCGGCCACGGCGACCGTTTCGCTGACCGTGACCGCGTTCGGCCAAGAACCGACGGTATCCGACTCGCGGCGCGACGGCGTCGAAGACACGCCGCTGATCCTGCTCGGCACCGATTTCAAGGCCTCGACACGCAGTGGCGTTCCGCCAGTCATCGTGATCTCCGCGCTGCCGTCCGATGGCGAGCTTCAGCGGATGACTTCAGGCGGAACCTGGAGGTCGGTCGCGATTGGCGACGTCTTCTCACAGGAAGCGCTTGACGCCGGCGCACTGCGGTTCGTACCGTCCACCGACGCGTCCGGCGGTCCCGGCAACCTGCTGAGCGGCGACGGCAACCGTCGTCAACACTATGCGCGGATCGGCTTCAAGGCGTTCGACGGCAACCTGTCGAGCGCCGAGGCGCACGTCATCATCGACATCGTCGCCGTCGCCGATCTGCCGCGCCTGGCGTCGGCGAGCGCGGAGCCGGCGAGCGGCGACGAGGACGCCCTTGTGGCGCTGCCTGCGGTCGACGCTTCCCTCGTCGACGGCGACGGCTCGGAGACGCTGGTCCTGACGCTCACCGGTCTGCCGATCGGTGCCGTGCTCGGCGACGGCGTCCACACCTTCGCCGCCACCGCCGATCACCTCGTGCCCGACCTCACGGGTTGGAACATCGCTGCGCTGCAGTTCACGCCGCCGCCCGACTTCAACGGCCGCCTCGTCCTGCAGGTGCAGGCGAGCGCGATCGAGACGTCGACCGGCGAGCGGGCGACCGCGACGCACGACATCGTCGTCGACGTCGTCGCCGTCGCCGACCCGCCGCTGCTCTCGCTCGACGCGCGCGACAACCACCTGAGCCGCGAGCTCTTCGCGACCAGTTGGGAGAGCGCAGCGAACCCGGCGACGACCGCGACGGTGCTGACCGGCGCCACGTTCGAGGGCTGGAGGGTGCTCGCCGCCGGCCGCGACCGGACCGCGGCGTTCGAGGTCTGGGCCGACGGCGACCGCATGCGCAACGCCGTCGGCAACACGGCGACGGTGCACGCAAGCGCAGGCGACGGCAGCCAATGGCTCGCTCTCTCGAACGGTGGCAAGACAGGCACCTACCAGACGCTCGGCATCGAGCGCAGCATCCCGACGATCGAAGGCGCGATCTACACGCTGACGCTCGACTACGCCGGCGCGCTCGGCCTCGCCCTCGGCAACACGCGGATCGTGATCGAGGTCGACGGCAAGCGCATCGACAGCTACGCGGCGATCAGCCCGAACACCGCGCTCAGCTGGCATTCGGTGAGCTTCCAGTTCGAAGGCAACGGGAGCGAGCGAATGGTGACGATTCGCCTGGAGGGCAGCGAATCGGTCGCGACGAGCCGGGCCGCGATGATCGACTCCGTTCGGCTCGTCGAAACCTTGCCGAACCGGACCGGCGACGTCTACGGCTTCGCCGATCTGCCGATCGAGCTGCCGCGGATCGTCGCCCGGCTGAAGAGCACTGCCGTGTCCGAGCAGCTCGGCGTCACGCTCGGCGGCCTTGCAGTGGGCTCGGTGTTGAGCGACGGTGTGCGCAGCTTCACCGTGGCGGCGACGGGTCAGGTCGTCGACATCGGTGCCTGGGACCTCCTGCATCTCGAGGTCGTCGCTCCCGCCGGCTTCGCCGGCACCATGGCACTGACGGTTCGGGCGACGAGCGTCGAACCGAGCAACGGCTCGAGCGCGTCGGTGGAGGAGGCGTTCACCGTCCACGTCCTGCCCGGCGAGCCGGTCGCGACGCCGGTGGGGGTGAACCCCTACGTGACGATGACGCCGGCGCCCGCCAGCGCCACGGCAGGAGCGTCGCCGGTCCAGCAGGCCGGGGGTTGGAGCGTGGTCGGCACCCCGGCGCTCTCCTCGCGCGGCCAGATCGTCTTCAGCTCGGCGGCCGCGCCGCTGACGCGCAAGGTCGACGACGACGAACAGGACGAGAGCGCGCGTTCGGACAGCCTGCGCGACGCCTGGCTGGTCGAGCTCGAGCAGCTCGCGCAGCAACAGTGGCGAGCATTGGCCGCCGCCAGCGTGAAACACTAGGGCACGGACTGTGCTTCGACAGCAATCGGGACGACGGAGAGTGGCATGAGGACCAGAAGTGTCAGGAGATCGATCGCGGTCGCCGCTTTGTGTCTCGCCGGAGCGGCGAATGCCGTCGACGTCGTGAGCGCGATCGGCGACCAGGACGGCTTCGGGATCGGCGTGACGGACGGCGCCGGATTCGACTTCGAAGCGATCGGCGCCGGAGACGGCGACGGCACCGACGTCTGGCACGACGGCAACCTCACGTTCACCCTCGACTACGCGCTCCCCGGCGCCGTCACGGCGGCCGGGATCGAGCTGTTCAGCGGCGGCTTCGGCCTCGACGCCGCGCCGCAGCTTTACCTGAACGGCACGTTCGTCGGCACGCTGACCGACGGCGACGACGCGGGGCCGCTCTACAACTACGCGTTCAAGGACGTGATCGACCTGACTCCGTTCGCCTCGCTCCTGTCCGGACACGACGTCTTCGAGATCCGCCTCGCCGCCGGCGACGACGACGGCGGCGTCCTCGACTATGCCAAGCTCACCGTCAGCGGCGAGGCCGTCGCCGTCGTTCCCGAACCGGCAACCAATGCGTTGCTGGCGGCCGGTCTGCTGGCGCTTGCCGCGTTGCAGCGGCGGGCGCGACGTCCGTCGTCCTGACCGATCCTCTCGATGAGCTACGACCTCCGCGTCTGGGAGCAGCCCGCCGATCGCGAGCCTCCGGCAACGCTCGAGCAGCAGCGTGTCACCAAGGCCGACATGCGCAAGGTGATGGCGACATTCCTGCGCGAGTGCGTTCGCAAGCACGGCTTCGAGCACGACCCGTCGATCCAGGACGCTGACGTGGGCTTCACGCGTTCGACCAGCGCCGGCCGGCAGACGATCACGCTCACCGTGGAAGGCGCCGTGCCACGCCTGTCGTGCAAGATCTACTGCCGGCATCGCAACGAACGGGTCCAAGAGATCTTCGGCGACGTGTTCGGCGCACAGTGGCTCCGCCGCGGCACCTTGGCGTTCAACATCGGCGTGTTCATCGGGGCATTCAACGCCGGCCTGCCCTTCTCGAGCCGGCAGGAGATCGCGCGCATCTTCGAGCTCCTCGAACTCAAGGCCATGCCGGTGCTCGATGCCGCGCGCTCGCTGACTGGCTTGAACGAGGTGATGAATCGCCAGGATCGCTTCCCGCTCGACCACCAGGTTCGCCATCCCGACGATTCGCGATCCCTCGCCCAATACCTCCACCGACACAGCTTCGAGCCGTTGATCGTCGCCTGGCTGGTTCAGGATCCCGAGTTCGACGCCCTCGTCGAGGAGTACCGGGAGTACACGCGCAACCGCGTCGACATGACGACAGCGGATCTCGACAAACTGCTCGGCCATCTGCGGGCCGACGTGCCTGCCGGCGAAGAAGGATCAGACGCCAACGATGCGTAGCGCGAGCGACATCGCCGCGATACGCCGGGCGGTCGCGCGCATGAGGCCGTGTACGTTGGCCTCGCTCCTCGTCTCGTCGCTCGCAGCGACCGCCCAGCCGCTGCCGATGCTCCATCGCGCCGCCCTCGCGAACGATCCCGCAGCCGCGGCAGCGCAGGCGCAGGTCCGCGTCGCCGAGGCGCGCCTGGCGCAGGCGTGGTCGGCGTTCGGCCCGACGGCTGCGCTGGTCTACAACCAGACCGAGTCGCGTGCCGACGAGACCTTCGGCCGGCGCCGCTTCGGCGGCAAGGAGCTGGCGGTGCAGCTGACGCAGCCGCTCGTTCGGCTGCCGCTGCACTCGGCGCTCGACGCCGCCAAGGCGCAGGTCGAGCAGCAGCGAAGCGCGCTCGAGCAAACACGTCTCGAGTCGATGCAGCGTCTCGTCGAGGCTGCCTTCGAGGTGCTGAAGGCGCGCGATGCGGTCCAGTACGCACAGGCGCAATCGACTGCGACCGCGGAGCAGCTCGCCTCCGCCCGGCGCACGTTCACCGTCGGCCGCGCTCCCGTGACCGACGTGCGCGAGGCCGAGGCGAAGGCCGACACGGTCGCGGCGCAGCTCAGCGCCGCGCGGTTCGATCTCGAACTGCGCCAGCAGGTCCTCGCCGAGATCGTCGGTCGACCGGTCGCCGGGCTGATCGAGCGCGGCCTGACCGAGTCGAGCCTGCCCGCCGTCGAGGGATCGACCATCGCCGACTGGGTCGGGTCGGCGTTCGCGGCGAGCCCGCAGGTGCGACAGTCGCTGCGCGCGCTCGAGATCTCCGAGTACGAAGTGGTCCGCGCCGACCGTGCCCACGCGCCCACGGTCGATCTCACGTCGAGCGTCGGCGCCAGCTCCGACACGGGAACGGAGACGACGTTCGTTCCGCGCCGCGCGAACACCGCGCAGATCGGCGTCAACGTGAACATCCCCCTGTTCGCGAGCGGCGCAACGCAGGCACGCGTGCGCGAGGCGCTCGCGGCACGCGACAAGGCGCAAGCCGACGTCGATGCCGCGCGGCGCGCGACCAGCCTCGCGGTTCGCCAGGAGTTCACCGCCACCCGCTCCGCGGTGAGCCAGGCACGCGGGCTCGAGGCGGCAGTGCGATCGAACGAGATCGCGTTGCGCGCCAACCGGCGCGGCTACGAAGTCGGGATGAAGGTCAACTTCGAGGTGCTCGAGTCGCAGAGCCGGCTGTTCGAGGCACAACGCGACCTCTCGCGGGCGCGCTACGACGCGTGGCTGCACTACGTGCGGCTCGCCGTGGCCGCGGGTGTGCTCGTCGAATCCGATCTCGAGCGTCTGGACGAGATGCTCGTCGCCGATCGCGCGCCGCGTCTGCAGGACCGCCGCCCGGCGCCGGAAGATCCGAAATGAGCGCACGGGCCGATCGACCGGAGGCACGCGACAGCGGATCCGACGCAGGTGCGGCAGCGGCCAGCGCGCAGTCGGCGCCATCGCCCGCTGTCGATCCAGCGCTCGCGCCGGCGCTCGAGGCCTGGCGACTTCGGCTGCAGGCGGCCGGCGTGAACTGCAGCGCGGTCGCCTTCGCGAGCGACGATCCACGCTGGAAGCAGGACTTCGCCGCCGCGGCGGCGCATTCCGATGCCTGGGTCGCGCTGCGCGCACGAATCTCGCCGGAGCAGCCCGTCGCGCTCGAGAAGACCGGAAGCGGTGCCGGCGCCGAGCTGCTGATGGCGACCGCGTTGCAGCTGCCACACGGCGGCACGGGTGTCGTCGGTGCTGCGCTGCAGCCACCGCACAACGAGCGCACCATCCAGCTGGTGCTGCTTTCTCTCGGCTGGCTCCAGCTGGCCTTGATGGCGGGCAGCCTCGCGCACAACCAGCGCGCCGCGCAGCTGCTCGAACTGCTCGGCCATGTCGCCTCGCAGCACGGCGACCGCGCGGCCGCGCAGGACTGGGTCAACCGCACCGCGGCATGGCTGCGCGGCGACTCGGCACGACTCGACAAGCTGACGCTGACGCTGTTCGAAGTGCACAGCGGCATACCGCACTGGTGGGTCGCTGCCGACACCGCGTTCGCCGAGACGGGAGCGCCATCGGTGCACGCGGCAGGCGAGATCGCAGCTCGGGCGAGCGCCCAGATGCAGGAGATCCGCGAAGGCGATTGGTGGGCGTTGCCCTTGTTTGCCGACGGCGAGCCAAGCGCGGTTCTCGTCGCGCACGCGCCCGGCGGCCAGTGGCACGCGGAGGCGCTGGCGATGCTGCGCGCGGGAGCCGCGCTGGCCGAGCCGCTCCTGCGCCACTGGCGCGAGGCGAAGCGCTCGCTCGTTCGCCATCTCTGGAGCAGCGCGCGCCAGACAGTCAGGAGACTCGTGCGCCCCGGCAATCTCACCTGGAAGTTCGCCGCGACGGGCGTCGTCGCCGCGCTCGCCATCGTGCTCTTCTGGCCGGTCGCGGACCGGGTCACTGCGAACCTGACCATCGAAGGTCGCATACGCCAGGTCGTGACGGCGCCGTTCGAGGGGTTCATCGCCCAGGTCATGGTGCGCCCGGGCGAGCGCGTCGCTCGCGGTCAGCTCCTCGCCCGCATCGACGATCGCGAGCTCGGGCTCGAGCGCGACAAGCACCGCAGCGAGCGCGATCAGGCCGCCAACAAGCTGCGCCAGGCGATGGCCGAGCGCGACGCCTCGGCGATGGCGCTCGCCGCCGGCGAAGTGCACCAGGCGCAGGCGCAGCTCGCCCTCGCCGAATCGAGACTCGCCCGCGCCGCGTTGCTCGCGCCCATGGATGGGCTGGTGGTCAGCGGCGACTGGGTGCAGCAGATCGGCGGCCCGGTCGAGGCCGGCAAGGAGATGTTCGAGATCGCCGCCACCGACGGCTATCGCGTCGTGCTGCACGTCCCCGACCACGACATCGGCCGTGTCCGCGTGGGCCAGCCCGGCGTGCTGAGGCTCACCGCGCAGGCGCAGGAGAGCTACGAGTTTCGCGTCACCAACGTCACGGCGACCGCGAGCGTGCAGGACGGCAGCAACGGCTTTCGCGTCGAGGCGGCGTGGGACGGGCAGGCGCCGCCGCTCAGCCCGGGCATGCAGGGCGTCGGCAAGATCGTCGTCGGCGAGGCCAACCTGCTCACCGTGTGGACGCAGCCGTCACTCGACTGGCTCCGTTTGAAGCTGTGGAGTTGGTGGTGGTGACGCGCTCTGCGCGAACGGCCGGGCGCTGACATGCAGGCGCTTCTGTCCGAGCACTGGCACGCCGTCCGCTTCCTGCGGCCGCGGCTGCGCGAGGGCGTGCAGGCGCTGCACCGCCGCCTGCGCGGCAAGGCGTGGGTGCTGCTGCTCGATCCGGTGACGCAACGCTTCCATCGCCTCACGCCGCAGGTCTGGCGCGTGATCCAGCTGCTCGACGGCCGCCGCACGCTCGACGAGACCTGGACGCTCGCGTGCGAGCAGGTCGAGAGAGAAAGCGCGGCCATCTCGCAGCACGAGCTGGTGCAGTTGCTGTCTGCGCTCTACGCCCAGGATCTCGTGCAGAGCCAGGTGGCCGGGGACGCCGAAGAGGCATTCGAGCGCTATCGGCGGCAGCGGCGCGCACGCCTCAAGCAGACCTGGACCAACCCGCTCAGCATCAAGCTGCCGCTCGTCCATCCCGATGCCTGGTTCGAGCGGCGCGCCGCACTCGCGCGGCGCCTGTTCGCGCTGCCCGCCTTGCTCCTCTGGCTGGCGCTCGTCGTCCCCGCCGCCCTGCTCGCCTGGCAACACTGGCAAGGCCTGACCGAAAACCTCTCGGACCGCGTCCTCGCGGCGAGCAACGTCGCCCTGCTCTGGTTCGTGTACCCGCTCGTGAAGGCCGTGCACGAGTGCGCGCATGGCATGGCGGTCAAGGCGTTCGGCGGCACCGTCCGCGAGATCGGCCTGATGTTCATCGTGTTCACGCCGGTGCCGTACGTCGATGCGACGTCGTCGTATCGCTTCGAGTCGAAGTGGCAGCGCGCGCTGGTCGCCGCCGCCGGCATCATGGCCGAGCTGGCGCTCGGCGCGGTCGCGGTCTACGTCTGGCTGACCGCCGAGCCGGGGCTGGTGACCGCCGTCGCCTTCAATGTGATCCTGATCGCGGGCGTGTCGACGGTCCTCGTCAACGGCAACCCGTTGATGCGCTACGACGGCTACTTCATCCTCTGCGACGTGCTCGAGATGCCCAACCTGGCACAGCGCGCGACCCAGCACTGGACGTACCTGATCGATTGCTTCGCCTTCGGCTCGCGCGACGCCGAGCCGCCGATCGAATCGAGCGGAGAGCGGCGCATCCTGCTCGTCTACGGCGCGGTCGCGCCGGTGTACCGGCTCGCGATCACGATCGGCCTGATCTGGTTCGTCGCCAGCGAGTACCTGTTCGTCGGCGTCGTGCTCGCGATCGTCAGCGCCTGGGCGGCGCTCGTGGTGCCCCTCTGGAAGGGCTGGCTTCACCTGGACCGGAGCGCAGCGCTGGCGCGGCGGCGGGCGCCGGCGATGCGGCGCACGATCGGCGCGCTGCTCGCGGCCGCGGTGTTCGTCGCCCTGGTGCCGATGCCGTTCCATTCGGTGCACCAGGCAGTCATCTGGCTGCCCGACGAAGCCATCGTGCGCGCCGACGCGCCGGCCCAGATCGCCGCGGCGCTGGTGCGCCCTGGCCAACCGCTCGTGCGCGGCGAGCCGATCGTGACGCTCGACAACCCGGCGCTGCTCGCCGAGCGCGAAGTGGCGTTGAGCGGTGTCGAGCAGACCGAGGCGCAGCTGCGCAAGGCGGAGATCGGCGACCGCGTCCGCGCACAGTCGCTGCGCGACGAGCTCGCCGCGCGCCAAGGGAAGGCGAGCTATGCCGAACGGCGCGTCGCCGGCCTGACCGTCACGTCCGCGACCGATGGCCGCTGGGTGCCGGCCGCGCCGACCGAGCTCGCCGGCCGCTACGTCAAGCGGGGCGAAGTGCTCGGCTTCGTCGTCGGCGCGCCGGCGAGGCTCGTGCGCGCGGCGGTGACGCAGGAGGACATGGACCTCATCCGATCGCGTCTGCACGCCGTGCAGGTTCGCCTGTCGCACGACGTGGCCACGCCGATCGACGCGAGGTTGCGTCGCGAAGTGGCTGGCGGCGAATTCGATCTTGTCTCGCCGGCGCTCGGCACGAGCGGCGGCGGCCAGATCGCGGTCGACCCTTCGCAGCAAGGCGGCAAGCGCAGCCTGAAGCGCGTCTTCGACGTCGAGCTCGAGATGGATCGGCCGTCGTCGACCAGCGTCTTCGGAGATCGCGCCTACGTCCGTTTCGACCTCGGCACGGCTCCGTTGGCGTGGCAATGGCTGCTGCGCTTGCGCCAGTTGTTTCTGGCACGGCTCAATGTCTGACGCCAGCCTGGCCCGCGCCTTCGCCGGGGTTGCCTTCCGCCGCGCCGACAGCGAACGCGACGAGCGTGCCGCCGAGCGCCCGGATCCCGTCGAGGGCGCGCTGCGCGACCTGCGCGGCTGGTTGCCTCCCGGCCGTGAACCGCACGGCGCGATCGCCCGCTTCGACGCCGCGGTCCGCAGCGTCGCGTCTGCGTTGCGCAGCGTCGACGACGCGGCGGTGGCCGATCGGCTGCGTCGCGAGATGTCCGTGCTGAAGTCGACGCGAGCCGGCGCGCAACGCGATCGCTGCCTTGCCGCGGTGTTCGCTTGCGTCGGTGAAGCCAGCCGTCGCAGGCTCGGCATGTGGCCGCACCCCGTCCAGTTCGCCGGGGCGCGCATCCTGCTGCGCGGTTGCCTCGCCGAGATGCAGACCGGCGAGGGCAAGACCCTGGTCGCGGCGCTCGCGGCGACGGCGATGGCGGCATCGGGTGCTTCTGTCCACGTCGTCAGCGCGAACGACTACCTCGCCGGGCGCGATCGCGAGGAGATGGCGCCGCTGTTCTCGTTCTTCGGGCTCGGCGCGGGCGTCGTGCAGGGCGGGATGGAGGCTGCCGAGCGGCGGACGGCGTACCGACACGAGATCTGCTACGTCGCCGGCAAGGAACTCGTCTTCGACTATCTGAAGGACCGCCTCGCCGGCCACGGCATCGTTCCGGCGCACGTCACGCGCGTGCGCCGACTCTGGTCCGCCGGCGTCGACGACGATGCCGGGCCGATCGTTCCGGCGCTGCACTTCGCGATCGTCGACGAGGCCGACAGCGTGCTGATCGACGAAGCGCGCACGCCGATGATCCTGTCGCGCGAGACGGCGGGCATCTATTCGCACGAGGTGCTGCGATGGGCCGTCGACTGCGCCAGACGCTTGCGCCAGGGCTCGCACTTCCGGATCGGCCCGCAGCGCGATCTGGAGCTGTTGCCGGGCGCGCTGGCCGACTGCGCGGCGATGCCCGACAGCGTGCGTGGCGCGTGGCGCTCCGCGCCGTGGCGCGAGCTGCTGCTGCGCCAGGCGCTCTCGGCCCTCCATCTCTTCGTCCACGACCAGCACTACATCGTCGTCGACGACAAGGTGCAGATCGTCGACGAATCGACGGGCCGTGTCATGGCCGATCGTTCCTGGGAGCAGGGCCTGCACCAGATGATCGAGACGAAGGAAGGGCTGCCGGTGACGCAAGGACGCGAGACGATGGCGCGGATGACGTTCCAGCGCTTCTTTCGCCGCTACTTTCTTCTCTCCGGACTCACGGGCACGGCGGCCGAGGCGTCGCGCGAGCTGTGGTCTGTGTACCGGCTGGCCGTGCGCCGCGTGCCACCCGACAAGGAGCCCCGCCGCGCGCAGCTGACGTCACGCTGCGAGCCGACGCAGGCGCGGAAATGGCAAGCCGTCGTCGACGACGCCTGCGCGGCGCGCGCCCGAGGCCAGCCGGTGCTGGTCGGCACCCGAAGCGTCGAAGCGTCGGAGCAAGTCGCGGCCGAGTTCGCGCGCCGCGATCTCGACCACGTCGTCCTCAACGCCCGCCAGGATGGCGAGGAGGCCCGGATCGTCGGACTCGCCGGCCAGGCGGGCCGCATCACCGTTGCCACCAACATGGCGGGCCGGGGAACCGACATCAAGCTCGCGCCCGACGCACTGGACGCGGGCGGCCTGCACGTCATCCTCACCGAGTTCCACGAATCTCCCCGCGTCGACCGGCAGCTCTTCGGGCGCAGCGGCCGACAAGGCGAAGCGGGGACGGTGCGGGCGATCGTCAGCGCCGAGGATCCGCTCTTCGCGCACCAGCCGGGATGGCTCAAGCGGCTGCTCGCCAATTCCGCAGGGCCGTTGCAGCGCGCCGTGCTGCGCTGGGCCGTGCGTCGCGCGCAGTCACAAGCCGAGCGGGCGGCCTATCGGGCACGCGTGCTCACGCTGCGCCAGGACCGCGAGCTCAACCGCATGATCGGCTTTGCCGGCAGCCAGACATGAACCGGATCATTGCATGCGGGTTCGGCTCGCTGTGGTTGACGTGTGCGAGCTGGGCGGCCCCTGCGCCGTCGTCAGCCGAGTTCGACTGCCTCATCGAGCCGTCGCAAGTCGTCGAGGTGCGCAGCCCGGTGGTGGGCATCCTGCAGCAGGTGCACGCAAGGCGCGGCGAGTTCATCAGCAAGGGCGCCGTGCTGGTGACGATCGAATCGAGTGTCGAGAAAAGCGCCGCCGATGCCGCGCACTTTCGCTCGCAAGCCCAGGGGGCGCTCCTGCTCGCACGCAGCAAGGTTGCGGCCGCGCGCGAGAAGGCGCGCCGGATGGACGAGCTGCTGGCCGAAGAGTTCGTGTCGCAGCAGGCGCGCGACGACGCCGTCGCCGAGCTGAAGCTCGCCGAAGCCGAGCAGCGCACGGCGCAGGAAAACGCCGAGCTTGCGCGCCTGGAGCATCGCCAATCGGTGGACCAGCTGAACCGTCGCGTACTGCGCAGCCCGTTCAACGGCGTCGTCGTCGACCAGTACCTCTTTCCGGGCGCCCTCGTCGACTCCGGCGAGGGCAAGAAGCCGATTCTGAAGATCGCGCAGACCGAGCCGCTGATCGCTCAATCGATCCTGCCGTTCCGCTTCTTCCCCGACGTGAAGGTCGGCGACCGGGCCATCGTCACTCCCGAGCCACCGTTCACGCGGGCGATCGCGGCGCGCATCCGCACGGTCGATCGCGTGATCGACGCGGCCGCCGGAACTTTCGGCGTCGTCGCCGAGATCGCCAATCCTGCACGCGATCTGCCCGGCGGAATCCGTTGCAAGCTGGCATTGCCCGGGCTCGCGAACAGCCGCTGAGAATCCTT
>Ga0157379_10001368_pt1 | contig 19967 bp, 23 predicted proteins | sample S25metaG_FD_121802 | JGI IMG/M metagenome (GOLD analysis project Ga0157379, IMG submission 121802) | Switchgrass rhizosphere microbial communities from Kellogg Biological Station, Michigan, USA - S2-5 metaG | ecosystem: Host-associated > Plants > Roots > Rhizosphere > Soil | place: USA... | reverse complement strand
CTTCAGGCTCGACGCGGTTCTACGGTTCCGGGAGAGCGTGGAACTCACCGAAGAGGCCGCCTTGCATCGGATCGTACGAGAAATTGCGGAGGCACAACTCCAACTGCAACAGGTCGACGGCAAACAGGCTCAGCTTCGAGAGCAGAGGGAACGTGACCTGGCCCGAAAACTGCCCGCCGTGTATCTTCTGGAAATTGCAGAGCGCGAGCAGGAGCTCACTCAAGTGGCCGATCGGCTTCGCGAGCAACTACAGCGACTGGACTCTCAACGAGTCAAGCAACTGGTTGTCTATCAAAGCGCGCATCAGGACCGCCGGGTTCTCAGTGAGCTTCGTGAGCAACAACAACGCTCTTATGGGCTGGATCAACGACGGCAGGAACAAAAGATGCTGGACGAGATGTTTCTGGCGCGGTGGAAAGACGGCAACTAGGCAGACCTTGCCCAGTAACGGTAGGCAAAGCTTGCCTAGTACACACTTCGACAGCGCGATCTTCGCAGACTTTATCGGCACATTCCCTTCAAGTCTTTAGTTCACAACAAATACGTCCCTGCCGGAATCGCCTACGAAATAAGACTCTTTGGCCTGCCGCGTGCATATTTGCTCTGTGATCGAGACCGCATTGTGAACGTCACGCCATCAATCTCCGGAGCCGCAACCGCGCAGGTCGTTCCGCCAGCGCTATCCAAGAGTCTGTCCTTGGCTGATCTGTTGTTTGCCGGCTCTCCGGCCAATGCAGCATCGGATTTCAGGGCGATCGCCGCAACATTGTTCGCTGGTGAGGGTTCCCCGCAGACTCAATCCCCGGCCAAGCCAGCCATCACCGGGAAGAAGTCTGCTGCTGAATTCCCGGCGAACAAACCCGACGCTCGCAACGCCAAAAACATCTCTGACCCGGTGTCCTTGGGCGTACACGCGGAGTTGCTCGTCCCGGCGCAGAACGCCGCTGTGCCGCTGATCCAGGTTTCGGCTAAGCCAGATGCGGGAGACGACAGACCGCTCAACTCCAGCGCAAGTGACGGATCGACTCAACTGGGTCTCGGTGGATTACCTGCAGGGGTTCAAATCAAGGGCGACGCGGGTGCCCCGAACCCGGTGGGCGTGGCTACGTCGGAGGATTACATTCCTCCATCCACCTCCGGCAAGAACGGCACACCTTCACTCGAGCCGTCGGGTACCAATGATGCGTCGAAATCATCGCCGACAAACAGTGCAGTTCGGAAGCAGGAGGTTGAGCCTGCCAAGTCGCCTAGTGATCGTTCTCAGCCGCCGTCCGTGCCGCAAAGTTCCAAACCGCCGGCGCCTTCCCTGGCAAGCACGGACCGCGCAAAACAAGGGCTTGATCCGAGCTTCGTAGGAGTCCAGGAGAAGCTGCCCCCCACCGCGACTGATGCGTTACCTCCGGCTCAGCCAGTCGAACAGACTTTCGATGCTCCGGCCAACAAAGCTCTCGATAGCGTGGCCGCCGCAAAGGCCATACCGCCGTCTGGCTTGGTGAACACTGTTGCAGTCTCGGGATCCGGGAGCGCTCCAGACCGCAATGCCTCGAGCGGTCCGGCAAAAATCAAAGGTCGCGACATTAAAGATTCACGCATGACGCCAGCTCAGAGCGGGAAGCCCGGATTTATTCAGACGGGCCAAGCCCCGGGAGGAACGGCGAGTGCCAGCAATGGAAAGGATTTTTCCGGCTTGTCCTTGTCAGGTCACTCCAACTCCCATGCCAAGCCGGCGGCCTTGAAAGTATTCGCCGACGCTCCATCTTCTCCAGCAAGTCTGATGGACGCCGACGGACCAGACGAGACTATTCCCACATCCGTGTCATCGCCGGTCACCGCCAAACTCGTTCAGGGCATGAGCCAGTCAGAATTTCGCGTCGGAATGCAGAGTCAGGAGTTCGGCAATATTGACATTCGCACTTCGGTCGCTCGCCACATGTTCAGTGCCCAGATTTCCGTGGAGCACAGTGACGTCGCCAAGTCTCTGACGGCGCAACTGCCCGGTCTTTACCACCGCCTCGCCGACCAACAGGTTGCGGTAGGAAACATCGTCATTCATGGACACAGCCTGGGAACATCGGCAGGCCTCGCGCAGGATGCGCAGCGTCAAAGCTGGCAGCCACAGAGCCATGGCGCCGACGACCGCACAGCAGAATTGACTGCACAACCGATTCTTCCTGTGATAACCGAAGCGATCGACCCTGCAGGCAGATTGGACATTCGCATTTAGCAGTCACAAATCGCAGTCAGAAAGAGTGTGAAGGAGAAACAACCTATGATGATCAATCACATCGCGCTGCCCTTCGACCAAACGTCGAGCACATCGCAAACCGGTTCGACCGGTTCGACCGACAACAATAGTCCGACTTCTGATTCGCTGGCCAACAGCTCGAGTGATCTGTTTCTCCAGCTTCTGGTCGCACAACTCAAGACCCAGGATCCGACATCACCCATGGATCCCACTCAGATGGTTGGACAGATGTTGTCCATGAATCAGCTCAACGAATTGATCCAGATCCGCCAACTGATTCAGGGTACCAGCCCCACAACGCCGTCACAACCCACGACGACACCGACAGGAGCCTAGAACCATGCCTAATTTTTCAATTCCACTTTCCGGACTGACAGCCGCATCACAAGCCCTGTCCGTCATCTCCAACAATCTGGCCAACCTCAACACTGTAGGATTCAAAGAGAGCCGGGCATCGTTCCGTGACTTGTTCTATCAAGCCTTCGGGACCAACGGTGCCAACGATCCGATTCAGGTCGGCGAAGGTGTGGCCCTGGGCTCGGTGACGCCTACATTCACCGGCGGCAATCTCGAAGGCACAGGCGTGCCCACGGATGCCGCGATTACCGGTAACGGTTTGTTTGTGACCGAACAAAATGGCGTCCAGTCGTTCACCCGCGCAGGCAACTTCACGGTTGACTCGCAGGGGCAGCTCACCACGCAGGACGGCCAGCTGGTCATGGGATATCCTGCCGTCAATGGCGTCGTAAGTCCATCCCAGAGCCTGGCGCCGCTCGTTATCAATCAGGGCCAGCTCATTCCGGCCAACCCGACCACCACCATCCAGACCCAAACCAATCTGGACGCAAGTGCAGCAGTGGGCACAAGCTTCTCCACGCCCATCACCGTTTTCGATTCACTGGGCACGTCTCACGTACTCACCTATCAATTCACTAAGACCGCCTCCAATGCCTGGAGTTACAACATCACTCTGCCAGCGGCCGATACCGGCGGCACGGGTGCGCCCACGGTAATTAACACCGGCAACGTGACCTTCAATCCGGACGGTACCCTGGCCACGCCCGCCGCGCCAGTGACTGGCATCGCGATCGCCGGCTTGGCCGATGGCGCTGCTAACTTGAACGTGACCTGGAATTTGCAGGACGCGAACGGAAACTCCCTGCTTACCCAATCCTCGGCACCGAGCGCAACCGCAAATACCTTCCAGAATGGCTATGGCAGCGGAACTCTGTCCGACTTCAGCATTACTTCAGACGGAACCATTGAAGGTTCATTCACCAACAATCAGACGCTGGCTTTGGGTCAGATTGTGCTGGCGAACTTTGCCAACCCGCAAGGTCTGCTGCGGCTCGGGGAAAATAGCTTCCAGACAACATTGTCGTCGGGAGCCCCGGCAATCGGAACAGCTGGCAGTGGCGGCCGTGGCACCATCACGGGCGGCTCGCTGGAACAGTCGAACGTGGACATTGCAACCGAGTTTTCGAACATGATCATCACGCAACGTGGCTATCAGGCGAATGCTAGAGTGGTCACCACATTCGATCAGCTGACACAAGACACGATCAACATGAAGCAGTTGTAAGACTGAGCTAGCCGCTGAAAGTTAGGTGAGGATTAGAGGGAGTCCGGCGCGGTTGTTTGCCGCGCCGGAAAACCTCTTCTTCTATTCTTGCTCTAACCAAACCTGCCATCTGATCGAATAGCATCAGCGCTCGTTAACATATTTATTTTCTGCGACTTCGAGGTAACCAGCAAAGCATCGCCTCACCTCCTCTCCAAGTTTAGCCACTGGCAGAGCGATTGCACTTTCAGTGTCGCGGAGTTCCCACTCCGTGCTCCTCCAATCGATAAGGACGAGATAAGCGAATGGCCACGGCTCAAGCTGCGCTCGCACGGGCGGACACTCCGCCGGTCGAGGAAAGCGCAAAAAATCCCATCGAGGCTTACCACTGGCTCCGCTGCAAGACGACAGCGGAAGTCGCGGTGCCAAAGTTCACTGTCGGCGATTTGCTGAGCCTACGCAAAGGAAGTGTGGTTGTGACTGCGACTCCAATTGCCAACGATATTCCACTGCGGGTCAATAGACTTCTGCTGGGCTGGGGACGGTTCGAAGTCGTGAATGATCGGCTGGCTATGCGTATCACGGAGCTCGCATGAGTACTGCCCCCCAACTCGAACTCCAGTCCGTCGAGGATGGCATACACCCTCGCCCAAGTGCAGGAGACTGGGCACAAGCCCTACTGGTCAAGACTTGGAGCGTCCTGAAATGGATCTCGCACCGCGTCACGGTACAGCAATCGCACAAGACTTTGCGCGTCTGCGAAAGCGTTTCGCTTGGCGAAAAGAGATTCGTCGCCCTCATTCAGGTAGATGACCAAAGATTTCTAATCGGCGGAAGTGCGGCCTCCGTATCACTGCTGAGTCGCTTGCAGGAAGCGAAAGCTTTTGCCGCGGTTCTGGACCGGGAGGCGGAAAAGATTTCATGACTGCCTGGCCCTGGTTTTTTCGTATCGGTCTGCTAGTGGTAGTGCTGGGTTCCGTGTCGGCCTCAGCCGCGACCAAGGCGACTCCGGGGGTGCCAGCAACCCCGCGGCCGAACGAAATTCGACTTACGATCCCGGGAGCCGCAGGATCTGCCTCCTCTTCTTGGACGATCGTAGCCCTGCTGACATTTCTGACGCTGATTCCATCCCTGCTGCTGTGCATGACACCGTTCGCCCGCCTGCTGATTGTTTTCCATTTCCTGCGGCAAGCGCTCGGGTTGCAGTCCACGCCGAGCAATCAGACTCTGATCGGCCTGGCTCTGGTCCTGACTTTCTTTCTGATGCAACCGGTGGGGGCTTCCATCTACACCCAGGCGGTGGAACCGTTACAGGACGGGCAGATCAACGCCATGGACGCAGTGCAACGCGGCGCGGGTCCGATCCATCAGTTCATGGTTCACTACGTCCGCGAAAAAGATGTGGCGCTCTTTGTCGATCTGGCCAAACAGGAACGCCCTCACGATCCTAATGACCTCTCGATGCGCGTGCTGGCGCCCGCCTACATTCTGTCCGAACTCAAAGCGGGATTTCAGATAGGCGCCATCCTCTTTCTCCCCTTCATGGTGATTGACATGGTCGTGGCTTCAATCACCACGTCGGTAGGCATGCTGCAGTTACCTCCGGTGGTGATTTCTACGCCGCTCAAATTGCTGTTGTTCGTAATGGTCGATGGATGGGGTCTGTTGGTTGGTTCTCTAATGAGGAGCTTCACCTGATGCCGGATGCACAGGTTGTAGATATTTGCCGTCGCACGTTGCTCGAAGTGCTGTTGCTGGCGGCGCCGATTCTGGTAATCGCCGTGGTAGTCAGTTTGACCGTGAACGTGGTTCAGGTACTGACTTCGCTTCAGGAAGCCACGCTTTCGTCGGTACCTCGCCTCCTGGCAGTCGCAGTTGCTGCGTTTTTGATGATGCCGTGGATGTGGCGGCAGATGGGTCAATACACCGTGAAACTGCTTTCCGATTTTCATCCGTACGTGAAATAGGCGGATCCATGGAACTCTCGCTGACAGAATTGTTGACCGGGCCGCTGGTTATAGGCGTCCGAATCTCGGGACTGATATTGTTTGCCCCGTTTTTCGGAAACGCCGCCATTCCACCGCGTATCAAGGCGATCCTGGTCATTCTGATCACAGCGGTTCTGTATCCCGCGTACTCGGCACAGGTAGGCATGGTCACGCTGGCGCAGTGGCCGGGAGTGATCGTGCGAGAGTTGGTGCTTGGGATGGCCATCGGTCTGGCCACGAATTTTGTGTTTGAAGCAGCCCAGATGGCTGGCGCGATTCTGGGTGTGCAAATGGGATATTCGCTGGTCAACATTCTCGATCCGCAAACCCAGGTGGACACGACGGTAGTTGCGTTGTTCCATCAGTCAGTGGCATTCCTCCTGTTTCTGCAACTGGACGTACATCACTGGATCCTTCGCGGCATCGCGCACAGTTTTGAATACTTATCACCCGGCGCGATCCATCTAAATCGCGGCCTGACCACCGAATTGCTGCACGGATTGGCGGGCGTGCTCGTAACCGGCCTGCAGATCGCCGCTCCCGTACTGGCCGCAACCCTGGTGGCAGACGTGATTCTGGGATTCCTGGGGAAAGCTTCGCCGCAAATGCCTCTGATGTTATTGGGCCCCGCGCTCAAGAGTATGTTGGGCGTGAGCCTGCTCATCACGGTCATCCACTATTGGCCGGCACTGTTTGAGCGTTACTTCACGGAATCCGTGGAATTTTCGGAGCGGCTTCTGCATCTGGCGGCACGGTCATGAGCCAGAACAAGACAGAAAAGCCGACACCACGGCGACGGCAAAAGGCTCGCGAGCAAGGCCAGGTCGCACGTTCGCGAGACTTGTCCGGCATTCTGGCTTTGGCGGGCGCGTTCGGCGTCGTCGCCTGGCAAGGCAATTCGGGAATCGAAGTCTGGCGAAGTCTGTTGCGGCAAGCATTTCAGTTTTCCGGCGCAGATTCGCTTTCCCCTACCGCTCCCGTGTTCGTGTGGACCGGTTGGACGCTCGCCAAATGCGTGGTGCCGGTGATGGCAACTGCGTGGACTATGTCTTTGCTTGGAGGCTTGGCACAAGGCGGTCTGGTGTTCGCGCCGGAAGCCTTGATTCCCAAAGTTGAACGGCTCAGTCCTGGGACGAAATTGAAACAGATCTTTTCCCTCACCGGGTTGAGCGGACTTCTAAAGTCCTTGCTGCCGTTCGCAGCCATCGCCTACGTGGGCTTTGCCACGATTCGCGACCACTGGATCGCGATCGTGATTGCCTCTAATACCAGCCTATGGACTTTCGGCCGCTTCTTGATCACGCTCCTCTTCGAGGTGACCTGGAAATCCGCGCTGGTCCTAGGAGTTTGGGCGTTCGTGGATTACTTCCTCACCTGGCGAAAGTCAGAAAGCGACATGCGCATGTCGCGGGAAGAGATGCGGCAAGAGACCAAAGATTCAGACGGAAACCCGCAGATCAAGATGCGCATCCGGCGACTGCAACGGCAGATGCGCAAGCAACTGATGTTGCGTGAAACGGAGAAAGCGACCGTCGTAGTTACCAACCCGACGCACTTTGCGGTAGCAATTCTTTACTCAATGGACATGGGTGCGCCCGTCGTAATTGCCAAGGGCCGAAATCGGCTGGCGCAAAAGATGAAGCAGATTGCGCGTTGGAAAGATATTCCGGTGCTGGAGAATCCTCCGTTGGCCCAGGCGCTGTACAAGACGGTCGACGTTGGACAAAGCATTCCAGCCAAGCTCTACACCGCCGTGGCCGAAGTCCTGGCATTCGTGTACCGAGCACAGGCGCAGGTCAGGCGACAGGGAGGGGTTGAGACACGCTAATGGCTGCCATCACTAAACCGAAGCTCGCAGGAGGATCCAAGGTTGATTGGATCGTACCGGCCGCGGCTGTCAGCATGGTCTTCGTCATGCTGGTGCCGATGCCCGGCTTTCTGCTCGACATCATGCTGGCCTTTAGCATGACGGCATCGGTGCTGGTACTTCTTACGGCCGTCCAGATTCTTCGTCCAGCGCAATTTTCTGTCTTCCCCAGCCTGCTCCTGTTGATGACCCTGTTCCGCCTGTCGCTCAACCTGGCCAGCAGCCGGCGAATCCTGCTGCACGGCGCCGAAGGCGCTTCGGCAGCAGGCCGCGTGATTGAGGCCTTCGGCCAATTCGTCGTGGGCGGCAACTATGTTGTCGGATTCGTCTTGTTCTTGGCTCTGATTGCCATTCAGTACATCGTGGTCAGTCACGGCGCGGTGCGAACCGCGGAAGTTACGGCGCGTTTCACTCTCGATGCCATGCCCGGCAAGCAGATGGCAATCGATGCCGATCTGAACGCCGGGTTGATTGATGAAGTGCAGGCCCGAGCCCGCCGCGAGCAGATTGCGCACGAAGCGGAATTCTATGGCGCGATGGATGGCGCAGCTCGCTTCAATCAGCGCGACGCCCTCGCCACGATTCTGATCACCGCCATCAACATCATTGCCGGCTTCCTCATTGGCGTCCTCCAGCAGGGGGTGCCCTTCATGGAAGCGCTGAAGACCTACACGGTGCTGACCGTCGGCGACGGCCTGGTCACGATGATTCCCTCCCTGCTGGTGTCAGTCGCGGGCGGCATGGTGGTCACGCGAGCGTCCTCGGACGGCACGTTATCGACAGACCTAGGCAAGCAGCTGTTCGGCAGCAGCCGTCCGTTATGGATCGCCGCCGCCGTGATGACCGGGCTTGCTCTGATTCCCGGACTGCCGAAGCTTTCATTCATTCTGATGGCCGTCATCATGGCGGCTCTCGCGCGCCGCGCTACATTAGAACCCGAGGCTGAGAAGCCGGCAGCCAGCACCTCCGTCGGGAAGTCCCAGGGTGCTGCGGCGCTGGCGCTTGATCCGCTCGACGCAGCATTGAAGTTGGATGACCTGATGCTCGAAGTAGGCGTCGGCCTCGTGCCGCTGGTAGACGCCAACAAGGGCGGGCAATTGCTGACCAAGGTCCGAGCCCTACGCAAACACCTGGCAACACAACTTGGCTTCCTGGTTCCCTCGATTCACATTACCGACAACCTGACCATCAAGGATCTGGAATATGTCGTGTACCTCCGCGGCGTAGAAATTACGCGCTGGGAGATGCGGCGCGATTGCCTGCTGGCTATCAGTTCCCAGCCGACTCCGCCCGCTCTGCCGGGTGTCGACACGCGCGATCCCGCATTCGGCGCACCCGCAAAGTGGATCACAAAAGATCAGCAGGCCCAGGCATTGGCGGCGGGTTACGCAGTTGTAGACCAAACCGCGGCGCTAGCCACCCATCTTGGCGAAATCATTCGACAGAATGCACACGAGTTGCTCACCCGCCAAGAAACCAAGCGCCTGATTGACCGGCTCAGCGAGTCACATCCCAAACTGGTAGAAGAGCTCGTGCCCAAGCTCATGACTCTGGGCGAGGTGCAGAAAGTTCTGCAGCAACTGCTGCGCGAACAGGTATCGATCCGCGACCTGGGCACGATTCTCGAAACCATGATCGAGACGGCGGGCGTAAACAAGAATGCGGTTCTGCTGCACGAAGCCATCCGGCACTCCCTTGGACGGGCACTGGTGCGGCCGCTGTTGGACGAGCACGGTGACCTCAAGGTGGTGACGCTCGATCGCGCCATTGAAGAGGAGTGCAATCGCGCCGTGACCGCACAATCAGGCAACGCAGCCAGCGCGGCTCTCCAGCCGTCCACCGCTCGCCGGGTTCTAGAAGGTTTGCGAACTCTGTTCGGCGAGCAGGCGCTGAGCGCTCCACCAGTGTTGCTGTGCTCGTCGCCCGGACGCTTTTATTTGCGCAGATTGCTGGAACCGTTTTTACCGAAGATCGTTGTGCTGGCGCCGACCGAGATTCCGCCGCTGGTGCCGGTGCAGTCGGTGGGTTCGTTACGGTAACAAACTGAGGATACGATGACAACGTCGCAAGCCGGCTATACCGACCTTCTATCAGAGAACGAAGCTCGCAACGAGCTCATTCTGTCCGAGCTGTCGCAGGTGTATTACCTGGCGCGCCGCATTCACGAGCGCTTGCCCCAACACGTTCCGCTTGAAGACCTGGTGCATGCGGGGGTGCTCGGGCTCATCGAAGCCGTGCGCAAATACAACCCAAACAAGAATGCCTCACTGAAATCGTTTGCCTCATTCCGTATTCGTGGAGCCATCCTCGACAGCCTGCGCGCGCTCGACTGGGGATCGCGGCCGTTGCGCAAAAAAGGCCGCAACGTCGCCGAGAGTATAGCCAAGCTGGCCAACAAACTGGGACGTCAGCCCACGGAAGATGAATTGGCAGCGGACCTCGACTTGGAAATTCCGGAGCTTCATCTTTTATTGCGGCGACTGGACGGGCTTCACATCGTAGGTCAGATGGTGGGATCTCGATTCGACGACTCCGAAACTCAGGATCTCATCGAAAGCGCCCCGGCCAGTGAAAACGAAAGCCCTTTCGAACTCTGCCTCCGTTCGGAAAGAAGCGACTACCTGGTACAGGCAGTCAAAACGCTCTCAGAAAAAGAGCAGATGGTTATCTCACTCTATTATCGCGAAGAATTGACCATGCGAGAGGTCGCGGCGGTCATGGACCTGGCGGAATCGCGCGTTTCACAGATTCACTCCCTCGCCATCACCAAACTTCGTTCAGCAATCGCAAAGATGCAACTCGAAGAGGATACCTTTCGGTAATCAAAATGAAGACCCTAACTCACACATCTTCCACGCAACCACAACGCGTGGTTCTGGCCGCGGGTCACGTCAATTCTGAACAAGTGCTGCCCTGCGATTTCCGCACGGTCGGCGGCATCGACAAAGCCCGGCTTGCCCCGCTGGTATCAGCCATCGAAGGATTTGCTGGCCCGTTCAGCGAACGGCTATGCGACCGGCTCGGCCTCACGTCGGAGACGGCATTGCGATCATCGGAGCAGATGCTCTGCCGGACTTTTCTCGAAAAGGGCGGCAGCTCATATCTGGTTTCTTTGAAGATCGGGAGCCATGGCGACATTGCATTGTTGCAGATCGATTCCATGCTGCTGTTTCCCATCGTAGATCGCCTGCTGGGAGGCAGCGGAGGTCCCAGCGAACTGTCGCGCGAGCCTACCGACATTGAAGATCAGATCGCAAAAGAGTTCGTGCGCTTGGTTTGCCAACAACTGCAGACTGCATGGCACACCTTGAGCGTCTCGGTTTCTCCGGGAGCACGGCAATCGCCAGCTCACCTGAAGAGATTGTTTTCGGCCGGCGACAGCGGAATGGTGTTCAGTTTCTCGGTCAATATGCAAACCTCGGGCGGAGACTTTCAGTTACTGTTGCCCATGGCCAGCCTGGGATCGTTCCTTACAGCAGGCACCGTGGCCACGGCAGACTTCTCGAAGAAAGGCACCATGAGCGCCAGGCTTGCCGGCAAGATGCTGAGCACCGCTTTCGGGCTCGATCTGACCCTGCCGGGTTGCAAGGTTCCGGCCGCCGACCTGTTGAGCTTGACCGTCGGCAAAGTGATCCCCCTGGGACTTTCAGTGCGGACTCCTGCTGTCCTCAAAATCGAAGGTCATGAATCATTCGCGGCTGTGCCGGTCCGCACCGGACAACATCGCGGAGCCCAACTACTCGACCGCCTGCCGCAGGTTCAATCAGAAACGGAGACTACAATATGACAACTGCAATCGATCTTTTTGTAGAAGCATTGTCAACCGCCGCCGCGCAGGCGCTTTCCCGAAAAACATCTGCCGCCTGGACTGTCACGGCGGACGACAAGCCGAGGCCGGTCCCCGCCGGCACTCAACTGTTGACGATCCTCCTAGTGGCAGACGCTTCGAAGGCAGAGGCTGCAATTCAAATCAGCGCCGAGAGCGCCCTCTCCCTGGCCGCCGCGCTGAGCGGAGCCGCCGCGCCTCCCAAGCAGTTCCAGGCAGAACACGCCGAGGCCGTGCGGGCGATATTAGCCGAGGCCTGCGAAAAAGCAGCAGAGGTTCTGGCAGGGACACGTTTCAAAGTGCAACTTGCCAAGGCGATTGCATGGACTCCCGCCACGCAGATTTCTTTCACCGGAAGCGATGGCGCTTCGAAAAGTATCCAGTTTCAATTGCTCCTCACCGCTGACTGGCCGCAAACCGGTACAGATCAGGCCATGCCGACCCGGGCGGTACAAAATACGAAGGGCGTCAATGTTTCCCTGCTCGAAAACGTGGAGATTGAAGTCACCCTCCAATTCGGTGAGCGCCGGCTTGCCTTGCGCGAGATCGGCGAGTTAAGGTCCGGATCGGTGGTCGAGCTGGACAAGTACGTTCAGGACCCCGCCGAACTGAAGCTCGGAGACCGTGTGGTGGCCCGAGGCGAAGTAGTAGTTGTGGACGGCAACTACGGTCTGCGGATCACCGAGGTCGTCTAGCCCGAAGTAAAGTTCCCGCCCGCTTTGGCCGATGTATGGGTTGGTCAAAGCATCATGATCCCTAATCAAAGCCTCGGATCGACTGCCGTCAGCGCAGAAGCCCTCCTCCGCCTTGAGCTTTTGCTGGGCGAGAGAGTGGTAACCCTTAGCGTCATCTCGGATATTGTCAGCCACGACGCCGGTTTGAAGACCCACGTTCTTCAACTAGCCCGTGATTGCGCACCCAGCGACGAAACCGACATCAGCGTGGACGAGTGCATTGTTGAAATCGGCATCGAGCGTCTCCGTGAATCCTTGCGTCAAACCCGCTTTTGGCTCAAAGCCAACTAGGTTCACGAAACTAGCTTCAGGTTAGAATCCTCGCACCTCACCTGTCGTTGCTGGCGGTGTCCCCTTCCCGGGTGCTCATCAACTTCTCATTTAGTCCTTCAGGCCAACCATTTTTCAATGAGTTAGGGCCCAGGCGCCAGGCTCCCCAATGGCAGTTGCCGTGCTTTGTGGGTATCGGGAACTTCTATGGACAGTGGATTCTACGCAGCATGCGCAGCGTTGATGGCCCGGAGTCAGGCCCTCGATCTCGTCGCCAATAACCTCGCAAACACCAGCACACCGGGTTACCGCGGTCAGGCCAACATCTTCCGGTCATTTCTCGCAACCGCTTCCGGACATCCTGGCTCGAAGCTGAATCAGGCAGTCAACGACTTCGGTATTTCGGGTGGCAGCCAGATGGATCTGACCCAGGGCAATCTGGAACACACCGGTAACGATTTGGATTTTGCCGTGCAGGGCCCGGGCTTCTTTGAGGTACAGACCGGTAACGGACCTGCTTATACCCGCAATGGAAATTTCCAGGTGTCAGCCCAGAAGCAGTTAACCACCGCGCAGGGTGATCCGGTGATGGGTGACCAGGGTCCTATACGGATCGTAGGAGGCCCGGTGACCGTAAGTCCTGATGGCACCATTTCGGTCAACGGCGCGGTCGCGGGCAAGGTCAAGCTGGTGGAATTTCCTCCGGGCACAAACCTGGAGAGTGTCGGCAAGACCTATTACAGCGCACCCAAGCAAGCCGGTGCGCCGGCAAGGCAGTCCACCATAGCACAGGGTTCGTTGGAGAGTTCGAACGTGAATCCCGTAGGAGGTGCCGTAGAGCTGGTCGCCGTGCAGCGCTATGCGGAAATGATGCAGCGGGCGCTCTCGATGTTTCATTCGGAATTCAATCGTATCGCAACCGAAGACTTACCCAAGGTCAACCCGTAAAGGAGCCCTATGTTCCGCGCACTGTACACCGCCGCAAGCGGCATGAACGCGCAGCAGATGAATCTCGATAACGTGGCCAACAACCTGGCGAATACCAGCACCGCAGGATTCCGCCGACGGCGTGTCCAGTTTACCGACCTCTTGTATCAAAACATGGTCATGCCCGGTTCAGCAGCCACGCAGCAGACGACCAACGCCGCAGGTTTGCAGGTTGGATTGGGAACCAAGCCGGGCGCCTCTGAAGTTCTTCAGCTGCAAGGAGACTTCAGCCAGACCGGCAACCCGCTCGATCTGGCAATTCAAGGCCAGGGATTCTTTCAAGTGACCATGCCCGACGGGCAAATCGCCTACACGCGCGCCGGAACTTTTCATCTCGATGCCCAAGGAAATATTGTAACGGCGGATGGAAATCCTATTGAGCCCGCGATCACTTTGCCGGCCGATGCTCTTTCGGTCACCATCGGCGCTGACGGCACGGTTTCGGTTACCCAACCCAGCCAAACCCAGGCGACCCAGGTCGGCACTATTCAGCTGGCCATGTTTCCAAATCCCGGCGGATTGAACAGCGTCGGCAACAATTTGATGCTTGCCACCACAGCTTCTGGAGATCCCATCGTCGGCACTCCCGGCGGGGCCGAGGGAATCGGCAGCCTGCAGCAGGGTTTTGTAGAGCAGTCGAACGTGGATGTCGTGCAGGAATTCGTAGACATGATTCTTTCGCAGCGCTCCTACGAGTCGAACTCGCGAGTGGTAAAAGCAGCCGACGAAATGTTCCAGGATCTGAACAGTCTCACGCGGTAACAACGAATGATGACCTTAAGACTGTCTAACACGTTCGCGATTCTCGCACCGCTCCTTCTAGCTGGGCTGGTCGCGTCCGCTCGCGCCGCCGACAATTCCCGAACAGCGATCAGCCGGGAGCGGATACTGAATGTTCTCGATTCTTCCGGGATTCACATCACACCAGATCAGATGGAGCAACTCTCCAGCGTGACCGCAGCCGAACCGCAACCACGATTGAAGGTGGTCAGTGTCGACGTGCTGGATGGAGAATTCGATAAAGTGCGCCTGCGATGCGAACAGGCCAGTTCTTGCCTTCCCTTCTTCGTGCTGCTGCATTGGGGACAACCGGGCCGGCAAAATGCAAGAACGATGCAACCTGCGTCGCGGCCGGAGAACATGCTGGTTCGCAGCGGGAAAGTGGCAGTCCTGGTGATCGAGGGGGACTTCCTCCGCATGACGTTCCCAGTCATGTGTCTGCAAAATGGCAGCCTCGGACAGCTAGTAAGAGTGCTCAATAAAGAGACAAAGAAGACCTATCTGGCGCATGTCACCGGATTGGGCGTTGTGACCTCTGTGCTGCCGGACTGATACGTTATGAAGATCGCTCTCACAAATCGGGCAGCGCGGGTGGTATTCACCATCGCCGTCTTGTCGCATTTTGCCTTATCCGCAAGCGTACTTTCGAAGGTTAAAGTCACTCACGACCCGCAGAAGACTCGTGCCGATTACGTGGCTCGCATGCAGCAACAGGCCGTCCCCCCGCCCGCGGAGATGACTCTGGGAAGCCTCTGGACTTCGAACGGCCTCATGACCAACCTGCAGGCCGATTACAAAGCCAGCCGGCTGAATGATCTGGTTACGATCCTGGTGGTACAGCGTACGACCGCGCAAGCTACGGGCAATGTCGGGACACAACGCGATTTCAATACGACGTCCGGAATTTCGGGATTGGCCGGTCACATCAATGTCAGTGGATTGAACAACCTGCTCACCGCGCAATCATCCACCAAGCTGAAGGGCACAGGTTCAACCGACGCCAGCACCACCATGAATACGAGCCTCGCCGGTCAGGTGATTGCAGTTCTTCCGAACGGGAACCTGGTAGTCGAAGCCGAGCGGTTGGTCACGATCAACAATCAGAAGGAAACCATGCTGGTGCGCGGCGTCCTGCGGCCAGGAGACATCGGGCCGGACAACTCCGCGCCTTCGACCGCGCTTTCGAGTCTGGAAGTAGAGCTGAAGGGTAAGGGAGTCGTGTCGGATGCCATCCGCTCTCCCAATCCCCTGATGCGGGCAATACTATGGGTCATCGGCTTCTAAAATTCGTTTTGTTCACTTGCTTTTTCGTGTTGGCACAAGCTTCACAGGCCATAACCGAAGAGAAGATGGTCTTGGTGCGGGACATCACCACCATTGCTGGCGTACGCGATAACCCGCTGGTGGGGTACAGCCTCGTAGTCGGGCTGAATGGAACAGGAGACCGGCGGCAGACTCTCTTCACCACTCAGACCCTGGCCAACATCATGCAGCGCATGGGAGTGCAGATTCCGGCAAATCAGATTCGGGTAAACAACATTGCAGCCGTGTTCGTCACCGCTTCTCTTCCTTCGTTTGCCCGACCGGGCATGCAACTCGACGTCACAGTTTCCTCTATTGGCGACGCCAAGAGTCTCGAAGGCGGAGTGCTGCTCCTGGCCCCCTTGCATGGGCCGGATGGCCAGGTTTACGCCGAAGCCCAGGGGCCTCTCACTTTGGGTGGTTATTCGGCGGGCGGCGCCAGCAATAGCAAACAGGTCAATCATCCGACGGTTGGACGCATACCGAACGGCGGGACGGTGGAGCGCGATACCGCAGTCGACCTGAACCGGTTGAGCACAATTTCTTTCGTACTGCGGGACGCCGACTTCACTGCGGCAAAGCAAATCTCCCGCGTGATCAATCGTCAGTTCAACAAGGAAATCTCCACGGTCGTAGATAGCCGCCAGATCAACGTGAACATCGCCAACGCGGGACAGTCATCAGTTCCCGAGTTGATTTCTCAGATTCAAAATCTCTCGATCACCGTCCATCCCCCGGCCAAAGTCGTGATCAACGAGCGTACCGGCACGATTGTCATGGGCGGAGACGTCAAGCTTTCCGCGGTATCGGTCTTGCACGGCAGCTTGTCGGTGCAAGTCACGACAACTTTTACAGTTTCGCAACCCGCCCCGTTCTCCAAGGAGGGTCAAACCGTGGTCACGCCTGAGCAGGATGTGCAGGCAAAAGAGACTTCCGCCAAATCAATCCGTCTTGCCGAGGGCGCAAGTGTCGAAGAACTGATCAATGGACTGCAAACCATGGGCGCAACCGCGCGCGATATTGTAGCCATCCTGCAGGCGATCAAAGCAGCAGGTGGTCTGCAAGCCGAACTGGAGATCCTATGAGCTCGACCAGTTTGATTACACCCATAGTCCGCCTCTCTGATCTGCGTGGCACCCAGGCAGCGGAAAAGCTGAAAAACGCCGACCCCGCGAATGCGGCCAAGATTCAGAAGTCGGCGCGCGAGTTTGAAGCCGTCCTGCTTTCGCACTGGCTGGAACAGGCAGAGCAATCTTTCGCCTCGGTTCCCGGTTCCGACCAGGACCCTGATCAGGATCCCGGAAAAGACCAGTTTCACGCCATTGCCATGCAGGCCGTAGGTGGTGCCCTAACCGGAGGCCACGGCGGCCTGGGCATCGCCGCCATGGTGGCCAAGCATTTACAGACTCAAGCGGCACACAAAGAGAGTGCCGCCGTCTCTATAGAACTAAAGGACTTACACCCCGCTCCCGCTCCGGTAAAACCATTGGTCACCCCGAAGGTGAAGAAGTGATGATTGGACTAAAGTTTTTTCTGGAACTGCCGATAAAGCAGTTGCGCGGAATTGCAGGAGGCTACTCATGAGAATCGACCTGAACCACATCTCGCTTCAGGATTTGACTCGCGAAGAAAAGACCCGGAAAGCCGGCCTTAAGAACCCAAGCTCGCCGAGCGTCGAGGACAAAACCAGCCTCTCAGCCGATACGCAGAGCATTTCCTCGCTGCAGGCCCAGGCGATGGCGACGCCGGCGATTCGGCAGGACAAGGTCGAGGCCCTGCGTCAGTCGATCCAGCAGGGTGATTACAAATTGGAAGCCGACCAGATTGCACACGCGATCCTGAATCAAAACCAGCACTAACGATTCTGAAACACATCAATAAAGGTGAGTCTTCTTGGTAAGCCGACAGAACGAGGAACAAGAGCGCGAAGTCTCCAGATCTCCCTGCGTGGCCGAGATCCGGGAGCTGTGTGTTCAGTTCCAGCGCGCCATTGCAGCTATGGCTGCGAACGACATAGCTGAGCTTGAAATTGCAACCGCCGCCCAGGACTCGTTGGTCGACAAATTGAGAAACTGGTTACGCGGACAACCCTCAGCTCAGCAGCCTTCCATCAAAGTCTCGCCGTTGGATTTCCGGGAACTCGCGAACCTGAAGCAGGTTTATTCCTACCTGTTGCAAAGGGCGTTGCGCACCACCCGGTTGCGTGCGGCCTTGTGCCAGACCTACAAACAGAACTCCCCATCCGAGTCGGAGCCGGTGGCTGCTACCGGCTGGTCCTGCGAGGCCTAAGCCTATGTCCGGTCTTGGCACTTCGCTTTCGATTGCGGTCCAGGCCCTGACGGTCAATCAGGGAGCGCTCGACGTCACCACCAACAACATCGCCAACGTGAATACGCCCGGTTACAACCGCCAGGTGGCGATTCTGAATGAAGCACCTACTTTTCAGGAGTCAGGCATAACCTTCGGAGGCGGCGTAACCCTGGAGCAATTTCAGAGCGTTCGCGATGAACTGCTGCAACTGAGAATTTATGAAGAGACTCAGCAGCAGGGTAACTCCCAGGCTCAGCTCAATTCGCTGAACCAGATCGAAGGCATCTTTTCCGATCCCACGCAGGGGGTGGGCGGCGCGCTGTCGGTTTTCTTCAACAGCATGAGCCAGCTTTCGACCAATCCAACCGACAGCAATGCTCGCCAGGCAGTCCTGACCTCCGCAAATAACCTTGCCATTTCATTTCATCAGGCCGTATCAAGCCTGAATTCCATCGGAGCGGGTCTCGACCAGGCAGTGCCGCAAACCGTCAGCCAGATCAACCGGTTGACCAGCCAGATTGCGGCGCTCAATGGCCAGGTCGCGCAGATGCAGGGCTTGGGGCAAGATCCCGGCACAGTGCAGGATCAACGCGACGAGCTAATTCGCCAACTCTCGGGCTTGGTCAACATCGCCGTCACTCAGACCGAACATGGTCTGACCTTGACCACCGCAAACGGCGTTCCCCTGGTCGTAGCCAACCAGAGTTTCGCGCTGCAATCCAACGCGAACAACAGTGTGCTGGAACACGTTTACAGCGCCCAAGGCCAGGACATCACCAGCCAAATTCAAGGCGGACAGCTGGGAGGGACGATACAGGTCCGCGATCAGGTCATTCCCGAGTTGTTCAATCAACTGAATACCCTGGCCAGCCAGCTTGCCTCTGGTTTCAACACACAGCACGCAGCGGGATTTGATACTTCCGGCAATGCCGGCCAGAATTTCTTTACTCCGCTGCCGACGACGACCGACGCGGCCGGCAATTTTGGCGTCGCCATCACCGACCCCAGCTTGATCGCCGCTAGTTCGGATGGATCCGCCGGCAGCAACGGAAATCTCGAGCGGCTCATCGCGCTACAGAATCAGCAACTTCCCTCGGGCGCGAACCCGATCGACATGTACTCAAATCTGGTGCTGCAGGTTGGCAATCTTGGCGCGAACGCGCAGGCGAATGTCACCGCCAGCAATCTGAGCGTGCAACAGCTCACGGACCAGCGTTCCTCGGTCTCCGGCGTCTCGCTCGATGAAGAAACCACCAACATGATCAAGTATCAACGGGCCTATGAGGCCGGAGCCCGCGTGGTCACCACCGTGGACTCGATGTTTGACACGCTAATGGCGATGGGAGTGATCACCTAAAATGCGCGTAAACCCCGACATGTCCTCTGACGTACTCGCCGCAATCTGGGAGACCCAGAGCCAGGAGAATACCGCGCTGCAACAGATGTCCACCGGCAAGCGCGTCAACGTGCCAGCGGACGATCCGCTGGCGGCGGCTCAGATGGTCGGCAACCAGGCGCAAACCAGCCGCTCCGATCAATACCTGCAGAACATAGACACGCTGACCAGCCAGTTGCAAACCGCCGATACCGCGCTCGGATCGGCAGTCACAGCTGTTACTCAAGCCATCACTCTGGGCGTGCAAGGCTCGACCGGAACCTTGTCAGCCGCAAACCGCCAGCAGATCGTGCAAAATCTTTTGGGGATTCAGAGCCAGCTGGTGCAGTTGGCCAATACTTCGGTGGGTGGCAGCTACTTGTTCGGAGGCACGGCGACGACGGCCCCTCCCTACGCTCTCGACTCCACCAGCCCGTCGGGCGTTACCTACAACGGCAACGCTGGAACCAACACGGTGCAGATCGCAGACGGCCTGAACCTGCAGACCAACCTGCCGGGCAGCCAGTTGTTCCAGAATTCCGCGGGCGATGTCTTCGGCTCGCTGCAAAAGCTGATTACGGCTTTGCAGACCGGTACCGCAGCCGGAAGCGCCACCAATGATCTTCGCACCGCCTTCGACTCTCTGACCGGCCAGCGCATTTTTTACGGAAATGCCGTCAGCCAGCTCAACTCGACACAAAGCTTTCTGCAGCAGGAACAGG